>SESB01000176.1_pt1 | contig 47021 bp, 80 predicted proteins | sample 3171441 | NCBI WGS metagenome assembly SESB01 (sample SAMN06051867, study PRJNA518727) | freshwater metagenome | biome: subpolar coniferous forest; feature: holomictic lake; material: water; isolation source: holomictic Lake 227, 6 m depth | place: Canada: near Kenora, Ontario | collected...
TAATAAGTGCGGTAGCAGCAGTAGTACCGTTGTATCCCCTAGTGACAGTAAGAGTGGTACTAGCAACGCCGGTAACTAGCATCTGCTCAGAACCGACTACGATAATTGTCCCGTTGACGATCTTGGACGCAGACGTGACAGTGATAGACGTTGCCGACGTGCTGGTGATCGCAGCGCTAAGAGTAGTTGAAGCGGGACCATAAACAGTACCGTCTGCTGCGACTACCTTTCCGTTACGGGCGTTCATTGAAAGGTAATGTACGGTTGCAATACCCATTGGGGAGGCTCCTTAATGCCAAATCTTGCCGAGACCTTCAAGTTCTGCGGCAATATAAATCGGGACTCGGTAGCGATTTCCCTGTTCAAAGGTGTATCGCTCTTTGCGACCGCCTGCAACGTACGACATATTTTCAATGCTTTCGTTGACTCGGATCACGACTGTGGGGACACCGTTCTGATTAGGAAGGGCGTTTGTAACAGTATCGACTTCGACCTCAGGGAGGACAGGCTCAGTCATAACATTGGACAGAGTTCCAATGCCTCCCTCTAATTCTTCATTTCGCTCGTCATTCTGAGGCTTGACAGTCTTAGGTGCGGGCACGGTTCATTCTCCTATTAGTGAAATGTTGCTATATGTAGTATTGCACACGGGGGCGAGCCTTGGCGACCCGCCCCCGTACACAAAGTGATTCAGGTGAAAAGATCAGGCGTTAGTGCGGATCTTGACAACAGCCGAATCGGTGATGAGGCCGAAGCCCCAGATGCTGTACCACGCAAGGGCGTGCTCACGACCGAAGTCAAGAACGCCACCATCACGGAGTTCCACCGGAAGCGAGATGGCATGACCGAAGGCATTGTCACCAAGCATAAGCGCTTCGAACACCTCGGTGTCCTGAGCAACGGTGTAATCCGACGGCCAACGCTGATCCCAACCGGGAGTAGCGACGGCACCCGGCTCAGCCGTGGTCGACTGGTCAGGAGCCGTACCCGAAAGGGTGGTCGGTCCAACAGTCGGGCTGGTGAGTGAACTACCGGAAACGCCCGAGTCGTCACCACGCCAAGCGGCTGCAACGCCGTTGTCGTAGGTCTCATTGATGGCGTAGTTGGTTGCCAGAGGGCGACCGACCTGAGTGGTCTCAATGAAAACAACATCATAGAGACGACCAATTTCACCAAGCATGAAGTTACCGGGAGCGGCGTACTTCGAAACTTCGATGAATTCAGGGGTGTCACGCAACTGACGGCTCTGCGACGGGTGAATGAAGCAGACGTAGGTCTCGCCAAGGCGAGGAATGTTCTTGGTTGAAAGTTCAAGAACGGCATCCTTAACCGCATGAGGGGTGAGGAAGAAACCGCCACCACTAAGCGGAGCGGAACCACCGGTAAGGCCATCAGCCTGAGCACCCTTGTTGTAGATACCATAGCCGGTGGTCAGATCGGTCGGGGCCTTGTAGCCGTAAACCGTGCTGGAAGCCGACTGAATGGTCTCACGAGCCTGAGTGTCCATGTAGAGAGCCATGTTGCGGCCAAGAAGACGAGAGGCCGAAGCCATGACATCGTCAAACGAGGCGTTAAGCAGTAGTTCTGACACGGCGATAGCAAAGCCATGCTCTGCCACCGTGATGCGGTACTGCTGAGCGGTGATGCCGTAGGTCTTCATACGGATACCTTCAACCAGCGGACCCGAAGGGATCGGAAGGTTGTTGTAACGCATGAAGTTGACCGTAAGACCCGGCATGACGCCAAGTTCGGTCTTCTTTACAGCAAACTGCTCAAACCGGAGAACCGGCATGGCCTGAAAGAGAATTTCCTTCGACCAAACAGTTTGAATAGCGGGACCCATAAGTGAGGTACCGGAGGTGATACCAGCGGCATAGCCACCGGTAAGGTTAGTACCAGAAGCGTCATATCCTACGGGTGCACCGTAAGCGCTTCCAGTAAGGCCACCGGCGACACGGTTGGTGCCGGAAATGCCTGATCCTGAAGGGATCTGAAAAGCCATTAGAAAGTCCTCCTATGGACTGGCTTGGTTAATAGGGTTGTACTTCTTCTGCTTAGCCTCGGTATTGACGACCAGCAGCGTTCAGAAGGCTCGCCCGATACTTCTTATACGTTTCCATATCCATTGACCGGATATCATCCGGCGTGATCGATTCGTACGTCTCCATTTGCTCCAGTGGCCCCACAGGAGGAGCAGTCGAAGCCGCTCCCCTCATAGCCTGCCGCTGAGTCGAAGCCGAAGCCTCAAATTGACCCATAATTGCAGCAGTTCGTGACTTCATCTCTTCGATGAAACCATCGATTTCTTGCTCCGAATTCCCATTAATGAGATCTCGGAGTTCAGGAATGATGTACTCGGATTCTTGAGCAATCCGTTCCTGTCGGTACTGTTCAAGTTCAGTAAACCGACGCTCACGTTCAAAGACTGCCCGGTCCTGCTCGTAACGCCCCTCAAGTTCCGAAAAGCGGCCTGCCCACTCTTCTTCCTTGCGCTTGAGGAGTTCACGAGTTTCCATTTTCTCTTCTTCCTCGCGACGAGCCTTTTCGACCTCAGCCTCAAGTTCTGCAAGACGAGCGGCTTCCGCTGCCTCACGTTCCTTTTGGATGGCCTTCAACTGCTCGTCCATGGTCTGAATGCGGCCGTAAAGTTTGTCTTTCTCTTCACGGCGAACTCGCTCAAGATCCTCGTCAGTATAAAAACGAGAATCGGCTTCTGTGCGTGCGACATTTTGTTCGACAACTTCTTGCTGACTGTGCGCCAGCGGGTTTCCCCCGAGAGTTTCATTCTGAACTTCAGCCCATGTGGAAGAAGTACGAATGGGTTCTTTGGGGTCGGTTCCAACGAAGAAACCGTCGTGTGCGTCTGATACTTCCTGCGGCATAAGAATTGTTTCCTTCTACGGTGGTTTGTCCAGTTACTGCGTTTTGTTACTTATATAGATATACCATACTTTATGGCATATCATCGCAAACCCTTAACTCTCTTCAAAGGTTTCACGCTGAGGCGGCTCTTGTCCGTATGCCCTCTGCATGATTTCCATTGCGAGATTGGGGTCTACACCGGGTGCCATTGTTCCGTCGCCCATGTCTTGACCGGGCAACATCAATGGCTGACCATCGGGTGTCATACCCGTTGCCTGAATAATAAACTGAGATGCTTGAGCCTGAATGAGGTTAAGAGCAGCCTGCTCTTTCATGTCCTCCATCATCTCATCATTAATCTCAGCGATCTTTTGCTCAGCAAACATGTCACCCAAATCTCGTAGAGCGCCACGCTTGGATTCAAGACCCATAGACATACGGGCCTGAATTTCGTTGATCTTGATAAGTACGTCGACGGGCAGCGGTTCTGGCCAGTGGACAGTCGTCTGATACGTCACGGGATCTGCCGGGTCCAATTGATCATACTGTCCCATACGAAGCGGTACGGTAGCGACATAAGGATTATAAACGAGAGATTCAGGCTCTTTAAAAGCGGCATGAAGGATGATCAATTCATTGATCCGCTTAAACAGGCGGGTGTACTGAGTCTTCTTCAGCCCATACTTCTGCATAAGAGGCTGATACTGAACAGCGAGAGCAGTTCCGCTCGTGTTGCTGATTGGCTGCATCTGTCCGAGAGCCTGAGCAGGAACACCGGTCATCTCGTGCATGGCCTGCTTGATCAGTTCCATGTACCCCATGATCCCAGCAAAGTTGGTCTCCATGGAAAGGTTTTGAATCTTTGCATCTTTAGAACCGATGGTCCATACCTTCTTTGGACCCTTTTCAAGATTTGACGCCTTAGCGCCAATAATCACCGTAACGGGCGAACCGTGGTAGTTGATGATCTCGCTGACTTCAGTCGCCTTCTCATTAAACTCACGGTTTAGGCTGATAATGTCTGTAATATCCGCAAGACCCCACGGTGAGGAGGCCACGGGAATGTTCTGAGTGTACGCAATGGGAATCTCGCCCATTGGGTTCGGGCGCTGGTCAATACGCTCATCATTGATGTATTCCTCAATGAAATCTTCGGTCAGGATCTCTGTGTAAGTGAAGACCTGACGAGCACCGTCAGAGGCGGTACCCCAAAACTTGTACTTCAACTTGAAACGGATCAAACGAGTACGGTCGTGGGGGTGCCATTCGGGGAAACAGAATGCGGGGTTGAGGGGAAGAATTCGGAACTTACCTTGTCGTGGACGACCGGCAGCATCAACGAATGGTTCCTCGTATGCAACCTTTACAAAAACATCTCCCGAGACCGACCCGTGCTGACCCATCTCCCAGAGAGTTGTCTGCTTGTCGTTATCATGTTCCCAAGCACGCTTGAGTAAGTATGGGACCACACCTTGGGTGGCCTCAGGAGAACCAAATTCTACGCCCTTACCGAAGGTGAAATTCACCATATAGTCGGCAAACGCCTTGACGTAGTTGAAAGAAAGTTGGGCCTCACCGAGTTCACGGCGGTACGCCCAGTGGTGACCTAGATACCAAGCCCAATTACTTGCATAGCGGTTAAGGCGAGGACCATGTACCTCAAACTCTTCGTCCGCCAATTCCACAAGACCGAGCGGGCTGATAGCAATAGTAAGATCGCTTGCTGCCGCTCGGTAGGAAGGCGGGTAAAAGTTTAATGACATACGTCCACCACTTTATCAGAAAGGTTATGGAAATCTTGATTTACTGGTTGCATCCTAGTCCAAGTGTGACTAGGTTTGGCTACATGCGAAACAAATATGACTACAAGCGACCGTTTTGCGAAATCTGCGGTAAAACGGGTGGATGGTATACGCAGGAAGGGTGGAGAACATGTGAGGCTCACTTTGAAACTCCTAAACCCGAATTACCAGCGTATGACTCTGTGACAGGCGAATTTATTCTTCGTCGTGATAATAAAGCATTCCAATTGGGTTGACGGTAGGTACCTCTCCTGCGTACTTACCCTGCTCGTCCAATATGCCGACAGAGTCCTCAGGGCGTTTACCACCGTAGTACGCCTGCATCATTGGCGAAGCAAGACCTTCGCTGCGTGGGAATGCTCTAGACACATCTAGAGATCCGGGGTTACGTCCACTTTTACCTTTATCCGTGTCGTTGAATCCACCTAAATAATGATCCGGTTGGGCTAAGAAGTCCCCACGGCTGTCAGCAAAGTCACTAATTTGCTCAGCGGTAATATCAAGGGGCATATCATTTTGCCCGTGCTCGGCCAGCCCTACCATGTAGGAATCCTTGGGAGATTTACCGGCATCAGATCCATGTGATTTAACACTAAATCCACCGTAAGGCTGATTGATATCCTCCCCAAGACTCTTAAGAATATGCGGGCTTAAATTATGCGCTTGTCCCATATCATCAATCCTTAATCGAACAGAGAGTCTTGTGTGCCGCTCTCATTCTTGCGACGTTTAGAGGCGGCAGCGTTATCTGCCTTAGCCTTTTCTCGCTGAGATGCGTTAAATGGGGCATCTCCACCGGCCTCACGACGAGCCTGAGTCCAAGAGACTTCCTGCATCATAATGGAAGGTACTCCGATATTCTGACCAAACTGGTCGAATGAAACAGGACCCATATCTGATGCGGCCTGACGGGTAGCCTTGTTGTTAAAAGCGTGTACTGCGCCTACACCAGTAATCTCAGCGACCTTAGGAAGATTTGTGTTTCTTTTCTGAAAAGAAGCCATATCGCCCGGTCCACTTTTATCAACCGCTCGCTTAGCGGGTGAAAAGTTGCGACCATTTTTCTTAGCAGAAAGTTCCTGTCCCGAAGAAATAGCCTGCATCCAAGTGTCTTCAGCAGTAGCGTGGTCCGGGCTAAGAATACTGTTTTTAGCAGGCTTTCCCGGCTCTTTTGCCGAGAACATAAGCATTCCTTGATTAGGATCTCCTGTTACTAGATGCCTAGCAATACTCTCGTAATCAATCTTTTCCTCCAAAGACGCTTCACCTGCGTCAGCAGTGGCATGAAAATACGATGATGTCTTGGGAGCAGTCATTGGGTCGTTTGTCGTCTCGGGGGATGTAACACCCCGCATAGCGTTAATACCCTTAACAGTCATTCTTTCATGGGGCCTACCAGCCACATGGAATGTCTCAGATGAAGAAACCACCGTGCGTTCAGCGTTTGCTGAGTTCTCAGCAGCCGCTTGAGTAGCAAACCTAGCGAGATCTTGGGAACTGAGATCGCGCACCTTGCTACTTGTGTTATCCACAATTACTGAATGGTCTTCATTATGAAGTTTTGCCAATTCAGCAAAGGCTGGTAATTCGTCTACCTTAGGATCTTTACCGGGGCTAAAGGCAGCAGCCGCTGCGGCAGCATTACGGAAAGGAATATCCCCACGAGTCTGCTGGATAGATTCAGAATGATCGACGTACCACCCAGCGCCCGGAATGGTGGTCTCTTCGTTACGAGCATAGTCAATAGCCCGCCCAAACGCTTCCCTGCGGCGATTAGCAGCCCCTTGCAGAGTAATAGGCTTGTTCTTGAAAGTACCTGCAATTGATTCAATAACATTAGCCTTTTTACCGGCTTTTTCTCTATTACTTTGCTTATTAGATTCTTTAGACTCAGTAGCCCGAAGTCCAGCGACAGATTCCGCTGCATTGGTCTTAGTATTCTTACCAATACGATTAATTTCCGCTGCAATGCTTTTACGCTCAGATGGCGAGTAGTCTTCCCATTGCATCGGGGTATCTCTGTTAGCCATATCAGTTACCTGTCATACCCTTTGAAATCTTCTGATTCTTCTTATTCAGAAGCCAGCGAGGTTGAAGACCAGTGGGCAACTCGTTGGTGCCATAGGTGTTCATAAGATCTTTTGCAGTTTTGAGGTACTCGGGCATCCGGGCCTCATTCGCATGGGGTACGAAAGCGACTTTAGAGGTCGAAGTCTTTTTCCCCTTGGGACGGCCAATAGCGCCGGGACCATAGGCGTTCTTTTGAACGGTCTTAGACCCCGGCGCTTGACCGAAATTCATTGAAGTTGTGATCAGTCGTTGACGACAGTGGCGTTGAATCGCAGGATGCGGGTTTCGCTGCCTGCAACACGCTCAAAGGTGGGATGATCAGCCATCGCACCCTGAACGAACTCCGACAATTCCATCGGAGCCTCAATCCAAGTAGCAGAACCGACGTGAGCCTTCTCACGAAGGGTCTCCATCGGGGTCTTGATCATGCCAGCCATGGTCTGACGACCACGTCCGTCACCTGCGGTGTCGCCATAAGCGCCACGACCGAATTCGAAAGGAATATCGGTATCGGTAGCGACACCCTCTTCGAAGCGAAGCGGGCCACGACGGGTCAGGTTTTCAGCGTACGCATATTCGTAGCCGGTCTCAGGCGCATAAGCCATTTGAGTGTCTCCTAGAGAGATAATGGGACCCAATCAGTATGGCACAAGTATCGATATCAACGAAACCAAGGCGTTTCAAAGAATACGTTTAGGAGTGATAATCCCTGAATCTCTTACTAGTGATACAGGCATACCCCCCTCGGAAATATGAATTACGTCAGCCTCGGGTTTGTCTCCATACCAATCTCCCTTGGAGGGGTTGGTTGGAGATAACACAGACTCAACTACAGAAGGGTTATCTCCATGGGCATAAGCCTCTGCTACAGATTTATCGGGAGAAGTCCAAAGGACTTTTCCAAATTGATGTCCGTTTAGACGGAATCCTTCCCGCATGATGGATTCGGCGCTCTCACGACTAGTACCATGATATACGGTTGTAGGGTGTTCTGAATCCATACATACATTCTACCTGAACCAAGGCGCTTCAAAGGTTTCGACGTATGGTGTAGTGTCGTTGATACTCATCGCGCAAGCAATCGCTAGGGAGTCCACAAAGTCATCGTGGGAATCCCGCTCATCAGGTGGGGCCTGAATAAGCATATAGTTACCCTTGATTACCTTCTCAGCATCTTCCATCTGCTGACGGAATCGCTTCCAGATGCGAGTACGTCGGGCCTTGGAGTGACCGGGGTAAACAATCATGCGTCGCTGGAGTAGAGCAATGAGATGTTTCCACCGTTCGCTCTGTGTCTTGATATCGGACGATACGGGGATTACCTCACAACGATGCTCCAAGAGCCTCTGGAGGCGCTCAGCGACCGCTGAACCCATACCCTGTGCATCTACACCTACATAGGCAATGTTGTAGTTATCCAAGAAGTCCAAAATCTGGAAATACTGATCTTCCCATTCGGTATTCTGAATCTCTAACCAATTCAAAATCCGGTGTTCCCGAAAACCAGCAGGGTCTGGAAAATCCCAATCTACCCAACATACTGTGACTACCGTGGAGTCCTTCACACGGGCTGGGTCGATACCGACCACGCAGGGAGTCCTATGCCATGACTTCACCAACGGCATAGATGGGTCTGCTAGGAAATCCAAATCGTCTTCGGCTACGAGCATTCCTCGGTCAAGCATCCATTTAAGGTTGTATGACATTTGGAACTCGTCAGAATCCTCCCCAAGCCGCAACTTCTCCTGAACGATGAATTTAGCGTAATAAGGGTTGTATTTACCCACAGTTCTATAGTCGTACTCAAAGTGATTGATTCGATTACGCCTCTGAGTGCCCCGACGCTTATTCAACTGAATGGCCTTGTAAAAGTCACCTTTATGAAACGAAGGGGTACCAATCTTCACCATGGTGCCTGCATAGGCTGCGAGCATAGGGTGGATGGATTTACGGACCATAGTGTCGTCGGCTTCCTGAGCCTCATCAATGACGACAAGATGGTACGACGCACCTTCGATTTTGGCTCGGGGATTAGCAGTCGAACGACGACAAATAGATCCTGAACGTAGTTTGATTACTTTTGACTTACCATCTACACGTTCGTCTAATTCGGGATCACTAAAGAACTCCATAGCGCTATCCGAGGTCAACTTATCCACAATTCGGCCATGAAGGAAATCTGACTGGCTATCCACAGGGGCAAAAATACCTACCCACAGCCCACGTTTAAAACGATCCAGCATTTCAAACGACATAGCCAGTTTGGGGAGAATAACCATGCAGCCGGACACAATGACCGACAAAGTTTCAGACTTGCCGCTCTGACGGGACCACAGGGCTGTGATTTCCTCTCCGTCAACCATTACTAGTGACTCAACGATTCTGTAGGCCAACTGTCGCTGGTAGGGGCGAAGTTCAAGACCAGAGAATTCTTCACAGAAAATGATGATCCTCTTGATCAGTTCATCAACGAAATCAGCGGTTTCATCGTCTAGTCCGTAATCGTCCGGCTCTTCCTCTTCGATGTCCTCCCTATCGTCATCTTCAACGTAATGATTCTCTTCGATGTCATCGGGGTTTCCAAGGTCTTCGTAAGTTGGCACGACGACACTATAAAGCATTTATTCACATATGCGAAGAGACCCCCACCGAAGCGGGGGTCTCTCTGCACATCTGACCAACTCGGGGAAGGGGACCAATCCAAGCACCCTGAGTTGGGATTACTTTACAACACGGTACTAAAACTCTACAAATCTGAGTCCATAGGCTTGGGAATAGGGAGAACAGTGATTCTTTCCGCTACGAATGTCCGCATGGAATTCCTACCTCCGGGGTCTTTATCTCCCCCGTAAACAGTCACCGAACCGTCGTTCTCGTTAATTCGCACAAACTTATATGGTCCACGCTCTCCAGCCACCGTCACAGGATGGTCTTTCTGTACCTCAGTGAGGGGAGGCGTCACTAAATCTTTCTTAATTGTCACTGCTGAGTTTCAGCCCTTTCACGCTTCTTCTTAGCACGATAATCCGAGTAGTACTCACGGTTAATCTGAACACATCGCTCGCCCTGACAGCCTTGCTGGTAGCGATAAATACTCGCATCGGTGCAAGACTTGGAATCGCAATCAGGGTTAATACCGCAAATACCTAATTGGGAAGTGACATTCGGTCGCATGCGGCGACCCGGACGTTCCTTCTCAAGGAAAGCAACACGTTGCTCTAGTGCTTCGATGCGCTCTTCGATTGTGACGCTGTTGTCACTCATTGGATGACTCCTCGTGGGTTTCAATAATTAGTTGGTAAACAATCGACTGGACGGAATCATTTTTAATTCCGTACCAACCGGTACTGCGGGGATACTCTTCCCAGTCAAGACTGTAAGGAGATCGCTTAAGGAGACCTACAAGTGATCTCCTCGTAGATTCTGCGGAGGCTCTGACCTTTGGGAGCGTACAAACCTCTGTTGGCTTGTAGTCTTTGAAGACCCGAACCTTGTATTTCGTTTTGGTGTCAGATGGGAATTCTAGTTGTAGTTGGTCCATGCCCGCAGAGTATACGGATCATTTCGCACTAGTCAAGTATTCCGGCTACTAAGTTCCTGACATCCAAGAGATGCCGTATCAAGACTGACTTTCATCCAGTTCAGGATTGCTCCCCTGACGGCGTCATCACCTTGACGGTACTGCGTGAGGGTGTACTGCGCCTCCATGAGATTGCTCTCAATCAGGAGGTACACATCCTCAGAAGGCATCACCTTCAGTTTTGTTGGTTCAACCGCAGTAGGTTCAGTTACCTTGCGCTTCAGTAAACCCATTTACCAATCTCCTCAGGTGTATTTTCCACCTCACGGACGATTGGCCTCTTGCTTTTCTTACAGAAGCCGAGATGGATGGCTCGGGAACCTACACGAAATCTGAGTGCCCGTCCAACTCGAAAAGGAGGTGAGATTTCAGCCATCCACGCTGTATCGATGACTTTACCTTCGGCCCCATACTCGTTGGCCCAATAGACAAAGCCCTTACCTTTTACGCTTATCTGTGCCACGATCTTCCTTACCTAATGTCCCAGCCTTCGGTTTCAATACCCGAACGATAATCCAAAGTCGGCTTCTTGCCTTCTTTCTTGTCTTTGGCTGTCTGTGTTCTAGACAGTAATCCACGGCGAGTGGTATTAGAAGGCTCAATAACCTCGTCCACAGTCATCATGTCGTATGAGAATCCGTTGAAGGGGTTATTGATACGTTTGCCCTTAGAGGTCGCACGAGCAAATTGTACGTACTGAGAGTACGGAATGTCTTCGTAGATACCATAGATATAACCCCAGTTCTTTTGGTTCTTCCACTGAACCTGAACAGAGTTATTGGCAAAATCGTACCGATAGCGGCTGACTCGGGTAGAGGAGGGTGCCGAAGTCCAAGGGGATAAATCCCATTCGTCTCCCCAGTCATCGGGGCGGTCATAAACTCTTGGCACTGCTCCTCCTCTACCTAGTCAGTGCTTCTTATTCTACAACCACCCAAACATCCGGCTACAACCGGGCCACTGGCCCCATCCACCGGAAGCAAGAGTGCGCTCAGCAATTACAATCTGCTGCTCGCGAGTAGCGAGGTAGGGGAAGGGCGCAAACTCTCCACCACCTTGGGCAAGCCAAGTGGATGTGGCAAACATTATGCCACCGGAAAATGTTCCGTTAACCAACCCATAACTCCAGTTCCCTCCACTTTCACACTGAGCCAATTGATCCCATCGACTTCCGTCACCGGGATCATAATTAGGCTCAGCAGCGGGGACACTGGCTACCTGTTGTGTTTTTTGTGATTGCTGAGCCTTTTCGGCCTCAACACGGTGTAATTCTGCGAGGAAGTTATCCAGTTCTGCGACCGCAACGTCAATGACGTATTGGTCGGAGGGTAGTGGAGGCTGCTCCACCACTGGCGCTTCTTCGACAACATTGCTTACCGCTGTTTCGGAACCACTCGCAAGTGCGACGGAACCGATTGTGCTTGCTAGGAAGAAGATAACTCCTGTTCCTAGCATTTTCTTTCCGTTCGTCATGTGTTCCTTTCCCGAAAGCCCGTTCAAAAACCCTTGTAGTTTCTGAACGGTTGGTCCTTCGTATTGGTTTCCGCAGACAAAGCGGTCTAACCACTGTAACGTATTGTTTACTCTAACGCAAATAAAACATATCGTACTTTACTAACTGTCAGGATTATCAAGGCTTGGCAATTGGGTGTACAGTGGACACATGACTGAACATAATGAGTGGGACCACGATCATTCGGACTTCTCAGTTGATGAAATTATGATCATCGCTGTGGCAGCAGATACCGAAACGTGGCTACCACATCTAGTTCTTGGCGTTCCGGTCGATGATGATGACGAGGTCATCGAAGGAATGATCCCTGTCTCTCTTACGCCCACCGAGGCCTACCAAGTAGGGGCTTATCTTATCCAAGCAGCCTCTACCGTCTCGTCGTTTTACGACGAACTGATTGATAAGAGCATTGAGGAACGTAAAGAAATTATCTCCCTAGAGAGTCACTTCTTGGATTCCTCGTACCCTTTGTGAGCACCTAATGCCGCTACGGCATTGATCACATAGGGCGCTGCGACAAACGCTGCTTTATCAACGAAAGTAGTGTCAGGCCCCGACAGCGCCTGAACTGCCACATAAGTGAGAATTGCCTCATTTACCGGAGTAAGTTTCTGCTTACTAGCGACAGGGGCTTGGCGACTAGAAACAGTCGGAGTGGTCAGGTCGTGGATGAACTTTCCTAGTTTGCTCATGCTGCTAGCATAAGTGTCGACGTTATGCTTGTCAAGTCTTCTGTTCCATATTCTTACTTCTACGTGTGATAATCTTTATGCATGGGAAAGAGGGCTATAGCCTTCCGAGTGAAGGACACAACTGTTGCAGGCATAGAACTTGCATGCGATCGATGTCCAGTAGTACTTCAATTGACCCATGACACTAACTACCCGTTTCCAAAGCACAGATGCTTGGGCAAAGTCAAAGATTTCGGTATTGTCATGGAATTAGATAGTTTGGTTACCCGACAGAGCCGTATTGATAAATACTGGCTATAACTATAGGAGAGATATGGGTTATTACCTTCTTGACAACCCTCCGGCTAGTCAGCAGTTCTGGCCTTCACGCAACAATGGACTTAGCGGTGGTGTAGTTATCCACACCACCGAAGGCGCTGGTGGAGACACCGCCGCAGAGAATACCGCTGGTTTTATTTCCCGACGTTCCGATCCGGGCAGTTACCACATGATCGTTGATACCGATTCCAGCGTCGCTATGATGCCTGACGATTACGTTGCTTTCGGTGTCGCAGCATCGGGGTTCAATTCGACTTGCTGGATGATTGCTATTGCCGCTCAGTCGGCGGCACTTGATCCCAATAGCCCGTACACACAGGCTGAGGTCGATCGTATGGGTGCCGAAATCGTTGCTTTTTGGCAGCGCAACGGGTTTGACGTTGCTGAGGCTTCCCAGTTCATTGGTGAGGACGTAAAGGACCGACCCGGACTGGCTCATCACGGGGATGTCCAGAGTTGGGATCGCAGTGACGCATGGTCACGTCGTGAAGACCGTTGGATCTTCGACTCCATGCTCCTTCAGGCCATTGAACGTCATAGCGGTTCTGCCCCCGCTGTCCCTCCTACGCCTACACAGCCTGTCCCTGTAGCGCCGGAAGACATTTATAAAGTCGGTTCTACTGGCTACAAGGTTATTCTGATTCAGGGCATTGTCGGCGTAAATCAGGATGGGGTTTTCGGACCTCAGACTGAAAGGGCTGTCATCCAATGGCAGAAGAACCTCAAAGTCACGCCGGACGGAATCTGGGGACCGGCAACCGAGCAGGCAACTAACGACCTGTTCGTGTTCCTGTCTAATCTTCAGGCAGTCGCACCCAGCAACCCATTCTTTAATGCCCTAAACGATGCCCGTAGCCAAGTTCTCCAGCAGGGTTCTACCGGCGGTTCTGTGAAGATCCTTCAGGTAGGACTTAATGGTAAGGGATATTCCCTTGTTGGTGACGGAGTATTTGGACCGGCTACGTACAACGCTGTCCGTCGCTTCCAATCGGATAGCGGTCTTCAGGTTGACGGTGTTGTCGGCCCGCAGACATGGGAAGCGCTGCTGTCTTAGATCAGTTTCAGGTCGATAACTGATTCGACCGGAATCTCAATAGCAACAAAACCGCTGCTGGAATACTCGGTAACGAGTTGAAGGCAGCGGTTTTTTGCTTCTGTGAGCCAACCGATGGAGTTGGTAGGGTCACCGTTGTTATCCCAAAGTACATCTACTGCTACGTCGTGCATCAGAATTTCCTAGCCGTGTACTTCTCTAGTGATACGCCCTCGTATTTCCGACACAAATACGACATGGACACGAACATGGGGTCGTAACTACCATTCTCTACCTCGTGGCAGACAATCAGTCCACGCCAGTGGGCGTTTCCTTGGTATCCCTTATAATCTTCGTCATGGAGGTAAAAAGCCCCAGCGATGAGTCCACAATGCTGATCGCCGTTCGCTAGGAAGCGAGTGCTGTAATCAAGCGTCTGCTGGTGGCCCATGGTGAATGAATGGCCGATGGTCTTAAGACGGGTAGATGCCACACCGCCTATGGGCTTCCCTGACATCGGATTAGCCCAATAGTGGGCATAATGTACCCCATCTAGTTCTAAGGGCTTTAGAAACGGATGTACGACCCACTCGTGGTCCTCATAGTTGAGGTCTGATAGTCCGATAGCACCTTCCATCTTCGCATCGCTGTTAATTGCCCTAGTGATGCGGTCTTCATGGTTTCCAAGAAGGATGTGTTTCTCAGGATCATAGACACCCTTACGCCACTTCTTCTTAGGCTCGTTGTATCGATCCATAGCACTATTAAGAATATCGAATCCTTCATTGGCCGATTCGATATCCTGAATGTACCTTTTGCCCTCATGGCTCATCTTACCGAAATCGTAGGATGAAAGGCTGTTCATATCCGCATGATCACCAAGATGTACGATCACATCGGGCTTGCGGTCGATGATGTACTCAGAAGCCCAGTAGAGATGATCTAAAGGGACACCCGGTTTGATTTGAGTATCAGGAATAACGAGGTGTGTACGAGGAGTGCTCATCAGGCCCACCTATCGATAGAGTTCTCGGATGCTGTAGAGTACACGACATGACCGACTCAGTACATAGCCACGAGAGAAAATGGCTAGAAGCATGTGACATACTAGCGCCAATGTTCTCTACTTGCGCCAAGCGCCAGTACTTCTCTGTCGTATTAGCACCTAACAAGAGGGTTGCTGGAGTCGGCTATAACGGAAGCCCTCCCGGTATGGCTCACTGCGTAGACGGGGCCTGTCCACGCTTGTACGAGGACAGTTCTAGTGGCTCCTCCTACGATAACTGCATTTCACAGCATGCTGAGCAGGGAGCACTTCTGTGGAGCGACCCATCCCTACGTTTAGGTGGGACGCTAATTGTCAATGGCCCACCCTGCATGGGATGTGCCAAACTCATCGCATCGTCAGGTGTCCACAGGCTTGTGCATTATGTGGACAAGTCTTACGAATCTTGGCCTTTAGTGTATAATTTACTAAGCCAAGCGGGCATAATTGTCATCGGGGTAGACAGATGAGCAATGCTCTTTCGTCATTTGTAAGTTACAGCCGTCGCTTAGAAGCCTGTGCCGCTCAGTTGGCAGAGGCTCTACGGGCTGTTCAGGTGCGACATCCATGCAACTGTGCCGATAAGTACGACCGTCATACAGCCTCAATGGCACTCATGGAGTACGCAGAACTACTAGAGGAGATTAACCGAGAGAGTTAATCATTCCCCCTGAGCGGCCCTACGGCGGGCAACTTCTTCAGGAGACATAGCGTCAGAAACATGACCATGTTCCCCCGGCTCTTCGGTACCAGTGAGATACTCAGCACGCTCGTGGTTCCACATGTCAGAGGTGTTTTCGTTCTCTAGACGGTGGACGGTTCCCCATTGGTTTTCCATAGGCATGTCGTCAGCCATATGGATGGAACCCTCATTTTCAGGGTGCCCAACCATGAACGAAGACTGTGGTTCAAGTGCTCCGAGCACCCGATCCATGAGGTGGTTGGCAGCGGCCCAAGAGGCGTTTCCCATTCCTTGAAAGAAATGGTTGCTGCGACTCACATCAAGCCCCGTCCGTGCATAGCGTCGTTGTATCCATGGTCTCCGTAACGCTCTTCCATCGGTTCAAACTCATCGTGGGAAGGTGAGTACGGTGAATACTCGTCGTTACGGTCGGCACGACCCTCATCCATGCGGGGGTCCATATGCATGGATTCGCCATAGATATTGGATGCGAAACCGAGATTGTCAAGATCTTCAAGACGAGCGACGTGGTGCTCACGAGTCACCTTGCGACGCTCATCGTGTTCTGAGTGATGTCCTCTAGCCATGTATAAATGGTACCACAGACGGCCGTATTGATAGCACTATCAAACCATATGGGATAGTTTGAAAAGTGATTTATTTACAGGGCTTGTCTTGCTCATCAGAATTACGTTTTTTAGGGGAATCCTGACCCATATCAGACTTCTCTAAGCGCCAACGAAGATTTTCATCAAGTACATACTCTTCACGAATCTTCTTTTGCTCGCTCATTACTTACCCTTACGTCGGCCCTTTTTGGGTTCAAATACAAGATAACGGTGTTGAGGTGAGGTCTTTACTTCGGTGCTGTGATCGACAGTACCTACTCGGTCAGTGTAGGTGTCATCAAATACATGGGCGATTTCTGCATCGGGAGGCAGAGAGGGTCGATCAACGGTCATTTTGGTTGGACCCAAGTGTTCCATACCGGGAAGGGGCATCTGTACGTTATTGGTATTGTTTCGCTCAGATCGCTTGTAGAGAGGTTTACCTACATGGGCTACCAATTCGTGCGTCTGAGCCTTCTCACGCCAATGTGCGGGTGACTTAGGGTCTGACATGACGTGTTCGCTCCACGTCATTAGATTCTCGGGAGCGGCCCGGAAAGACACTGACCCATTGTCCTCCATCTCATTCAAATAAGGAACGTGCTCGCCACGGATGTTGGCGTTATACGCCGAATCGGGGAGCAGCATGTCAGGTAAGTTATAGTGATCATTGGCATGATCGTCACGCCATGTGGTCTGATCTTCCTGATGTTCGTTAAATGAGGGGTTTAGGGCGGAACTACCGGTCATACGGTAGGGATAGGACCTATCACGGCGACGGCGGCTGTAACGGGTTGCTTCATCAGCGGAGCGCCTAGAACCGACGTGGAAGCCGCTGTAATCCCCATACATACCAATGTTGGCAGTTTCATGCGGAGACTTCTTCTTTAGAGTTGAATGCCATACAGTCGCATCGCTTTGCGCCCAATTGGCAGGGTCATAATGATCGGTTTCCGGCTTCTTGGCAGGACCGGGATCAAACAACTGAAGTTGTTCACTGAGATTATGTTCTTGACCCATCAGTCTTCCATCTGCTCATGGTGCCACTTGGCTACGTCGTGATAGGACTTCCCTAATTCAATAAACGCCTGATAGTGCGGATGGTCTTGTCCCAGTAGATTTGCAGTGTCAAGATGAATATTTCCCGCAATGGCGTTTTCGTTTCTCGCCCTACGGTGGTTTTTTGGGTGCATATCAACCATAGAAGTCGTGGGGTCTTGTGAGAGCCACGTCTCATGCAATTCATCTTGCGATGGGCTAGGACCTCTCCTTTCAATCTCTTTAGCAGCACTAATAAACTGCTTATTAGACCGATACTGATGGAACTTCCTATAATAAGTACGCATTATTCCATCCCCGGCAATTGAGGCTCAGTATGGGTGGGCTTACGCTTACGAGGGGGGCGAGAGAAAGTAAAGTTAGTTAACCTTGCAACGTCATCCGAAGACACGTCACGAGAGTTAGACATACTCGCCACAACCCCAGTATTCATCCTACTTACGCTGTTACTAGTCATGTCGGAGATAACAGGATCGATATCAGGATTGTTAGGATGTCCCTTTAGGCCCATAGTACGGTTTAAATGGCGAGCCAGTTTTGCACTGTCGTTAGTAAGTTCCTCATCAGCATGGATAGGGCCTCCGCCGTGCTCATGTGACGCTACCGAAATAAGACCACGAAGAAGATGAGGGTTACCCCTCTCAGTAGACCCTAACCAAGAAACATAATCAACATCGCCCATGTCTTTTTTAGGGTCCATATTGCCCCCACTCCAGCGCTGCTGACCGGGAATCTGACCTTCATCCCATCCAGCAGTGGTCTGCTTGTGCGGGTGATGAATATGACTCATGTAAGATTGCTCTTCGTTATTCTGGCGATCACCTCTATCAATGGTGATAGCAGCCACGGGTTCATCGTCGGTGCTAAAAGCGACAGCATGAGTGGCATATTTATCCTTAGATACCTTGAACTGATAGTTACTTAGTATCTTGCTGTAGTCCCTAGCCATTAGTCTTCCATACCCGGAAGTTGAGGTTGGGTCCAGCCACCATTCTGTTCACGACTACGGTTACGTCGGGCATCGATATAGGCAGAACGAGCCTGCTTACCGACATCATGTAGACCCTGACCCTTGAGGTGCTTCATAAGGCTGGGAGTAGTAGTTAGCATGTGACCGAGAGCCATAGCGCTGACATCCTCAGCATGCCTGTGATTCTCGTGATCTCGCACCCCATAGCGTGTATCACTTCTGCCAGTGTTGAGAGGCATATCTAGGGAATCAGCAAGTTCCTCACGGGAAGGATATTGGTCACGACCATTGTCCCCAGTACGAGCAGCAACCCGTGATGCAACGTATAGGGCTTTGTGGGTTTTATTCTTCCACTGAGTGTGATCTACCCCATACCCCTTTTTCATAGATCTAGTAGGATCGTTAGGATCGTGCAGTACGTCCTCGTACATGTCACCCATTCCGCCATGAGGCGTAGTGGAGTATCGATCACGTCTACCGTCAGCAAAACCTTCTTCTAACGGATCTGCAAAACCATATCTACTGTAGTTCTTTGTAAAGCGATTTCTATGGGAGTAACGGTCATCCATATGTTCATCCCGCTGATGACCAATCTCATGTACTAAAGTCCCCTGATCGATATGGGGTGTTTTTGTCCACTTGTCCTTCTCAGGAATCGTCACTTCCTCAACCGATTCCGGTTCGAAACGTGAATGCATTTTTGACGTACTAGCAGCATCCTTGGTGTAACTGTATCCTTTTGTAAAATCAAAGGTATCACCAGCATGAACCTTATTTGAAGACTTTCCTTTGCCCGGAAACAGATTGGGAACGAAACCAAGTCCTCGCAAGTTCTCAACATTGCCTTCAGCCTTTTTAACAGCATCGCTGTTCTCTAGTACTTCCCCTGTTCTAGAGTGCTGCCAGCGAACATTGGCGTTAGAAGGAACGCCATATTGTCCATGTGAGCGTGTGCCATCTTCTTTGGTGTGATAACCGTATTTCTTAACAGTCCCCTCAGTATGACTAAGAAGACTTAATGAGGCATCCTCTTGATCCCTATTGATGTTCTTGTCGTACCAATCCCAAAACTTTGGGTTAGCGATGGGACGATCAGAAGGAGTGGTTTTCAGTGCCTTACTCTCAGGGATTGTTTCCCATTTACCTCTTTTCTCCTTACCGATCATAATCGTGTCGCTATAAGTTTCAGCGTGACCGCCGCCACGATCACGGCGGGGATTCAAATAAGCACTAACCTTAGTGTTTTGAATATCCCTAATGGGGGTTTCAGAGTTTACTAGGCTATCTCGGAGCAGGTCAGCGTCGGAGTTTGCCATATTGTCAGAAATCTTGACGTTAGCCTTACGTTCGACACGGCTTTTATACTGATCAATATCAGTAAGACCCAGCGCAATACTGGCTGCTGTTTCCCTGCGCTCTAGCGGTACAAGAGGATCATTCTTAGTACCGGTGGCCGTAGCGGGATGGAAGAGAATACCCTGATGACCCGACAGTTCATCGTCAGGGGCATTGGTCTTAGTAGTAGGGCCTCTGTGAGGAACACCCGCCGTGTCTTTCTCACGAGTCCATGACTTGGTTTCTCCTGATTCGGGATCTTCCCAATATGTATCTTCGAACTGTTTGCCAAGAGCCATACGTCAATTATGCCATAGCAGCAGGCAAGCCGAAGAAAGGCACTACAAACCGAAAAAAATGAAGAATAAGCCCTGATATGCTTTATTCGTAAGATCCACGAGCGTTTTCGTCGTAACCCTGCTGATTCGGCGTGTAGGTCTCATCGACCCATTCCTTCGCAGAAGACTTGATGTAGTTAGGATCGTGACGTGCTAGACCCGGAATGTAGAGAGCGTCTAGAGGAGCCTTCTGACCACGAGCATTCGTCTTGTAAGCCGTAGCGTAGAAGTACTCTTTATCAGTATCTTCGTCCGTAGCCTTCGAAGACTCATGTGGAATCGGATACTCAACGTGTACCGAAGGAGTCACCTGATGATGCATATAGGGGTAATCTTCTTCGTCAAATCGAATATCTTCACCCTGAAACTTGTCGTGGGCGTGACCCGTAGCGTTCAACCGAAGAGAAGCCTTGTAGGAACCCGGACCACCCATCATTTCTTCCATAGCATCCCAGATATGTCCACCAATTGCTTCACCAGCAATTTTATCTTGTTCACGCTTAGACATGATTCCCTCTAGAGAATGATCGGGGTTACCATGTCCTGCATCGAAGTGATCTCGTCTACTCATATACCTAGTATCTCATACTGACTGCTAAACGCTCAGACCCTAGGCCCGCCTAGTCAGTCCCACTTAACAGGAACGAAGGCATCGGGGTCAATGTCGTTTTGGGCAAAGACCCTATGATGACCGTCAACTAGCGCTACGCTCTCCGTTACATCGCCTTCAGGCCACCTATGTGTATCCGCCCTAACCTGTACAGGTTTCTGAACGCCTTTTTCCTTAATGCTGTCGTACAAGGATTGCACCCGTTTGGCAGGCATACGAACTCCCCTTGCCTGTCCTTCCTTTGCCGCATCTACTTTACGAGACGACAAACTACTAATGTCTTCTCTAAGCCCCTCGCTATCCATATGCTTGAACTTATCAGGATCGGCTAAGTCCCCGGCCCGTTCAAACATAGTGAGTTGCTTAGTGTTGATATTGTGTTCAGCACCCATATCAAGGTACCCAGTTAACAGGAACGAATGCCTTCGGATCAATATCGGCCTGTGAATAGACTCGGTGATGTCCGTTCCACAGCATGCCCCGTGATGTATGAACACCGGTATCAGCGTGCATAGTGTCTCCGTAACCGAGATCGTCTTTGTGGACTAGATCTACAGGATGCTTTACCCCATTGGCCGCTATGTCTTCATAGAGGCCATCTTCGTGGGATTCAGTGAGTTTATTATTCTTTACTGAGTCCCTAACTTCTTTAGGATTGGTATGAATGTCAAAGTCTGATTCTTCGTCGTGTCCATACCCAAAAGCATCACCGGGGTAGAACTCCTTAGGATTCGCTAGATCCCCCGCTCGCTCAAACATCGTGAGTTGATTGGGGTTGATGTTGTGTCTCTGTCCCATTATTCGTCCTCGTCTGACCATTTCACAGGAACAAATGCCTTAGGATCAATATCTGCCTGCGAGTACACTCGGTGATGGCCGTTTGATAGAAAGCCTCGGGATGTATCTACCCCAGTTGGGATGCTAGCGTTGGTTTGCACCATTAGTCCGTAGTTGCCATCGTCTTTGTGGGTTAGGTGTACAGGTTCGTGTACACCATTCCTCATAATGTTGTGATAGAGACCGGTAGCCATCGAGTCATTAAGTTTCTCTTCTTTTACCTTTGATCTACCTTCAGCGGGGGTAATATCACCTTTATAAGCGCTGTAACGAAGTGCATCACCCGGATAAAACTGTGTTGGGTCTGCTAAATCCCCAGCACGCTCAAAGAGAGTCAACTGGTTGGGGTTGATAACGTGTTTAGCACCCATTACTTCTTCCTTCTCGGTAAAGCGCCGCCTACTGACCTCGCCCAAGCGTCCCCTTCGTAAGTTCTAACAGCACTATGCTTTGGCTTAGGTATCCGTGCGTCCTCTGCCGCCAATTTATGTCCGTGTTTCCACATCGCCGTTGCAAGTCCCTGACGGGCGTATTCGGGATCGACCTCAATATTTCTAATATCCTTGGATGTCCACAGCATGTGCCCTGCGTATTCATTCCCGAGGCGAGCAGTGATTCGATGTTGATACTTTGAGGCACCCGTATCTTTGGTGTCATACTCAATATCAAACTGATCTCCGTGGAGATTATCTGAGGCGGCCATATCAGTAGTCGTGCAGTCCCCGCCACGCTTCATCTTCGTGCTTTTTCAGCACTCCGTGAAGTTCAGGGTAATCCTGTAGGAATTGGGTGTGATCTTCATAAGCGCCCTCAGCCTCGTCAGCCGCATCAGATACGCTGTCGTAGTCGGGGTGAGGGTAATCCATGTTCTCAAGTGTCCATTTAGCCTTTTGCATGTCTGTATACCGTTCATTAGCAGTATTAAACATACGCCGCTTGTAAGCAGGGTCGCTCATAATTTTAGATCTACTAGACCCTTCAGTACCGATATTGACCTCAGTAGCAGGGTTTTCAGGCAGATGTAGATACGCACGCTGTCGTACAGCGGCAATCTTCATTTTACCGTCACCGAAGTGAGGAGCGTCGTAATGATCATACTCCTTCTTTACTGTACGAGTAAGTTGACCTGACTTAACAAGGGCATTGATGTCGCTCCTTGAAGCCCCCGCAGGCGGGCGAACATGTGCTCCACCCTTTTCTTTAACATGGGCGAGGAGAGCCTGACGGTCATCGGCAATCCTAGAAGGAGTCCGTCGCTGGGCCTTATTGATATTATCCGCTGCTGACATCAGTAATCATCCCCTATGTGCTCTTCCCAACTACGTTGAGGACCGCTGTGCTGAACGTCTGCAAGAGCCAGCATTACAGCATCTTTACGAGTAGAACGGCTTCCTAGCCTCTGAGAAGGAGGTGAAGAAGTGTGTCCAAAACCTCTAATTGCCTCATCAGAACCACCGTTGGCGACCCACGCCCACTTGTCCCTAGCGTATCCTTTATGACTCCAAGCACTACTGCCCCGTATACGCTTGCGCTCTACAAAGCCAACAGGCTGTCCGTCAACGTACACATTATGAGCACGTTCGCCCTCTTCGTGATATTCGGGGTGAACGATGGCCTTAGAGACTTTGTGCTTGGGTATTTCAATAACGGGTTCAGAGATATTGTGATGCTCCATTCCGTGGCCTGCATCAAAATGCTCTGTGCGTGACATGTATCAATTATGCCACACATGCAAAAAACCGGCCCCTAAGAGCCGGTCTTTGTCACTTACTATGCTTAGAAGCCTCAATAGCGGCGATTTGTTTCTTAGCCGCCGCTTTAGAGGGGTGAGTACCTAGAACCTTGCCATTACGGTCAAGTACGAGTTTGAACTCATTACCGCTTTTGATAATGTCGTAAGGCATGATTAGTCCTTAGTACCAACTACTCCCTTGAGGAGGAGCGTTTGTACCCGGCTGACCCGGAAGTTTTCTCGCTGGAATACCTGCGTTCTTGGGAGGAGCAGCCCTCTTCTTCATATCAGCAGACTTCTTCATATCAGGGTCTTTTTTGCTAGCGTCTGAAATACTGTAGTTATAACTAGCGATCTTTGATCGATTAGCCATATTGTCGCTCTGACCATATGCACCCGATTTTTCTGAAAACCAACCCGGTTGGTCAGGTGCGGGAGGTGCTGGTAGACGAGGAGGAGGCCCTCCGAAGCGACCCGAACCACCAGCCTGAGGAATTAGGCCGGAAGAGTCTCCTCGGGCCATCGTAGCGCTATCACCACTACCGGGGCGAAAACGTCCTAGAATACTCATAACTACTCCTTAAATATTTGTGCCTAGTGGATATATACCGATTATGACACGAAATCACCTAAAAAACGCCATTTGGGCGAAAATCAACATTTTTAGTGTGATTTTAGTCACATATGATTTATTTAATCAGACCTGCGGGGGTCGAAGAGCATCCATAGCGTCAAAATGCTCTTGTGACTTCCAATAGTTCTTCCGAACCATCTCCATAGACCGGCCAACATCAGGATGATCGGCACCAAAAAGTGCCTTTAGTTCCTTGTGGCGCTTAAGATGGTGGTCAGTAATAGATTTATGCTCCCAAGCCTTAGCGTGGTGATAATCGTAATCTTCAGCCATCAGCCTGATCCTCGTTCTTTTTAGCGATGTGCTTGTTCCAAACATGCATTGACGCTGCACGACGATTGGGGAAGTAATGCCCTCCACCCTTCCACGCCCCGTAGTAGCCTTCTGTGGTGCCGGGACGACGAGTGACAACCCCAATGGGGTCCTTTCCGACATGGACAACGTACTCGTTGTCGATGACCTCTTCTTGAGGATCGACATCAGGAGACCAAGTGCTAGGGGAATAGCGAAATCTACCCGGAGCGACGTTGTGTTCAGGCATATTATGGCCTGCATCGAAATGATCTTGTCGTGACATAGTCAGCGCCCTGTTCTTGGATTTCTATTGCCAATTCGTCTACTAGCCATCGCATCGGCGGCAATTCTTGCTCTAGCAAGAGTGCGGAATGACCCCTCATATCCGTATTTATCGCCCTGATCCATTGCGTCAGCAGCGCTAAACATAGGACCAACCTCGTCCGACTTCATTTCCGACAAATTAGTAGGAATATAACTAGTCGCCAACGCAAAACGCTGCTGACCATTATTTTTCCAGCGATCAACATAGGCGTTGGGGAGACCAACCCCATCTTCTGTTGGCTTAGGAGACCCGTAAGCGTGAGAAGGACCCCCTGAAACCGGATGAATAGGGGACGATACATTGGTGTACGCCTCAGTAACCCCTTCTTTTCCTACCAGTTGAATTGGTTCGTTCCAGTTATAAAACTGCCGACCTAGTTTTGAAGCGTCCATACCTACATCATCTCACACAACGCAAATTTTAGAAAAAGGGGGCGGCGACTGAGCACTTGCACTCGGCATGCCCCGTTGCCACCACTACTTGGCAATGCCCCAGTACCCCATTTCCCCCAAATTTTTAGGACCCCTCCCGTTTGTACGGACAATGTACGGACGACCCCCTCCACTACTCCACATGCCCTATAGCCCATGGACTATACGCGTTCCCTACGCCCGGCCCCCGTGTGTGGGCAACTAAAGGGGTGGGGGTTTTCACGCATGGGAATGCATGCATTCTGTTTCATGTGTTGTGCTGCGTGAATTCTCGAGCGTACGTGCGAAAAAGCGTTATTTTATATGACTTATTTGAATGTGCATGACGTGAGTCGTTATGACGACCGAGCACGAGCGCTCAATAAGTCAATGAAATCAAGTGATATTGAACGTGCACACAAGTGGGGCGCTGAGAAGAGACGCATACATACACTGAGGAACACTCTTCGGCCCCACTTGGGTGCATGCGAATAACCCTGTATTTATATGACGATATGCAATGCGTACTTGCATTGTCATAGCAACACAACGATTTCGTTTCTTACGGTTGTGTGTGCATTGCAATGCTGCCGATTCATACGAATGCAATAAAACCCTTTGTTTATATGACTTATTTGCACTTGCACATCCACTACACGAGGCTCGCTGAGCGTGAGTATGCAGCGGTGTACCTAGGGATACAGGGGGGTGGGGCGTGTGCGTAGTTGATATGCGAGGGCTGGAGCAGGGCTGAGATAGCCATACAGGGGTGCATGGATGAACGCTGGAGCATGCATGCCTATCTATTGCATGTTTCGATGGATCACTTTCTCTCGCCGCCCGTTGGTGCAGAAATTTCTGACAGTTGTGCATGGAGCGTTGCTCGTTAGTAGTGAGGAAAGGAGAACACCATGGAATTGGTGAAAGGAATGCATGTGGAAGTCGTCATCGACGGCGATCCAGTAACTGGCGTGATCACGGGAACGGAGGTCGCTGTCATTACGAATCTGCATGAGCACGAGTTTCGTATCGCTGTCCGTCCCGACAACGGCGGCAAGGTCGTCGTTGTTCGTCGTCAGAACGTGAAGGTGTTGTCGTGACTGTCCCGGCGCATATCGCTGCACTTGCTGCACAACATCGTGAACGCTTCCCCCATCGCCCGCTTGTAATCGATCACGACGTGCGTGTGAACGACTTGAGAAGGTTGACGTTCGGTGACGTTGGTTCCCGACTCGTGTTCGTGCGAAGTGTTCACGAGACGCACGTAGTCGTCGCTCTCGTGCATCCGTACGTTGAACTGGCAACGAGTGGGGACCTCGTGCACGAGTGTGAGCATTCGTTCGATCTAGTGGTGCAGTTCGATCTGCTCTCCTGCGCTCTGCGCTCTCACGTTGACGTTCTCGTGGATCGCCTTCCTGAAGGCTGGCAAAGCGACGCATGGGCCGGGTCAGCCCTCGCTGGCCCGCTGGATGCCCGCTGGACATTCAAGGCTCACGAAGGCGCTGTCCTGCGTTCCCTGACCATGGAAACGTGGTTGGACCTCACCGAAGACCCTCAAACAGGCCCCTCAGAGGCTCTCTGAGCGCCGCCCAGCACCTCGCGAGGGTGGTTATACCCGAACGGGGTGCGAGGCTGCGAGAGAGGCATATAGAGGGCAATGAAGCGAAATCCTTGTTTCAGCGCTATTGATATCGATATCGATTGCCCCGGAACGCGAAGAGACCCCCGACCTACCCGTCAGGGGTCTCTCGCTTGAGCGTGCGGGCCTACCCGCCCGTGCTCAGGATCACCAGCCGTAGGACTCAAGCACGGCCTCGTGAACGCTGTCGAAGTCGATCGTGGTGGCGGTGCCGGTGTTGATCGCATCGGCCACGGCGACCTTCGACTGGAGCACGTTCCACAGGTGCTCCGAGACGCCCTCGTTCATGTTGAGGACGTGGGTGGTGACGTGGCGGTCCTGACCGATTCGGTAGATGCGGTCAGCGGCCTGACCGAACACGCCCGGTGCCCATGGGAGTTGAACGAAGGCGAGGTGAGCAGCAGCGGTGAGCGTGAGGCCAGTGCCAGCCGCTTCGATGTTGCCGATGACGACATCGAGGTTGCCCGCCTGAAAGGCGTCGACAACTTCGGCCTTGGCTTCGCTGGTCATGCCGCCGATGATGGCACCGACCTTGAGGCCCTCGTTGCGAAGCGCTTCGTACATGGCGAGCACGACTGACTTGTGGTGAGCCATGAGCACGACCTGCTCGCCCTGCGAGGTGAGAGCGGTGGTGTACTCGGTGGCTGCCTTCACCTTGGCGAGGCCGTCGGCCTCCCACAGCGCCATCAACTTGGTGATCGCTTCGGCCTTGGCCGCACGAGCGAGGGCAGCGTCGCCCTTGGTCTCGCGCACCCATGAGAGGAAGTTCTTTTCCATGCGGCGATAGTTCGCAGCGTCACCGTTGAGCACGAGCGAGCGAACGGCGGTGGTGCGTGCCGGGAGATCAAGCACGGCCTCGCGAGGCACGGAGATCATGCAGGTGCTCGTGAGAGCCGCACGCAGGCCCTCAGGGTCCTTCGCACCCGTAGCAACGAGGATGTTCGCACGGCCGGTCCACACCAGTTCCGTCTCGCACCAGCGGTCAAGAAACACGCTGTAGGACGATCCACCGGAGACGGCCTTGGCGTTGTCGTTGCCCGTGATCGACAGCGGCTGGTACACGTCGATGATGCGATTCGATACGAGCGTGCCGGTTGCCATGACGACGACAGCGTCGGCGGCGAGTGTGGCGGCGAACGCCTTGAGCGCCTTGGAGCGCTTCGCATCACGGCTCTTGAATCGGTGCGCCTCGTCAACGAACACGGCGTCGGGAGCGAACGCTTCGACATCGGCAATGCGCTGGGCGAGCACGCTGTCGGGCACGATCACAACGTCGGCGTCAGGGAACGCTGCGGCCTTGGTGCCGGAGACGAGAGCGACCGACAGGTGAGGGAAGTCGATTGCGAATTCGTTGGCCCATGGCGAGATGCGAAGCGACGGTGGCACGACGATGACGGAGCGCTTGCCCTCGGCAGCGAGAGCGGCAGCGGCGGCTTGCATGATCGCCGTCTTGCCGAGACCGGGCTGGAGACCCAGCAGGACACGGCGCTGGTTGAGGATCGATTCGACCGCTGCCTGCTGGTAGGCGTACAGCGTCTTGGTGGCCGGAGCGACCGGGAGCACGAAGCCTTCGGTCGGCGTGGTGGCGGTGCCGTCGAACGTGGTCGTTGCACGAGCGTGATCGATGAAGCCATCGGCAGCGCCCTTGGCCGCTGCGGTGCTGAGAAGTGAGTCAAGGATGTTGGTCATGGTGTCGAACTCCTGTGGGTAGACGATGGGACGACCTCGTGATCTTGGCATACGGCAGCGACAGGATCAAGTCATTCGTTCCCTTGCCCTCGGGACCGACGCTCGGTGAAGGCTCGCGAGGGATTGCTCAGGCACGTCGAAGTGCCAAATATGCATATTTGCCCGTAGAAACCGTTTATTGGACTTTTGAACATGTCGTTGTTCAAGAAAGTCATATAAGTAGGCACTTTTCTGCACGTCGATAGGCAATAAAGCATTTCGTGCCCTTTCGCCTTAGAGGCTCTGAGGAGAACCGATATGGGTGAGAGTGGCCCGGAAGGCCACGAGGCGCTCTCAGGGGCATATAGGGGCCTCTCAGGGCAAGTGAGCGAAAGCCTTGCTTATTGCCCTCGGGAACGAGAAAAGCCCTCCCCGGCGGGTGGGGAGGGCTTCTCGTGGAGGGATGTGAGAGTCAGCGACGCTTGGCGGCTCGCTTCTTGGCCGCTTCGATCTCGGCCTCGGGAGTCGATCCGATGCGAGCGGCGTACACGTCGACCACGATCTCAAGAGCGCTCGGCGGGTATGACGGGTGGTGGTGGACCACGGTGCCGTCGCTGTAGAGCGGCACTCGTGGGTAGCCAGCGTTCCATGAGAAGTAATCCGTGAGCCACGCCTTGGCAGCGGCGAGACCAGCCTCGGTCTCAGCGAGGAGCGAGGAGAGGAAGTTGAGTTGCTTCGGTGATGCGGACATGGCGTGACCTCCGTAGGTCGGTAGTGGGTAGGTCCCTGACCGTAATGCGGCGATTCGACGGATGCAAGTCTTTCGAACCTATGCCTGTGTGGCCCTGTGAGGGCCTCCCAGCACTCGGGTGGGGGGTATATACCCGACCACCCGCATGAGGCGCTCTCAGGGCCATACAGGGGGCAATGAGACGAAATCCTTGATATCGATGGTATGGCGATATCGATACCGCCCTGAAACGCAAAGAACCGCCCCGGAGGGCGGTTCTCGTGATGCAGGCGCTGATCGGGCGGTCGATCAGAACCCCATCTTCTTGGCGCAGTCCGGGCCAAGACCAGCGGCTCGCGAGTCCTCATCGGTCAGGTGACGGTGGCAGCGGCCACAGCGACCGATCTCACGCCCGTAGGCAGCCATCGCACCGGGGATGTCGTCGGTCAGGGCGAGACGTTCAAGGACTGCGACACCCTCTTCGACTGTCAGACCTTCGTCAGGGCGACCGCCGATGATGCGGGCGACGAGCGGTGCAATGCGAGGACCGCGAGTCACAACCCGGAAGAAATCAAGGTCGTTCGAACCGGTCACGTTGTCGATGGCGACATGCACGTCGGGCTTCGACTGGCCGATGACACCGGCACGAACAAACAGGTCACGGGAGAGAGCGATGGCATCGGCACGAGCGGCGTGGCGAGCCTCTTCACGGGCCTGACGCTCGGCCTGCTCGGCAGCGACACGAGCACGAGCCTCTTCACGTTCAGCAGCGAGGGCCGCTTCACGATCGGCAGGATCGATCTCGGCACATGCCTTGCAGATCGTGAGCCAGTTCTTGTGGCCTATGAGGAGAGCGTGACCGGCACCGGCATCGACACGGTTGCCGCAGACGTGGCATCCCTTGGCGAAGCGATTGGTGATCACCTTCGAAGCGTTGAACGACGTGAGTCCAACGGGAAGCGCCACAGCGGTGAACGGCTTGAGCAGCGGATTGATCGTCTTCAGAAGAGCGTCGATGGCCTTCGAAGCATCGCGAGATTCGATCAGCGCCGAACCTTCACGGACTGCCTGCATTGCTGCGGCGATCTCGGGAGTAAGCGCTGCGCCCACGGCGGCGAGAACGTGTACTGCTCCTTCCTCAGCGGCAGCGGCGAGACCAGCCTCGGTCTCAGCGAGGAGCGAGGAGAGGAAGTTGAGTTGCTTCGGTGATGCGGACATGGCGTGACCTCCGTAGGTCGGTAGTGGGTAGGTCCCCGATATTGGCATACCGGTGTGACAGGCGCAAGTATCCCGATCGATATCGACAATTTCAGGACCAATAGACCTCTCCGAAGAGAGCCACTTGAATAATTTCGTCAGCCTCATCAAGTTCGAACGGTTTATCGCTTCGACCGAAGAACCGATCTCTCACGTTGCATCGTGTGTGAGGTGTGAGGTTCATGTCGCTCGGTTCACCAAGGACGATGGCGACAAGTCCTTCGGCCACGAGCGTTGGAGTGATTTCGTATTCGACTTCGTCGTCGTCTTCATCGACGGTGATCGTCGGTAACGGCGATCCGGGGATCGATGTGGACCAGTGACCGATGGCAGGGAGACCGACAGTAAGAACCTCGGTCAGCATTTCCTCAAGAGCGTTCACGGCATCTCCTCACGAGGTCGTTAATAAGTATCCCTACGCACGATTCGATCGCTTCGTGCCCGTCATCGTCGGTCCCTTCTCCACTGGCAAGGTCTTTGTCAGGAGATTCAACGGAGACCCAGTAGTGCATCGAATACTCGTCCGGCGACTCGCGATGAGGGTCAGTGAAGGTGAGTCTCGATTCGGAAGAGACCGTTACTGACCAACCAGCAGCGTCGATCAATAGGTTCGGGTCCTCGCGACTTGTGCCGAAGAGGGCGAGCACACTGTCGTCGGTGTCGACAATCCACTCGCCTAAGAGCCATTCACGAAGGTCCACGGTGTCGTCGAATTCTTCGACAAATGACGACAGTTCTTCCTTAATCTGATCGTGGTCGTAGGGCGACGGAAACATCTCCAAGAACCTCATGGCGTACCTCGCATCTCAGTCGGAGCAACGTGCTGATTCAGGTTTGGGTCGTTGTAGTAATCGGCCACGGCGCTGCATCGATGAAGCACCAGCAGTGCGAACAGAAGTATCGATATCACTATGGCGATATCAGTCAGGCGTTCTTTCAGTTTCGGATTCACTTCAAGCCTCCAATCTCATCCTCACGCAGCACCGCTGCGATGAGCGCTTTGATGAGGGCGACGGCCATCTTCTTGCCGCTGCCCTCAGGTCCGTTTAATTCGATGGTGTTATCTCCCCACTCCAATGCCAGCAGAGCGTCTCCAAGGCGTACAGAGGGCGCTCCAAGGATGTGGGTGGATGCTTCCAAGACCCTTGTGTGTTCCAAGGGCATCCAGTCGTGCATGTCAGCGATCAGTTGCATCATGCACTCGCTTCAAGGATTCCAAAGGCGGCTTGAGCCATGGCTTCGATGGCTCCAAGCACCTCGTCAACAGGGGTCAGTTCGGCAACGAGTGAGTCAAGGACGTTGTCGTAGGTGTCTCGCTGGTCGTCGGTCATGGTGCCGTCAGTCATCGCTTCGATGGCCTCGCGCATCCAGCCGATGTACGCATCAAGGATGTTGTCGTAGGGGCTTTCGTATTTCATTGGAAGTAGTCCTCCGGTAGGTCAGCAAGTACAGACTGGTCAGCAAGGTTCCTAGCATGTGCAGCGAAGTCCTGCGACTCCACCCACAGTCGGGCCGCTTCGGACGAATTGAAGCCTCCCCAATCGCCCTCATCACCGTCGACAGGGTCGATCATCACGGCGTGGTATGCGAAGTCGAATTCATCCTTCGGCTTCTCGTAAGTAACTACACCGCCGAGAGAGAACCCGTCGTAATGCCATTCCTTGATGTCCTCCCACGATTTCCAACGTGGTGGTTTGTTGTCGTTGTCGTAAACTGTGATCACTGGATTTCCTCCATAAAAAGTCGGTCTGCGAGTTCCTCGGCAAAGGAATGCCAAGGAGTGGGTGATTCATCTTCAGCACAGTCAGGGCAGAAGTACATCTCCTGCTGACCGTAATAAGGGTCTTCGGTGTACTTCTCAACGACGGCGTTATCGATATCGATTGATACGTTGCATGCTTCGCATTCGATTAGTTCGATCATGCTGCTGCCTCCTGTTCCCAACGTGCTCGGGCTTCAAGCACGAGTTGTTCGGCCCAGCGCTTGGTATCAGGAACGGTGCCACCGGATGACAGCCCAAGGGTGACGTATCCACCGGGCACACGGTGCTGGAGATGCCACCAGTTCTTCTGTGCCTTGTCCTTGAAGAACAGGGCCTTGTAATCGTCGCTGACGTATCGGTTGCCAGCCTTGTGGAATCGGACTCGTTGAACGGCCATGATCAGACCTCCTTGATGGTGACGACGGTGGTGGGCTTGGAGATGACGACCTTGGCGATGACCTTGGCCGGGAAGCGAGCAGCGAGCACGCTCCACGCCTTGGTGTCGATCTTGCGGACGGTGACCGCTTCGAAGTCTTCCTCTGCGAGGAGTTCGGCGGCGGCATCGACGTTGAAGTCTTTGCGAGCCTGCACGGTGATGGTGGCTCGGAAGCCGTCGGACTCCAGCACGCCCTCTTCGGGGCAAGCCTTAAGAAGAGCAGCCTTGGCCTCAGCGGCGATGGCTACTGCCTCGTCGGCTGCGGCTTTGGCCTCAGCGAAAGCGACGAGGAGAGCGCTGCGGCGCTCTGTCGGGTTGATGGTAGGTGCTGACATGTGTCCTCCTTAGGACGGGATTGGTCGATGCACATGTTTTACCAGCCCTGTGTGACAGACGCAAGTATTTCTTTTCGTTGCCCATTCCTTCCCATACTCAGGTCCCCAAAGGTACGATTTACACCCATGGCTAAAGGTAAGAAAGGCAGCGGCTCCCACTCCAACGAGCGAACCCGTATCAATCCCCTCACGGGTGAGCGGGAGAAGGTCGGGGGAACTAAGGCCGGTCGGAATCGAAACCGTCTCTCATGGGGAGACCCGCTTCGAACTCACGACCGACCTAAGAAGCGAGTGTCGGCCTCAGACGAGGAATGAGAAAGGGCCACCCTTTTGGGGGTGGCCCTTTCAGTTACAGCCGTCCTCTTCGATCACGATCCGTAGTTCCGTACCACACTCCATGCCGTTGCATTGCGGCAGGCATCAGAGACCAATCCTCCCTGCACTCTTTTTGCACTCGGCATGTATCGCATATCGATTTGGCTGCAACGTATCCCATCGGATTCGATTGCTTCGGGAAGAACGTCTCCGCTCCGTATCCCTTGCATGCTGCGCGATCTCTCCACTCAGACTGTCGTGCGATTACCACGTCAGCAATGAGATCGAAGATGTCCGATGCTCTGTCCTTCACTTGCCCTCCGGTGTCCTAGTCAACTCTTCGACAATTCCGAACAGCGCCTCGGCGGTGTCCTCTTCATCCCAACCAAGTGCCTGACAGTCGTCCCACACCTGCTTCACCTTTCGCCACAGTTCGGCCTTGATGGCTGACTCGGGACGGGAGGCTTGCACAGGATACTGGTACGGCAGTTCTTCCTGCGTACGACTCTTACCGCCTGCGGAAGAGATGACCTTCTTCACGGGTTTCTTTTTCGGCGTGGGGTGGTAGTCGGAAAACGGTTCCTTCTTGAACTCATTGTTCATAAATTTGTCATATGGATTCTGATACTCGGCCATATAGCACCTCCAGCGGTATCATTGGTGTATGCCTGAACAGAAGCGTGGTTCTCGTAAGCCTGCTCCGAAGAGCCTTGCGAAGAACAAGAAGAAGGAAGAGAAGAGCGAATCGCTCAAGTACGTCCGTGGTGGTTCTATCTGTGACCCGAAAGAGAAGGGCGCTCGCTTGATCCGTGGATCAGGCAATCCCGCAGTCTGTCGGGCTACACCGGGCAAGGACCCTCGTCCTCGCTACCGGGCTGCTGGTTCTTAGAACGGCTCCTCGCTGAGATCGACCTTGTAGAGACGGGTCACGAACACCTCGTGCTGAGTCACGGTGTTGTCGTCGGCAGTCAGGTACATGAACTTCACGGACTTGCGAGACCCTGCTCGGCAAGCGTCGTATGCGGCCTCGTGAGCCATCGTGACGCATGCCTGACAGGTCTCGTCGCACGAGATCAGCGTTAGTTCGTACCCGCACGAGTCGTGATCAAGGATGTTCATGGGAGCACCCTCGCGAACAAAAGAGTCTCGGTCTCACTTACCTGACGGGTGATCGTTTCGGCACCTTCACGTCGGAGGAAGTTTCCGTAGGGCGAAAGGTTTTCGTGAGGCCCTCCTCGGCGCACAATCGCCCACCTACCGGGCTGCTGACGGAGTTGGGCGACGATACGCTCGGGCCATCTAACGGAAGAGCGTTGAAAAGGTCGTCGGTACTTCGGGGGAATATCGTCAACGAATTCGACAACGTCGTGTGAATTGGGGGAGAGCCGAAGCCCTCCCCCGATGGTGGGATCGGTGGCGCTCATCAGAACGGATTCTCCGGGTCGAAGGAATCCACGAGCGGCTGAGCGGCCGGTGCCACTGGCGCAGAGAGCGCCGCAACCTCGTCCTCCAGCAGCATCTTGATCGAACGGTCTTGGATGATCGCTTCGACCTTCGGCTGCTCCTGCGGCGAGAACATCGCCGTGAGCATCCACAGCGAGGTCTCCACGCCGTACTTGGCGACCTGTTCGCACAGACGACTCAGGGCTGCGGTGCCGATGGGTGTGCTGATCGCACGAGTCGCACGAGCCTCACGGAGAGCCTGACCCAGCAGTCGTACGGTGGCGCTCGGGATCAACTTCTTCTCCACGGCCTCGTCGTAGCCCCATGGGATGTGAACCCAGCGGTTGAGGAATGCCTCGCCCATCGAAGCGCCCTTGTACCCGGCTGGATTGATCGTTCCGACGATCCACATGCCGTCACCGGCTTTGACGGTCTCGGGCACGAAGGTCTCGGTACCGTCGTGCTCCACACGGACAGCCTTCATGCGGTTGACGAACGAACGGCGGTGGTCACACAGGGAGTGCAGCGACGACGTGACTCGCTCGCTCATCATGTTGACCTCGTCCATGTAGAGAAGGCACGCATCGACTCGGCATGCGAGGTCGACCACACCGGGAAGCCACACGAGTCGCTCGCCACCTTCGGGGGTAGTGAACGCCGTTGGCTGACCGAACAAGTCGAAGTCGGTGACGCCTGACGAACCTGAAAGGGTGAACACCGGGAGCGGCTTCTTGCTCGGGCGCTTCTGACCCAGCAGGACGGCCATGACCTGAACCATGAGCGTCTTGCCGGACTGAGTGTCACCGACGAGGAGGACGTTCTCGGGCTTCCCTGCTTCGTTCTCGTAGAACGAGATCAGGAAGTCCACGTCGGTCTGCCCGTTCGGCATGAGACGGTTGATGTACTTCTTGATCGACGGGTCCTTCGGGTCCGGTCGCCACGGATCAAGACGAGGATCGTCGGCGTCGGTGATGTCACCGGGGATGAGAACCGGGGTGCCGGTCACCGGGTGAGGAATGGAATAGTCGCCCTGCGACTGGTGCAGAGGTACGACGTTGGTCTCAAGGAGACGAGGGAGGAGATACACCTGCTCACCATCAACACTGACGGTGATCCTGCGGCGACGGCCGAGGTCACTGTCGGGGAAAGGCGTGGGATCAACGATCCGTGCCTCTCGTCCGGCGAACTCTCCGGCTCGGACACGGTAGGTGTCACCAGCCTTCATGCGAGCGGTCTTTGTGGTCATGTCTTACTCCTGAGGTGCTTGCCCCGTGGGGCGGTGGATTGGTCTCAAGTATTAAGCGCACAGCCCGAAACCAATTGCAAGTCATTTCTTCCTATCGGGGGAAATTTCTTTCGGACCCCCTCATAACCCCATTTCGTCCGTAGAACCAAAAGTTGCGTTTTTGGCGTTCATCGATTGCGAAAGTACTTGATTTCATTGACTTATTTGAATCGACCGATGAAATCACGTTTCGGGTCCGTTGCCCTGAGAGGGCCTGCTAGATAGTTAGACGAGTGGTTATGGCCGAAAGCCCCTCAAATCGCTCTCAGGGCCATATAGGGGACAATGAGACGAAATACTTGATCGGCAAAGAAATCGTGGATTAGGCCTTGCAATGCTTCGGAAAGTGTGCGCTTAATGTCTACATGACCAATCCGAACAGCAGCACCTCACCCATCTCAAGTACCCGGAAGCCACGACAGAAGAAGTGGGCTAGCGAGATCGCTCGTCAGCAACACAGCAATGCACGTCGTGCCCTTGCTCGTGAAGCGGCGACTCGTGAAGCCGAACGAATCGTTCGTGGAAAGGCAGACCTTGATCGTGCTGCGTATCGTCAGTCCCGTCAGGAAGTGAACAAGCGATCGAACATGATCGCCAATGGACTGACCCCTCGTCTGACCGCCGTAATGAATTCGTGGGGCATCACCCTCCCGGTGAGCATCCTCCCGGCGCAGTCAGTCTCGGGCATGACCGACTTCAAGAGCATCAGAGTCACCCATGACTATCGACTGACCAACCGCCTTAGCCGGGCTACCGCCCAACTCGTTGATCCTTCCGAGGTCACAGTGAGTGTTGAGGAACTTCGTCAGATCGCCGCCGAGACTCGTGGCGTCTTCTACCACGAGGTCGGACACAACCTCTTCACCGTGCCTCTTCAGGAACTGCTCAACACCGCTCACGATGCCGGATACTCGTTCCATGCCGAGCAAGCCAGTATCAGCAACAAGGGCGACGAGTGGACTCGCTGGAACGTCCACAGCACCTTTCAGCAAGCATGGAATGTGTTGGAGGATCAGCGTATGGAGATGCTCCTCGTGGAGGAGTCACCGGTCATCGCTTCGATGCTCACCGTTCTCGTCATCCGCAACATGCTCGCTGGTGCGGGCGCTGATACTTCTTGGGCACTCGTGGCCGGTAGGTACTACCTCCCCAGCGAGGCTCGTGACGCTTCTCGCACCCTGTGGGATAGAGGATTCAAGAGCGACAATCGTGTGCCGTCATCACAGGTCAAGAACGTAGTCGACCGCTATATGGCCGCTGAGACCGCATGGACAATGGTCGAATGCATCGAAGAAATGCGAGTCATCTTGCAGAACCTCACGGTCGACAATTTGGACAATCACAGTCAGATTTCTGATCAGAATGCCAGCAACAAGCCCGAAAGACTGAGCGATAACGCTGAAAGGATCAAGCAGTCCGGTCAACGTGGTCAGCAGATCGCTCAGAAGCAGGGCGAGGAGACCGACAGCGGTGAGGCTGCTGGTCAGTCCGGCGAGGACGAGCAGGGCAACGATGAGTCCGGTAGCACTGAGAGCGGCTCTCAGGGCGATTCACAAGAGTCCAGCACCGGTCAGTCCGATGGGTCCCCGGCTCCCGGCTCGGGCAGCGCTCGCTCCGGCGACCGTGACGACGACGAGTCCGATCCGTTCGACCTTGATACACACAAGGCTCGTCGCTCAGCCGTCGAAGACCTCGCTGGTGCGATGGACGAGGCACTGGAGAATCTCGCCAACGACGAGACGATCAACGACGACGTGGTCGCCATGAACGAGGCGTATAACTGCGACGAGGGATCGCTCCCGAAGTTCAACGGGGTGTTCACCAACACCAGCGACGAGGACTGCTCCAAGGCCGCTTCCATGGTCGAAGATATCGAACGTGCCTTCAACATTGCTACCGCCGATTGCGCCCCACACTGGGAGTCACAGCAGCGACGGGGTGTGCTGGAGCCGATCCGGTACCGCACCCGTCAGCCCGGTGACATGGAGGTGTTCCGCTCGTGGTCAGAGGACGGCGAACCCGGCACCGACATCAGCGTCTCGCTGTTCGTGGATGTCTCGGGGTCGATGAAGTACGCAGGATCGGCGCTCGGGGCAATGGCATGGGCCGTCAAGACCGCATGCGAGCGCATCAACGTCGACTGCGACGTGACGGCATTCGATCACGGTGCCTACAACGTGTGGGGCGTCAACGAGTCGCCTACCGAAGTCCCGTTCCTCAACGCTCAAGGTGGCACCTGCCCCCAAGATGCATTCACCGCCATCCTTTGGGAGGAGCGCCCGAAGAAGCACCACATCGTCATGGTGATGACCGACGGCGAATGGAGCGACATGTCGGTGTTCGTGCCCTTCAGACACTCCAACATCCACTCCATGCTGTTCTTCTATGACGAAAGCAATCTGTCGGATCGTATGGCTCCGTCGCCGCTACTGGCACGTCGCACCAGCATGAACGAGGCGTACGAGATCGGTGACCTCTCCCATATCCCGGCGGCGCTGGAGTCCATGCTCATCGGCCTCATCTAGTTCTCGGACCCCTCCCTCACCCCGCCTTGGGGGAGGGGTTCGTATCCCTTCCAACAAACATTCCAAGGAGTTCTCATGGCAAACAAGACTGGCAAGAACGGCCTTATACCGGACGCATCTCTACAGATAGCGGTCGGCATGGCACAGGCCGATATGGCATATCGAATCTCACGCTCTCAGGCCGCTAGAGGTGTGCCTACGGGGCTTGCGGCTGAACATGGGGCAAAGGCTGCGACCGCTGTCTTTGCATATGCGATCTTCATATTCCCTGTGCTTATGGTTACAGCGCTGTTCGTGTGGACGCCTAATCCCATCATCATGTTATGGAAGACCGCTCAGGTCATTACCGGAATGGTCATTCTTCTCAGAATGCATAAGTGGATTTACGAGCCTGCCTCCAACGTCTTGTCCTACAAGATTTCGACACTGAAACTGGTAGTAGGTGGAGGAATATCAGTCCTCGTGTTCTTCCTCTTTGCTGTCTACCGAATACTCACTGCTTAGCGGAGGGAAGTTCAGTTTGGCCTTGGTGCCGTGCAGGGAAAGCGCTGCCTCGTCATATGCACGAGCGGCGCTTTCTTGCGTCTTGAAGGCTCCAAGGTATTTCGGTATGCCGCCGACCTTGATGGAGGAGAACCACGTCCCTCCCCATGAGGTTTCGTACACTCCCCGATACATACCCATATCCCACTCTCACCTACGACCAATAGTTACTTCAGACCTTTTGGTCATTCTTCAATGATCGCTTCGACCACGTCTTCGGAATCAATGGGGTGAGCGAGCATCTTGGCGTTGGTTCCAACACGGTCTCCAAAGAGTCGTGACAGGACACCAGCACGACCTCGTGCTTCGACCGTCATTTTCACAGTGTCACGATTATCCATGATGTCTCTCATCTTCTCCATGGAGTTGAAGAGTCGATCCATCTCCTTGCCCACCTCGGGCGTAAGTTCCTGACCTGCGATTTCTTCGGCAAATCGGGCTTGTAGGACTCGCTGGGTTTGTAGTTCGACCATCGACTGCATGACCGACTGCAACTGATCCTTGGACCGAATTTCGACCGGAATGGAGTAGGCGCAGGAGGCTCCGGGTGTGAAACCGGGGCACCCTGAGGTTGCTAGGAAGCAGTTATCGCATGACCTGATACTGTCCGATACAACCCGAACAATGGCCTGCTCTTCGATGATCTCAGTACCATCTCCAAGGCGTTCTGTGGACGTAATTGAGTCCATACCCATGACCGGGAGCACCTTTCGGTGCCGCCCTTGAGGGGGTCGCGTATCAAGGAGATTGACCTCGGAACCGCTGAACTCGTCCATACTTTTCTCCCCGATAGTTACTTCAGACCTTTGTGGTAGCGATATAACGATACCGTTTGAGAGGTTTTCGGAGAAGTGCTGCCAACTGGTGACGGCTAAACGGGCGATTTCGTCAGGGTCTTCCAAGAGAATTCCAGCAACATCGATACCCATGGCTTCGATGTGATCGGTGTGTCGGGTGCGTACTTCGTTCTTGCGCTCGGCGTTGTACCGGTGCATCTTCTTACCGTCCCACACCTGAGTCTCACCAAACTTCATAGATGACCACCATGAGCCGGAAATAACTAGGTCATACTTTCCGATACCCGGATCGATACTTCCTGTAATCGCTCCAAGGGTTGTTCCAAGGCTTCTTGCAGCGAGCGTCCGCCGGTTCAAGGATTTGTCCTTGAATACTCGGTCGGTAACAACAAAACCATTCGGTCGGTCTCGGGGGATTTCTCCCTCCCCATTCCAAAGGGGTAGGTAGTTATCCCATTCTGACCACGAGGGAGGCCCTACGACGCACACAGGGGCCTTAGAAGCCCTGTCTAGGACAAGGTGTAGGTCGTCAGCGGTGGCTGGGCCGTCGCAGTAGGCCACCCATTCCCAATCGGGATACGGAAGGTCTAGTTCCCATGTCAACGTCTTTCGACGGAGCAGAGAAGTCACATTTACGGCCACCCGGCTAGCAGCGCAGGAGGAGAGGATTTGCTGGTGCGTAGGATTCTCAGCGCCAGCAAGATAGATGTCGGTCATACCGGTCTATTCAGGTTTAGGTGCTCGGATGGGTTCTACTTGTCCGCTCGGTGTGGGATCACCAAAGCCACGGGTGGCACGGGTGTGCACGTCTCCGCTGAGGTTACCCATAGCGGCATCATGGGGGGTTCCCCACAAATTCTGTGTTGCGTTCTCATGGAGCGGGTCACGGTGAAGCCGTTCGGAAGCAGTTGTTTGACCTCCCTGACGGAAGGCTGGAAGTTCTGACACATCTTGGGAATAGCCATTTAAATTATACTGTCCAAGAGGCGCTTGCTCGGCAATATTAGGGTCGTGGCGAGCGGAGTGGAAGTTATCGCTCGGGTCTTTTTTCCTAGGCTGAATGTGGTATCGGCTAGTTTCATATCCATTTAAAGGCTGAATACCAGCCCCACGTCCATAAAGCATGGACATACCCTCTGGTGAGAGATTCCGTTCCATCCAAGTCATTGGAGCGTAAGGCGATGGGGTAACCATCGTCTTTGCCACTTTGAGTCCAAGGTCTAACCAAGGAACTCCTGACTGAATGTTTGCGCTAGCAGGATTCGACCCACCGCCGGTAGGAGTAGGAGTAGGTAATCCACCACCGGTACCACCGCCGGTAGGAGTCGATGGAGTCGATGGAGTCGATGGAGCGCTAGGTGTTCGTGGGACACTAGATTGCGACGGAGGGATCATGCCGGAGACACGATTGGCTGCGTTAATAACTGATCCTGCCTCCGTCTTGCCGGAATTTGATGATCGGCCCCCATCGATGAGACCACGACCGATACCACCGATACCGCCCTTGCGCTTACGCTTTGGACGCTCGGCGGCAGTGACATAGCCGGGAATTGTGTCTATAGGGGCATCGGTCTGACCTGACTCAACACGGCCGGGAATCTCAGAGAAAGCGCCTTTACTCGCCGTATCGGAAGCACGAGCATCGTCAATAGTTCTACGGCCTTGGGGGCCTAGACCTGTTTTTTTAGCCATCGGTATCGTCCTCTATCCCACGAGCAGCCTTAATAAGGCTTTGCTGCTCAATAGTCTCCACAAGATCATACCATGGGCTATATGCTTGACCCTTTTCGTTCTTGCCCGGAACGTCCCCTGCTTGAGCCACTAATATGGCGTTTATTCCGGCCCCCAAAGCGTTTCCAACGGTTGCCGGGTCGCTATCGATATAGAACGAAATATGGTGTCCGATACCGATCATGTCTTTCAGATGCTGCACCCTCCATTCCGAAGGACTGAGGATGGAGTCAGTCGGGTAGCAATGGATATCGGCATAGCGAGTCATACGCTCTCGTGCCATCCAAGCCTGAACACGCTCCTTGGAGTGATCCAAGGATAGAAGAACGATCCTGCTTGAATCACGGAGCATGTTGTACAGAACCCGACCTGAGCCGCACGCTTCGTAGGTGAGGATATTCACATTAGGAGGGCTATCTGTAAGCACTCCTTCCACGTTCATAACGATGATAGCCATGGTCTAAATAGTCCTAGGCCCGCTGTATTTAATCCACTGGGAAGGGTCATCAATACCGAAAGTATTGAGCAAATAGTTCCAAGGTACCGGTCCAAAGGACACCGGCACCGTAACAACCTGACCGATAGGAAATTCCGTAGCAGAAGTATCGGGGGTGGACCGTTTGAACGTAAACGACCGACTACTAGGAACAGTATCGATTACGTAAGTACCGTTAAATTTCGGATCAGTACCATAAACAGAGATCTTTGTTCCGGCCGAAAGATAGTGAGGGTTACCCGAGTCCACGGGATACCCGGTATTAACGGTGACTACACCGCTTGAAGAACTAACCGTAGCGGCACGAACCTTTATAGGAGCCGATCCCCTGTTCGTGTACCAAATACCTTCTCGCAAATTTGATCTAAGGATGCCGGGGTACAGCGGGGAACCTCCATAGGCTCTGTAGCCGCTGAGAACAAATCCTCCGTCAACATAGTTCTCGTTCTGCACATAGATGAGATCTAGTTTCTTGTAAGAACCAACCATAGGCTGCGTACCTGAGGGATCGGAGGTAGACCAATCTCCCGGTGCTGTAGGTAATCCCGAAATCGGCCGTACTTGGCTGATAAGTCGACGCATAGCGTAACCAGTGTCATATTCAATATTCACTGGGCGTAGAGGAGTGCTGGAGGAATAATTGGGGGCACTAGCATCTACAGATTGAGTCATGTTTGCTGGGTTATCTGACCATCTGACGTATGCATATGAAATAAGAGAAAGCCTGCTAGCGGCATATGCGTTAGAAAATGATGATGCGGGCTGGTCAAGAGTTAGCCAGTCAAAAGAAGAATTACTGAAACTGCTGACCTTTCCAATTCGGATCATAGACCCCATTGAGAGGTAATACTCCTCGCAGGAAGTAGCAGTCGATGCCTTGATCTGAAGATCAGGTTGACTCATTGTGAGGGTTAAATTAGTCGGAGGACCACTCCTAACTAACGCCCAACCGTCAAGGCTAATGAAGTCCTTACCGGCAGCCACTGCTGCTGTGATCTCGGATTCAATCCAAGACTTAAATACGTTTCCTGCAAAATATCCTGACGGCTCCGTGGTCAATGAACCGTGTGCGATACCGCTAAGGGTGGTATCAGCGATATTGATCTCAGCCCCAAAGTCCCTTTGAATACTGATCTTCGTGGAAGATGGAACCGCTGTAACAAGATATGTGCCATCAAGAGGAATTGTAACTACGTTTGAGTTAACCGTAGCCGTAAGAAATGCACCCGTAAGTTTAAGGGTATTACCGATAGCAGCACCATGTGAGACCGACGTAGTCACCGTGATAGTGCCTGTGGTAGTCACCGGAATAGTCACCGGAGTAGTCACCGAAGCGTGAGTCACGTTAAAAGTAACCGGGGGGGCATGAAAGACGTTCAGACCCTCGGTACCGTCGATGAACATAACCCAGTCATCGTCGTTATAGTTCCAAGCCGCTTTTGCGCGATTGAAACTCTCTTTTCTCCAATTCTTAGCAGTAGTAGGACTCGTCAAGAATGAGTATTGGGAAAAGAAGGATTTCTTAACCGTAGAAAATGAATTATCCCAGTCAATTACATACTGGCGACTTGATTCGGAATTATTGACATCCATGACATACATGGAATCGCATAAGGTACTTGTCCAATTCAGCGATTTACCAATATCAAATTCAAGGTCTCCAAAGTATGTTGAGACGATTCCGTGTATAGCCATAAATTAGAGTGTAATCACTCGGCATTGTGAAGCATGGCGTTGAACCCTGCGTTAGCGACGCCACCTACCATATCCAAAGCGCCACCAACGATATCTGTAGCCATCTTTGCGGGGTCGGGCATACCCATACCGCCTCCTTTACCGCCTCCTCCGAACTGCCCACCAGCAAGATTCTTCATCATACCTCCAAGACCCCCTCCACCTTCAGCAGCACCTGCCGCACCGGCACCTTCGGCACCGGCAAGCAACTCGGGTGCAAGGGCAATTAGTGGTTCAAGAAAAGCCATGATATGTCCTAACGTCGTTTCATGCCCTTAGGCATAGAGCGAGCGATTTGGAGGCCGCTCGTCCGCTTAGATTTCTTCGGGTCATAAAGACCCACTTTGCTACGCATTTCCTGAGCAATATATGTCTGCATGTACGGGCACATATGGCAAAGGTAAGTTTGATACTTTTTCGGAACCGTAGGTCCGATCTGCTTGCTGTCGTCGCAGAAATCGATACATTGATTACCCGGAAGACTCGGGTTCTTATGTTCATTGTAACACTTTACTGCTTCGTCTTTATAGTAATTGGCCTCTTCGAACAGCAGTCCGGTCTGATCGTTGAGTTCCTTCTTCAGTTCTGTGACGACATCCATTTTCTCGTAGGTCTTCTGATCTACGGGGAATACCTTGATAAAGCCCATAACGTCAGTATCAGGGCGACCATGACCGTGTCGTCCAACAAAGTCTTCCAAGAGAGGGTCGTATTCGGGGACCATGATGGCTGTGCCATCTTCCATCTCAAACGTGTAATCCCGCTCAACGCCCATATCCATGTACGAAATCTTCGCAGGGACCATGGAAACATCAGCGGGGGGATCGGGCATACGCTCAATCTTGGCGCACATCATACAAGTAGCGAGGCGTGGCACGGTGTAGTTCTCCTATTGATTATTTACCGGTGATACTACTCTGCTTGAGAGGAGTCTGCGTAATGTTCGTATGCTCTCATATTATTAAAAACTTCATCCCTTGTAACTAGCCCGCCCTTGCTAAGGCTACTCCATTCAGAATCAGGGATGTCATAGATTTCTCTAGAGGACTTCCCACCATAGTGAAGTTTGGATGCGAGAGACTGAGGCATTGCTGCCTTGGTAACACTCCGATTGGGGTCAGACTCTGTCCTAAGCCCGTATGACCCGTTTAGTCCACTAGCCATTACATACCACCCGTTACCTTCTCCATAGCGTCGTGTGTCTTCTCCCCGGCTTCCAAGCCGTATTCCTTCTTGGAAGCCCGACTCCCGTTGGTATAACGCACTTTCATACGCACAGCGTTACGTGCAAACGATTCCAAGATCTCTTCGTGACGCTTAGTACGTGTATTAACGGGCTGACGGCCCGGCTTACCGGAGTCCTCGCTATTGGCTTCTTCGGCCTCTTCGGAGCCGTGCCAGCGAGGGACATACATCAGAACGCAGACTGGTGACGGGGAACCGTGTAGATGTCACCAGCAGGACCAGCCTCACGAGGAGTGATCTCTTCGTAGCAATCGCACTCACCATGTCGCTCAACTCGCTGGTACGTCGGCCATGAAAGGCGCTCAACCGGAGGGTTGCTATTAACTCCCCAACCGGGAGCAAGTTGCATGTACTTACCATCACGAAGACCCTGTTCAAGTTCTTCGTTCATGCTTCTACTTACGTTTACGGCCATTTGTCCTCCTAAAGAACTATTACAAGTATGCCATACGGCATTTCAATCTTCCCAACCCGCCATGATGGCCTTGGTAGCCATTTCAGTAGAGAGTTCAAGGTGTTCGTAGTTACGCTCCCAGAGGGCGTCTGCATCTGGACCTAAAGCGTGGCTGTGATATATATCGTTAGTGGTTTTGGTATCAATTAGAGACTGTTCAGGGGCTAGAAGCACATGGCAGAGTTCGTGTACTAGGACCTTTTCAAGCACATCGCTATCATGCCGGACGGCGCTTGGCAGGTACCACTTGATACGAGCCTGCATGTATTGCCAGCGGCTCTCAGTGATGGCGGTAACCTTGAAGTCCTCACCCGAACTATCGTCATAGTAAGAATCTATGAACACATGTTCGATGTCCCAGTGCATAAGCCCCATACGGCGCTGCCACTTAGGGGCATTCTGATTAATAACACTGATTACACGGAGAGTGGGATCTTTAGGCATTGGTTTCTCACAGCATTGGATTAACCGACATGGAAGCGCCACGAGCGGTACCGCTCCAAGCATCTTCCTGAAAATCGGCTCGGGTGTTTGGTTTGATAGTCGGGGAAAGCCATGATCGAAGCCGTGGAGACCAACGATCAGTATCAAGTACCTCTTCAATGGTCAGTGGTTGAGGAACAAATCCTAATTCTTGATCGGGGAACAAGACGTAAGGGACGGGAGGTCTAATAGCAGCGATTTCTTGAGAAGAAATAGACATCAGAGCAAGAGTCTCCGACGCAGCAAATTCGTTGTTACTGGCCCATGGACGCGGAACCCAAGGTTCGGGTCGCGTGCCATCGTCATAGATCCGAGCACCGCTGGATCTCTGCCCAACGCCGCCCGGATCTATGGTTTGGCCAAACCCGTCCCTATCGACTCGGATAGCCATCAAACAGCAGTCTTAGGACCGATACCGAAGTCAGGGGCCAACTTGGCCGGAACGTCAGAGGGCTTGTAGACACCGTAATAAGCGGCAAGTGAGGTGGCCGCACCGACTGCAAACAGGATGAGCGATTCCTTGGTAAATACAGCATCGCCGGTAGAAGTTGTGCCAGCGATAATGGCTCCCTGTGCAAGGTTAAGCACAAGAAGGAGAGCGCCTTTTAACTTGCTAGAAGCGTTCAGTTTGGTAATCAGACCAACGACGATCGGAATCACACAGCCAATAAGAACGGTAACAATAAGAGCACTGATAGTCACGAAATGGACTCCTTACTAGGGTTATCAACATGCCACATGATGTGGCTATCGATGCGAACGTCTACTGATTTTACATCATTCTTGATCTCAGAGACATCTTCTTTGATGCCTGACAATTGACTCTGAACAATGCGATGATCGTCTGCATTCTTTTTGGACATCTGCCTAAGGGAAACGATGAGAGTTATTAGACCTACAACAATCGTTCCAAAGGCCCCAATAGACGCAGCAATAATGATGGCAATCGCTTCGCTGCTCAACAGACCGACGCCTTACTAGTATCAAACATTTGGATCAATATCTCTTTCATCTTTCAAAGGCCGTTACGTTAAACTTTTCGTTCCTCTGAAGTTGCTGCGTGATCCACGGATTGATGTTCTTGTGAATACGATTTTGATACTGGTTACGATCTATTTGGCGGTCCTCAGGCTCTGTCTTCCAAGACCCGACATGGGGAGATACCAATCGGCGCTTGGGAATAACAGGTACAGAGTGACCCGGAAGTTTCATCGGCCCGGATAAGCGATAGCCATACCGGGGCCTCGCCCTGCCCATGAAGGAGCCAGTTTACGCATCTGTTCCGCACGGTCAGGGTTTTGAGTATCAGGGTTACGCCATTCGTCAGGGTTCTTTCCACCGTTGACTAAGCGTTCCCCAATCTCAAGCCCGAGACCGGGAGGAGCGTATTTAAT
>SESB01000178.1_pt1 | contig 46807 bp, 52 predicted proteins | sample 3171441 | NCBI WGS metagenome assembly SESB01 (sample SAMN06051867, study PRJNA518727) | freshwater metagenome | biome: subpolar coniferous forest; feature: holomictic lake; material: water; isolation source: holomictic Lake 227, 6 m depth | place: Canada: near Kenora, Ontario | collected...
TGAAGCCGCATTTTGCAACGCAGTACGAGTGACTTTTGCAGGGTCTAAAATTCCCATTTCAATCATGTCGCCATATTGACCTGTTGCCGCGTTGTAACCGAAATTACCTGAACCTTTTTGAACTTCGTTGAACACAACCGAAGGTTCATCGCCCGCATTCGCAACGATTTGACGCAAAGGTTCTTCCATTGCACGACGTAAAATGTTGATACCCACAGTTTGGTCGTGATTGATACCTTCTAAACCGACTAATGCCGATAATGCACGCACTAACGCCGTACCGCCGCCCGCCACAACGCCTTCTTCAACCGCCGCACGAGTCGAATGCAACGCATCTTCAACACGCGCTTTTTTCTCTTTCATTTCGATTTCAGTTGCCGCGCCGACTTTGATTACTGCAACGCCGCCAGCCAATTTAGCTAAACGTTCTTGCAATTTTTCTTTGTCGTAATCTGACGTAGCTTCTTCAGCTTGAGCGCGAAGTTGTGCAACACGTCCTTTAATCGCTTCTTCCGAACCCGCACCGTCAATAATCGTGGTGTTGTCTTTCGTGATTTGGATACGTTTTGCAGTGCCGAGTTGTGACAATTCTGCTTTTTCTAAACTCAAACCGATTTCTTCTGAAATCACGGTGCCGCCTGTTAAAACAGCCACGTCTTCCAACATTGCTTTGCGACGGTCGCCAAAACCTGGAGCTTTTACAGCCGCGACTTTCACGATGCCACGAATTGTATTTACAACCAAAGTTGCCAACGCTTCGCCTTCAACGTCTTCAGCGATAATCAATAATGGGCGACCTGCTTTCGCAACGCCTTCTAATACTGGCAACATGTCGCGAATGTTTGAGATTTTTTTGTCGTAAATCAAAATCATTGGGTCGTCTAATTCGACGCTCATGCTTTCTTGTTTGTTGATGAAATACGGTGACAAATAACCACGGTCGAATTGCATGCCTTCAACCACGTCTAAAGAATTGTCCAAACCTGAACCTTCTTCAACGGTGATAACGCCTTCTTTGCCGACTTTTTCCATTGCTTCTGCAATGATTTGACCGACTGATTCGTCAGAGTTCGCAGAGATGGTGCCGACTTGCGCGATGGCTTTGTTATCGGTGCAAGGTGTCGCAGCTTCAACAATTGCTGCAACGGCTTTGATAACGGCTAAATCAATACCGCGCTTTAAATCCATTGGATTCATGCCAGCGGCAACGGCTTTCAAACCTTCGTTCACGATAGATTGCGCTAAAACCGTTGCAGTGGTTGTACCATCGCCTGCAACGTCAGACGTTTTTGATGAAACTTCTTTCACCATTTGTGCGCCCATATTCTCGAATTTGTCTTTTAATTCGATTTCTTTGGCAACTGAAACGCCGTCTTTCGTGATGGTGGGTGCGCCGAAACTTTTGTCTAAAATCGCGTTACGACCTTTTGGACCTAAAGTGACTTTAACCGCGTTGGCTAAAATGTTTACACCACGCGCCATACGAACGCGAGCGTCATCACCGAATAAAACTTCTTTTGCTGCCATGTTTTGAATTCCTGTTAATTAAATTGAAATGTTTGTTTGAAAAAGGATTAACCTAAAACCGCTAAAATGTCGTCTTCGCGCATCACGATTACGTCTTCGCCGTCGATTTTAACTTCGCTGCCAGAATACTTGCCGAATAACACTTTGTCGCCGATTTTGACGTGCATCGGGTGAATTGTTCCGTTGTCTAAAACTTTGCCTGCGCCAGTGGCTAACACTTCACCTTGGCTTGGTTTTTCTGCGGCTGAACCGGGTAAAACGATGCCGCCTGATGTGACGGTTTCTTCTGCAACACGTTTAACGATAACGCGGTCATGCAATGGGGTAATTTTCATGTAAAACTCCTAAGATAGATTAAAATACAACGGGATAAAAAAATAAATGGGCAAACCAAGGTTTGCACTCCAGCTTACAATTTTGGAGTGCAAACCTTGGTTTGCAACCCTTAAAAACAACTTACTGCCAATCGAAAAACCATGAATGACAATCAACTTTATCGCTACAGCCGCCAAATAATGCTTCCGCAAATCGACATTGCAGGACAACTTAAATTACTCAATGCCAACGTCTTAATTGTCGGTGCGGGCGGTTTAGGTTCACCTGTCGCCATGTATCTGGCAGCGGCTGGCGTGGGTCATTTAGTGATTTATGACGATGACAGCGTGGATTTGTCCAATTTACAACGGCAAATTGCTCATCACACGGCAGATATAGGGGTAGCAAAAGTCATTTCAACCCGCAACACGATAAAAAATTTAAATCCTGACGTGAATGTGCGTGCGGTAAAAGAAAAATTGGCGGGTGAAACACTTGAAAACGAGGTGAAAAATGCCGATGTCGTTTTGGATTGCAGTGATAATTTCACCACTCGTTTTGCGATTAACGCCGCGTGCTTTCGACAAAAAACGCCGTTAGTTTCGGGTGCGGCAATTCGTTTTGAAGGACAAGTTTCGGTTTTTACCGCTGGAAAAAATAACAGTCCGTGTTATAACTGTCTTTACCAAAGTGACGGCGAAGAATTACAAACCTGCTCGACCAACGGCGTGATTTCGCCAATTGTCGGTATTATCGGCAGTATTCAAGCCCTAGAAGCAATCAAACTCATCACGGAAATCGGCGAAACATTAACCGGACGTTTATTAGTAATTGATGGATTAAGCATGGAATTTAACACGCTTAAATTACGACGCAATCCACATTGTTTAACGTGTGGCGAAATATAAACGATAGATTCATTTTTTAATTTGGCAAAAAACGGCATTTTATGGATAACACCGCATTTTTAGCAGCACTCCCCATCATCGGCACAATTACGGAAGTACACGGTCCTGTGGTGATTATCGAATGTAGTGCGCTTCCGCCGCTGCATCAAGCGTTGTGTACTTGTTTTAATCAAACGGTGTATTTCTTTGAAGTGCATCAACATTTAGATGAACGCCACGCACGAGCGATTACGTTGCACGGTACAGCCGGCTTGAGTCGCGGTCTCACCGTTTACGATACCGGTGCGCCGCTGCGTGTTCCGGTGACAGAAGCGTGTTTGGGGCGATTACTTAACATTTTTGGCGAACCGCTCGATGGTTTACCGCCTCTCGACAGCACCGAATTCCGCCACATTCACAGCAAACCGCAACCATTATCCGAAGCCACCGGAATCAGTGGAATTTTACCGACCGGCATTAAAGTTATCGATTTATTGTGTCCGTTTATCAAAGGCGGTAAAACGGGTTTATTTGGCGGCGCAGGCGTTGGCAAAACCGTTTTGGTGATGGAATTTATTCACGCCGTTTCCGCCATTCATAAAGGCGTATCGGTGTTTGCGGGTGTGGGCGAACGCATCCGCGAAGCCCATGAATTATGGCGCGAAATGCAAGATGCCGGCGTAATGTCAGACACGTTAATGGTGTTTGGGCAAATGGATGAATCTCCCGGCGTACGTTTTCGGGTGGGTTTATCCGCGCTCACTTATGCGGAATATCTGCGCGACACCTTGCACAAAGAAGTGCTATTCGTCATGGATAATGTGTTTCGGTTTGTACAAGCGGGCAGCGAAATTTCCAGTTTATTGGGCAGAATGCCGGCTACGGTGGGTTATCAACCGACGCTCATTACCGAAGTAGCCGAACTCGAAGACCGCATTCTTTCCACGCGCCAAGGTGCGATTACGTCGGTGCAAGCGGTTTATGTTCCGGCTGATGACATGACCGATCCAGCGGTGAGCGCGATTCTCAGTCATTTAGACACCACCGTTATTTTGTCGCGTGACCAAGCCAGTAAAGGTATTTATCCCGCCGTCGATCCGCTACGTTCTAGCAGTAAATTGATGGATAAACATATTTTGGGTGTGCGGCATTACAACGTTGCCGAAGCGGTGCGCGAACATTTGGCGCGTTATCGAGAATTAGAAGATATTATTGCGATGTTGGGCATTGATGAATTATCAGAAATAGACCGGAAAATTGTCATGCGAGCGCGAAAATTACAGCGTTATCTGACGCAACCTTTTTCAGTTCTCGCCCAACACACCAAGCAAGTCGGCGTTTCTGTGCCATTGGAACAAACGCTTACCGATTGCGAAGCCTTTATTGCCGGTGATTACGACCATTTATCCGAGCAACAATGTTATATGCGTGGCAGTATGCAGGATTCCTGATGAATAATTTTAACCTGCATATTCTTTCCAGTAATCAACAGCAATCGTTTCCGAATGTGTGTTCGTTTGTCGGTATCGATGCCAGCGGTTCGTTTGGCATTCAAGCGAATCACGCGCATTTCATGACGGTTTTGGCGGAAGGTTTGTCACGTTTTCGGTTCGATAATGAAACGTGGCATTATTTGGCGTTACCGAGTGGCTTGGCTTCCTTTCGCGCGAATCAACTCACTATTAGCACGCGGTATTTTTTAATCGATACCGATTTTGACCGTCTCAGCGATTTATTAGAACAACAAGCCGCGAAAGAACAAGAAAGTCGGCAAGCCATTTGTGATAGTTTGCAGCAAATAGAATGGGCGATGCTCAAAAAAATTAGAAATTTAAAACATAATTTACAGTGGGAATCATGATGCTATTGAAATTAAAAAACCAAATTGAACAGCAAGTGAAACGCATCAAAAAAGCGCAAAACCAGCCTGCCACCTTGTTGTCACAAACCGTTTATGTCGGTACGTTGGGATTAGTAATGGTGTTGCCGATTGTTGCCGGTGCGTATTTAGGTCATTGGTTAGACAGTTTAAGTGCCGGCTATTCCGCGCGTTGGACATTGAGTTTATTGTTTACCGGTGTTGTCGTGGGAATGTTCAACGTTTATTCGCTGATTAAAAATTGAGACTATCATTTATGGAGCATGAATTTCCGTTCAATTTAGACAGCATCCACATTAACGGTTCGGTCATGACGACGTGGGCGATTATGCTCATGCTGGCATTGGTAGCGTGGCTTTCGACGCGCCGTTTGTCATTGTTACCGACACCGTTACAAACGTTAATGGAAAGTATCGTGACGATAATGGATGAATCGATTCTCGCCGTCGCACCCGAAAACGGTCGCCGTATTTTGCCCTTGATTGCGACGTTATGGATTTTTCTCACCGTGGCGAATCTCGTCAGTTTAATTCCTACGCTGCATTCACCCACTCGTGATTTATCCGTTACCTCTGCACTGGCGATATTGGTATTTTTATCGGTGCATTGGTTTGGTATCAAAACCCAGGGCATTAAAAAACACCTGCATCATTACATAACGCCCAGCCCCATTTTGCTGCCGTTTCACATCATCAGCGAATTCACCCGCACGTTAGCGTTGGCGATTCGGTTGTTTGGCAATATGATGAGCTTAGAAACCGCCGCCATGTTGGTTTTATTGGTGGCGGGATTTTTAGCTCCCATTCCCATTTTAATGCTGCATATTATCGAAGCTCTTGTGCAAGCCTATATTTTTGGCACGTTGGCGTTAATTTATTTAGCCAGCGCAATTCAAACTCAACAACATCAACCCCCACTGGAGTAATTTATGAGTGATATATCCCTAATTGTTTTCGGTTCAAGTATTGTCTCGCTGATTACGATTGCTGTAGGAGTCATGCTGCCCGCATTAGCAATGGGTAAAGCCATTAGCACCGCATTGGAAGCCTTATCGAGACAGCCCGAATCCGAACAATCCATCATGCGAACGTTGTTTATTGGTTTGGCGATGATTGAATCGCTCGCCATTTATTGTTTAGTGATTGTGCTAATTGTGCTGTTTAAAAATCCGTTGCTTGAATACATTGTGAAATAACTATGTCTATGGAATTTGATGTTTCGACGTTTATTTTGGAAATGCTCAATTTTCTGGTTTTAGTTTGGATTTTGCAGCGATTATTTTATAAACCCTTGCTCGCCACCATTGCCCAACGCAAACTGCATATTGAAGACACCTTGGCGAAAGCGCAAAGCGTGCAACAAGAAGCTGAAACGCAGCGTGAATTGTATGAAAATCGGCAAAAATTGTGGGAACAAGAAAAACAAATTGCGCTGGTAGCATTGCATCAAGACCTTGACGTAGAACGTCGGGCGCAATTCGACCTGCTGCAAAAAGAGTTGCAACAAGAACGCCAACGAAACCAAGAAAATCTCAGTCGTCAACAACATGAATTTGAACAACACGCGCAACAACTCGCGTTGAAAAATGCGGCTCAATTTGCTCATATTCTGGTGCAACACACCGCGAGTGCTGAATTGGAAACGAAATTGGTGCAATTTTTGTTGGAGCAATTAAAAACCTTGCCCGACACGTTAAATGCGAGTTTTAAACGCCTTCAAAATCCGCCCGTCGTCAACATCAGCAGCGCGTTTCCGCTGAATGCGATTTATCGACAACAATTGGCGGACTGTTTTTCGACGTTGATAGTGTTGCCGCTCACGTTTCATTATGTCGAAGATGCCACGCTGCTGGCGGGTTTACGAATTGAGCTGGGTTCGTGGGTGTTGCAAGCTAATTTACAACACGAACTCAGCGGTTTTGCGGAGTTGGCGCATGATTTTGAATAATTCATTTGGTTTATTGGAGTTACAAACCGATTGGTTAAATCGTTATAAACCGGCGTTGGGCGTGGAAGAACAAGGCACAACGGTTTCGGTGGGCGACGGTATTGCGTGGATTAACGGTTTACCGTCGGCAGCGATTGAAGACATTTTGATTTTTGCGGAAGGCAGTCGCGGCATGGTGTTTGATTTAAGTTGCGACCGCATTGGCGTAATTTTACTTTATGAAACACCTTCGCTCACCGCCGGAACTACCGTGCGCCCTGCCCGTCATCCGTTGAGCATACCAGTGGGCGAGGCATTTTTAGGGCGCATCATTGATCCACTCGGTTTGCCGTTGGACGGTGACGCGCCACCGGAGGCTTCGACCCGCGAAAAATTGGAAAAAAATTCTCCCGTGATTACCGCTCGCGATTTTGTTAATGAACCGCTTTATACCGGCATCAAAATTATCGACGCGCTGATTCCAATTGGCAAAGGACAACGCCAGCTGATTATTGGTGATGAAGGGTTAGGACGCAGTTCAATTGCGCTCGATACCGTTATCAATCAAAAAGATAAAAATGTGATTTGCATTGTGGTGTTGATTGGGCAAAAACGTTCGACCGTCGTCAGCACAATTGAAACGCTCAAACAACATGGCGCATTAGCGTACACAGTTTGCGTGGTTGCCGAAGCTAATGCGTTACCCGGTTTGCAATATATCGCGCCGTTTGCGGGGTGTGCTTTGGCAGAGTATTGGATGGCAAAAGGACGCGACACGCTGATTGTTTACGATGATTTGTCCACGCACGCCCGAACGTATCGGGAATTGTCATTGTTATTGCGTCGTCCACCCGGTCGTGAAGCGTATCCGGGTGATATTTTCTTTATTCATTCACGTTTGTTAGAGCGTTCCACTCGTTACAACCCCGAACACGGCGGCGGCACGATGACGGCATTGCCGATTGTCGAAACGCAACAAGGCGAAATTGCCGCGTACATTCCGACGAATTTAATTTCGATTACCGACGGGCAGATTTATTTAGACAGCAATTTATTTACGTCGGGGTTTCGTCCGGCGATTGATATTGCAAAATCGGTGTCACGCATTGGCGGCAAAGCGCAACACCCCGCGATTCGCAATCAAGCTGGACAAATGAAACTGGATTATTTGCAGTTTTTAGAACTCGAAATGTTCACCCGTTTTGGTCAACGTTTGGAAGCGTCGATGGAACAACGTATTCAACGTGGGCGATTGCTGCGTGAATTACTGAAACAAGACCGGTTCACGCCGTTATCGAGTTTGTGTCAACTGGCGTGGCTGGTGGCTTTCAACAGTGATTGTCTGAATGCGTTGGAATTCTCTGACCTTGAACAGGCTTTAGAACGACTCGCGCAAGGCGTGAAAAATACCGATTTAACGCTCGACAGTTCGCATGAACAATGGCAACACGCCGTCACAAATTGGTTAGCCTAAAATGAGCCGAAGCCGCGATTTATACCAACACATTCACCAACTCGAAGATATTCGCGGCATTCTCAATGCCATGAAAAATCTCGCGTTGATGGCGGTGCATAAACTTACGCAGTTACAGCTGTTGCAATCGCAAATAGTCGCGCACGTTGAAAGCAATTCGGCGCGTTTTCTGGCGGCGTATCCGCATTTTGTCAGCGACGATAACGGTCAAATCGTTTATCTGGTGCTGGGTTCAGAACGCGGATTTTGTGGCGATTTTAATGAAAAGTTGCTGGACAGCCTGAAAAATAAACCGTATGCCGGCATTATTGCGGTCGGCAATCGGTTAATTGCGCGAGCTGAAGCGTACGATTATCGGCTAATTGCACGCTTGAACGGCATGAATGTCGTGGAAGACGTGCCGCTATTGCTCGAACAATTGATGCAATGCCTTAACAATTTAGACGCTGATTGCACGTTGATGGCGGTTTATCACGACTTGCACAGCAATCAAATTCAACACCGACAAATTTTGCCACTGCCGCGACCGCCCAAAACCGAAGAAGAAGCACCGCTGTTGAATGTGTCGCCTGAACTTTTTTTTGTAAAAATGCTGGAACAGGTTCTGTTGCCGATATTGCACGACATTATTTATGTTTCGTCGCTGGCTGAAAATCGTCGCCGACTCCAGCATTTGGAAGGCGCGGTACAACATCTCGACGCACAAACCCAAAAACTACATCACAAATCCCAAATTTATCGCCAAGAAGAAATCACCGAAGAACTCGAAGTCATTTTGTTAAACGCCGAATAATCGAAAATAGCCGCTCTCATTTCTCATTTATTGAAAATCATGACCATCAATCAAACACTTGCCCAAGAATTAGCCGTTCACGTCAATCAAATTAACGCCGCCGTCGCACTTTTAGACGAAGGTGCAACCGTGCCGTTTATTTCCCGTTATCGAAAAGAAATCACCGGCGGTTTGGACGACACGCAATTGCGTTTACTCGAAGAACGTTTGGGCTATTTGCGCGAGCTGAACGCCCGTCGCGCCACGATTTTAGACAGTATCGCGTCGCAAGAAAAACTCACGCCCGAATTAGAAACTGCGATTAACGCTGCTGAAACCAAAACCTTGCTCGAAGATTTGTATTTGCCATTCAAACAAAAACGCCGCACCAAAGCGCAAATCGCCCGTGAAGCGGGTTTAGAGCCGTTGACGCACGATATTTTGGCTAATCGAAACGTTGCGCCCGAAGCATTTGCCGCCAACTATGTGAATGCTGAAAAAGGCGTGGTCGATGTTGCCGCTGCATTGGACGGCGCACGGCAAATTGTGATGGAAGAATTATCTGAAAACGCGCCACTGTTGGCAGATTTGCGTGAACACGTTTGGCAACAAGGCGTTATGCACGTTCACGTTGTCGCGGGCAAAGAAGCGCAAGCCGAAAAATTCAAAGATTATTTTGATTACCGCGAACCGCTACAAAAAATGCCGTCGCACCGCATTTTGGCGATGTTGCGCGGACGAAATGAAGATTGTTTGGTGGTGACGTTGCAACCCGCGTCGGACGAAAAATTGGGTCATGAATTGTGCGCTCAGAAAGTGGCGCGACAATTAAACGTCGGTGATATTTCCCAACCCGCGAATGCGTGGCTGGCGGAAACCGCGCGTTTGGGTTGGAAAACGAAATTGTTTACGCGCTTAGATTTGGACTTGAAAAGCCAACTTCGTGAAGCAGCGGACGCGGAAGCGATTCGGGTTTTCGCCCACAATTTGCGTGATTTATTATTAGCGGCACCCGCTGGCGCGAAAACGACGATGGGTTTAGATCCTGGCATTCGTACCGGTGTGAAAGTGGCGATTGTCGATAAAACCGGCAAAGTGGTTGCCACCGATGTGATTTATCCGCATCAACCGCGCAACGATTGGGACGGTTCGATTGCAAAATTAGCGAGGTTGATTGCGCTGCATAATGTGGAACTGGTCAGCATTGGCAACGGCACCGCGTCGCGCGAAACCGATGCTTTGGTCGCCGACGTGTTGAAACGTCACAGCGATTTGAAATTTAACAAAATCACCGTTTCCGAAGCCGGCGCGTCGGTGTATTCGGCTTCGGAATTAGCGGCAAAAGAATTTCCCGATTTAGATGTGACCTTGCGCGGCGCGGTGTCGATTGCGCGACGTTTGCAAGATCCGTTGGCGGAATTGGTGAAAATCGATCCCAAATCTATCGGAGTGGGGCAATATCAACACGACGTAAATCAAACGCAACTGGCGCGAATGCTCAATAATGTCGTGGAAGATTGCGTGAATAAAGTCGGCGTGGATGTGAATACCGCGTCGGTTTCGTTGCTCAAACAAGTGTCGGGTTTATCGGCGAGCGTGAGTGAAAATATCGTCGCATTTCGGAATGAAAATGGCGCGTTTAAAAATCGTAAACAGTTGAAAAAAGTGCCGCGTTTGGGCGAAAAAGCGTACGAACAAGCGGCGGGATTTTTACGGATTTTGAACGGTGATAATCCGCTCGATGCGTCGGCGGTTCATCCGGAAGCGTATCCTGTCGTTGAAAATATCATCAAAAATACCGGCAAAAATATCCGCGATTTAATCGGACAACCCGCATTTTTACGCGGGTTGAATGCCGCGAATTTTACGAATGAACATTTTGGTTTACCGACCGTGACGGATATTTTGCAAGAACTCGAAAAACCAGGACGCGACCCGCGACCCGAATTTAAAAATGTGGAATTTAAAGCGGGCGTGGAAAAAATTACGGATTTAGAAGTCGGAATGCGCTTGCAAGGCGTGGTCACGAATGTGGCAAATTTTGGCGCGTTCGTTGATATTGGCGTGCATCAAGATGGGCTGGTTCATATTTCGCAACTCGCTGATACGTTCATCAAAGATCCGCGCGACGTGGTGAAAACGGGCGACGTGGTGACGGTAATCGTGACGGAAATTGACGCGCCCCGCAAACGCATTGCGCTGACCATGAAAAGTGCGATTGAACCGAATGAAATGAAACGTGAATCGCGCAAAATCGAACCCACGCCCAAAGTGAAACCGCAGCCGCCGTTACAAAATAATTTGATGGCGAATGCGTTGGCGAATGCGTTAAAAAAATAAAAACTTACAACAAAACAACGTCGTATTGCTCCTGATTGTAGCCAGCTTCGGAACGAAATTTAATTTGCACGTTCAAAAAGGTTTCTAAATCCGACAACATATCGGCTTTTTCATCGAGCAACATTTCCACCACTTCGTTTGAGGCTAACACTAACATTTGTTGAACTTTGTATTGTCGAACTTCGCGGATAATTTCCCGAAAAATTTCCAAACAAATCGATTCCGCTGTTTTCATTACGCCCCGTCCGCCGCACACGCAACACGGTTCGCATAAAATATGCTCCAAACTTTCGCGGGTGCGTTTGCGGGTCATTTCGACCAATCCTAAAATCGATACTTCCGAAATTTTGGTTTTGGCACGGTCTTTTTCTAAATGCCGTTCAAACGCTTGTAACACTTGCTGCTTGTGTTCTGCGCCTTTCATGTCGATGAAATCGACGATGATAATGCCGCCTAAATTTCGCAAACGCAGTTGTCGCGCAATGGCTTGAGCGGCTTCCAAATTGGTTTTAAAAATCGTTTCTTCTAAATTTCGTCCGCCCACATAACCGCCCGTATTTACGTCAACGGTGGTCATCGATTCGGTTTGATCAAACACCAAATGTCCGCCAGATTTGAGATTTACTTTTCGTGCCAAGGCTTTTTCAAGTTCATCTTCAACGCTGTAAATATCAAAAACAGGGCATTCGCCGTTGTAATGTTCAATTACGGGAATAATTTCTGGCGCGAAAACTTCAGCAAATTCGACCAGCCGAATATACGTTTCTTTGGAATCTACGCGAATGCGTTCAATGCCTTCGCGGTACAAATCCCGCAATGTGCGAACACTCAATGGCAAATCTTTATGAATAAATTGTTTGGGCGCGGCGGTGGCGATTTTCGCATTGATCGATTCCCAGAGTTTCAACAAAAATTCCATATCCGCCCGCAACACCGATTCCTCAATGCCTTCTGCTGCCGTGCGAGCAATGAATCCGCCGCATTCATTTTCTTTTTTAAATTGATCCAAACAAATTTTTAAACGAGTGCGTTCCTCAGCACATTCGATACGCTGCGAAACGCCGGTGTTACTCGAATACGGCATATAAACTTGAAAGCGTGACGGAATCGAAATGTCGGTAGTTAAACGTGCGCCTTTGCTGCTGAGCGGATCTTTAAATACTTGGACGATAATGCGTTGCCCTTCGCGCAAATAATGTTCGATGTTCGCCGAACCCTTTTTTTCTAATTCGCTAGAACATAAATCCGACAAATGTAAAAAGGCGGAACGTGATAAACCAATATCCACAAACGCCGCCTGCATGCCGGGTAACACGCGACACACTTCGCCTTTGTAAATGTTGCCGACTAACCCGATTTTACAACTTCGCTCAATAATCAATTCTTGTAACACGCCATTTTCAATCACCGCGACGCGCGTTTCGGGTGGGGTGACGTTAATTAAAATCTCTTCGCTCATGTTAATAACTCGATGCCTTCGCGGGCTAATAATTGTGCAGTTTCAAACAACGGCAAACCCATTACGCCGGAAAAACTGCCGTTAATATGTTCGATAAATAAACTGCCCTGCCCTTGAATGGCATAACTTCCAGCTTTGTCGAGTGGTTCGCCGCTGCGCCAATACGCGCGGAGTTCTGTTTCGGATAAATTTTTAAAGGTCACGTCGGTGATGCTAATTGCCGCGTGATTGTCGCGCCCGACTAATGCAATCGCGGTAAATACTTGATGCGTTCTGCCGGAAAGCAAGCGCAGCATGGTCAGAGCGTCATTTTCATTCGTGGGTTTTCCCATAATTTTATCGCCCAAAACGACGGCGGTATCTGCGGCAAGAACGGGGATTTTTGGATTAAATTTTTGCACGCACGCGGCGGCTTTTTCGGTGGCCAAACGCTGAACGTAATTTGTCGGTGCTTCGTTAAAAAAGGGCGTTTCATCTATTTCAACAGTTTGAACAAAATGCCGGACGTTTATTTGATTAAGCAGTTCGTGCCGGCGCGGCGAGGCTGAAGCGAGAATAATTTGCGGCATAAAATATCGGAGTTAAAGTTAAGTTACCCCGTATTTTAGTTGAATTTTTTCAGAATTCATAAAGGCATTTAAAGTAAATTGTTCGTTTTTTGAGTTAAATTTTTATTTATGATTTTGACATCGTACCTAAATTTATGATAAAAATACGCCGTCGTTTAGGACGACCTCTTCGAAGAAAGAGACAAAAAATTATAATAACTATTGAGGATTTAACAATGTCAGATGCACAAGAAAAAGATTATTTTTGGTTCTGGATTGGCGGTTTGATTGCTGCAACGATTGTTTTAGTTTTAATGCTGAAATCTGATGAAACTAAACATTTGCAAAGTGGCGCGGTAGCGCAAAGCCAAGCGGAAGTGTTCCAAAAAATTGAAAACAAACATTCTAACAACAGAACCCAATAATTTTTAGCTAAAGATTATCCTGTTGTAATTTAGCCCGACTTTTGACAAGCTCAAAAGTCGGGCTAAGTTGTTTCTGGGGCTTTAGTTTTTCAATTCCAATTGCGCTAATCGTGCTTCTAATTGCCTAATCGTTTTCACTAATTCCGGCAATTGGCTCAACGCCACTTGTTCACGATACGCCACCCGCTTTTCTTTTGCGGGACTGCCAAAAACCTGCGTTTTCGGTGCCACGTCATTTGCCACACCTGCTCGCGCCATCACTACCGCCCCCTGCCCAATTTTGACATGATCCGCAATACCCGCGCTGCCTGCCAAAATCGCGTAATTTTCAATCGTACACGATCCCGAAATTCCAGTTTGTCCACAGACAATAACGTGCTGCCCAATTTTATTGTTGTGTCCAATCTGAACTAAATTATCGATTTTGCTGCCCGCGCCAATTTCCGTACTGCCCAACGCGCCGCGATCAACGCAAGTATTCGCACCAATTTCGACGTTGTCACCAATCACCACATTGCCAATTTGCGGCACTTTAATGTGTTGTCCGTTACGAAATTTATAACCAAAACCATCGGCACCAATAATCGCGCCGGAATGAATCATTACGTTATCGCCAATTTCCACACCGTCATAAATCACCGCATAAGGATAAATGCGTGTATTTTTGCCAATTTTGACATTCTGCCCCAAATAAACGCCTGCCAAAATTTCACTATTTTCGCCAATTTCCACGCCGTCATTCAGCACCGCAAATGCGCCAACGTGGCAATTTTCATGCAGTGTCACACTTTCTGCAATCACCGCTTGCGGCGAAATCGTCGCGGCATAATTGATAGGCGGATGCAACAATTTCACCGCGTTGACAAATGCCATTTCTGGATCCACACAACGCAGTAAAACTAACGATTCGGGGACGTTTTGCGCGTCAAAATCCATCGCCACGAAACACGCGGAAGCCTGCGATGTTTGAAAATAATGGCGATAACGCGCCTGCGTCAATTGCGTCACTTGTCCAATTTGCGCGGCGGTAATATCGTTTGTCGCCGTAATGATTTGCGCGGCATTATCGCCTTCCATTATCGCGCCACAGGCAGTCGCTAATTCGTGAATTTTCAGAGCCATATTGGTTTCCTGTTAGTTTGAATTGAATTAAATTACGTTATCTGCGTGCCAGTGTCCGGATTGTCCGCCCGATTTTTCAAGCAAGCGCACGCCGTCAATCACCATGCCGCGATCCACCGCTTTACACATATCGTAAATGGTCAGCAGCGTGATTTGTGTCGCAGTTAAGGCTTCCATTTCGACCCCGGTTTGACCGTGTGTTTTTGCTGTCGTTTGGCAACGAATGCGTTGATTTTCGAGTTCAGGTGTGAGAGTTATTTCAACGTGCGTCAGCGGCAACGGATGACACAACGGAATCAAATCAGCGGTGCGTTTGCTCGCCATAATGCCTGCAATTCGCGCAATGCCGAGGACATCCCCTTTTTTGTGTTCGCCGGTGAGAATTAACGCCAGCGTTGCCGGTTGCAAATGAATAAATCCTTCGGTAATCGCCACGCGATAGGTAAAATTTTTGTTGCCCACATTCACCATGTGCGCGTCACCGGCGGCGTTGAAATGCGTGAGTAATTTTTTTGTCATGTTTTTTAAATTTGAAATTTAAGTGGGGGAATTGAAAAATTAGAGGAATGTTTTTGATTTAACGATGCGCTAAAAAATTGTCTAATTGATTAGCAAACGCTTGAACATCTTGTGAATTTTGTGGCGCAACACCGCCAGTGTGAATCCCGCTGCTGCGTAAATTGTCCATAAAATCACGCATATTTAAACGCTCTTTGATATTTTCCAGCGTATAAAGTTCGCCGCGTGGATTGATGGCGTGACCACCTTTTTCAATCACATCATTCGCCAACGGAATATCGCCAGTAATCACCAAATCCCCGCGACTTAATCGCTTCACGATTTCATTATCCGCCACGTCGTAGCCCGATTGCACTCGCAACATTTTAATAAACCGTGACGGCGGCATTGCCAGTGTTTGATTCGCCACCAACGTCGTTAGAATTTCGGTTCGATTTGCCACACGAAACAAAATATCTTTAATCGCTTTCGGACACCCGTCCGCATCGACCCATATTTGCATCATTTACGCCTTTTGTTCAATCATAGCGGCGAGAATGCCTAAAATTTTCGCCGTGTTATCAATGTGATATTCCTTTGAATCAATCGACACGGTGCGATGTTGTAACTTTAAAAACTTCCACGCATTACCCGTCGTCACAATGCCGTAAATCGTCGAAATCGATTGTTTTTCTTCTGCGTTAAATTGTTGGGCGGCAATCATTTCAGCAATACATTGTCCCAAACCGCTGATGATATTTTCGTTTTTTGCTTCCACGACAGCAATAATCGGCGCGGTAATAAACAACTGTTCAGGCGACGATGAAATAATAAAATCACAAAAACCATTTAGATTTTTTGCGTTGTCCACGTCGAATTTTACGCCTGAAAACAAACTGATTTTGTGATGATATTTTTTTCGCAGCTCAATAAACAGATTGATAATAATCAGTTCAGAACGCGCTTTTTCTGTGCTAATCGACAACGCTAACGGCACGTTTTCATTGAGTGTTTCGATTAAAAAATCACTCGGTGACACGCTAGGAATGTCAGCAAATAAATTTTTATCTTCCGACAACGTCAACTGAAATTCTTGCACCACTTTTTTTAAGGTGAAATCACTGTAAGCCATTTTCCCATCCTTTGAAAAAAGGCGGATTTGAATGACCAAATCCGCCTCAAAAGTCGTTTAAATATGGATGCCAAAGCCACGCGCTAACGGAGCTAATCCGCCCGCGTAACCTTGTCCAACCGCTTTAAATTTCCATTCACCATTGTGGCGATAAATTTCACCAAAAATCATCGCCGTTTCAACCGACGCATCTTCGCTCAAATCGTAACGAGCAATTTCCGCTCCCGAATCTTTGTTCACCACGCGAATAAACGCATTCGACACTTGTCCAAAATTCTGTTTACGCGCTTCAGCATCGTTAATCGTCACCGCAAAAACCACCCGTTCAACATCAGCGGGAATTTGGTTCAATTGTAAAACCAACGATTCATCATCGCCGTCGCCTTTACCGGTTAAATTATCGCCCAAATGTTCAACAGAACCGCAGCTTGAACGCAGTTGATTGTAGAAAATAAAATCGGCATCGGAGCGCGTTTTGCCGTCGTTGTTCAACATAAACGCGCTGGCATCCAAATCGAAATCTTGACCGTCAGTCGGTCTCGCATCCCAACCTAAACCAATCAACATATTTTGCAAAGATGGATCGGTTTTTGACAAACTGAGGTTGCCGCCTTTGTTCAGAGAAATAGCCATGTTAACTCCTTGGGTTAATGTAAAATTTGAATGATTTTGATTTTTGCCACACACCAAAACCGTTTTTATTATCGTTGAGTTTGAAACGGGCGGCTAGTTTTAATCAATGGTTTCTGTCCATTCGCAACGGTCGTGAATGAGTTTTGACGTTTGCGCGGTGCCAATGCCTTTCGCAATCAGCGCAATGACGCGGTCGTCGGTATCGTAACCAATGTGCGCTTGCATCGGATTGGCAATTTTGCCAAAGCCAAACGCATCAAACACATTCGCAATGTTGATGTTGATATTGGTCACATCAAGGCATAAACGCGAATCCAAATACGTTTCGACAAACCCCGGTGGAATCGCATAACTGAGTAAATCGTTTGGATCACTGAACGCAATAATCGGTGTTTTTGCCAATAATCGTTCGCCGTATTTTTCACCTTTCGCGTCGCAATATAACGCTTTTTGATTACTGACTTCGGGCAACGCGCGACCAAGTTGCAACATTGGCAATTGATTCGACATCATGAAAATGGGAATTTCTTTTTGTTGCAACGCGGCACGAAAATCGGCATCTCTATCTTTCGCAATCGAGGCGAGTCGCTGCATGCCGTCAATGGTTATGCGACTGCCCAAACTGTGTGACACCACCGCGTAATTGTCCGCCAAAATATTTTTAACCGCTTCATCGTCATTGAATGAACACGGCGGCGTGATTCCGGTCGGCAAATCCTGCCAGCTACTTTTCGTCATCCAACAAAAGGCTTGCGAAAAGGACAATAAAATATCATCTCGACTGTCGCCCAAATAAATAATCGGATCGGGCGCGGTGTCGTTGGAAAACTTTTTCATTAAATTATTTGCTTCCGCCCGCCGAAACGCATATTCGCCCGAATTATCGTACGACAGAATTTCTTTTTGTTTCGCGGTAATCGGCGACCAGGTTAATTCGTAAAACAATAATTCTTGCTGCCGATTTTTACTCAGCAACCGACTAATTCGCAAATTACCCAACTTTTTTTCCGTGTCGCGGCGACTAGTCAGCGCAATATCTTTGTATTGCGATGCCCGAACGGGCAGATTTAATTCACGCGCTAATTTTTCGACAAACTGCGTCGAATAACCTGCTAAATGTGCGCCCACGCCGTGAACCATCAACACTTTCATGCGCCCGTGCTGATTGTCTAAATGCGGCGCGAAACCGTCGAACGGCTTGCCCCAAATTTCGCACGCGCGAGTATCGACGGCATCTTGTTTTGCCATCACCGCTTCGGCGATTCCCTGCCCCAAACTCGCGCAACCCGTTAATGCTAACGCGCCCACTAAAACTAGTCGTTTCATTACGGTTTAATCGCCGTCACCAACGCATTCACCGCGACTCGGTGCGTCAAATGAATGTCCACAAACCCCGCCGTTTGTAATTGTTCTAACGCGACCGTTTCACGCATCACATGATTTTCAGATTCATCATTGAACAAATGAATAATCCAATGTTCGAGTAAATCCAATTTATTTTCAGCTATTAACACCCGAAAATAACCTGCCACTTCGTTTTGAATCGTGCGCGTGTGTTGCGAAATATCGTCGAGCGCGTAACGGTCGCCATTGATAAATTGCCCGCCCGATTTTAAAACACGAAACATTTCATTGATAACTTCGGCACGGTAATTATTCGGGAAATTATGCAACGTGTACGCCGACGCAATCGCGTCCACGCTGGCATCGGGCAGATTTTTCAACGCCGTCAGCGCGTCATTTTGCGAAAATGTCAATTGTTCATTTTCAACCCAAGCGTTTAAACTTTTCTTCGCCTGATTTTGCATGACAGGTTCATTATCGACGCTCAAAATTTGCGTATTTTCACTGGCATTGAGTAACGCCAATGTGGTAATTCCAGTGCCGCCGCCCAATTCCACCACGGTTAATTTTTCAGATTTCGGTGCCGCGTAATCGTGCAAGGTTTCGCCCACCAAATGACTCATTTTGGTTGCAAACGGACAAATCAAATTGAGCATATCGTAATCTTCGCCGATGACACCTGAAAATAACGCTTCGTAGTTCGCGCTCATTTTTTATAACTCCGCTGGTTTTTTGGCTTGATAGGCGGCAAGTTGTTCGGGCGTGGCTTCGGTTTGAAATTTCTCTTTCCAGTCGCTGTAAGGCATGCCGTAAATGATTTCGCGGGCTTGTTCATAATCCAGTGTTACTCCGTGTTCTTCGCCAGCGGCGGCAAACCATTTCGCCAAACAATTTCGACAAAAATCTGCCGTAATCATCAGCTCGATATTTTGAACTTCGGTGTGTGTTTGTAAATGTGAAAGTAAGTGCCGAAATGCAGCGGCTTCTAATTCAGTTTGTTGTGTCGGTGTCATGTTGTTTCCATTTGTAGTCAATTGAACGTTTCGCAGCATTTTAGCAGAATTATTCTGCCTATACATTGCGCCGCAAAGATTTTACAATACCGCCCAAGTTGGGGTTTTGACCTTGACTGTTCACATTTTCCCTCATCACCTACCGCGCTATTTCATGATTAAACAACTCGTTGAATTTTTCCCGATTTTACTTTTCTTTATTGCTTTTAAACTTTACGATATTTACGTCGCCACGGCGGTCGTGATTGTGGCGACAATTGTGCAAGTCGGTTATGCGTGGTTCAAAACCCGCAAAGTCGAAACGATGCAATGGATTACGCTGATTTTAGTGGTGGTGATGGGCGGATTAACGCTGATTCTGCACGACGAACAATTTGTAAAATGGAAATTGTCGATTATCGAATGGCTGTTCGGCGTGGCATTTTTGGGCAGTCAATTTATCGGCAAAAAACCATTTATTGAACGCATGATGTCGAGCCAACTCACGTTGCCCGCGCCAATTTGGAAAGCGTTGAATCTGTGTTGGGCAGCATTTTTTATTGGCGTAGGCTGCTTGAATGTTTATGTGATGTTTCATTACGACACCAACGATTGGGTGACGTTCAAAACGTTTGTCGTGCCAAGTATGATGGCGGTTTTTATCGCGCTACAAATGATTTTTCTTTATAAACATTTACCTGATAGCGAGTCTTAAATTATGCTTTACGCGATTATTAGCGAAGACGTTGCCGATAGTTTGTCAAAAAGACAATCTGCCCGCCCCGCCCATTTGGCACGATTGCAAGCCTTGCAAGATGCCGGACGTTTAATTCTCGCCGGGCCACATCCCGCCATTGATTCTGAAAATCCAGCGGAAGCAGGATTCACGGGGAGTTTAGTGGTGGCAGAATTCGCCTCGCTCGAAGACGCACAAAGTTGGGCAAATACCGATCCTTATTCTGACGCTGGCGTTTATGCTCGCGTTGTTGTTAAACCTTTTAAACGAGTTTTTCCTTTATGAAAGAAACCACAGATTTGATTCGCCACAACTTAACCACGGCGTTGAAACCGTCATTGTTAGAAATTATTGATAATAGCGCGGCACACGCGGGTCACGCCGGCGCAAAAAAAGGCGGCGGTCATTACAACATCACGATTGTCAGTGCTGAATTTGAAAAGAAAACACTCGTCCAACGCCATCAACTGATTTATGCCGCGTTGGGTGATATGATGAAACAGGAAATTCATGCGCTCGGCATTAACGCCCTCTCCCCTACTGAAGAAACCAAAGGAACCCAATAAATGAAACTTAAATTACTCCCTACTTTGCTTGTCGCTGGTTTAGTTTTAACGGCATGTGATCAAAAACCGGCTGCCAATAACGCAGCGGCTACACCAACTGCGACACCGACTGCTGCCGCGCCAACCGTTAATAAAGCGGATGCCATTGCGGTAGTAAATGGTCAATATATTTCAAAAGCGGCATTGGAAGAATTAGAAAAAGAAATCGCGACGCGCAGTCACGGTCAAACTTTTCCTAAAGAAAAATTGGTTGAAGAATTGATTCAACGCGAATTGTTAATTCAAGATGCCACGCAAAAGAAATTGGATCAATCGCCTGAATTTGTGGCGCGTTTAACCGATGCTAAAAAAGCCTTGTTGTCACAAACGGATTTACAAAACTTTATCGCTGCCAATCCTGTCACCGATGCGGAAGTGAAAGCCGAATACGACACCAAAGTCGCCGCTGAAAAAGGCGTGGAATTTAAAGCGCGTCATATTTTGGTTAAAACGGAAGCAGAAGCGAAAAAAATTATTGCTGATTTAGACAAAGGCGGCGATTTTAAAAAATTGGCTGATAAATTGTCGTTGGATGGCAAAGAAGCGCAAAACGGTGGCGATTTGGGTTGGTTCTTAGCGGCACAAATGGTTGCGCCTTTTTCAGATGCCGTCGCGGCATTGGAAAATGGCAAATACACCAAAACACCCGTGCAAACTCAATTCGGCTTTCATGTGATTATGCGTGAAGAATCGCGTCCGCAAACGCCCCCAGCGTTGGATGCCGTGAAAGATCAATTAACGCCATTCTTACAACGTCAAAAAATTGAAACGATGTTGAAAGGTTTGCGTACCGCTGCAAAAGTTGAAGTTTTAATTCCGTTGACGGAAGCAAAACCAGTCGCTGCACCCGTACCCGCAACGATTGAATCGGTCGAACCGACGGCAGCCGAACCTGCGGCTGAACCCACGAAATAATTTTTGGGGCGAGTTCACGACGCGGTTGTGAATTCGCCTAAACTTTCATTATGTCTGAAGTTGCTTTTTATGTTTGTACGAATCGCCGTTTGTCTACCGTGAATCCATCGTGCGGAGCGCGGGGAAGCGAAGAATTATTGCAACAACTCCAAATTGCGACACACGAATTGAATATCAGCGTCGAAGAAATTTGTTGTTTAGGGCATTGCGCGGACGGAATGGTGGTCAAAATTTCGCCCAGCGGCACGTTTTATCATCATGTTACCGAGCTTGATATTCCAACGCTAATCGCTCGCTATACTTCCTAATTAAAATCTTTTGCCAATCATTTTGTGCTTTAATTCAAAAAAAACGCCGTTTTTATTTTCATCCTAAACCTTGAATTTTATGACTACGAATATTTATTCTCTCGCCGTCGAAGGCGTACAAAAATTGATTCCTTACAAAGCAGGTAAACCGATTGAAGAATTGGAGCGTGAATTGGGAATTTCCAACATTATCAAACTCGCGTCAAACGAAAACCCGTTAGGAATTGGCGAAAAAGCGCGTGCCGCCATTCAAAATGCCATCGCTGATTTAGCGTTATATCCGGACGGAAGTGGATTTGATTTAAAAAATGCGTTGGCGAAAAAATACGCGCTGACTTCGGAACAAATTACGCTTGGTAACGGTTCCAATGAGATTTTAGAATTGGTCGCACGAGCTTTTGTCACGCCTGAAAATGAAGTAATTTTTTCGCAACACGCTTTCGCCGTTTATCCGATTGTAACGCAAGCGGTTGGTGCAAAAGCCGTCGTCACGCCCGCGATCAATTACGGACATGATTTAAACGCGATGTTGGCAAGTGTCACAGCGAAAACGCGCGTCGTTTTTATCGCGAATCCAAATAATCCGACTGGCACGTTGCTAAAACAAGAAGCGGTCGAACACTTTATTAGCATGTTGCCGAATCACGTTATTTGCGTGCTGGACGAAGCGTATTTTGAATTTGTCAGCCAAACCGAATCCGTCGATTCCGTTTCATGGTTGCAACAATTTCCGAACTTAATTATCACGCGCACTTTTTCCAAAGCCTACGGTTTAGCAGGTTTGCGCGTCGGTTACAGTTTGTCGAGCGGTGAAATCGCGGATTTGTTAAACCGTGTTCGCCAACCGTTTAACAATAATTCACTCGCGTTAGTCGCGGCGAAAGCGGCGTTGAATGATGCGGAACACGTTCGCGCCACGGTCGAAAACAACGCGCTGGGCATGACGCAACTCACCGACGATTTCAAAGAATTGGGGCTAACGTGGATTCCGTCGGCGGGCAATTTCGTTTCGGTGGATTTACAGCAGGACGGTTTGCCGATTTACGAAAAATTGTTACGAAAAGGCGTGATTGTGCGTCCCGTTGGTGTCTATGAAATGCCGAATTTTCTACGCATCAGCGTTGGCACACAGACTGAAAATGCAAAATTTCTCATTGCTTTGAAAGAAGTGTTGGCGGATGTTTAAACGATTATGTGTGATTGGCGTGGGTTTAATTGGCGGTTCAATTGCTAAAGCCGCTCGCGCCCATGATTTAGCACAAACGATTGTCGGTTTTGGGCGTTTGGATGATGTTGAAAATTTGCAAATTGCCCAAAATTTAAACGTGATTGACGAGTTTTACGTTGATATTGAAACGGCGGTTTTGAATGCGGATTGCGTGATTATTGCTACGCCCGTTGCCGCGACTGAAAATGTGTTCAAACTGCTCAAGCCGTTTTGGTCAACACAAACGGTTTATTTCGATGTCGGCAGCACGAAAGGCAATGTGATTGCAGCGGCGCAAACTGTTTTTGGTTTTGTCCCAGACAATTTTATTCCGGCTCATCCGATTGCCGGCGCGGAAAATAGTGGCGTGGGCGCGGCGTTGGTGGATTTATTTTTGAATAAACGGCTAATTATCACGCCGGTTGAAAATACCAATGTGGAAGTTTTGCAAAAAACGCAGCATTTTTGGGAAAAAATAGGCGCGGTGGTGTCGATAATGGCGGTGCAGCAACATGATAACGTGCTTGCCGCGACCAGTCATTTGCCGCATTTATTGGCGTTTGCGTTGGTCGATATGCTGGGGCAACGTGACGAACAAGAAGCGATTTTCAACTATGCGGCGGGAGGATTTCGAGATTTTACCCGAATTGCCTCCAGTGATCCAACCATGTGGGCGGCGATTTGTGCCGCCAATAAAACGGAACTTTTGCCGTTGTTGGAGCAATTTAAAACGGAACTCACCAAAATTCAGCACCTAATTGAAACTGACGATAACGAAAAAATTTTTGAATTGTTTGTTTATGCGAATACGGCGCGAGAACGTTTTATAAAAAGTAGTTAAACCAGATTTCAATTACACCGAAATCGACATTAAACGTAAAAAAAATAGCGCAGAATTTTGAATTTAATGGTTAAATTAGCCGGTTAAATTAACGGATTTGAATTTTGTTAAAAGTTGAAATTTAAGCCGCAATTACAAGTAAAAACAATTATAAATAGTGAGGACGTTTTGAGTATAGAACAATATAACGCAGTTGACAGAGAGCAACTCGCTAAAGACGTTGATGCCATTCAACGCGACATTTTAAGTAAAACGACTATCGACGATTTTCATCATTTGAAAAAAATTGAACGTTGGGGACGGATTTGCACCGGTTTAGGTTATGCCACAGCGTGGATGATTCCGAATCCGATTTCGGCGTATTTGATTAGTCAGGGAAATTTCACTCGTTGGACGACCGTCGCGCATCATATTTTGCATCGTGGTTATGACAAAATTGAAGGCATTCCAAAACATTACACCAGCAAAGGTTTTGCGAAAGGCTGGCGACGTTATCTTGATTGGTTGGATTGGATGTATCCAGCGGCGTGGGATGCGGAACACAACGACATTCATCATTATCATTTGGGTGAAGAAGTCGATCCGGATCAAGTCGAATTTAATATGGAAGGATTACGCAATTCTAACATTCCACGCTGGGGACGTTATGCGTTGTTGGCAATCATGGCGGCAAGTTGGAAAATTATTTATTATGCGTCTTCAACCTTGACCGAATATCGGGCGATTGAAGCGAAAAAAGCCGGCGGAACGCGCGGACAAATTTCACGTTTAGATATGTGGAATCCGTTAAAACCAGCCGGCAAAGATTTGTGGCTGAGTTGTATGTTGCCTTACAGCATCGTGCAATTTGTGGTGATTCCGTTGTTGTTTTTGCCGATTGGTGTGATTGCCGCAACGAACGTTTTTATTAACGTGTTAATCGCGGAAGTATTCACCAATTTGCATTCGTTTTTGGTCATTGGCCCGAATCATACTGGCGACGATGTGATGATGTTTGAAAACAAAGCGAAAGGCAAAGGCGAGTTTTATTTGCGCCAAATTGTCGGCTCGGTAAATTATCGGACTGGTACAAATACCGTCGATTTTTTACACGGTTGGTTGAATTATCAAATCGAGCATCATTTGTGGCCAGAAATGACCGCGAGCCAATATCAAAAAGCGCAACCGCTGGTGAAAGCGTTGTGCGAAAAACACAACATTCCGTATATTCAAGAATCTGTTTTTAAACGATTGGTGAAAACGCTTGATGTGATGGTGGGAAAAACATCGATGTTGCGCCCTCATTTGGTCGAACCTATTTCTGCTTAAAACACGCTTTTTTGCAGCGCGACAAAAAGGCGGTGTGATATTCTCACACCGCCTTTTTTGTTCGTCACGCTTTGAAAGTCGCGGCGTTTAGTCTTTTGTCCAATCTTGCAAAATGGTAATCATACTTTTCGCTTGATCAACGCTCGAAATGTTGAATTTCGATTTTTGCTGATAATTGCCATCGCGTTTTTGATAACGGCGAATGGTAAATTTATCCGCGCTGTATTCGCCTTTTGCCGCGCTCCATTCTTGATAACGATACATAATCGTTGCCCACGCGCCTTTCGTCAGCACTTTTTTATCAAGTTCTTTAACGGTTTCGATGCCATCTTCTTCGTATTTGATGGTTAAATCATCTACGGTTGAGGTTTCTGCCATGATTTTTCTCCAGTTAAGCGAAAGGATTTTCTAAAACGATAGTTTCGTCACGTTCTGCGCCAGTCGAAATAATGGTGACTTTTACACCTACCAATTCTTCCAAACGCTGAATGTATTTTTTAGCGTTTTCGGGCAAATCATCATAGTTGGTAACGCCTGCGGTTGGCTCTGTCCAACCTGTCATCTCTTCAAAAACAGGTACGCATTTTTCGTAAGAATCCGCGCCAAGCGGTGCAACTTCAACGATTTTGCCATCGATATTATACGCCGTACAAATGCCCACTTTTGCCAAACCGTCCATCACATCTAATTTGGTCAAACAAATGCCGCTTAAACTGTTAAGTTGTGCCGATTTACGCATCGCCACCGCGTCAAACCAGCCGGTGCGGCGTTTGCGTCCCGTTGTTGCGCCAACTTCTTGTCCGACAACGCCTAAATGTTCGCCGTTTTCGTCGAATAATTCTGACGGGAAAGGGCCATTTCCGACGCGGGTGGAATAGGCTTTTGTGATGCCCAAAACGTAATGAAAATCCAATAAACCCATGCCGCTGCCTGTTGCCGCGCCACCGGCGGTGGTGCTTGAAGACGTAACATAAGGAAAAGTTCCGTGATCAATGTCGAGCAACGCGCCTTGTGCGCCTTCAAAAAGCACATTGTCGCCACGTTTTTGTGCGGCATAAAGCAATTCGCTGACATCGGTCATCATCGGTTTCAATTGTTCGCCCAAACGCAATGTTTCTTTTAAGACTTCGTCGAAATTGACCGCTTCGACTTTGTAATAATTCACCAACATGAAATTGTGATATTCGACCAATTCTTTGAGTTTTTCGGCGAAGGTTTCAGCGTTTAATAAATCGCCCGCCCGCAAACCGCGTCGCCCGACTTTATCTTCGTACGCAGGGCCAATTCCGCGTCCCGTTGTACCAATCGCTTTGCCGCCACGCGCCGTTTCACGCGCTTGGTCAATCGCAATATGAATCGGTAAAATCAACGCGCACGCTTCACTAATCAACAACCGATTACGAACCGAAAGCCCTGCTTTTTCTAAGATTTCGATTTCATGAAACAACGCTTCGAGCGATAAAACGACACCGTTACCGATTAAACATTGCACATTTTCGCGCAAAATCCCTGATGGAATTAAATGCAAAACGGTTTTTTGTCCGTTAATAACGAGCGTGTGACCTGCGTTGTGTCCGCCTTGAAAACGAACTACTGCCGACGCTTGTTCGGTCAATAAATCGACCAATTTGCCTTTGCCTTCGTCACCCCATTGTGTGCCGATAACTACTACATTTTTTGCCATAATGATTCCAAGTTTTTAGATTTAAAATTTGTATGTTTTGATTTTGTTTTTAATAGACTAATTGCTCAAGTGAAATACCTAAAGCCTCTGTCGCTTTTTGACGCATTTTTTTTGATGGACGTTTCATGGTTTCTAGTTTCGTATATTCCACTAACGTAATCCCCATTTGTTGTGCAATTTCAGTTTGAGTATGTCTTAGATATTCGCGCCACGCTTGCAACATCGTTGAACCACCAACCACTAAACTCACAACTTCATGCGGCACATACCCTTCTTTTATCGTCGGACGGGGTTGAAAAAAATCATCGTAAGGAATCACGACAAAAGTTGGTTTGCCATTGTTGCCTAAAATAGTTTGATAATTAGTAAGTGTGTTCATCACGTTTTTTCACCTCTTCAATTTCAATAATTCTGATTTCACCATCGAATTCAAAAAATACACGATAATTACCAACACGCAAACGGTAGCTATATTTGTGGTCGGTCAATTTTTTAACGCTAAGACAATCAGGAAATACAGGCAATTTGTTTTCGACATTATCACGAATTGTTATTTGTGCTGATTTGTCTAGCTTCATCAATTGTCGAGTAGCTCTTAATTTCCAAATAATTCGATTCATTATTTCTCAAAACCAACCAATTTCTCACTTGAGCTTTCCAACAACGCCGTCGTTTCGCCCGACATTCCAATCAACTGAAATTTCTCTAAATGTTGTTGAATAAAGCTCTGTCCGTTTGATGTAAGCAAGTCAACGTTATTACTTATACGTTTTATATCTTCATTCAATTGCTCAATAAATTTTTCCGCGTTACTTATGATTGCAACTACTTTTGTTTCAACAACACGCTGCATAATCATTTTACTTGCATCACTCATGGCTTGATTGCTATCTATTTTTTCAAGCTGCTCCATTGATTGATGTATTGCTTCGTCTTGCAATTCTTTGTATTGCCGTGTTTTCTCAGCAATCATGTCATGCGCCTTATTGGTCACTTCAAGTCCCATGTTGGCAATTGTACTCATTGCGTCAGTGTTAATTTTCATTAACGCTTGTTGATATTGCATAATTGCGTCTGTAATTGCTTTCTTTTGCTCTAACTCTTTATCTTGCTTGATATGTTCAAGTTCCATGTAAATACGAGCAATTTCTGTTTCATGTTCTTTTTCTTTAATTCTTTGATTTGAAAGTTCTTTGTTAACTTCTGTTTCACGCCTAATTTGCATATCTGTTTGATGTGCTTGCTCTTTCAAACTGAGAGATGATAAATGCTCTTGTTCTTTCATTCGTTGATCAGATAACGCAGTTTCAACTCCGACTTGTCGTTGAATATCCCGATGAACATCTTTATCTTTTGATTCTTCTGTACGCTTGTGTTCGCTTCGTTTTAGCGGTTCTTCTGCCCAGCTGGCAATTACATTCGCAGGAGAAGCTAATACATCTCCAAGGGTAGACAACACTTTTAACAAACTCATAATTTCATCTCACTTAACTGTTTAATTTCACGATCAATCAAAACACGATTCTTTGCAATTTCAACTTTCACTTTATTTCGCATTGCGTCTGAATTGTCGCCAACGTTGATAAATTCATTCAGCGTGTTTTGCATATTTTCAATTAGTCTAATGCCCATGCCCAGATTTAATTGAGATGAATCGCTGGTTTTCAAGATTGACCATTTGCCTAATAACTCAAGAAAAACCCGCGCAAAAATCACTTCTGTTTCCTCTTGCTTATCTGTGAAAAATGTTGATTCGTGGATAAACAATTGCCAATGACTGCTCAACCACGTTATGAAGTATTTTTCACGCGCAAATTTCAACAAAACAGGACTGCCTTCATATTTGAAAGACGGCTCGTAAATCTCTGGTTTATGGTCTAAAAAATCTTGCACCATTTCAGCCCTGCCTTGTTTTAACACTTGCAACGCGGCAAATGTTTCTTTTTTATTCAGCATCAACCACTTTTGAAGAATTCGCGCCAAGGTTATCAAGTTTCGCTTTGGAAACTTCTTGTTTGGCTTCTTCTTTGAAAATGCTCAACACTTGAACAACGTGTGTTTTCGCCAAATCGCTACTCAAATCAATGCTTTTTGTATAGCTTGCAACCAATTCTTCAATCCATTGTGAAGCGACTTTTTTATCAATTTCTTGCGCTTGCAACGTTTGCAAAACTTCACGCAAAGTTTGTGTAAAGAATTGCGAGCGTTCACGGCGCAAATCTTCCTGCAACGAAGCGGCAAATTTGATTTCTTCTTTGTAGTTTTTAATCAATTCCAGATAGTGTTCTTCATATTGATAAAGTAAATCGAGTTTCGATTTTGTTTCTTGTAAATTGTCGCTGATTTTAATGTCTGACATTGGTGTTTCCTTTGGTTTTGGTGAAATAGATTGCTCGGGTTGATTTGTATCGGTCTTTTGTTTTAATTCATTGGGCGTTGATTTTTGTTCATTTGGCGAATTTAAAGCTGGCTTATAAACTTGAATAAGTTTTTCTGCTCGCATTTTGCTGACATTTTCCCCAACTGTCGAAATATGTACATGAGTGGCACCCATTTTTTCAGCTTTACACCATAAATAATGGGCGATGAGTTTTGAAAAATTATTTGAATTTCCAATGAAATAAGATGTCCAACTAAAAGGAAAAGTCTTTCCTTTGCCTGCAAAAATGAAAACTCCTGCATTGGTACTCTTGCAAGCATCCCGCATTGTAAATACTTCAAAAGCCTGATTGTCCCATTTATGAGTTTCTACCATCGTTGTTTCCTTTCGTTTTTAAATTGATTTGTAAATCTTTGAACGATGCCCAATTTCAACCACCAAAATCGTTATTTCGTTGTCGATGATTTTGCAAATCAGACGATAATCACCGACTTTGTAACGCCAATAAGTATTTAACTCACCTTGCAAAACGTCACCTTTTTCGCGTGGATTTTCTAACTTCGGCAACGTTTCATTTATAAACTTTAAAATTCTGTTGCGAACTGTTTTATCAAGTTTTGCTAAAGTTTTGATTGCGTCTTTGGTGTAATCAACCGACCAATTCATCAAGCATCCTCATTGCTTCAGCTTGTGATAACGTTTTTTCTTCGCCACTCAACAATTTTGCCATTGCCGCATCAGCCGCCTTGATGTCTTCGCGGTCTTCCAATTCTTTGATAAAACTTTGCATTGCCTGTTCTAAAACACTTTCTGGCGCGATGTGTTCAAGTTGAGCAATGTGCATCACTTGTTGTTCAACGTGTAATGGCAAAGTCATCATTTTATTTTCCTTTTGTTTTTAAATTGATTTGATATTTACGCACATAATTTTAAATCGTGAAAATGCTCTAATTCGTTACGATACAAGTCAGCAATTGGGAAGCATAAATCATAATCGCCCCAAACCAGTTCACCGTATTCAAGACGAAATGTTGAGAATTTTGCTAAATCTAACCATTCACGAATAGCTGGATGACGTGAACGTGATAAAAACGGTTTGAAGTTAATCACTTGTTCGCTTTCGTCGTCAAACCGAAGAAAAATCTGGTAATCTCCAATTTGTTTTGCGTTTGTAATGTTAATAACGTCAGGCATTATTTCAACCTCCGAGTGATATTTTCAGCAGTAACGTGTTTGTGCAATACGAAAAAATCAATCCATTTTTGAACGATTTCATCTGTTTTAGCCGTCACAATTTCTTTGAAATAACGCATTTCATTCGGCTGTAACGGTTGTCGTCCTGTTACATCTACGAAGTTAATTTCAATCACGTTACCTTCAACAATAATAAATTCAGCTCGCGCTTCACGTCCTTGGCTTTTACCGTGAACATGAATCGGTTCATGTTCGTTAGCGTAAAACATGACAATTAAGCCGAAATACTCATAAAGTTTTGGCATGATGTTTATTTCAAAATTGATTCAACAACCCAAACATCATTCAAATTTTTCACCAAAACCGCTGTGCAATTTAACTCAATCGCGCCACCGATTTGATTCGGTAATTGTTGCACCACAGCACGATTTTGAGCGCGACAATCACGAATCGTTTCACACAAATTCACATCGTCAACATACGGCGCAAAAATCAATTCGCGTTCGGGTTGTTCAATGCCATTTTGTTTATTGAGAGCCGTTAAAACTTTCAAATCGGCACTGAAACCTGTTGCGGGACGTTCACGTCCGAAAATTGCACCGATATTGTCATAACGTCCGCCGCGTGCGATTTCTTTACCGATTGATGGCACAAATGCCGCAAACACAATCCCCGTGTGATAGTGATAACCGCGCAATTCGGCTAAATCAAAACTGATTGAAAGCGACGGAAAATAACGCGCCAACGCGGTTGAAATTGCATCTAAATCGTCTAACGCTTTTTGAGTATTTTCAGATTTAAATAATTCGCGGGCTTTTGCCAAAACGGTTTTATCGCCGTTCAATTCAGGCAGTTTTAACAATGCGGTTTTTAAATCATTTGGTAAATGATAACTTTCGAGTAGCTCTTTTAATTCGGGACGCGCTTTGCGTTGCAAAACGTCGAATAATTTACTTTCTTGAGCGCGTGTTAAAGCGGCTTCTTCTGCCAATGCGCGATAAATGCCAACGTGACCCAAATCTAAATGCACATTCAAAACGCCTGACATTGCCAACATTTCAAGCATCAAACGAATCACTTCTAAATCGCTTTCTTTGCCCGCGTGACCATAAAGTTCTGCGCCAATTTGCATTGGTGAACGTGACTTTTCCAGCGCATCGCCGCGCGTGTGCAAAATCGTTCCGACATAACACAAGCGCGTTGGATGGTCGTGTTTTAAATTATGAGCATCAATTCGCGCCACTTGCGGAGTCATATCGGCTCGCACACCGAGCATTTTGCCGCTGATTTGGTCGGTTAATTTAAAGGTTTGCGAATCTAAATTGTGTCCCGAACCGGTCAACAATGAATCTAAAAAATCGATAAATGGCGGCACAACCAACTGATAACCCCAGTTCGCAAAGGTTTCGAGCAATTTTGCGCGAAGAATTTCCAAACGTTGTGCTTCGTCAGGAAGCATTTCATCTATGCCGTCAGGTAATAACCACGCATCCGAAATGACTTCATGATTATGCGGCAGGTTAAAAAATTTGTTTTGCATTCTTTTTTCCGTTCAAAGAAAACGCCCCAAACTCGGAGCGTTTTTTTAAAAAAATATATGTGTTTTACCGCTTATTTCCGATTTTTAAAATACTGAAAAAAATCAGAATTCGGTTCTAATACTAGCGTACTCGAACTGGTGAAAGTCTTTTTATACGCATTCAAACTGCGGTAAAACGTGAAAAATTCACTGTCTTGATTATAGGCTTTCGCATAAATATCCGCCGCTGTTGCATCGCCTTCACCGCGTAATTTTTCAGCGTCCCGATACGCATTTGCCAACGTGACAACACGTTGTCTATCGGCATCGGCGCGAATACGTTCGGCGGCTTCAGCACCTTCGGAACGAAATTCTCGCGCGGTTCGTTCACGTTCGGCTTCCATTCGGCGAAATACGGAACTGCTGACTTCTTCGGGCAAATCGATTCGCATCACTTGCACGTCAACAATTTCCATTCCTAACGCCGCCGCTGGAGCTTTCGCATTTTTAATCAATAATTCGCGAATTTCACCGCGATCGGTCGAAACCAATTGTTTGATATTCCGTTTGCCGAATTCACTGCGAAATAAATCTTTCACGATTTGGTCTAAACGCAAATTTGCTTGATCCGTATCGCCCGCGACCACGGTATAAAACGTTTTCACGTTGCCAATTTTCCATTTTACAAACGAATCTACGATGACATTTTTCTTTTCAGCCGTCAAAAAACGTTCGGGCTTGGAATCCATGGTTTGAATTCGCGCATCGAAATGTTTGATGTTGTTAATCATCGGCAATTTAACGTGCAAACCCGCCGTGTAATCGTCTTTCACGATTTCACCGAGTTGGAATTTAATGGCTTTTTCGCCTTCGCTGACCGTGAAAACGCTCATCATGCCGACTAAAAATACGCCTGCTGCGCCGAGTACGATTTGATTTGTGTTCATATTAACGTCCTCTCATGTCGGTTTGGCGAACGCGATTATTGGGATGTTCAACGCTGGGAATAATCGGCGCATTTTGGGAAATAACCGGTTGTTCAACGTTGGTGTACGCGATAGGCGCAGGCGTTGTCGCAACAGGCGCATTGATGGGATTTTGTGGATTTTGCATCAATTTATCGAGCGGTAAATACATCACATTGCTGCCATTTTTCACATCGACAATCACATTATTGGTATTGCTCAACACGGATTCCATCGTTTCAATGTACAACCGTTTGCGCGTGACATCAGGAGCTTTGGTGTATTCCGTCAGCAATTGCGAGAAACGACTGGTTTCACCTTGCGCCTGCGCTAAAACTTGTTCTTTGTAACCTTCGGCTTCCTGCATTTTACGCGCCGCCGCACCACGCGCTTTTGGAATAACATCATTCGCGTAAGCCTGCGCTTCATTGATTAAACGTTGTTCATCTTCTCGCGCTTTAATCGCATCGGCAAACGCATTTTGAACTTGTTCAGGCGGCTGCGCGTCTTGTAAATTCACGCTGGTCACTTGCACACCGGAATTATAACTGTCCATCACTTGTTGAATTTCGGTTTTAATTTGCGCGACAATTTCGCCACGTCCTTCAGTCAAAACATAATCCATCGTGCTGCCACCGACCACGCCGCGTTGTGCGCTTTCGGTAACGTGTTTTAAGGTTGCGGCGGGGTTGGCGACGTTGAAAATAAAGGCTTTTGCGTCTTTGACTTGATATTGAACCGCTAAACGCACATCCACATAATTTTCGTCTTTCGTCAGCATTAAGGCTTCTTTTGGAACGGAACCGCCGGCTAAATCGCTGCTACCATTGCTACGATAACCGACTTCGATAAAACGTTGTTGTTTGACGTTGACAAGCGCGACCGATTCGATAGGTTTAGGGTAGTGCCAATTTAAACCGGCTTGCGTGGTGCCAATGTATTTGCCAAAGCGCGTTTCGACACCGTGATTTCCCTCGTCCACAATATAAAAACCGCTTAATCCCCAAAGTACGCCAGCTCCAACCGCTAATAAACCCAAGCCTTTGAGCGAATTTCCTGAAAAACCGTCGCCATTTTCGCCGTTGCCACCGCCACCAAAAATTTGCTCTAATTTTTTTTGCAATGAACGAATCGCTTCGTCTAATTCAGGCACATCTTTATCGTCACCACGACCACTCCATGGATCTTTTTTACCGCCACCGGGTTCATTCCACGACATATTTGCTCCGTTTTTGTTATTCATAATCAAGTTTTTCACCGTCTAAAGCACGTTATTTGTGATAAATCTGTTGCACCAAATTGTAAAACCATTTCGGTCGAAATAATACCACCCACATTAACGCCAAACCTGAAATCGGAACGGGACCGACTTCTAAAATCGTTATCAATAATAATCCAAATAAGCATAAAAGCCGAAAAACAAGATTGTGAAACGAGGTGGGATATTTCATAAAACCTAAGGTAAAAATTTACACACAGCTCGTTTTCACGTTTGTCTTCGACAGCGTTAATAATTGCGTTGAACTGCGAATTTTGCCAATAAAACCAGCGCATTTTTATAATCAGATTCGGGTAAAACGGTGAGTGCGTCGATAGCTTTTTGTGCTTCTTCGTCGGCGCGTTGTTCGGTATAAGTGATGGCTTGCGTGCGTTTGACGACGGCATAAACGTCATTGAAAACGTCTCGATTTCCGGTTTTAATTGCGTCAATAATAATCGCCGCTTCTTCTGGCGTGCCGTTTTGAATGGCGTAAATTAACGGCAACGTCGGTTTGCCTTCCGCTAAATCGTCACCCAAATTTTTACCCAATTCTTCTGCGCTGGCTTTGTAATCCAGCGCGTCGTCAATCAACTGAAACGCAATGCCTAAATGTTGTCCGTAATTCGCCAACGCGGTTTCGATTTCTACCGTTGAACCCGAAAGAATTGCGGCTAATTGGGTTGCGGCACTGAACAGAATCGCCGTTTTACGCGCAATCACTTCCAGATATTTGGCTTCGGTCGTTTCAGGATTGTTGCAATTTAATAATTGTAAAACTTCGCCTTCGGCAATCGCTGTGGTGGTTTTCGATAACAAACCCATCACGCGCATATTGTCGGTGCGAACCATCATTTCAAATGCGCTGGAATATAAATAATCGCCGACTAAAACGCTGGCGGCATTGCCCCAAACGGCGTTGGCGGATTCTTTGCCGCGCCGTAAATCCGATTCATCGACCACATCGTCGTGTAATAACGTGGCGGTGTGAATAAATTCAACTACGGCAGCGAGAATTAAATGTTTTTCGTTGACTTCGCCCAAGGCTTTCGCGGCTAGTAACAACAACATCGGACGTAAACGCTTGCCGCCGTTGCCAACAATATAACGCCCAATTTCGTTAATCAAAATCACGTCTGAACGCAATTCATCGATAATCAATTGATCAACGGCTTTGGCTTCATTTAGGGTTAATTGTTTAATCGCGTCAAAATCAATCGGAGAAGTGGAATCGGATGCTGAAATCATTAGTTTTATTTAGGTAGAAGTGAACACGGCGCATTATAACGTATATTGCTCTTTTTCATTATCAATACATCAACCGAATCGCGTCTTTTCCTAGCCACAATTTTAATTGATGCAACAATTCATCGGTCGTTTCAACGCGCCACGCTTGACCTAATCGCAACATCGCCCGCGCGTCATTTCCAAAATAATCAATCATCACCACCGTTTCGCCCCCTTTCACGGTTTGCAAAATTTCCGCGAGTTTTTCAAATGGCGAATTGCCGGTTTTAAAGGTGAGCTGCAACGTTTTTCGAGCTTGTTCAATCGGATAAATTCGATCTACGCTCAATAATGGCGTGTTTAAATACGCATCCATCGCTAAATTCCCTTCCACAATCAGTAATCGATCTTTGTAATCCGCTTTGAAAATGGTTTGAAACTCGTCATAAACTTCTCGATACGCGCTAATATCAAGCCGCGCCGTATTGTCGTCGAGAATGGCAAAGCCGCGTGAAATGCCTTGTTTGTTTTGGCGCGAACCAATATCAATCGCTAAACCGGCAATTCTTACCGGCATGGCACGCCGACCGGGTACAATTTCATTGAGTAATTGCACGAGTTTTTTTGGCGCAATTTGACGTAATTCGTCCGCATATTGGTCAATCGGATGACCGGTTAAAAACAAACCCAACACATTTTTTTCTTCAGCAAAACGCTCTTTGTCCGACCACGCATCAACCGTTGTTGCATAAGTAGGTGTGGCGGTTTCTTCTTCGTTCGCTTCGCCGCCACCTAAACCAAATAAATCGCATTGTCCCGCGAGTTTCATTTTGCTTTGATGTTCAGCGACTTTTAACGCCGTCGGTAATTCGGCTAAATGCGCGGCACGATTGGGGTCGAATTCATCTAACGCGCCTGCTTTGATAAGGGCTTCGGAGACACGTTTATTAAATTTGCGTAAATCCACGCGCTGACACAAATCGTACAAACCTAAAAATAAACCGTTGGCTTTGCGTTCGTCAATCATGTCTAAAATCGCACCTTCGCCCGCACCTTTCAACGCGCCCAAACCGTAAATCAATTCGCCGTTATCGTTTACGGTGAATTTGTAATCCGACAGGTTTATCGACGGCGGAATAATTTTGAGGTTCAACAAACGGCATTCGTCGATGTTAATGACGACTTTTTCGGTATTGTCCATATCCGCTGAAAGTACCGCAGCCATAAATGCCGCTGGATAATGCGCTTTTAACCACGCAGTTTGATAAGCGACGAGCGCGTAAGCTGCGGAGTGGCTGCGGTTGAAACCATAACCACTGAACTTGTCAACTAAGTCAAAAATGTAATTAGCAATATCAGCATCAACATTATTCGCTACTGCACCTGTTACAAAAAACTCACGTTGATTTGCCATTTCCTTTGCATCCTTCTTGCCCATGCAATTATGTGCGACAAAATCATTGGCAATAAAGTTGTGCGTTTCAAGAATGGTTAAATCAAAAACACGCTCTTCGCCAATCAATTCAATCGAAACAATTTTGTCCCAAAAAACTTCTGATTCAGCGATGGCTTGTAATTTTGAATCATTGAAAACTTGAGCAAAGTTCGCTACTCGATGACGTGATAATTCACTGCGCGGATTTTTGAAATTTAATCCACTCGACATCGTTCCTTTTTTAAAATCGCTTGCATCATCGATTCCAGACCAAGTCATTCCGCTTGCGTATTTTGCATTAGCAATTAAATATGTCACGGCACTAGGCAATTGATGTTTCGATTGAGTTTTAAGTTTCGCCTCAATTAAGTTGTAACAAATTTTTGCTTTTTCACGCTTTGCCGCGCTCATGAACGGCACAATCAAATCATAAAATTTCAACATATCTTCACGTCCTGTAATTTGAACGCGATAAGAAATATAAGGCTGATTTTTATACGTCGAGTTTTTTACATTAAACAATCCGACAATGCCAAATCGTAACAACAAGTGTTGAATTTGCTCAATTAACTTGCGGGATGTTGACGTGTAATCCGAATGCCCAATTGAAATATCAAACGTGCCGTCAGTTGACCATAATGTGCCTAAAAATAAGACTAATTGTGCTGACGATAATTCATAAACCCACAACGGAATTTCTTTATCGCGAGAAAGTGCGCGTTTAAGTTTTTCGTCAATCCAAGCGTTAAATTCGACAAATGAAAAACGCGCATACATGACGGATTTTTTTCCTTCATGATGTTGATAAGAAACGGGGGGTTTTTTACCAAAAAGCTCAAAACAACAATCATTAAAATCACTAATCAATAATTCGTCGCTGTTACAAAAATAATTCCCAACCCGTTTTTTTTGCGATAAATAACCATCGCCAATTAAATAAGCCGCAATTTTTATCTCTGCTTCGCCGATTATATTTTCATGCGAAATTGGCAAATTTTTTGTTAAACCAATACTGTCGCCAACATTGAAATCTTCTAGTTTTTGCCAACCTGAAATGGTGTAAAACAAATGGTCGGCAGTGGCGCGAATTTTACGATTCGTTTTCGTGGTAATTTCCCAAACGTCACGCACACCGTTGTCGAAAATCGCAGAAATCGGTTTAGTAACAATTTTTTGTGTCGTTAAATCGAGCGAAAAAACATCACGTCCCAACCAATAATTTTGATTATCTGCAATAGTTTGAAGCGTAACGCATTGACCCGTGGCGACATCGACAATTTGTGTTGAACCACTTAAACAACGTCGTAAAATATCCGCGCCACCCAGCGTATAACCTGACAATTCTCGTGCGATTTGCATGACTTGTTCTTGATACAAAATCACGCCGTTGGTCGGTTCCAAAATTGGTTCAAGAATCGGATGCGCGTATTCAGCAGCTTTGCGTTTGTGTTTCACGTTGACGTAATCATCGACCATGCCCGATTCGAGCGGGCCAGGTCGAAATAATGCCACCAACGCAATAATATCGTTGAAACAATCGGGCAATAATTTTTTGATTAACTCTTTCATGCCGCGCGATTCCAACTGAAAAACGGCAGTCGTCAGTCCTTTTTTCAGTAACTCATACGACGCAAAATCGTCACGCGGAATTTGGCTAATATCAACCGGCAGCAAGCCTTTTTTCGCATTTTGCGCGTCAATAGTTTGTAACGCCCAATCAATAATCGTCAACGTTCGCAAACCCAAAAAGTCGAACTTCACCAGCCCGACCGATTCCACGTCACTTTTATCGAATTGCGTCACTAAATTATTGCCTTCGTGGTCGCAATAAAGCGGCGTGAAATCCGTTAATTTCGTCGGTGCGATTACCACGCCGCCCGCGTGTTTCCCCGCATTTCGCGCCGTTCCTTCCAAAATTAACGCCATATCAATCAACGTTTTAACATCTTCTTCGTTGTTGTAGGCTTGTTGTAAATCGGGACTACTTTTCAACGCATCGGTCAACGTAATGCCCACTTCGGTCGGAATCAATTTTGCCAATCTATCGACAAAACCATAACCCAAACTCAACACGCGCCCCACGTCACGCACCACCGATTTTGCGGTCATCGAACCGTAAGTGATAATCTGTGAAACCTGATCGCGTCCGTAATGATCAGCCACATAATCAATCACTTCGTCGCGCCGATCCATGCAGAAATCAATATCAAAATCGGGCATCGACACCCGTTCTGGATTCAAAAACCGTTCAAACAACAAATCAAATTCAATCGGATCTAAATCGGTAATTTTCAAAACGTACGCCACCAACGAACCCGCGCCCGAACCCCGTCCAGGGCCAACGGGAATACCGTGATTTTTCGCCCACTGAATAAAATCCGCCACAATCATGAAATAACCCGAAAATCCCATTTGCGTAATCACATCGAGTTCAATTTTCAATCGATTCCAATACGCTTGTTCATTTTCTTCTGGCGTGCCGTCGCCGGTAATCGGGTGTTTTTGCAAACGTTCACGCAAGCCTTGTTCGGATTCGCTGACAATAAAATCGTTAATCGTCATCCCTTCCGGCACTGGAAAATCAGGCAAAAAGTTTTTGCCCAATTCCATTGTAAAACTGCACCGTTTCGCGATTTCAACGGTGTTTTCTAAGGCTTCTGGCAAATCGGCAAATAACGTCGCCATTTCTTCCGCCGTTCGCAGATATTGTTGGTCGGTGTAATCTTTGGCGCGACGCGCATCATCGAGGACGCGACTTTGATTGATACACACCCGAACTTCGTGCGCGGCAAATTCATTTTGGGTCAAAAAACGCACGTCATTCGTCGCCACAATCGGTAAATTCAACATCAATGCGAGTTCGACCGCACCAGAAATATAAAATTCTTCGTTCGGTTTGCCAACGCGCTGCACTTCCAAATAAAAGCGATTCGGAAACAAGTCGCGCCAATAGGTCGCACAACGCAACGCTTCGTCTTTTTTGTCGGCAATTAAGGCTTTGCCAATATCGCCTTGCATCGCACCGGACAGCGCAATTAAATTGTCGTGATTTTGTTCAATCCATTCACGTTTGAGCATCGGCACGGATTCTTTCGACGCTTGCCCAAGTTGATACGCTTTCGACACCAATTCGGTCAGCGTGACATAACCTTTGTGATTTTGAGCGAGCAACGTCAAACGGTACGGATTATTGGGTTCGTCGGGATTCAAAATCAAAACATCCGCGCCCGCAATGGGTTTGATTCCTTGCGACGTGGCGGCTTTGTACGTTTTGACCAAACCGAACAAATTAACGTGATCGGTGATGGCGACGGCGGGCATCTTCAATTCGCCCAGCCGTTTCATGAGTGGTTTAATTTTGACCAAACCATCGATTAACGAATATTCGGTGTGAACTCTAAGGTGTATAAAATCGGGTTGCATGGGCGTTGTGGGTGGAAGCGAAAAAAATAACAATCGAGCAGATTGCAAAAGGTCGGTAATAATAACTGAACGCGGCGGGCGATGTTACCGATTAAACAACCGCCAAAATCTAAAGGCTAACGAATTTTTAGTTGAAAATCGGCAATTTGAGGCGTGGCAATCGCCGCGCAATAATCCGCTGAAATGTCGATTTTTTGAGTGAACCAGTTTTCATTATTCGGCAAATTTAAAAAATGATTGGGCTGATTCACGTCAATTTCACAACGATTTAAACCCAGCGCGATGCCGCGTCCAATGCCTTTCACAACGGCTTCTTTGCGTGTCCAAAAATCGTAAAAAACGACCAGCTTTTCATTTTCTGGCAAATCAAACCAATAAGTTTGTTCTGATGGCGCGAAACATTTTTTGACCAAATCAGCGAGCGAACGGCGTGGTTTTATATGTTCAATATCAATGCCAACGGGCATTTCGTAACTAATTGCCAGCAACATTTTTTCACCCGAATGCGAAACATTAAAATGCCATTCTGGAAAATCACGCAAAGTGGGTTTACCAAATTCGCCGCGTTCTAACACCAAATCATTTTCAGGAATATAACGCGCTAAAACTTGCCGCAAAAATGGTTCTGAAGATTGCTTCGGCTGCCAATCACTTTGCCAAATATCAATCATGGCGGGTAGCTTTGGAAAGTCTATCGTTAATCGCTGCCCACATTTCGCTTTGCGGCGGTTGTTCGACCAAAATTAAATCCAATTTTAGCGCGTCCAATTCGCGTAATTTAGCGTACAAGTTTTGGGCGTAAATCGCAGAATCAGTCGGCAAAGAAATTACGGTGCGATTTTCAGTTGACGCGATGTTTGAGCTACACGTCAACACGCCCACTTTTTGATTTTCATCTTGCAAAAGTACGGCTAATAATTCCGAATCACAACGCACAGCGGGCGTGGTTGGCGCGTAATGAATCGCCATCATACCAGCGGTTTTCACGGTTATTTTCGCCAACGAATCGGGAACAAAAACCTCGGTTTTTAAAACGGCTTCCAACTCGCTGCGGGTAATTTGTCCAAAACGTAACAACGTGGGTTTGTCGCCGCTCAAATCAATAATCGTCGATTCCACGCCGATTTGACACGCGCCTCCATCTAAAATTATATCGACACTTTCGCCCAATTCATCCGCGACGTGTTGCGCTTGCGTCGGACTAATTCGGCAAAAACGATTCGCCGACGGCGCGGCAATTCCACCATCAAACGCGCGTAATAATTCCAACGCAACGGGATGATTCGGTACACGCAATGCAATCGTTTTTTGTCCACCCGTCACGGTTTCACTGACTTCGGGACGTTTTTTTAAAATCAACGCGAGTGGCGCGGGGAAAAAATGTTTTGCTAACACAACAGCCGATTCGGGAATATCTTGCGCCCACAAATCGAACTGTTCAAAGCTGGCAAGATGCACAATTAACGGGTGATTTTCAGGGCGATTTTTGGCGGCAAAAATACGTTTCACTGCGTCGGGATTACTAGCATCCGCACCCAATCCATAAACGGTTTCAGTCGGGAAAGCGACTAAACCGCCGTTTTTTAAACATTGCGTGGCGCGTTCAATGTTTTCGGTGGTCGCGTTAAAAATAGTCATAAAAGTTCTGGGGAAAGGGATTTGTTAAATTTTGCGGTATTATAACGGACTACATCCACTCAACTTTTAAATTTCAAAATGCACAAAATTCAACTCAAAATTTTAGATTCACGTTTAGGCGACACGATTCCATTGCCCGAATATGCGACGACGGGTTCAGCAGGTTTAGATTTACGCGCGTGTTTGGACGACGCGATTATTTTACATCCAGGCGAAACTTGTTTGTGTCCAACGGGGTTGGCGATTCATATTGGCGATAATTCACTCGCTGCCGTTTTATTACCGCGTTCAGGTTTGGGTCATAAACACGGCATTGTTTTGGGCAATTTAGTCGGGCTGATTGATTCAGATTATCAAGGACAAATTTTCGTTTCGTGTTGGAATCGCGGCAACGAATCGTTCACCATAAATATCGGCGAACGGATTGCTCAAATGGTGTTTGTTCCCGTGGTTCAAGTCGCGTTTGAACAGGTCGAAGATTTCGACGAAAGTCATCGTGGCGAAGGCGGTTTTGGTCACACAGGGCGGCACTAAATCACGCTAGAACGTGCTAGAATAGCCGCTATTCACGCCTTTAAACTCAACGGATTTTTTAATGACAGACTATAAATTAACCCATTTAAAACAACTCGAAGCCGAAAGTATTCACATTATTCGTGAAGTCGCTGCGGAGTTTGAAAAACCTGTAATGTTGTATTCGATTGGTAAAGATTCGGCGGTAATGCTGCATTTAACCATGAAAGCGTTTTATCCCGCGCGTCCGCCTTTTCCGATGATGCACGTTGATACGACGTGGAAATTCAAAGAAATGATTGAATTCCGCGACAAAATGGTCGAAGAACTCGGTTTAGATTTAATCGTTCACACCAATCAAGACGGCGTGGATATGAATATCAGCCCGTTTGTTCACGGCAGTAAAAAACACACCGACGTAATGAAAACTGACGGTTTGAAACAAGCCTTAAACAAATATCAATTTGATGCGGCATTTGGTGGCGCGAGACGTGACGAAGAAAAATCGCGTGCAAAAGAGCGTGTTTATTCATTCCGCGATAAAAATCACCGTTGGGATCCGAAAAATCAACGTCCCGAATTATGGAACATTTACAACGGTAAAATCGACAAAGGCGAAAGTATTCGCGTGTTTCCGTTGTCGAATTGGACGGAGTTGGATATTTGGCAATATATTCATTTGGAACAGATTCCGATTGTGCCGTTGTATTTCGCCAAAGAGCGTCCTGTTGTGGAACGTGACGGCATGTTGATTATGGTGGACGATGACCGTATGCCGATTGGCGAACATGAAAAAGTTGAAATGAAAAAAGTGCGTTTTCGGACGTTGGGCTGTTATCCATTAACAGGCGCGGTTGAATCGGAAGCGACGACGTTACCTGAAATTATTCAAGAAATGCTGTTGACCACGACTTCTGAACGGCAAGGTCGTTTAATCGACCACGATCAAGCGGGTTCAATGGAACAGAAAAAACGCGAAGGCTATTTTTAAACGCGAGCAAAAATCATGAAAGCACAAACATTATACGAAAAAGATTTTTACGCTTGGGCATTGCAAAATGCCGCGTTGTTGAAAGCAAAACGTTTTGATGAATTGGACTTTGAGCATCTCGTAGAGGAATTGGAAAGCATGGGCAAAAGCGAAGGACGCGAGCTTAATAATCGACTCAAAGAATTGTTGATGCACTTACTTAAATGGCATTACCAACCAGCGCGTCAAAGTCGCAGCTGGCTTAATTCGATTAACAAACAGCGGATTGGTATCGATGAGGTATTAGACGAAAACCCGAGCTTAAAATACGAACTCGAAGAACGTTTCCAGAACAGTTACAAATATGCTCGCCGTTATGCGTCTACGGAAACACAGTTGCCATTAAATGCGTTTCCTGAAGAATGCCCTTATCGTTTGCAAGACGCTTTAAACGGTGATTTTTTTCCCATCAATCAATAAAAAAATAAAATTTATGTCCCACCAATCCGATTTAATCAGCACCGATATTAACGCTTATTTAGCGCAACACGAACGCAAAGAATTAGTGCGTTTTTTAACTTGTGGCAACGTCGATGACGGCAAAAGTACGCTCATTGGGCGATTGTTGCACGATTCAAAAATGATTTACGAAGACCAACTTGCCGCCGTTTTAGCGGACAGTGCAAAATCTGGCACGACGGGCGCGGGCAAAATCGATTTAGCGTTGCTGGTCGATGGGCTGCAAGCCGAACGCGAACAAGGCATCACGATTGACGTGGCGTACCGTTATTTTTCAACTTCGACGCGCAAATTCATCATTGCCGACACACCTGGACACGAACAATACACGCGCAACATGGCGACGGGCGCGTCAACGTGTGATTTGGCGATTATCTTAATTGACGCGCGTTATGGCGTGCAAACGCAAACCAAACGTCATAGTTTTATCGCGTCATTGCTGGGCATTCAGCATATTGTGGTGGCGATTAACAAAATGGATTTAGTTGAATACAGCGAAGCGAAATTTGAACAAATCAAAACCGATTATTTGGATTTTGTGAAAACGTTGGATTTGCACGATATTTTGTTTATTCCGATGTCGGCGTTGGACGGCGATAACGTGGTAAATCGTAGTGAAAATATGGCGTGGTTCACGGGCAAACCGTTGATGGAAGCCTTGAACACGATTGAAATCGCGAACGACCGTAATTTCACCGATGCCCGTTTTCCGGTTCAATATGTGAATCGTCCTAACTTAGATTTTCGTGGATTTTGCGGCACGGTCGCATCGGGAATTTTCAAAAAAGGCGACAAAATTACCGCGTTACCGTCCGGCAAAAGTAGCACGATTAAGTCTATCGTGACGTATGACGGCGAAATCGAACAAGCCTTCGCGCCAATGGCGGTGACGCTGACGTTGGACGACGAAATTGATATTAGTCGCGGCGATATGCTGATTGGCACACAGGAATTCACGCCGATTGTGGCGGATAAATTCAAAGCGCACATCGTTTGGATGGATGAACAATCGCTCAATATCGGCAAACAATATGCGATTAAATTAGCGACGCGCACCGTTTCGGGTTCGGTGTCGTTGATTCATCATCGTATCGACGTGAACACGCTGGAACATCACGACACGAATTCGCTTCATCTCAATGAAATCGGGTTGTGTACGGTTTCGGTGAATGCGCCCGTCGTGTTCGATAATTACAAAACTCACAAAGGTACAGGCTCGTTTATCATCATCGACCGTTTGACCAATGGCACGGTGGGCGCGGGCATGATTGTTGGCACGGGCGATAATGAAAATCTGCAACCGGTCAGCATCGAAGAACGTGCGGCGCGTTTTAGCCAAATCGCCACCGCTATCAATTTGACCGGTGAAAAAAGTATTGAAATCGCGTATCAACTCGAACGTAAATTGTTCGACAACGGTCACGCGAGTACGATTTTAGAAACGACGAATAACGTGTTAATTCATGCGATAAACCACGCCGGTTTGATTGCGATTTGTGTGAATACGAATGAAGGTTTTACGCCGATTCAGTTTGATACCAACACACAGTCACTTGACGAAATTTATGTCGCGTTGAAAACGCAAAAAGTGATTTATTAAACAAACAAGAAGAGCTAATCATGGCAACGGCAACAACGAGTACCCCCGCAATTCCGCTTGATATATTTGCTCAATTTACCACCCAAGAATTAGCTCTGTTAACGTCGGATCAGGCGGCGACGTTGACGGCAGACTATTTGGCGGTTTTGAATGCACCTGAGCTGACGAGTCTTAAAAATGTGTTAGCCAGCATTCCTACCGCCTCATTTGCGGGCATTGGAACGACCGTTATTTCTGGTTTAAGCGTCAGTAATTTAACCACCGCGCAATTAGTGGCGTTTTCTACCGACCAAATTGCCGCGCTAACCTCTGTTCAAATCGGCGCGTTGTCGTCGGAACAATTCGCAGGATTAAGTTCCGACGATATTCGCGCTATTAGTAAAACGGCGTTGACCGGTTTGAAAATCAATTTGTTAAATATACAAAATGTGGCGGCGTTATCCACGGCGCAAATTGCTGGATTGAAAAAAGAACAAATTGGCGTGATTAGCTCCGATCAAGTTGCCGTTTTAACCAGCGACCAAGTTTCAGCATTGACCAAAATTCATGCTGAAAATTTATCCTCGAAAGCCATTTCTGCGTTGTCCACGGCGGAAATCACTTTTTTGGACAACAAATTTGTCGCGGCATTACCAGCAAAAACAATTGGTGCCATGACAACGGAACAAATCAAAGCTCTGTCTAGCGACCAAACGGCGGTTATCACGTCGGCACAAATTAACGGGTTGGATTCTGTGAAAATTGCGGCGTTAGATGCTGAAGATGTTGCCGCATTAAACAAATTGGCGATAGCAGGTTTTAACAAAAAAAATATCGTAGGTTTGACGCTGGCAGAATTGAACGGCGATGGGCAATTTTCGGTATTAAAACCGGCGCAATTTGGTTTTTTAAGCTCGATACAAATTGCCGCCATTAACCTGGATGAAGCGAAATTATTAACGCCGCTCATCATTTCGGCACTGTCGTCGGCTCAAGTTGGCGCGTTGACAACGGACATAGTAACCGCGCTTTCCCCGAACGCTATTCTGGGTTTGACGACCAAAAATATCGCCGGTTTAAGTGCGGCAGCGGGTTCCAATCAAATTGCCGCGCTGACACCGGAACAACTGGCGATATTGAAAAAAGAACAGCTCGCCGCGCTAACGCCCACGCAGTTGGCGGGGCTGACCTCGAGTCAACTGGTGGCACTGAAACCGCTGCAAATTTTAGATTTAGCCTCGCAATCATTGCTGTCGTTATCGACCGACATGATTCCATTGTTGGATAAAAAAGTGATTGCCGCGTTGCCC
>SESB01000182.1_pt1 | contig 46397 bp, 47 predicted proteins | sample 3171441 | NCBI WGS metagenome assembly SESB01 (sample SAMN06051867, study PRJNA518727) | freshwater metagenome | biome: subpolar coniferous forest; feature: holomictic lake; material: water; isolation source: holomictic Lake 227, 6 m depth | place: Canada: near Kenora, Ontario | collected...
GCGTAATCAATATCCGGGTGTTGAGTCTATGGAAATTGCGGTAATGGGCTGTGTGGTTAATGGCCCCGGTGAAAGTAAAAGTGCCAATATAGGTATTAGTTTACCGGGTACTGGTGAGTCACCTGTTGCTCCAGTCTACGAAGATGGTGAAAAAACAGTGACCCTGAAAGGCGATAGGATAGCTGAAGAATTTCAGGAAATCGTACAGCGTTATATAGAGACACATTACGCACAATAGGTTGATTTAGCTGGACTAGGCTTGATTGACTAAGCCCCTTGTTAATAAAGTAGATGCTTTATTAACAAGGGGCTTTTTTGATGGGAATTTTTTCTCCACTTCATTTATCAAACTCATTGTCTGGACAATGCTGTTTTTTAAGGTAAGCTCTCTGAAACAGGAATGGTTATTCCGTTTAATTAATGATAGTTAACAGTGAGCAAATCCTATAGGGGAGGAGAAAAGTATGGGTCCTTATTATCAGCATACCGCGCAAGGTATGGGCGGTTTGGTTGAAACGTTCTATGAATATCCTATTTTAATGCTGCTTTTAGTTGTGGCTGCATCAGGCATTGGGTTTTGGCTTTGGCGTAAAAATAAACTGAAGTAATTGAATTGAGTGTTGCGCAACAAGTTTCTCGATACACATCACCATTGGTTATTTCAGCGCATCCAAGCCTGAACAATATTCAAGTGCTGGGTTTTTGTGGTTCTACAGGCTTTGGCTCGGAGGGAGTTCTGCGTTTGCCAATGTTTTTTTGATCTCTATGGCGGACTTTAACTTTTTCTTTATCTGCCTTCTTAGGTTCTATTTTATTCTTAATACCTGCCGCTTTGCCAGAGGCTTTAAGTTTTTTAGGCCCCTTATATTTACCTTCTAATTCTTTAATGGTTCTGCGCTTAAATTTCTGTTTTAAAAAACGTTCAATCCCTGACATTAGATTCCATTCAGTACTCTTTACAAGAGCAATGGTGAGTCCCAGTTCATCAACTCGACCTGTTCTGCCAATCCTGTGAATATAATTGATGCCATTTCTTGGAACGTCAAAATTTATAACCAGATTGATGCCTTTGATGTCCAATCCTCTTGCGGCAAGATCGGTTGCAATCATGATTTTAACTTCACCATCTCGGTAAAGCTCCATCATACGGTTGCGTTCTTTTTGATCCATTTCACCATGTAAAACGCCTACACGGAGTTTTTGTCCCCGGAGTGGGCCACGCAGGGTATCGGCTTGAATTCTACTGTTAGTGAAGACAAGTGCTTTGTCATAAGTTTCGTTGAGTAGTAACCATGCCAGGAGTTTCTGTTTGTGGTCATTATCATCCGCTACGATAATTTGTTGCTCAATATTGCGATGACCATCATGGAGTGTGTTTAAGGCAACGACCTCATGATTCTTAAGTACTTTATCAGCCATTTTGATGACACCAAAATGGGTTAATGTGGCTGAAAACAGTAGGGTTTGTCTTTGTGTATTGCAGCTATTAGCAATGCTTAATACGTCTTCACTAAAACCCATATCGAGCATTCGATCGGCTTCATCTAAAATGAGCACTTCAAGATGACTAAAGTTAGGCGTTTCTTGTTCCATGAGTTCTAAAAGACGACCTGGTGTGGCGATGACCACTTCAGTATTTCTTCTTAGCATGTTTTGTTGTAGTCTAAAGTCTTCGCCGCCGGTAATAAGACCGACGGTAAGATCGGTGTATTCAATTAATTGTTGGCATTGTTTAAATATTTGTTGCGCCAATTCACGAGTAGGTGCCAGTATGAGTGCGCGTGTGCCGAAACTCGTTGAGGTTAAGGTCAGTAGATGGTCTAGTGTCGGTAATAAGAAGGCGGCAGTTTTGCCGCTGCCTGTCTCGGCACTCACTAATAGGTCTTTATAGTCTAGAGCAAGCGGAATAGCTTGTTGCTGAACGGGTGTCGGTGTCTGATAACCCATGTTTTTGACGGCACTAAGCAAGGGCTCAGCAAGCGAAAAGTTCGAAAATGAAAGCGGGGTGTCGGTTGGATTAGATTGCATGTATCTGGACTAGTTACTGCGTTAACGCAGATGATGAAAAGCTGGTATTTTGAGGTATTATAAACTTTTTGCTGCAAGGGCAGGATTTAAATCGCTCAATATTGCTAATTCCATTTTAGCTGTTATGCTTAGCAAACATGTTTTTTACAAAGGCCACAGGTTAAAAAATAATGATACCCATTAGAGATACTGCGCCATGCTATTCTAGACCCTATGTGACTTGGGGGCTGATGGTTGTCTGCATTAGCATATTTGTTGCTATGAAATTAATGCCAGATCAATTGGCGATCAGCATATTAAACAATTATGGGATGGTACCGATTCGTTATTCCAGTGATTATTCTGGTTTGCCTTTCGATGGATACTTGTCTTTTTTGACTAATTTGTTTTTGCATGCTGGTTGGCTTCACCTCATTGTCAATATGTGGTTTTTGTGGATATTTGCAGATAATGTTGAAGATAGAATGGGGCGAATTCCATTTCTTATTTTTTATTTAGTGTGCGGTATTTTTGCAACGCTATTGCAATGGTATTTTGACCCTATGCTGGATATTCCTGTTATTGGGGCTTCTGGAGCAATAGCGGGTGTATTGGCAGCGTATTTCTTTTTATATCCGCTCGAGCAAGTGGTTGTTTTCTTTCCTCCCCTTGTTCTTAATGTGCCGGCTATAACTTTTTTGGGTTTGTGGGTGTTGCTACAGCTACATAATGCAACGACCGCTGTTCTTTTGGAAAATACTACAGTTGGTGTCGCATGGTGGGCGCATTTGGGTGGCTTTGTTGCGGGTACTATTTTGTATCGATTCTTTCTAAAAAATAAGAAAAATGACGAAGTTTGATTGCTTTAAGGTATAATTTCTACCTTCAAAAAGTCGGGCTTTTTGACATAAATAATTGCAATCAGTAAGTTTTACTGATTTAAAAGGCCTCTAAGTTATCAGGAAATTGAAAGTAATTATGAAAAAAGTTAATGTTGGGTTGGTAAGGCTGCTTCAGTTTGTAGTTTTTGTATTATTTACCTTTATGGTTATCGTCTATTTTGGTGCATTCGTTCTATTGCCACTAGATGCTATTGCTTTGTTAATAAAGCTGTTAGGTGTAATTGGATTGCATGGTTTTATCGGAGCCTTAATTGCAATTCCAGCTGTCGGCTATTTGTGCTTGATTGTATATAAGACTCCCAGTTTATGTAAAGTAGTTGTTGATATCGGAATTGATCTGGTTAAAACGGGAAAATTAAGGGTTGAAGCGTTTAATGAAATAGCAGAAGCGGTTAAAGTTTAGTTATTTAGCATTATTGCTGTAAAAAATGGCGTACCGAATAGAATCAATTTGGTACGCCATTTTTTTGTGAAAGCCACTTTCATTTTTGGTCATCTAATTTACTTTTGTTGATTAAATGCTCTCGTGATAAAAGCAGAAATATGATGTATTTCTTCGATGCAAACTGAATGTTCCATTACATAATCATGCCACTGGATGTTATATTGTAATTCATGTAATTTATTGTAAACCGCCTTACCTGTTTCAATATTGACCACGGAATCCAGAATGCCATGACCCATAAAAATCGGGGTCGTCTTATTAGCAATTGATGGCTGAGTTATCAGTTGATCGAGGGTTGGAAAGTAGGTTGAAAGGGCTACAATTCCAGCTAGTTTATTTGGGTAGTTAAGTCCTGTTTGTAAGGCAATAACTCCGCCCTGAGAAAATCCCGCCAGTAAGATATTTTCAGATGGAATGCCTTTCTCTATTTCTTTTGTGATGAGTTGTTCAACTAAAGCAGAGGATTTGTAGATTCCTTCGATATCAACTTGAAGATCTAGGGTTCTTTCTAAAATATCATACCAAGCTCGCATTTTCATGCCGCCATTAATTGTTATCGATTGGATCGGGGCATTTGGAAAAATATAATGGACATTGGGAGCTACTTTTAAGTGTAGTTCCTGCGCAATATTTTCAAAGTCATGTCCATCGGCACCTAATCCATGTAGCCAAATTATAGAGTATTGGTGAGTTGAGTTGGGGGGGATTTCGATAGTTGTGAAGTCAGTTTGCATAGGTATATTCCATAAAGTCCATAAATATAGATCAAAATATTGAGAATGAGGCTAATAACTGCCAATGTTAAGGCAGTGTATTAATCGAGGATCATATTAACTTATTTAGCTTTAAGCGAAAACTGATTAAAATGATTCCTTTATCAATATCAAAGAATATTTGGATATGTTGAACCCTATCATTATTAATCTGCAGGTGAGATATTGCAAATTTAAGTGTTTATTCTGTCTTAAAATGCGTTTTTGTGCCTCGATTAGGATACAATGTTCAGAATTTCTTATTAACTAAGCCAGTGGTAAAACTATGCCGCATAGACGATTTAAAAAAAGCCATCCAATAGAATCAATTTCAAATTTACCTGAATTAGGTATGAAACCAAAAGAAATTGAGGGAGATATCAAGAGTTACTATGGTCACCGATTAGGTAGGGATGAAAACTGTAAATCAGTTCATTATGTTTACGAAGCATTGTCTTTAGCTGTCAGTGATAGGCTAACAGAACGTTGGAAAAAAACTTATAACGCTTATAGGAAAGAGGATTGTAAAAGAGCCTATTATTTATCTATGGAGTTTTTGATGGGCCGTACCCTCAGTAACGCCATGTTAAATTTGGGTATTGATGATGCTGTATCACAAGCTTGTTATGATTTAGGTCTTGATCTTGAAGAGTTGATTGACTCAGAGCCTGATGCCGGGCTTGGTAATGGTGGCTTAGGGCGATTGGCTGCCTGCTTTATTGATAGTTGCGCTACTTTACAGTTACCCGTTACTGGATATGGCTTACGTTATGAATATGGCATGTTTTCACAGCTCATCGTTAATGGTGAACAGGTAGAAGAGCCTGATCATTGGTTACGTAATGGTAATGTATGGGAAGTCCAGCGTTTAGAATATACTCAGCGCATTAAGTTTGGTGGTCATACTGAAACACATCTTGATGAAAAGGGTAATTCGCGAGTTTATTGGGTCGATTCACACGATGTATTGGCGGTTCCTTTTGATGTTCCTGTGCCTGGGTATCAAAATGGTACTGTTAATACCTTGCGTTTATGGAAAGCGACAGCGACGGATGAATTTGATTTGCAGGAGTTTAATGCCGGTGATTATGCTGAATCAGTTGCTGCAAAAAATGGTGCTGAAAATATCACCATGGTTCTTTATCCAAACGATGCTAATGAAAATGGCAAAGAGCTACGCTTGCGTCAACAATATTTACTGGCTTCAGCCAGTTTACAGGATGTATTAGCGCTTTGGATCGGTCGGCATGGTAATGATTTTACAGATTTTGCTGAGAAGAACTGTTTTCAATTAAATGATACTCATCCAAGTATTGCTGTTGCTGAATTGATGAGATTGTTGATTGATATTCATGGTTTGAAGTGGGATGCAGCGTGGGCTATTACCAAAAGCACCATGGCTTATACTAACCATACTTTGTTACCTGAGGCCTTAGAGCGTTGGTCAGTCAATCTATTTAAGCAGCTATTACCTCGATTGATAGAAATTATCTTCGAGATTAATGCTCGCTTCCTGTCAGAAGTTTCAGCTCGCTGGCCGGGTGATTTAAGTCGCATTGCACGGATGTCTTTGATTGAGGAGGGCGGTCAACAGCACGTTAGAATGGCATACTTAGCCATTGTTGGTAGTTATTCAGTCAATGGTGTTGCAGAATTGCATTCAAAACTGCTTCAGCAAGGATTGTTTCATGATTTTTATGAGTTATGGCCTGAGAAGTTTAATAATAAAACAAATGGGGTTACGCCTCGTCGTTGGTTGGCGGCTTGTAATCCAGAATTAGCTGAATTAATTACTGGGACCATTGGCGATGGATGGTTAACCGATTTATCGTTATTAAAAAAATTAGAGCTTCATATCGATGACAAGGTATTTTGTGATCGGTGGTATGCGGTTCAGCAAGCAGCGAAACAAAGGTTGATTGATTATAAAAAACAAGAGCTGGATATCGATGTTAGCGTCAATGCTTTATTTGATGTGCAAGTTAAGCGTATTCATGAGTATAAGCGTCAATTGTTAAACGTTTTACATGTGATTCACTTGTATGATCGTATTAAGCGCGGTGATACAGCAAATTGGACAGATCGTTGTGTATTAATTGGTGGCAAGGCAGCCCCTGGTTATTACATGGCAAAGAAGATAATCAAATTAATTAATAATGTTGCGAATGTTATTAATCACGATCCTGAAGTGGGCGATAAATTGAAATTAATTTTCTTGCCTAACTATCGGGTGTCAGCAATGGAAAAGATTTGTCCAGGTGCTGATCTTTCAGAGCAGATTTCAACGGCTGGGAAAGAAGCCTCTGGCACTGGTAATATGAAATTTATGATGAATGGTGCTTTAACTATTGGTACCCTTGATGGTGCAAACATAGAAATTCGCGAAGAAGTCGGTGATGAGAATTTCTTTTTGTTTGGCTTGACCGAAACTGAAGTTGAAAGCTTGCGTAATAACTATGATCCTGTGGCAATTATTAAGCAGGATGAAGATTTGCAAAGGGTGATGAATCTTCTTGAGTGTGGGCATTTTAATCAGTTTGAACACAATATTTTTGATGGTATTGTGAACTCATTGAAGAGTCCTCATGATCCTTGGGTAACGATTGCTGATTTTCGCAGTTTTGTTGATGCTCAAAAACAGGTAGAGTTAGCTTATCAAGATAAAGAGCGTTGGATTAAGATGAGTATTATTAACTGCGCTAACAGTGGTAAGTTTTCTACTGATAGAACCATTTCTGAATATAACAATGAGTTGTGGAAGCTAACACCGGTAAAAGTGAATAATTAACCATTAAGCATGTTTCATATTGTTTTATATGAACCTGAAATTCCTGCAAATACCGGAAACATCATTAGGTTATGTGCAAATACAGGGACACAATTGCATTTAATCAGGCCGCTTGGCTTTGAATTAGATGATAAGAAGTTACGTAGGGCAGGGTTAGACTATCATGAATGGGTTTCTGTTAAAGAACATGATTCTTTGGATGCGTTTATCGAAACAGTTAATCCAAATCGACTGTTTGCGTTAACGACTAAAGGAAGTCAGTTAGTGAGTGACGTGAGTTTTATGGATCAGGACGCATTTTTGTTCGGTCCTGAAACTCGCGGTATTCCTGAGGATATACTCAGGAGTATGGGAGCTGACCATTGTCTTTATTTACCCATGAAAGCAGAAAGTCGAAGTCTTAATCTATCAAATACTGTCGCTATTGTTTTATATGAAGCTTGGCGACAGTTATCATTTACAGGCGCTTTGATAAAATAATCAACTTTAGTCAGCATGTTAATTGAATCGACATTTAAACCTGCCTGGTGGCTAAATAATGCTCATCTTCAAACGATATATCCCGCTTTAATGCGTAAAACGTTGCCACTTTCTGGTGTGCGACGTGAACGACTTGCAACACCTGATAATGACTTTATTGATATTGATTGGTACGGAGAAGAGAGTCGCCAGCCATTAGTTATCTTATTGCATGGTTTAACGGGTAGCTCTCAATCTCAATATATAAAGGGTTTACAACGTACCTTAGTCTTGCAAGGATATCGCACAGTTGCATTAAATTTTCGAGGTTGCAGTGGTGAATTTAATCATACCGCACGGTGCTATCATTCAGGTGAGACCGAAGATATTCAATTCCTTTATGAGGTATTGCGTCAACGTGAGCCTGAGACCCCTTTGGCTGCTATAGGTTTCTCATTGGGTGGAAATGTTTTATTAAAGTGGTTGGGTGAGCAAGGCTCTAACGTGTCACTTTTTGCCGCAGTAGCTGTCTCAGTGCCTTTAGAGTTAAATATTTGTGCCACCAAGCTGGATGGCGGTTTTTCAAGAGTCTATCGCAAGAGCTTGATAACCGAATTAAAAATTTTTGTTAAAGCAAAACAAACCTATTTAGAGCAATTAGGTAGCACTCAGGAAGCTGATAAAATTGCTCAGTTAGGTGATTTATCAGGTGTGAAGTCATTCTGGCAATATGATGACCGAGTAGTCGCTAGATTGCATGGATTTAAGGATGTGAATGATTATTATAGAAGATCAAGCTCCAGACAATTCCTTAAATCAATTAACGTCAATACCTTGGTTATTCAATCGATTGATGATCCTTTTATGACAAAAGCCGTATTGCCAACCTTGAAAGAGTTATCATCAACAGTTAAGCTTGAAGTTACCCAAGGTGGAGGACATGTTGGATTTATTGCAGGAGGTAAAGCTTTTAAACCTGTTTATTGGATAGAACAGCGGGTTCCTGAGTTTTTAAACCACCAGCTTTCTTTGTCTATATCCAACGCTTAACCCGGTGGCCAAGTCATTTGGCGACCACCTAGCAAATGTAAATGGAGGTGATAAACTTCTTGCCCACCTTGCTTATTACAGTTAAACACCGTTCTGTAACCCGCTTCTGATAGTCCTTCCTTTTCGGCAAGTTCAACAGCAGTCTGTAACAATTTGCCAGCCAGTTGTGTGTCAGTTAATTCATTTAAGGTAGCTATGTGGTCCTTAGGGATAACTAAAATATGTACAGGGGCTTGTGGGTTAATATCTCTAAATGCCAAAACGTCATTATCTTCAAAAACAACATCGGGTTTAATAGCGCCTGAAACCATTTTACAAAACAAACAATCAGTCATTTTATTACCTTTAAATTATTTTACGACCTTTAAATGCATGGGATAAGGTACTGCTATCTATAAACTCAAGCTCACCTCCCATGGGAACACCATGCGCTAATCGGCTAGCCTGGACATGGTGTTTTTTTGCTATTTCACTGATGAAATAAGCGGTTGCCTCGCCTTCTACTGTAGAATTTGTTGCTAGAATAAGTTCTTCTATACTACCCGATGCAAGCCTTTGTTCTAATAAGTTGAGTCCAAGCTCATTAGGACCGATACCATCAAGGGGTGATAGGCGCCCATGTAATACAAAATAGGTGCCCTTGAATGCTGTTGCCTGATCTATAATCCAGGCGTCTGCAGGGCTTTCGACTATACAAAGTATCTTAGCGTTTCTTGAGTTATCAGTACAGGTCTCACAAAGCGTTTGATCAGTGAGGGTTCTGCATTGTTCACAATGGCCAATTTGATCAAGTGCTTTTAGCAGTGTTTCAGCTAATAATTTTGCGCCATCCCGATCCCGTTGCAGCATATAAAATGCAATGCGCTGAGCGGACTTAGGTCCTATGCCTGGTAGGCAGCAAAAGTTTTGTATCAATTGTCCAAGCAAGCCTTTTTTTTGCATGTTAGAAAGGCAGTTTAAAACCGGGAGGCAATGGGATTCCAGCTGTTATGTCAGACATTTTTTCTTTTTTCATTTTGCCGACTTTATTAACGGCATCATTTATAGCGGCAGCCACTAAATCTTCAAGCATATCTTTATCTTCGCCCAGCAATGAGTCATCAATAGTTACTTTTCTGGCTTCACGTTTGCCTGTCATGATAATAGTGACTAATCCACCACCGGATTCCCCCTGTACTTGCATTAAAGCAAGCTCATCCTGGGCATTTTTTAAGTCTTCTTGCATTTTTTGGGCTTGCTGCAACATGTTGCCTAAAGCATTTTTCATTTTTTATTCCTCTTTAGTGATTATTGGCTCAATAGTGCCAGGTAAAATCCGAGCATCGAAATGATCTTTTAACGCTAGAATGTTAGGATCTGAATTAATGGTATCAATAGCGTTCTGTTGCTGATTTTCACGTTCTTTCGATAATTGTATAGCGGGTGTATCAGCCGTGGTTTTTTTAGCTACTATATTGAGTTTAAGGGCGCGGCCATGAAATCTTTGTAAGGCTGATTGTAAAGATTCTTCGGCTCTACTGCTCCTGATGTAATTAGGATCTATGGTGAGCGAACAGGTCTTGTCGTCAATACTGTTAAGGACACAGTGACTGGCAAATTCTTTAGTCAGTCCTGTTAGTTTCATGGCTACGATCATTTCAAGCCAATCAGGATTGCTGTTAATCGGTCGTACAGGGCTAGGTTTTAAATCTATATCAGGTTGTGCCTGGTTTGCACTCGGACTTGCGATGTGTTTACTAGGTAGAGATTGAGTTTTAAGTGGTTTTGAAGTGCCAGACTTAATGCTTGCTGGTTTAAATGTTAGCATGCGTAGCATAACCATTTCAAAGCCGCTGCGAGGGTCAGGTGCTAAATCCAGATCCTTTTGCCCAACTAAGCCAATTTGATAAAAAAGCTGCACATCTTCGGGTGTCATTTGTGATGATAAGCTAATAATCATTTCACTATCAAAGCTATCATCAATTGCAGTGGGTACTTGTTGAAATAAGGCAATACGGTGAAGTGTTTGTAAAATCTGATGTAAAACGTCGTTAAAGTCAGGCGTTAAATTGGCTATTTCATCAATTTTATCGAGAATGGCTGGCGCATCATTCTGAGCTAAAGCCATTAAAATATCATCAATGGGTTGCAGGGCAACGGTGCCTAACATCATTCTGACTTCTTCAGTCGGGACTTTGCCATTGCCAAAAACGATGGCTTGATCGAGTAGGCTTAAGCCATCACGCATACTGCCATCAGCGGCACGAGATAATAGCTTTAGGGCAGGGGCTTCAAATTCAATCAGTTCCTGCTGCAAAATAAATTCCATTTGCGAGAAAATCTGATTAGGCAATAATCGTTTCAAATTAAATTGCAGGCAGCGCGATAGCACAGTAACCGGGATCTTATGGGGATCAGTGGTTGCCAAGAGAAATTTTACATGTTCCGGGGGTTCTTCAAGCGTTTTTAATAAGGCATTAAAACTATGCCCTGAAAGCATGTGCACTTCATCGATGATATAGACTTTATAACGGCCTTGGTTGGGAGCGTATTGAGCATTATCCAGTAAGTCCCGAGTATCTTCAACTTTGGTGCGGGATGCGGCATCGACTTCAATTAAATCCAGGAATCGCCCTTCATCAATGTCTCTGCAAACAGTGCATTTTCCACAGGGATTGAAGTCTTGGAGATTTTCACAATTGATAGCTTTGGCCAGGATTCTGGCAATAGTTGTTTTGCCTACGCCTCGCGTACCTGTAAATAGATAGGCATGATGGAGTCTATTATGTTGCAAAGCGTTAATCAACGACTTGACGACATGATCTTGTCCGACGACTTCGGTGAAATTGTGAGGACGCCATTTTCTGGCGAGAACCTGATAATTCATTGCAGGCTCGAAAAATTAAAGAGGTGTTGGGCGGTAATCGAATCAGCCACATCCCGGCACACGAATCTGCTGCTACCGTTGCTTCCTTCCGGACCTGGCGGGGTTTACAGCGTATCGTTGCGAGAGGACCAAGACGATCACCATTACGCTTTAGCCATACTGGCTAAGAGATTGATATTATCTTCGAAAAGCTAAGATTACACAAGCTAATTAGTTATATTTAGTTAAAAAATTATAACGAGTGCGCTTTCAGGCAAGGCGTTAACCTTTAACACGGGTAATTTTTAAAACAATGGACAATTCTTTCAGGCGTCGGATGATTTTGGCTAAATGATTGCGGTCTTTAGAGGTAAGGGTGATTAGATCGATACAGACGCGATCATCTTGATCAACCACATTGACGTTTTCAATATTAGAGCCACATTCAGAAATTGTAGCGGCAATGGTCGCCAGTGAGCCGCGTTGGTTAAGTATTTCTATACGAAGTTCTGTAGGGAAGTCACCGGTTACATCTTTACACCACTCAACATCTAACCAATTGGTGTGGTGCTTACTGATTACGGAGCGGTTACGGCATTCATGATGATGGACCACAATACCTTTACCTGGATTGAAATAGCCAATGATTAAGTCGCCTGGAATAGGTCTGCAACATTTAGCCAAAGTAATTACCATACCCTCAGTGCCTTTGATAATCAAAGGTGAATGTTGGGTGGTATGATTGTCATCCAGCTTAATATTGGCATTAATATCAACTTGAGTGAGTCGTTTTGCGACTAAGAAAGGCATTTTGTTGCCTAAGCCAATATCCTCAAGCAATTCATTCATAGATTGAAGTCCCATCACTTTCAGCAACGCCTGGATGCGAGATTCTTCAATATTATCCAGATGGATATTAAGTGTGTGTAATTCTTTTTCCAGCAGTCTTTGGCCCAAGCTAATGGCTTCTTGTTGCTTAAAGTTCTTTAGATGGTTACGGATACTGGAGCGAGCTTTGACAGTCGTTACGTAATTTAGCCAGAGTGCATTAGGTCTTGCCCAAGAGGCTGTAATAATTTCAACGGTCATGCCGTTTTCCAGTTTGGTTTGCAAGGGTACCAATTGTTTGTCAATACGCGCAGAAACACAGGCATTGCCAATGTCGGTATGGACTGCGTAGGCAAAATCTATGATGGTTGCGCCCCTTGGAATTTTGATAATCCCACCTTTAGGGGTGAACACAAACACTTCTTCCGGGTACAGATCAATTTTCAGGTTATCTATGAACTCAAGAGAATCGCCTGCTGATTTTTGAAGTTCCAGTAAATCTTTTAACCATTCGTTAGCTTGTCTTTGAAACTTTTCGGTTTTATCATCATCTGATTTATACAGCCAGTGAGCAGCAATGCCTGACTCTGCCATGCGATGCATTTCATGAGTTCTGATCTGAATTTCAATAGGCAATCCATAAGGGCCAATAACAATCGTATGTAGCGATTGATAGCCATTGGCTTTGGGTAGAGCGATATAATCTTTGAAGCGGCCCGGTATGGGTTTGTATAAGTTATGAATAACACCTAAGGCACGGTAGCAGGTATCAACGTTATCACAAAAGATACGAAAAGCATACAGATCAAAAATGGCCGATAAAGACAATTTCTTTTGGAACATTTTTTGATAGATGCTGTAAACATTCTTTTCTCGCCCCGAAACTTCGTAATGAAGAGATGCTTGCTCTAAGCGATTCTTTATGGTGCTTTCAATGGTAGCGACAACTTTGCTGCGGTTACCTCGGGTTTTTTTTATGGCATTGGTGAGAACACTGTAACGCATCGGATACATCGCTTCAAAACTGAGTTCTTCCAGCTTGTGCCGGATTTTACTCATGCCCAAGCGATTAGCAATTGGGGCGTATATATCCAGGGTCTCTCGGGCAATGCGCCGTTTTTTATCGGCGGGCATGACACCCAGTGTTTGCATGTTATGCAAGCGGTCTGCAAGCTTAACTAGAATGACCCGTAAGTCTTTACCCATGGCAAGGAACATTTTGCGGACGTTCTCAGCTTGTGCCTCGGCTCGGGTTTGGGATTTGCCGTCAATTTTTGTTAACTTGGTAACACCATCAACCAGATCCGCGACTTCTACACTAAATTGAGTAGCGAGTTCTTTTTTGGTGACGGGCGTGTCTTCAATAACATCGTGCAGAATGGCTGCCATGATACCGCTGGGGTCCATGCGCATTTCTGCAAGGGTGATAGCAACTGAAACAGGGTGGCAAATGTAAGCTTCGCCGCTTTTGCGGTATTGTCCTGAATGCGCATCCGCGCCAAAATGATAAGCACGGATACAATCATTTATTTGATCTTGATCTAAATAGCTGGACAACGTGGTACATAAACGTTGAATCAGTTCGTCCTGAAGGCGGTTTGATCCTATGTCCTCAGCTATTTTCGACATAGTAACGCTTTAGAACATAGGGAGATTGTCGTGTGAATCACCAACACGATGCAGCAAATTGATATTTTCAGTTGTTACATGGCCAGCAGCAATTTCACGTAAGGCAACAACGGTATCTTTATCTTTTCCACGTGGCAGAAATTCAGTCGCACCATGACTTAACTGGCGCGCTCTTGTGCTAGCTAATAAAACCAGCTTAAATCGGTTTTCTACATTTTCCAAACAATCTTCAATTGTAACTCTGGCCATTATTAACCCTAAAAATAAGTAAAAAGCATTTTGTCTATTATGAAATAGACAGACAGTCAATCAAAAGTACAAGGTACGGGAGACAAAGTCAAGCGACAAGATTTATTGATTAACAATTTTAATCAATTCAGATAATACCCTGTTAGCGGGGTATTATCTGTTGACAGACTCTGTTTTAAATAAATAAGTTATTTAATCTTGGCCCGATGGCTATTAGCTTCTGGATTTTAAAATGGTAACAGCCGGTAATTCTTTACCTTCTAAAAATTCAAGAAAAGCACCACCGCCAGTAGACGTATAGGAGACTTGATCATTAATACCGTATTTATCGATAGCCGCTAAGGTGTCACCACCGCCAGCAATTGAGAAGGCACTGCTTTCTGCAATAGCTTGCGATAATGATTGTGTACCGTGGCTGAATTGGTCTATTTCAAATACACCGACAGGGCCATTCCAGACTATGGTTCCAGCTGATTTTATGATTTCAGCATATTGTTTTGCAGTATCAGGACCAATATCCAGAATCAAATCATCCGCTTCAACGTCAGCCACTTTTTTAACAGTAGCTTCTGCGGTTTCAGAGAATTCTTTCGCACAGACCACATCAACGGGGATTGGAATATCTGAGCCGGCTGCTTTTGCTGCAGCAATAAGACGCAGAGCTTCTTCAATCAGATCGGGTTCATAAAGTGATTTACCGACTGGAAAACCGGCTGCAGCAATAAACGTATTGGCAATACCACCGCCTACGATAAGTTGGTCTACTTTCTCTGAGAGAGTTTTTAAGACCGTTAATTTAGTGGAGACTTTAGAGCCGCCCACAATTGCAACTAAGGGTTTGGTAGGTGTTTCAAGGGCTTTGCCCAGCGCATCCAGTTCACTGGCTAATAAAGGACCCGCACAGGCAATCGGTGCAAACTTAGCAACACTGTGTGTTGAAGCTTGTGCTCTATGGGCAGTACCAAATGCATCCATAACAAAAATATCACAAAGAGCCGCCATTTTTTCGCCTAAGGCATCATTGTTCTTCTCTTCGCCGGCATTAAAGCGGACATTTTCACATAGAACGACTTCGCCGGGCGCAATCGTAATACCTTCTAACCAGTCTTTTTCAAGACGGACGGGTTTGCCAAGTAATAACGATAAACGTTCTGCGACTGGTTTTAATGATGACGCTTCATCATACACACCTTCAGCTGGACGACCCAGATGAGACATAACCATAACAGCCGCACCCGCTGCCAAGGCAAATTCAATGGTTGGAACACTGGCTTGTATGCGAATATCGCTAGTTACTTGGCCATTTTTTACAGGCACGTTCAGGTCTTGACGAATGAGTACTCGTTTTCCTGATAAATCCAGATCAACCATTCTTTTAATCGACATATATATTCTCTCGGTTTATGTTTGTAGTTTAACTTAGGTGGTTTGGTAAAAATGTAAGTCAGTAAAATACTATAAATACTTAAGGAGGCGGTTATTGTAGCTATTGAGTGGGCTTCCATTTGATGGAGCAGCCCATGCTTGGCACTTGGTGTGCTGGCCCATGACCGGTTTCGGCGATCAGTTTCATGGCTTCGAATAATTCACGGGTGGTATTGGTAGACGCCGTTTCTTTGCCACTACTGTCCAGACGGCCTCTATATTGCAATTCGTATTGACTATTATACCCAAAAAAATCAGGTGTGCAGATAGCATTGTACTGTTTTGCAACTTCTTGAGTTTCATCAAATAAATAAGGGAAGCTGAAGTTAAGTTGTTTAGCAAGTTTCTGCATATTCTCAAAGGAATCTTCTGGATAATCCAATGGATCATTAGACATAATGGCGACGGAACCCATACCGAGTTTTTTAAGTTCGTCAGTATCTCTAACGATACGATCTTGAATGGCTTTAACATACGGACAGTGATTGCAGATAAACATAATCAGCAAACCATTTTTGCCCATTGCTTCAGTTAATGACCAGGAGCGTCCATCAACACCGGGTAAGTTAAAATCGATAGCTTTTGTGCCAAAATCACAGACAGGGGTGGTTAATAAGGCCATTGTATTAGCTCAAGGTAGAATTTAGTCAGTATTATGTGTGGTCTGTAGATAATGTTTTGATTGCATTTCAATGAGTCGTGATACCGTACGTTTGAATTCAAATGCCCCGTCACCTTCTGGGTAAAGCGCTAAAGGGCTGACTTCTGCTGTACAGATTAATTTTACTTTATGTTCATAAAGCGCATCAATTAATAGCATAAAGCGTTTTGCTTCATTGCGTTTATCGGCAGACAATTGAGGAATGTTCGCCATGATGATCAGGTTAAAGTTTTTGGCGATCTCAATGTAATCAATAGAACCTAACGGTTGTGCACAGAGTTCGTCAAACGAAGTTAATGCCACATCACCATGAATGGATGATAATAAAACGTTTCTTCCCAGGACCGGCAAAGTACTGGCTTTGATAGCGGCATAATTAGTAAATTCATTATAGCGCTCTTGGATAAAATCGTCAGCCTGTCTATCAAAGGGGAAATAGTAAGAGACCTCAAGTGCCTGTAACTTCATCAATCGATAATCGGTGTTCGTCGCCAGTTCGATGACTTTGGCTTCATCTTTTAATAATCGAGTGAACTTTAAGAATTGTTCCTTTTGCAAGCCGCCATGATACAAATCATCTGGATGGCGATTGGAGGTAATAACAACCAGGGTGTCCAGCTCAAATAGTTTACTAAACAAGCGTTCAAGCATCATGGCATCCGCAATATCGGTGACATGAAATTCATCAATACACAGTACCTCAGAATTAGCCCGTATGTCTTTAGCCAAAGCCGTTATCGCATCGGTGTTGTTGTGCTGTCTCCATTTATGTATAAAAGAATGGGCTTCCAGCATAAAACTATTAAAAGGCACGCGGCGCTTTAGTTCAATTGGACAGGCGTCATAGAAAAGTGACATCAGCATGGATTTGCCGCGACCGACATCACCGTATAGGTAAAGGCTTTGACTTTTTTTAGGGGGAGACGAAAAGAGTTTTTGATGTAATGATTTTTGTAAATGAGCCGATGACAGCATTAAGCGATCGATGATCTCTTGCAGTTCCTGTAGAACCTCAAGTTGGGTGTTATCAAATTGAATATGATTCTGAGCGACCTGATGTTTGTATTGACGTTCAAGCAATCCAGTATTCTCAGGCGCTTGATAGTCATATTTATCTTGAAAAAATGATCTTAACATTGATTAATTCTCAGTCGGCCTTTTCGTTTTTTGTTAATCAATCTGCTTAAAAGGGTTCGCGGTTTAAATTTTATCTGTCTTAAAGCGATTTACTGTCTTTGATAGTATGATAACCGAAGTAGGGTGCTGTTATTATCCTACTTGATGTTAATAGTGTGTAAACGGGTAATTTTATGATTGAATACCTTTTTTTTATCATTTTATGGTAAAATTTCCAGCTTTGCCACTTTGATTCGGCGTAATTAACTTTATGATTAAACAGCGAACTCTAAAAAATACCATAAGAGCTACGGGCGTTGGGCTACATACAGGCGATAAAGTGTATTTAACTTTACGGCCGGCTGAGCCTAATACAGGCATTATTTTTCGTAGAGTCGATTTAGCTGAACCCGTTTCCATTAAGGCAACACCCAGAAATGTGGGTGAAACAGTGCTTTCAACTACACTGGTTGCGGGTGATGTAAAAATTTCAACCATAGAACATTTGCTTTCCGCTTTTGCTGGATTAGGCATAGACAACGCTATCATTGATGTCAGTGCGGCTGAAGTGCCTATCATGGACGGCAGTGCGGGTCCTTTTGTGTTTTTGTTGCAGTCAGCCGGTGTTGAAGAACAGGATTGTCCGAAACAATATCTACGCATCAAGCGCAGTATTCGCGTTGAAGAGGGTGATAAATGGGCTTCCTTTGATCCTTTTGACGGTTTTAAAGTCACCTTTACCATTGACTTTGAACACCCAGCCTTTGAAGAACATTTAAAAACAGCAACGATGGACTTTTCTTCAACAACTTTTGTTAAAGAAGTCAGTCGAGCCAGAACTTTTGGCTTTATGAAAGACATCGATATGCTGAGAGAAAATAATCTGGCCTTGGGTGGCAGTCTGGATAATGCTATCGTGGTCGATGACAGCAAAATTCTTAATGAAGATGGCTTACGCTGCGCTGATGAGTTTGTTAAGCATAAAATTCTGGATGCGATCGGAGATCTTTACCTGTTAGGCCATAGTTTGATCGGTCAATTTACCGGTTATAAATCAGGCCACGGCTTAAATAATAAGTTACTCCGTACACTGCTTGATGATACTGACGCTTGGGAAATTGTGACCTTTACTGAAGAAGATCAATCGCCAATTTCTTTTATGCGTTCTGCCGAAACTCCCCGAGTAGCTGAATAATCCGTATTAAGTTGCCTCTGGGAAATGCCAGTGGCTCAGCTGCGTTTGCTGCCTCTACACTCGATTTAGTGGAGGTGGCGGACCCGTTTTCTATTGATAATAAAGAACAGGTAGCTCGATGGGTAATATGCTTGCTACGGCACATTCAATAGCTTATCACCAAGCATACAATTCTATAAGCCACCACACAGAATACTTTCTTTAAACACATCGAACACAACCGAGCCAAACAAGGTTGTCGGATAGTTTTTTTTATCACTCTTCAGAATAAGTGATGGATGCTGTCTTCTGAGTTGATCTATCAGGCACTAGAGCAGTAGATAGTTGTTGCTTAACGGATAGGCGTGTGCGCTCTTTAAGAATGGAATGCATTTTCTTGAACTATTGAGTGTGTGCTCTTAATGTATTCAGCGTGGTGTCCCTTAAGTAGTGAGTGTGCTCTCTTTAAGTATTTCCTGTGGTACACAAGGGTTAGGGATGTGATCGCTGTTCCTAATGGATGCTTTCTAACGAGAATATTGAGTTATTTTAATAAATCGCTAGGGGTTTTGTAAAAAAAGGGGCTATGCTGTTTGTTAGGGCAGCCGCCCTAATTAAAAATAAGCCTTCTACTTATTTTTAAATCATTCCTATGTTTCATTGGAATTTCATCATGCAGCCTAAGCTGATTATTACTTTTGAACAACTGAACGAAGCGAATTTTCTGGTCAAAACCGGAGCTATCAATTCTGCTTTAACAGGCAACCCGTTTTATCCTGTACCCTGGATAGATCAAGTACCCAGTATTGAAACGATTAACGCGGCCTATACCGCTTATCAGGAGGCTTATCACGCCGCCTTGACAAGGGATACCCTTAAGATTGTCTTACGGGATACTTTACGCGCAGCATTAACTGTCCTGTTAAAACAACTCGCTCCCTATCTGGAAGTTATTGCTCAAGGCGATCTGTCTATTCTTGTGACCACCGGTTATGACTTACGTCGTGACATTGTACACACCGGTAGTATCGACCCCTTGCCAGCCCCGAATGGGTTTCAGGTCACTCATGGGGTTTTAACGAGCACCTTAAATGTTCAGGTGACTCGTTTAACTGGCGCAGGCAGTTATGAAGTACAAAGCACCCAAGGTGATCCCGGTATTGAGGCCAACTGGCAACATGTACTTTCATCCAAGAATGCATCACATATCTTATTGAGCGATTTAATACCCGGCCAAACCTATTGGCTACGTGTTAGAGCGGTTGGTAATCATGGTGATGGTGCCTGGACTGACCCGCTGAGTATTATTGTTCTTTAGAAAGGCTTGTTTTTAGTTGATCAATACAAAATAGGCTAGGTGGTTATGCCATCTAGTTTGTTTTGGGCGTCACGAATGGTTTTTTCATGGGCTTTGATTGCCTCTTCCGTAGTTCCTATTTTTTCCTTATCGGACTTATCTCTTTTCAGTACTGTTAAATCTTCTTTTAAGGGTAGCAATGCTTCGGTAAGGTTTTTCACTTCTTCCAGAAACGGTAACATGTCGGCCTGAGCTTTTGCCCTACAAGTGGTAAAGCCTATAGTCCAGGAGAAATCACTATCGGCTTCGGGCGTTCCGTGTTTTGCCAATAACCTTCCCACAGAAGGAATGTGTTTCCCGTGATTGTCTTCCAACTCTAACCAGTCTGCGGTTTTGGTTTAGAGCGGAAATGTTCAAGAATGGCAGCCTAATGCTTTGTAGCTATCGCTTATAGAGCGACATCTGTTACATGCCCGTTCAGCCTAATTTTTTTGTAATTCTGTCAAAATAGTACAGTAAAGAATTATTTCCTAAATGTATAAAGTATCCGAGTATCATATACTACAGATAACATCTACCCCAATAAATTGGGAAGAAGCATTTTTATTTATGCATAAGAATTTAATCAGGCAACTTCTTAACTGCATACTTTATTTTCCTCCTAATACAAAAAAACGTATTTAACTTATGAATCAAAAAGCATCAAATAATAATGATGAAATTGAAGAAGAGCTCACTTCTGATGGATTACATAAAAGTGGTATTGAACGTGAGAAAGATGATGACAACAGTGAAATCAGCAACCCATTTGATCCCAATGATATAGCTATTGTTACTAAAAATCCCAGCATAGACAGTGTTATTAAGCGAATTGAACATAAAGAAATTGAACTTAATCCTGATTTTCAGCGTAAAGGCGGGATTTGGCAAGTTAAAGGGAAAAGCCGTTTAATTGAATCCTTGTTATTAAACATTCCTTTGCCAGTATTTTATGTCGCTGCAGATAAAGATGATAACTGGATAGTGGTTGATGGGTTACAACGGTTAACCACTCTTAAAGAGTATATTCAGGATAAAACACTCATACTTAAAAATTTAGAGTTCTTAACGCAATTTGAAGGTTTAAAGTTTGAGGAGTTGCCTCGCAATATGCAACGTCGTATTTTGGAAACAGAACCCGTATTTCATATTATTCAACCGGCGACACCAAAAACTGTCACTCGAACTATTTTTAAACGGATTAATACCAGCGGCTTGCCTTTATCAGCACAAGAAATACGCCATGCACTCTATAACGGTAAATCCACAGCGCTGCTAAAAGAACTATCTGAATGCGAAGAATTTAAACTAGCAACAAATAATAGTATTAGTGATGATCGTATGGCAGATAGAGAATGTGTATTACGCTACCTTGCCTTTTCTCATCATTCACCAGAAGATTATAAAAATAAAGACCTAGATGGTTTTTTATCAACGACGATGGAAATCTTTAATAGCATGCCGGACGACGCTATAAATAGCTATCGCCAACGGTTTAAAAGAGCTATGCGTAATTGTCATACCGTTTTTGGAATTAAGGCATTTCGTAAGCAACAAGCTCATAATGATCGCCTATTTCCTATTTCCTATTTCCTATTAGCAAAGCATTATTTGAAGTTTGGTCGGTTATCTTGGGCAATTGTAGTGACCAGGACAAATCCTCTGCTCATAGACCATAGACCATAAGCACCAAGACCTGCACAGCTCATATAGTTGTCTGTAAATAGCCGACCCACTCTGCCATTTCCATCCAAAAAGGGATGTACCCACATTAAACGATGATGTGCAGCCACTGCCGCTAATATTATTCTTCAGTATTTCATAAGATTGGGTTTGAAAGTTACCCCGTAAATTTCAGGCATAAAAAAAGGACTGGCCTAAAAGGCTAAGTCCTTGTTTTTAATGGTGCCTCGGGCCGGAGTCGAACCGGCACGTCCTTACGAACGAGGGATTTTAAGTCCCTTGCGTCTACCAATTTCGCCACCGAGGCATCGATAACGTCATTAAGCTGTACATTATAAAGCAATTGAAAAAAAATGCTATACCCTGGTGTTATTTTTTTAGTTGTACTTTATCCCATTTTAAAGCCCACGAGAAAACCACCAGTTGCACTGACTCCTTTACTGGTGATTTTTGACAATCGATTGATTAAAAAGCCTCCTGATTCCTTAACGGTGTGAGTTGCTGATTCTGCGGCATGTTGTAGATTGATGTCATTAATTTCAGTGATACCATATTGTTCACTAACAAAGAGTAAAACAATGGCTGCACCAAATAAGAATAGAGAGATAAGCAACATTTTTTTAGCAAAGTAACCTACAGCCAGACCTATCGCAAAAGGGGTGCCGATGTTATTAATTAGGTAATCTGAAGTAAAAATATCGGAAGATACATGCCAGTCCTTTGCGTTATTATTCATATCTGATAACTCATTTATATTATTTATGTAACAATGACTGTTAGATTAGATAGTTATAAAAAATAGTTTTGCATTGCATTTAAGTGAGCGATTAAATATCATTTGCCTTAGTAAACATTTATTTTACATTATTTGATAATAAGTGATATTTTACATCAAATGGATTAATTTTTTCTTTACAAGTAATTATCTAACGATTTTAATATTAGTATTTTTAACGAGAGTGATGAAATGATGAAAGAATCCTCTAAGTCTGCTGTGCAAAAAAAATCTGACGATGACGATGACGACATTTTTGAAGGTGCTGAATTCTCCGCGCTATCTGATGGTGTGGATAGTGATATTGTCAAAAGAGACGCACGTAGAAAGATAGAAATTTATTGGGAAAAGAAACGCTTAAAAGAGTTATTTGATGATATTGATGAATCAGAGTTTGGCTTTTGATTAATAGTAAATTAACCTTAAGTTGCTTGCTTGCTGACTGTCTTAATCTATTTTGATACCTTTAAGGGCTAGTTTTACCGATTGTTGTCTGATTTCAAATCGATTTCCAGTTAATTCTTTTTTGATTACTTTGGTTTCTTGATTTTTATAGGCCCAAGCAATAAATACAGTACCCACTGGTTTTTTAATTGTTCCGCCAGTGGGACCCGCGATACCTGTTACTGCAATGGCACAATCGGCATCGCTATTCTGTAAGGCTCCGTTGGCCATTTCAGTTGCTGTTTGAGCACTTACCGCACCAAAAGCATCTAAAGTTTCAGGTTTAACACCTAGCATTTGCATTTTTGCTGCATTGCTGTAAGTTACAAACCCTCTATCAAACCAAGCAGAACTCCCGGGTACATCAGTGATGATTTGAGAAATCCAGCCACCTGTGCATGACTCAGCCGTGCTGATTTTTTTATCCTTTGATTGTAGTAATTTGCCTAGTTGCTGCGAAATCTCAAACAATTCATTATCCATTATGTGGCCTCGGGCAACTTTAGATTAAAAATAGACTGATGATTATAAAACAAAAAGAAGCCGAAGCGCATACGCCTATGATGCAGCAATATTTACGCATCAAATCAGATCATCCAGATACGTTGTTGTTTTATCGGATGGGGGATTTTTATGAATTATTTTTTGATGATGCTAAAAAGGCATCACAACTGCTTGATATTACCTTAACCAGTCGTGGTCAGTCATCGGGTTTGCCTATTCCTATGGCAGGTATCCCTTATCACGCGGCGGAAGTGTATCTTGCCAGGTTATTAAAAAATGGCCAGTCTATTGCTATTTGTGAGCAAATAGGTGATCCAGCCACTTCTAAAGGCCCCGTAGAGAGAAAGGTAGTACGGATTGTGACTCCAGGGACAGTAACGGATGAGGCCTTATTGGAAGATCGAAAAGATAATTTACTGGTTGCTCTCAGTGTAAAGGATCAAAAATACGGTATTGCCAGTCTTGATTTAACCAGTGGCCGGTTTATCTTGCAGGAAGTTGACAGTGAAGATCAATTGCTGAGTGAACTCAGTCGCCTTAATCCCGCTGAATTACTCTTCAGTGAAGATTGGCGTTTACCTGCGTCTTTACAACAGCGCAGTGGTCTATGCAGAAGGCCACCTTGGCATTTTGATTTAGACAGTGCAAGGCAGCGCGTTTTACAACAATTTGATACCTTTGATTTAAAGGGTTTTGGTTGTGAGAGTTTGTTAGCGTCAGTGACGGCCGCCGGCGCTTTGTTGCAATATGTGAAAGATACCCATCAAAGTTCTTTGCCGCATATTCAGGGAATTCGTACTGAAAGTAGTGAGGATAGTATTTTATTGGATGCTTCGAGTCGTCGTAATTTAGAGCTTGATTATCATCCGACTGGACAGATGCAATATACCTTATTAGGTGTGCTGGATAAAACAGCGACCGCAATGGGGAGTCGTTGTCTGAGGCGATGGATCAATAGGCCATTACGTGATCATTTTATACTGAATAGTCGCTATGCGTGTGTGAGTCAATTGCTGAATGAGGGTTTATATAAAGAGGTACAGGCGTTGCTACGGCAGGTTGGTGATATTGAGCGGATCAGTTCGCGTATTGCCTTAAAATCAGCGCGTCCTCGTGATTTATTAATATTACGCAATACCTTAGCGGTATTGCCCGCATTACAACACGTGCTTTCTTCGAATGATAATGCTCAATTGCTTTCTTTAAAACAGCAAATAGGTGAGCAGCCCGATATTTTAAGTCTTTTACAACAAGCTATTATCGACAATCCTCCGGTGCTTATTCGTGATGGGGGAGTTATTGCAAAAGGTTACAATCTAGAGTTAGATGATTTAAGAGACTTGAGTCAAAATGCAGATCAATATTTGATTGATATGGAGAGTCGAGAAAAAGCGGCCACCGGCATTTCTACATTAAAAGTTAACTATAACCGGGTTCATGGGTATTACATCGAAATATCGCATCTACATGCGGATAAGATCCCTCCGCATTACACCCGTAAACAAACTTTAAAAGGGGCTGAGCGGTATATCACCGAAGAGCTTAAGTCGTTTGAAGATAAAGTTTTAAGTGCCAAAGAAAAATCACTGAGCTATGAAAAGAGTCTGTATGAAGATTTATTGGTTCTGTTGGGTTCTTCTTTAATCCCTTTACAAGAATGTGCAGCGGCTTTGGCTGAGTTGGATGTATTAGGTAATTTTGCTGAACGTGCTGAGACTTTAAATTTATCTCAGCCGACGTTAGGTTCTAAGCCGGGTATTCAAATTGAGGGAGGGCGACATTTAGTGGTTGAGCAAGTCTCGGATATCCCTTTTGTGCCTAATGATCTTATGTTTTCAAATCAACGCCGTATGTTAGTGATTACTGGACCCAATATGGGCGGTAAATCAACTTATATGCGGCAAGCTGCGCTCATTGTCTTGTTGGCTCATATAGGTTGTTATGTGCCTGCAAAGTCGTGTGTCTGCGGACCAATAGATAAAATTTTTACACGTATTGGGGCATCAGATGATTTAGCGAGTGGTCGTTCTACTTTTATGGTAGAAATGACAGAAACCGCAAATATTCTGCATAATGCGACCGCACAAAGTCTTATTCTGATGGATGAAATAGGGCGGGGCACCAGTACGTTTGATGGGCTTTCTTTAGCTTGGGCTTGTGCGGATTATTTAGCGAAGGAAACTAAAGCTTTTACTTTGTTTGCAACCCATTATTTTGAGCTAACAACCTTACCTGAAGAACAAAAAACTATTCACAATGTCCACCTAGATGCCATGGAGTATGGCGACAAGATTGTTTTTTTACATGCGGTAAAATCAGGCGCAGCTAATCAAAGTTACGGACTTCAGGTTGCGGCTTTAGCAGGTGTGCCTAAATCGGTCATTGAACAAGCTAAAATAAAACTACGGCATTTAGAAGAAATTGCTTATAGCGAGCAACAAGCCTCCATTGGCGTTAATCAGTTTGATTTATTTTCATCTAGTGAATGTCATCCTGCGGTTACTTTGTTAGAGACCGTTAAGCCTGATGATCTTACTCCAAGGCAGGCGCTTGACTTAATTTATAAGCTTAAGGCGATTTTATAGCTTTTTATAGCTATTGTTATCGACAAACATAACGGTTTTAGATCGGTTATTATCGATAAAATAATGTCTATTTCCTCCCTTCAGCACTAAATTAAGTAAGTACATTATTATTTTTTCTTTTATACTTAACGGCTAAATTCATCAAGGAGCTATTATGGAAAAACCATTTATTTTACACATGCTAACTACAGCTAAAAATTTAAGTCCTTTTGACGTTAATATGGCGATGGACGCGGGTTGGGTTTCAGCATTACCTTATATCAATGTTGAGCCGAGTGAAGTTCAAGGTTTAGTACAAGATGCTATTTTTTCACGAAGCACCAAGAATTTAAAGCGTACCGGCATTTTTATTGGCGGTCGTGATACCAAGCAGGCAATGGATATGTTGAAAACGGCTAAACGCTCAATGGTGCCACCGTTTGAAGTGTCTGTTTTTGCTGATCCTAGTGGTGCTTTTACTACAGCAGCGGGTATGGTTGCTGCGGTAGAGCATGAATTAATTACAAAATTTAATACCACCCTGGAAGGAAAAAACATTATTGCCTTAGGTGGTACGGGGCCAGTTGGTCAAGCTGCCGCTGTTATTTCAGCTCAAGCAGGCGCTCATGTTAGAATTATTGGTCGACAGTTAGAAAAAGCACAGCATGTCGCTGATTTGTGTAGTAGTGAATTTGGTGATGGTAAAATTACGATTACAGCTGGCGCTGATGCAGATAAAGCCGAATACATGAAAACTGCTGATATAGTGTTTGCAACAGGTGCGGCTGGGATAGAGCTATTAAGTGCAGAGTTGATCGCGCTTTCACCCAATTTAAAAGTGGCGGCCGATGTTAATGCTGTACCACCTGCTGGTATTGCTGGCGTTGATGCGTTTCATAATGGAACGCCTATTGAAGGCTCTAAAAGTGGTGCCGTAGGAATCGGCGCATTGGCGATTGGTAATATTAAGTATCAAGCGCAAAACCGTTTATTAAAAAAGATGATTAGTAGCGAAAAACCTGTTTATCTTCATTTTGAACATGCTTTTGAAGTCGCTAGAGAATATATTAAGTCTAATATTTAGATATTAATTAACTTTATTAAACATACACCTAATTAAATTTAAAAGGATCGCTCATGGAGAAACGTAGCATTCTTCACATGCTTGACCCCACGGCAAACAATAGTCCATTTGATGTCAACATGGCTTTGGATGCTGGGTTTGATGTGCTTATGCCTTATAGCAATGTTAAGTTGGATAGTGTAAACAGACTAACTCAAGATGCTATTTTTTCCCGTGGGCCAGCTGGCGTAAAGCGAACAGGGATTTTTATTGGTGGTCGTGATTTAGCGTTGGCAATGGATATGCTGGATGCCTGTCATCAGTCCATGGTTCCGCCTTTTGAAGTGTCTGTGTTTGCTGATCCCAGTGGTGCATTTACGACAGCGGCAGCTTTAGTGGCTTGTGTTGAGAAAGAGTTAAAGGAAAAGCACGGTAAGAATTTACAAGACAGTCAGGTTTTAGTCTTTGGCGGAACGGGGCCTGTCGGTATTGCAACGGGTATTATTGCTTCCTTAGCGGGTGCGGGAACTATTTTGGTCGACCATTTGTCAGTGGAAACGGCAATAGATGTTGCTAAGGCCTATAATCGTCGCTTCGGCTGTGCCTTAAATGGAGCTGTCGCAACGAATGATAACGATAAGGCTAAATTGATAACTAATGCAGATATTATTTTTTGTACCGCAAAAGCCGGTGTGCAAGTATTAAGTGCAACCGTACTTAAGGAAGCCACCCAATTAAAAGTGGTGGGTGATGTTAATGCTGTACCACCTTTGGGCATAGAAGGGATTAAACGTAATGATTTGGGCGCGCCGTTAATACATGCGATTAACTCAAAGGGAGCTGTGGCAGTTGGTGCATTAGCGGTAGGTAATGTTAAGTATCAGTTACAGCACACTATGTTAAAACTAATGCTAGAAACAGATAAGCCCTTATATCTTGATTTTAGAGAGGCTTTTATAAAAGCAAGGGATATTGTCTAGTTTAGCGGTGGGGTTTAGTTAGGATGCCCTTAATCTTTTTGTTAAAAGTTAAAGTGGTTATGCTTTTTGCCGTGAGGACAATTTAGAGTTTATAATTTAATTAACATTTTTACTGGAAATTGCCGAGTGGTCAATTGTGGTATCAACCTAAAACAGGGAAGAAAGGCAGATAACATGAATCGACACCAAAGAATTCTTTTTGCGGGTGATCCTCATGGAAATTTTAAACCGCTTATAGAATCTGTTCATAAATACAGGCCAGAAGCGGTAGTTTTACTGGGTGATTATGATTTGGACGAACCTTTAGAAAAGTATTTAACAGAGATAGTTGATTTAACTGAAGTTTGGTGGATTGCCGGGAATCACGACTTTGAGACGCCAGTAAAACATAACAATCTATTTAATTCGGCTTTTTCCGATAGAAACTTACACTTAAAGGTTACGGAAATAGCAGGCCTAAAAGTGGCTGGTTTAAGCGGGGTTTTTCTTGGTAGGGTCTGGTATCCACCGCAAGCCCCGAAATGGTTGGGTAAGCAACATTTTTTGCTTAATCAGCCGCTTAGTGTTCAGCAATCTGAATTATCATTGAAATATAAATCAGCGATTTGGCATGATGAGTTTGAAGAATTCAAGCTTCAAAAAGCTGATATTTTAGTATCACATGAAGCGCCGGGATCTCATCGACATGGTTTTAGAGTCATTGGTGAACTAGCTGCGGCAATGGGTGTTAAGCATATTTTTCACGGTCATCTCCATGAGCACTATGCAGGTTTTATCAAAAACAATATAAAAGTATTTGGTGTTGCTAATACTGCAGTGGCAGATTTATTGGGTAATCGAGTAAGTTGAATGCTTACTCAAGATAGTTGTGCAAATAATTAATCTTTGCTTGTCGATTATAGTGTGGTTCGATGGGCGAATAGATTTTTTGAATCTTAAATCTTAATTTTATCTCTAATTCTATGTTTTTAGTTCCTGATATCGTCGTTCGATTTTTTCATCGTATGGCATCTCCACCCCATTTTTACGCCTTTACTCAACGATTAATGCCTTGGTTAGGTACAATATTTGTGTTGCTAACTTTAGCAGGGCTTTATGGTGGCTTGTATTTGGCACCAGCTGATTACCAGCAGGGTGATAGTTATCGGATCATCTATATTCATGTGCCAGCGGCCTGGATGTCATTATTTATCTATATAGTGATGGCAACTGCAGGGGCGATTGGTTTAATTTGGCGGATTAAGTTAGCGGAAGTAGTTGCTATTAGTAGCGCGCCTATTGGAGCCAGTTTTACGTTTATTGCCTTGTTTACCGGTTCTCTTTGGGGGAAACCGATGTGGGGAACCTGGTGGGTTTGGGATGCTCGCTTAACGTCTGAGTTAATACTTTTGTTTTTGTATTTGGGTGTTATAGGTCTTTATGGTGCGATTGATGATAAAAAGATAGCTTCTAAAGCAGTGGCTATTTTGGCCTTAGTGGGCGTGGTTAATATCCCGATTATTCATTATTCTGTGGAGTGGTGGAACACCTTGCACCAGGGACCTACCGTGACTAAAATGGATAAGCCTTCTATTCATGTTAGTATGCTCATACCGCTTTTATTGATGGCATTATCATTTAAAAGTTATTATCTGATTGCGCTTATGCAGCGTTCACGCATCGAGTTATTAAAAAGAGAACGTAACTCCCAATGGGTTAAGACTATGATTTTGGAGGCAGATAAATGAGTTTAGAAGCGTTTTTTGCTATGGGAGGTTACGCTTTTTATGTCTGGACTTCTTATGGTGTTACGTTGTGCGTTTTGCTTGCCAATATTATTATTCCTATTGTTCAGCGTAAACAATTTTTTCGTCAAAGTTTAAAGAGAAAGCGGTAGGAATAATGAAACCAGCAAGAAAACAACGCTTAATTTTAATAAGCTTAATGGTGATTGGCGTCGCTATAGCAACAGGGTTTGCGTTAAAGTCTTTTAATGAAAATTTGATGTACTTTTTTTCTACAACTGATGTAGTTGCGGGTAAAGCACCCAATGATAGTCTATTTCGTTTAGGCGGAATGGTTATTAAAGGCAGTGTTGAAAGACCCGGAGATGGCATGATGGTGCGTTTTAAGTTAACAGACTTTAGTAAAGAGGTGACTGTTGAATACACCGGTATTTTGCCCGACTTGTTCAGAGAGGGACAAGGTATCGTTGCGCATGGCAAGTTAAATGCGCAAGGTGTTTTTATTGCCGAAGAAGTGTTAGCTAAACATGATGAAAACTACATGCCACCAGAAGTTAAAGCCAGTTTAAAAACAAAATCATTATCAGAGAAAGGTCAATAAGATGATTCCAGAGTTAGGCCATTTTTCATTGATCCTTGCTTTATGCATGTCGTTGGTATTAGGTACGTTACCCATTTTTGGCGCCGCTCGTGGATTAGTCTCTTGGGTTGCGGTTGCCAGACCTGCGGCTTATGCTCAATTCTTGTTTATGGCGCTGTCCTACGGTTGCTTAACCTATAGCTGTTTAACCCATGATTTCACAGTTAAATACATTGCTACTAATTCAAATACGTCACTACCGACACTGTATTTAATTTCAGGCGTATGGGGTGCACACGAAGGTTCTTTGCTCTTATGGGGATTAGTGCTAACACTATGGACTGCGTTAGTTGCAAGATTTAGTAAAAGTATTCCTGAAGGAACCATTGCACGTGTCTTAGGTGTCATGGGGTTAGTTTCCATTGGGTTTATATTGTTCTTACTCTTAACCTCTAATCCCTTTGAGCGCTTATTTCCTGCGCCTTTAGAAGGCCGAGATTTAAACCCGTTACTGCAAGATCCAGGTCTGGCAATTCATCCGCCTATGTTATACATGGGTTATGTGGGTTTCTCGGTTGCTTTTGCTTTTGCTATTGCAGCTTTGCTTGAAGGTCGGCTTGATGCAGCCTGGGCGAGATGGTCACGACCTTGGACTAACATGGCCTGGATGTTTTTAACCATGGGCATCGCTTTAGGTAGTTGGTGGGCTTATTATGAATTAGGCTGGGGAGGTTGGTGGTTTTGGGACCCTGTGGAAAATGCTTCGTTTATGCCTTGGTTGGTAGGAACGGCACTGATTCATTCATTAGCAGCGACGGAGAAAAGAGGTGTATTTAAAACATGGACAGTTTTATTGGCCATTTTTGCTTTCTCTTTAAGTCTATTAGGTACTTTCTTAGTACGTTCGGGTGTATTAACGTCGGTACATGCCTTTGCCAGTGACCCGACTCGGGGTTTATTCATTCTAGTCTTTTTAGCCGTTGTTGTGGGTGGGTCACTGTTACTGTATGCCTTTAGAGCACCCACGGTAAAAAGCAGCGCGACTTTTGAGTTTGTCTCTAAAGAATCCGTTATATTATTTAATAACGTATTGTTAGTGGTGACCGCCGCGAGTATTTTGTTAGGCACATTATATCCTTTAGTGATTGATGCGTTGGGATTAGGCAAGATTTCTGTGGGCCCTCCTTATTTTAATGCCGTATTTATTCCAATCATGGCACCTCTAGCCTTTGCTGTGGGTTTCGGTATGTTATTACGCTGGAAAAGAGACACCTTGGGTCAATTGGTGTTGCGCGTGCGTTGGATAATAGCCGGTTGTGTCGGTGGTGGATTGTTGTTACCTTTTGCTATGCCATTTTATTCTTGGGGTGCGGTGTTAGGCTTAACGCTCGCGTTATGGACAACGGCCATTTCGATACTGTCCTTTGTAGATCGCTTTGGTTCCAAAGGTTTTTCATGGCAACGTTTTCAGACAATTCCCGCTGGTTTTTACGGTATGACGCTTGCGCATATCGGTATTGCAGTATTTGTGACAGGCATTACCCTCACATCTGTCTACAGTGTTGAAAAAGATGTGCGTTTAGCCATTAATGAATCGATTGATATGTCGGGTTATTTGTTTGAGTTCCATGGTGTTAAACAAACCAAAGGGCCTAACTATACCGCTCAACAAGCTTTTGTGACGGTGAGTTATAAAGGTGAAGAAGTCGCAAAACTGGAACCTCAAAAACGGGTCTATCAAGTTCAAACCATGCCAATGACTGAAGCCGCCATTGATGCTGGACTGTTTAGAGATTTGTTTGTTGCTATTGGTGAGCCACTCGGTGATCAAGGTGCCTGGAGTTTACGTATTTATTATAAAGCCTTTATTCGCTGGATTTGGATAGGTGCTCTGTTTATGGCTTTAGGTGGTTTATTTGCAGCGTGCGATAGGCGATATCGTATTGCTAAAGTCACTACAAGTTCATAATTTAGATAGTATCTCAATTTTCAATGACCTGTTAATTCAGCTAAAAAACAGACGTAATGCTTAAATACATTATTCCTTTAGTATTGTTCATCATCATGGCCGTATTTCTCGGGTTGGGGTTAACGCTTAATCCCAGCGAGATTCCGTCACCATTTATCAATAAACCTGCGCCGAATTTTTCTGCTCCCAAGCTTAATGCCCCTCAAGAAAAGTTAACGCCCGCTGATTTAAAAGGTCAAGTCTGGCTGTTTAATGTCTGGGCTTCTTGGTGTGTATCCTGTCGGTCTGAACATCCTGTTCTTAACGATTTAGCCAAGCTTAATGCGGTGACCATCATTGGTTTGAACTATAAAGATGATCCTGTTGATGCCAAAAAGTGGTTGGATACTTTGGGTAATCCTTATAATATCAGTATCATGGATCAAGAAGGTCGGATTGGTATTGATTATGGTGTTTACGGTGTGCCTGAAACCTTTGTCATCGATAAGAAAGGCGTTATTCGTTACAAACAGACGGGGCCTGTTACGGTTGTCGATCTACAGAAAACCTTGATCCCTCTTTTAGATAAATTACAAGCCGAACCCCAATGAAGCGTTTATTATTTATGTTGGTACTCCTGTCAGGTAGTTGTTATGCCGTTGATTCTCGTCAATTGTCTGATCCTAAACAACAAGAAAGCTATGAAACGCTGACTAAGGAGTTGCGTTGTCTGGTTTGTCAAAACCAAACCATTGCGGACTCAAATGCTGAGTTGGCTTCAGATTTGCGTCGGCAAGTCTCTGAAATGTTAGCGCAAGGTAAGTCCAAGGAAGAAATTATCCAGTTTATGACGGATCGATACGGTGATTTTGTATTGTATAAGCCGGCATTTAAAGGCAAGACACTCCTGTTATGGATAGCGCCAATAGCCTTTTTAGTGATAGGTTTAATAGCAGTATTACTGGTGATTAGATCTAAAAAGGCTAAAGAAAAATTAACCTCTGACACGGGAGCTTTACAAAGCGATACCGAGAAGCAGAAAAAAATTCGTAGTTTGTTAGATAACGGTGAAGTCTCTTGAATATGTTATTTTTTGTGATCGTCGGCGTTCTGATTCTGATCGCATTTCTATTCGTCTTACCTCCTTTATGGCGGAAACAAACCGCCCAGGAAATCTATGATATTGATCAGCGAAACATTTTAATCGCACAACATCGATTGCAAGAACTTAAGGATAATAAGCTTAAGGGAGATTTGACTGAAGAACAATATAATGAACAGTTAGCTGACTTGGAACAGGCATTAAGTGACGATCTGGATATCAAAAGCCAAGTTACCCCGTTATATAATCAGGGGCGTTGGGTTGTTTTTGTGGTTGTTTTGACTATCCCTTTATTGGCCAGTTGGCTTTATGCTGATTTGGGTAATTATCCTGCTGTCAGCCATAGCGCTGAAATGGCGGCTGATCCGGATAAGCTGAAATTTGCAGAAATTAATAAGATGGTGACGCGTTTAGCCGAAAAAATGCAAAACAACCCTGATGATGCCCAAGGCTGGTTAATGCTAGGTCGTTCTTACACAGCAATGGAAGAGTTTCCTAAAGCAGTTGCAGCGTTAGCTAACGCCTATCGTTTGTTAGGCGATAAGCCTGAGGTGATGCTGCTATATGCTGATGCACTGGCTTACGTTAATGATAAGAATTTGACCGGAAAACCAGCGGAACTGGTTTTTAAAGCCTTGGCTTTGGAACCCGATAACATGAATGCTTTATGGTTGGGGGGGATGGCTAAAGCTCAACAAGGTGATACCGTTGAAGCGGCTAAATTGTGGAAGAAACTGGAAAGTTTGTTGCCAGCCGGATCAGATTCACAGAAAGAAGTACAGGATTTACTGTCTAAACTGGCTTCAGAGTCTCCTGAAGCGATAGCGGAAGCTCAATCCCAGACCACGCAAACCGCGAAAGTACCTGATAGTGCAAATTCAACAGCGACTATTAAAGTAGAAGTCAGTTTAACCCCTGGCTTACAAAATAAATATCAAGCAACGGATACAGTGTTTATCTATGCTCAAGCGGTATCGGGGCCCAAAATGCCTTTAGCTATCGTGCGCAAGCAGGTATCTGATTTGCCCTTAACAGTGAGTTTAGATGATACTTTGGCGATGATGCCTACGATGAAGTTATCAAATTTTAGTCAGGTCAGGTTGTTGGCGCGACTCTCAAAGTCTGGTAATGCAATCACCCAACCCGACGATTTAATAGGTGTTATTGAGCAGGTCGACTTAAGTGATAAAAATACGCATAAAATAGTCATTGGCGAGCAAAACAAATGATGGATCAATCTCTAAAGTTCGATATAGACTTGATCAATCGCTATGATAAAGCGGGGCCACGTTATACATCTTATCCAACCGCATTGGAATTACATGAAGGCTTTACGGATGAGCACTATCGTCAGCATATACTAAAATCAAATGCTAATGGTGGCCCGTTATCCCTGTATTTTCATATTCCCTTTTGCGATACCGTTTGTTTTTATTGTGCCTGTAATAAAATTGTTACCAAAAATCGAAAACATGCAGAGCCTTACTTAAAAAACCTGTATAAAGAAATTGAGTTGCAAGGCAGTTTGTTTGACTCCAATCGAGTAGTTAATCAACTGCACTGGGGTGGAGGAACACCGACTTTCTTAAGTGCAGAGCAAATGCAAGAGTTAATGAAGGTGACTCGCCAGCATTTTTCTTTAAAAGATGATGATACAGGGGAATACTCTATAGAGGTTGATCCTAGAGAAACAAATTCTCATACCATTAAGCAATTACGTGAACTGGGGTTTAATCGAATTAGTCTAGGCTTACAAGATTTTGATCCGTCTGTCCAAATAGCCGTCAATCGTATTCAAACCGAAGAGCAAACCTTTAAAGTGTTAGAGGATGCCCGTGCTGAGGGTTTTCGTTCTACTAATATTGATTTAATCTACGGTCTGCCTTTACAAACGGTAGACAGTTTTGCCAATACACTGGATAAGGTGCTGTTAGTCTCACCCGATCGTTTCTCGGTATTCAATTATGCGCATATGCCGACTCGTTTCAAAACCCAGCGTCAGATAAACGATGCAGATTTACCTACAGCTGAAGTAAAATTAGACATTCTACAGATGGTGGGGCAAAAGCTTTCCGCTGCTGGTTATGTCTATATTGGTATGGATCATTTTGCCAAGCCGGATGATGAGTTAGCAATAGCGCAACGACAAGGAAAGTTGTATCGAAACTTTCAAGGCTATTCAACACATTCAGATTGTGATTTGATTGGTTTTGGTATTACCTCAATCGGTCGGGTTGGTGATGCGTATAGCCAGAATGTAAAAGAACTAGACGATTATGATCGTTTGATCAGTCAGCAAAAGTTACCCGTTTATAAAGGGGTTGAGCTGGATGAAGATGATAAGTTACGTAGTGCAGTGATTACCCAGTTGATATGTCACTTTGAATTAGACTTTTCGGATATTGAGCAAGCTTACGCTATACGCTTTGCAGACTATTTCGCCAAAGAAATTGAGCTGTTAAGGCCCATGCAGGTTGACGGTTTAATTAGTTTATCCGATAAAGATATTCATGTACTACCCGCAGGACGCTTACTTATTAGAAATGTGTGTATGGTATTTGATAAGTATTTAGCGCAGAAGCATCAACAACAATTTTCAAAAGTGATTTAGATAATATGACTGATGACAGTCGACTAATAGAATTAGAAATAAAAGTAGCCTACCAAGATGATTTGTTGCAAGATCTAAATCATATAGTCAGCCAACAACAACATAAGCTCAGTCAATTAGAAGCGACTTGTAAAATGTTATATGAGCGGATAAAGGGCTTATCAACAGAAGGGAGTCCTATCAACGAAGCCATTGATGAAACGCCCCCTCATTATTAATGTATTATCGCTTAAACATGCTTTTCTTCTTTAATTAATCTTCCAACTAAAAGCTATTATTGTATGACTCTACAAATATTTCGTACTAAACACATAGTTTCGCATGGAGAGGCTATTCATGGGCTCAAGCGTTGTTTATCTGCATGGGATTTAGCTTTTCTAGGGATTGGAGCCATTATAGGAACCGGGATTTTTGTATTAACGGGTATTGCTGCCGCAACCCAGGCGGGTCCTGCTATTATTATTTCATTTGTAATAGCTGGGTTAGCCTGTGCTTTTGCGGCTCTTTCTTACGCGGAATTATCGGCAGCCGTAGGAGGGTGTGGAAGTGCTTATGGCTATAGCTATGCCGCATTTGGTGAGTTAATGGCTTTTATAATCGGTTGGGACTTACTGCTTGAGTACGGCATTTCTGTTGCCGCAGTCGCTAATGGGTGGGCAGGTTATTTTAATAATGCGCTGACCGCTATTGGTATCCCTTTACCGGACAGTTTAACTAAAGCACCGATGCTGGGGGGGATTATCAATTTACCCGCAGCAGCCATTATTTTGATCCTGATGGGTTTGTTAATCATGGGTGTTAAGCACAGTGCTAAAGCCAATAATGCAATGGTTGCTGTTAAGTTGATCACCATTACTATTTTTATTGGCATTGCGATGTTTAATGTTCATCCTGAAAACTGGCAGCCTTTTATGCCTTTTGGGTGGTTTCAAACATTACCTGACGGCAAGACGACTGGTGTTTTAGCAGGTGCATCCCTGGTATTCTTTGCCTATGTCGGATTTGATGCCGTCTCTACTGCCGCTGAAGAAGCTAAAGACCCTCAGCGTGATTTACCATTTGGTATTGTGACGTCCTTGGCTTTTTGCACGGTTATTTATATTATTGTCTCAGGTCTATTAACCGGCGTGGTTAATTATTCCGAGTTAAATGTTTCTTCTCCTGTTGCTCATGCCTTAACTTTACTTGGCTACAATTGGGGCGCTGCGCTTATTTCAACAGGGGTTATATCGGGCCTCACCACCGTCATGCTGGTTTTGTATTATGGGTTGACACGCATTATTTTTGCGATGTCCCGTGATGGATTATTATCTTCTTTCTTCAATGAGGTTCATCCCAAAACACAAACACCTGTTCGGGTCATTATAATTTGTGGCATTATCATGGCTTTGATAGCTGGTTTTGTACCTTTAGGTGAATTGGCTGAACTGGTCAATATTGGTACCTTAGCTGCGTTTGTTCTGGTTTGTTTGGGGGTCATTGTGCTCCGTATTACTAAACCTACATTATTACGGCCTTTTCGTACCCCTTTGAGTCCCTTATTTCCTGTGTTAGGCATGTTATCGTGCGGCGCATTGATGGCTTTTTTGCCCAGTATTACCTGGCTACGATTTCTGGTTTGGTTGGTGATTGGTTTGATTGTTTATTTTACATACTCAATTAATCATAGTAAGTTAGCGAACCCTGATTAGGTTTAGTTGTTTGCTGCTTAGTTATTGACTGGCTTAAATTTATTCGTTAATTTATTCGTATTCCCAAAGGTTAGCATCATGTCAGAGAGTAAAGTTTATCCGGTAAAACCAGAGATTGCCGCTTCAGCTCATATTGATTCAGAAGCCTATAAAACACTTTATCAGCAATCTATTAATGATCCTGAACACTTTTGGGCAGAGCAGGCAGAGCAGTTCCTGACATGGAGTAAGCGTTGGGATTCAGTAATGAATTGCGATTACCTTACGGGACATATTCGCTGGTTTGAAGGCGGCGAGTTGAATGTCAGTGTTAATTGTCTGGATCGTCATCTTGAAACCCGTGCCGACCAAGTCGCTATTATCTGGGAAGGCGATGATCCCAATCAGGATAAAAAAATTACTTATCGAGAGCTCTTTGAATCCGTCTGTCAATTCTCTAATGTTCTAAAATCTTTGGGCGTTAAAAAAGGTGATCGCGTTTGCATTTATCTGCCGATGATCAGCGAAGCGGCAACCGTTATGTTAGCGTGTACCCGGATTGGTGCGGTGCATTCAATTGTTTTCGGTGGCTTTTCTGCTGAGGCATTAAAAGACCGTATCTTAGATTCTGATTGCCAATATGTCGTGTGTGCTGATGAAGGCTATCGGGGGGGTAAAACCTTACCTATTAAAGCCAATGTCGATTTAGCAGCTCAGTCGTGTCCTAATCTTAAAAAAGTAGTGGTCATCAAGAACACCGGTAATCCGGTGGCGTGGGATGAGGCTCGGGATATTGATTATCACGAAGCAATGCATAACGCTTCGGTGGATTGTCCGCCTGAACCCATGGGCGCAGAAGATCCATTGTTTATTCTGTATACCTCAGGTTCAACAGGTCAGCCTAAAGGCGTGTTACACACCACCGGTGGTTATCTGTTATTTGCCGCGATGACCCATAAGTATATATTTGATTATCATGATGGCGATATTTATTGGTGTACAGCCGATATAGGCTGGATTACAGGTCATACCTATATGATTTATGGCCCCTTGTGCAATGGCGCCACTACTTTATTATTTGAAGGTGTACCCACCTATCCTGAAGCAGATCGTTTTTGGCGCGTTATCGATAAGCATCAGGTTAATATTTTTTATACAGCACCGACGGCTATCCGGGCTTTAATGGCTCAAGGTGATGAATTTGTTACGCGGACTGATCGTAGCAGTTTACGTATTTTGGGCAGTGTGGGTGAACCCATTAATCCAGAGGCTTGGGAATGGTATTACCATGTCGTTGGTCAGGGTCGTTGCCCTATCATGGATACCTGGTGGCAAACGGAAACAGGCGGTATTTTAATTACGCCATTGCCTGGGGTGACGGCTTTAAAACCAGGCTCTGCAACCTTACCTTTCTTTGGTGTTAAGCCTGAAATAATGGATACCGTAGGGACTATAAGAGAAGGCGTTGCTGAAGGTGTTTTAGTAATCAGTCGCTCATGGCCGGGTCAAGCACGCACGGTTTATGGTGATCATCAACGCTTTATTGATACCTATCTTAAAAACTACCCAGGTTATTATTTTACCGGTGACGGTGCCCGTCGTGATGAAGATGGCTATTTTTGGATTACCGGTCGAGTCGATGATGTCATCAATGTATCAGGGCATCGCATGGGAACAGCAGAAATTGAAAGTGCCTTAGTGTTGCATGAACTAGTAGCAGAAGCTGCTGTGGTCGGTTATCCCCATGATATAAAAGGGCAGGGTATCTATGCCTATGTCACGCTAAACGTCGGAGTAGAGCCTTCTGAAGCATTAAGAAAAGAATTGGTTGCTTTGGTTAGAAAAGAAATTGGGGCTATTGCTAATCCTGATATTATCCAATGGGCGCCCAGTTTGCCAAAAACACGCTCAGGTAAAATCATGCGTCGTATACTACGTAAAGTCGCGGCGAATGAACTCGATAACTTAGGTGACACTTCAACATTAGCGGACCCTTCAGTGGTTGCTAATATTATTGATCATAGGGGCAACAAATAAACTTAATGTGACGTTTTCATCAGTTCTTTAATTTTGATGAGAACGTTTTGTTTTTGTTCTGAAGACAACTGGTTAAATTCTTGTTCAAAGGCTGTTAGGTCGTAAGGTAATTCCACCGTACCTTTAGTTGATGTGTTAAGACCACAGTCCTTCAACACCTGTCCAATAGGCTCAGCTATATTATCAAGAGGGATTGAGCTGGAAAGAACAGTTCTTATCATGGTATTAATGCGAACAAAAACAGCTTGTCCCGTTAATAAATCATTAGCGATACGTTTAGCATCCGATTCAGTATAGCCTCTTCGCTTTGAGTCCGGAAATGTTTTCATAGACAGTGTAACGGGCGGGTTTTTATCTATTTGGTATTGCACTTTAAAATCACTGTTTTGTGACGCTATCAAGTCATCTGCATTAATGACAGCTTGCAATTTATGGTCTTTGCAAACGATTTCCAAAGTCATGTCGTCGTAAAGTCCTGGACGAGGTAGGGGCGACTGTGCAGTACTGTATGTCTGATTGTTTAAACTGTCGCTTTTTTGATGGTAACTCCAGTTGTTATCGGCTTTTGTCTGTAAAGGACAAGCCAATAAAAAAACTATTCCGACCCGAATAGATCTATTAAAATGATATTTGTGTTTCATTGAGAGTTTCTCGCTTTCTTTTTGATTATCTATCATATAACTAAAAGGGGCAGAGTAAACTTAAAATTTTTTAGAAACCAATCGACTAGCGCCTTTTTAATTCATATGCAGCGACTGGTAAGGCGCTCAGATTTATATGACCCTAATCACTTCATCTGACAGTTACTTTTATAACTGTCAGATGAAGTCTGACTATCTTAATTTATTTGGGTTCTGATAGTTTTAGCGATTTTCCTGATGCTTTATTGCCGGCAGGTGTTGATCCCGTATTACCGGTTACTGCTTTTTTTCCTGTCGTTGGGCTAGCATTTGTATTGTTATAAGAGCTGTCATCATTTAAGTCGGGATCACTCTCATCAGAGGATTTTCCATCATGGATGAGATAATCTCTGTTTTGTTTATACGAGTTCATTATAAAATCGTAACGATCCACTGAGCCTTCATCGACAATTTTTTCAGTGGTCATTAAATGAGCTCGTTGATCCGTTACATCAAGGACTCTCGCTCCCGCTGTTGCAGCATTGACAACGGGGCCGCCAAATATAGAGACATACGTTACCGGATTAAATAAAGCATCGCCTATCAGCCCTACTGTATCTCTAGGTGAGCTAGGGCCAAAGAAGGGTAATACTAGATAATTACCTGATGGAACACCCCAGTATCCAAGTGTTTGCCCAAAGTCTTCTTTATGTTTAGGTAAGTCAATCATATTAGCTACATCAACAAAACCTGCCAGACCTGCCGTGGTGTTTATCAAAAAGCGACTTCCATCCATTCCACTCTGAGCAACTTTAAATTGCAGCAAATCATTAATAGTCACACCTACATCATTAATGTTACTAAAAAAGTTAGTGACCCCTTCGTTAACAAATTCGGGTGCAATCCATTGATAGCCTTGAGCCAGCGGTTTTAAAACAGCTTTGTCCAGATTATCATTAAAAGTTTGGGTGCCATGATTCCAGCCTGACCAAGGGTCACTTGGATTGGGAGTTTGTGTTTGTGTTGTAGAACAACCTAGTAGAGTGATTGATATAACCAGGCTACTTAATAGAGTTTTATTAAGAGTAGGGCTTTGTATGCTCATAATTAATTTTATCCTGGATTGTTGTTATTGTTTAATGATCATTTTTCTGACTCATACTCAGCTTTGCCCTGAATAAACTTTCTATGTTCTTCATCAATATCAAATTAATCTATCTATTATCAGATTTTTTGTATTGATGATCAAGAAATTGTCTGGTAATGGAGTCTAATTAGGCTTTGTATATTTTACATCTGATTGTTTTGTTTTTGTAAATATTCGTTAAGCGTGATGGTAACGGGTTTTGCTTACTTTAGCTTTAGGAGCAACCACACTCTTTTTATTTTTTACGGGTTGTAAGGTTTTGATTTTATTTGTAGATTTATGTTTAGGGGCGACAATCACTTTTACAGATGCTTTGTGCTTACTTAAAGCACGTGTGTCACGCCTGATTTTAATAGGGTGACTATGAGCAACGTGGGAGCGCTTAAGTAATTTAGTGGGTTTAACGTAACTAATTGAGTCATTGGTAGCGTCATTAACCGCATCGTCATTCGCAGCGACAACAGTTGGAGCAGTATTGCCACAACCTAATTGATAGGGAGGAATACCTGATGAACTGTTTGACATGTTACTTATATTTACAGTTGGATAAGCATCATATTTGTTTGCAAAGCCATTATTCATCATATTTATCATCAGCTTATAGCGTTCAGCGCTGGTCATGCCACCTAAGACAACTCCAATCAGGTGTTTGCCATTTTGGGTAGCTGATGAGATCAGGTTATAGCCAGAACCACAAGTAAAGCCAGTTTTCATGCCTTCTGCGCCTGGATAATTGGCGGTAAACTTATTAATGCCGTGCAGCTCTCTGCCTTTAAAATTAAAAGTATGCCAAGAAAAGTATGGATAATAGTTTGGAAAATTTCGTTGTGTTTTCCAGGCTAACATCGCCATATCACGCGACGTGGTGACTTGCCATTGATGAGGAAGCCCGGTTGCATTCATAAAGTGGGTATCGTACATACCTAAAGAATGCGCCATAGCGGTCATTTTGACCGCAAAGTTTTCTTCTGTGCCCCCTAAATGCTCAGCCAAAACAACCGCTGCATCGTTAGCCGATCGGGTAATAAGCGCTAAGATAGCATCCTGAACCGATAATGTTTCTCCTTGTCTGAGCCCCAGTTTGCTATTGGGTTGTAATGCGGCATGATGAGAGGTAATCAAGGTATCATCAAGCTCGATTTGTCCTGATTTTAAGGCATCAAACGTCATATAGAGTGTCATTACCTTGGTCAGCGAAGCCGGAAACCATGAATGGGAGGCATTTATTTCGTGTAATACACTACCGTTCTCGGCATCGATAATGATCTCTGCATGTTGTCCATAACTTAACTCTGACACCAGTAATAACCAGGTGGGCATCAAAATCAGTAGAATAATCTTCGCTGTATTCATTTAAATAAGGTTTTGGTAAGTTAAGAAGGGGGGGTATCGGTGTTAGTTATACAAAACTAGCCATTCTATCAAATGATAGGCAAGTATTAAATGCTATTAAATGCCAAAATTAGAAGGAGTCCATTATCGAGCTACTTTTAATTGATTAACGCAGGTGTAAGGTGCAGTGCCTTGGCAAAGTCCCCAATAACTTCCAAATGGACCTTCTTCTGCGGGTTTCCAGTTTTCAGAAAAGGCTTCAAATACGGTTCCAGACCATTTCTTTTTAGCCAATTGCTTAAAGGTTGATTCAATCACTAATTTTTGATTGCTTTTACTCGCAACACCACAACGTTGTCCTGTTTTTAAATTAGTTGAGGTGCCGTTTTCGGGGCCACTGGGCCAGCCAAATTCAGTCATGACAACTTCTTTGTTGGGATAAATACGATGCAGGTCTTCAAGTCGGGCAATATGGAAGTCAGCGGCCTTTTCTGCAGGAATACAGCTATGGATTCCAGAGTATTCATTTTCCCACCAGGGAAATATATTTGCGCCTATCCAGTCAACCTTAGAGGCAAAACTGGTTTGTTGGCATTCTAAAGACCGGTTACACCATTCCCACCAGGTATCGATAGTTGTGATCGGTTGGGTCACGCCTGCGTTGTGTAAACTGTCAATACAGCGGGAAATTTCACCATCATAAATATTACCATGTCGGGTTCTTACTTCGGACCCGCAACTGAGTTTTATGATGGTTTTTGGGAATGCTTTCGCAACTTCAATGCCTTTTTCAATAGACTGGGAGTTGATGTTGGTATCATTATCCAGCCACAAAATGGCAATAACTTTAATGTGTCGAGCCTCAGCGGCACTAAAGATAGCATCGAGTCCGTTCAATACGCCATAAGTCATAATACAGCGAAAAGGGGTCTTCTTGATCAGTTGATCCAAGAGGGTATTAATTAATTCCTTTGATGGATGTTCTCCAAAGTTAGGCGTTAACGTCCCAACATAGGTACTAAAAGCCGCGCATTGCAAGGTGTCTTGCGGCGTTACTTTAACCTGTTTTGCTGCATAAGCGTTTTGTCCAAAAACTAATACAGTAAACAGAGTTAAAAAAACAAAAAAATACTTCATGAAATCCTCATTAATTAATCGAATAATATCCGGGTGTATCCTACTTCGAGCCGCTATGATAGGCGAATTTACTTAACTTAGTGTGATTAATTAAATCATTAATGGCTAATGTACAGCAAAAATATTAAAATTGAAAAAAGTTGGGTAACTAAGCGTTACCCAACTTTATAAATAGACGTAGTCAATGGATGACTTAACTGAATTAACTCGCTTTTCAGCAAGATCGTTTATTTAGATAAAACATCTTTACGAGTACTTTCTGCAAGGGTTTCTACTTCAATGATAAGATCTTGAGGAACGTTTAGCTCTTTAAGCGTTGCGCTCAAATGTTCCATGACCACATCAAAATGATCGTTACCTAATCCCATCTTAACCAGTCGAGCATGCGCATTACGTAAATCCTTCCCTGTATAGGTATTGGGTCCGCCAAATGCCATAGTAAAAAACGCTTTTTGTTTAGCCGCTTGCTTATCCATATTTATATCATCAAAAAAACGATTAATACGATAATCAGCAAGTACTTTTCGATAAAATACATCGACAGCAGCATCGACAGCCACTGCGCCACCAATTCTTTCATAAAGGGTCAGTACTTTATCTGGAGTTGTTTCTGTTGAACTCATTTTAATTCCCAGTATTATTATTCTAATTTTGTTAATCGAGCATGTTCATGCACATAGAAAGTTTAAAGCATGCGAAAGGGTTATACAACTTATTACAATTAAAGCAATGGCGGCAACCTTATTAAATGGCACAATATATAAAATTGTGGGTATGGTTTTGTGGTTATAAATTTAACAATTAGGTGAATATGAATATTTGGGCGCTTAAAAAAGATATTCCGCTTAAGCTTTTACTGTTGGAATTAGTGCAGCGTTACGGTGAAAATGTATTGGCTTTGAACGATAGCGAACAAAATTTTCAAGCGATCGATATCCATTTACCGGATGAACCGAAGCTTTCTGCTTATGTCTATACTTTTGGACAAACACAAGGCCTTTATGGCATTGACCTAAGATATCCCATCACAACCAATAATATTGTCGGCGAAAGTGAAAATCTAAATCTGGAACAAACAATAGGGATTATTGCTACTCATCTTTTTTAGGTCTAAAAAACTGCATACAACGAGAGTCTCACATCGTGTAACTCTCTGACAACTATTGTTTTATCAACTTATCCACAGAAGCTGTGGATAAGTCTGTGAATTAGTGATGGAGTAACTCTCTAACTGCATAATTTTTCTTATATTTAGTTAGATTGTGTAATAAATATGCAATAAACTTACCTGATTAACAATCAATGACTTACGGGTTGTTTGGTGGGGTTTTATGATAGTCTGGTAGGGTTCTTCATCTTATCTTATTTGTCGATAAGCAATTGTGGGTAAGTGATAAAGACCTGATTTTTGTTTGATGCTGTGAGGGTCTAAAGATCACTCCCCCTTTCTAAAGCAAACGCTCCCAACCTTTGTACTGTTGCTTCCGGTTTGAAAGCGATTGCCTCCAACCGTTTTACTCTTGCTTGCGGCTTGAAAGCAAACGCTTTGAACCGTTTTACTATTGCCTGCACTTCGAAAGCAATCGCTTCCGACTGTTTTACTATTGCCTTCGTTCCGAAAGCAAACGCTCTCAACCGTTTTACTATTGCTTGCGCTCTGAAAGCAAACGCTTCCAACCGTTTTATTATCGCTTTCAGTTCGAAAGCAATAGACATGAATTCATTTCCTGAGGTATCACCTGAGATGATGCTAAGAAATATAATATTAATTAACTTACATAGTGTCAGAATAAAGGTCTATAGTGACCTGACTTACGGTAAATCAGGCAAAACGACTATGTTCAAATCAAAGATTAGTTTCGAATTGGCTAAGATAATATCATCAATCTAACCTTTGGCGTGATATTCAATTTGCGTCATAACGTATTCGTTTCATAAGGAGAATCTTATGAGAAAATTTAAGGCCGTTTCAACGTTTACCCGACTTTCAATAGTCGAAAAAGCCTCGTTTTGCCGGAATGTCATTGTTAAAATGACAAACAATGCAACTTTTTCCGCCCCCGATGTTCCTTTAGCTGACGCTTTGGATGCCTTAAACGCTTTTGACGCCGCTATCCTGGGCGCTAAAGATGGTGGACATACCGCTATTTCAATCAGAAATGACTGTGAGAAAGTAGTTGATGCAATATTCATCCTGCTTGCAAAATACGTTGATAGAATTGCAGCGGGAGATGAAACTACCATCCTGAGTAGTGGCTTTAATGTATCCAGACAGCCCAGCACTCCCAGCAAAGATACTCTTACCGTCAACGATGGTGCTTTTCCTGGTAGCATCCATCCAAAACGTATACCAGTACCCAATGCTGGCTCTTACTGGTGGCAGATTCGTTTGGCAGGAACAACTGAATGGATCACTTATGTGAGTACTCAAAGCAGTATTGTTATATCGGATTTAACGGTAGGCGCTGTTTATGAGATTCAAGTCGCTGCGGTTACTTCAGAAGGTCAACAGCCATTTTGCTCAATAGTGACAAAATTAGTGGTTTAAACCGCTATTGATGGGTTTGACTCATTGTAATACCCAGCACTGGAGATACCCGTGCCGGGTGTTGCATTGTATAGGCAGTGTTAAACATTAAATTTGATGATATTTCCGATTTATTGGGACAATGTATCAATACAACAGAAATTTTAGATTATTAGGACTCTTAATATGAAACTTAAAGTTATCATTCATGAAGCGGAAGAAGGTGGTTATTGGGCTGAAGTGCCTTCAATACCGGGTTGCGTCACACAAGGTGATACTTTTG
>SESB01000183.1_pt1 | contig 46111 bp, 45 predicted proteins | sample 3171441 | NCBI WGS metagenome assembly SESB01 (sample SAMN06051867, study PRJNA518727) | freshwater metagenome | biome: subpolar coniferous forest; feature: holomictic lake; material: water; isolation source: holomictic Lake 227, 6 m depth | place: Canada: near Kenora, Ontario | collected...
TTTCGTCAGCGGGGTTTTTTTATGCCTCCAGATATTATTTGCACAAGCAATATTATTGAATATTGCTTGTACGATTTTCAATTCCAAAAATGATTACAGGCTAAACGCCATCGCCGCGACCACTGCCCGATAAATTCCCCACGTCAGCGGAATTCCCACGGCTAGCCAAGCCACGTAGACTAAAATTATTGGCGTTGAATTCACCATATCATCCGTTTCGCCCACTTCTTCATCATGAATGCGATCTTGCGCTAAACGTTTTTCTTTCGCGAGTTCATCTGGCAACATAAACCATTTTTCATCGACGGGGCGAATTAACAGATTACAAATCAAGCCGATAATCAACAATCCCGCTAAAATCCACATCGTTTGATTGTAAACTTGCTCACGCGGAATACCCAAACCAAGTTGGTAATCACGCATGTAATTTACAATTACTGGGCCTAAAACGCCCGCTGTCGCCCATGCGGTTAATAATCTTCCATGAATCGCGCCAACCATTTGCGTGCCGAATAAATCTGCTAAATATGCAGGAACCGTCGCAAATGCGCCGCCGTACATACTTAAAATTAAACACAAACCACCTACAAATAATAATTTATTGCCCGCAATCGCACTGCCAGAAACGCTGAAATATAACGCGCTGCCAGCCACGAAAAAAATCATAAACGTTAATTTTCGTCCTAATTTATCTGACAAGCTGCCCCAGAAAAACCGTCCGCCGATATTGAATAAACTCAATAATGCCGTGAAACCTGCTGCGACGATGGCAATTGCGGCTAATTCGGGTTTGTCTAATTCGCCATACGTTTTCGCTAACCCAATCAATTTTCCGCCGAAAACTTCTTGCAGCATGGGCGAAGACATTCCAATTACGCCAATTCCCGCACTCACGTTCATACACAACGCGCCCCACAGTAACCAAAATTGCTTAATCTTGAACACGTTTTTAACGTGAACGTGATGCGGTGTAACCATTTTATTTTGCGTGGAGGCGACAGGAATCCAGCCCGCTGGTTGCCAACCCGAAACAGGCAAGCGGTAAGTCAACGCGCCTGCCATCATAAAAACAAAATAAATACTTGCCATCGCCACAAACGTAGGCATAACACCAACATCTGTTTCGGTCGCAAAGTGTTTCATCAACAACGTCGCTAACGGCGAGCCAATCATCGCGCCGCCGCCAAAACCCATAATTGCCATGCCAGTCGCCATGCCGCGACGGTCAGGAAACCATTTAATCAGCATCGACACGGGCGAAATATAACCCAAACCTAAACCAATCCCTCCGATTACGCCGGAACCAATCAGCATCAGCCAAAATTGGTGTGTGTAAATGCCTAACGCCGACAATAACATCCCGCCACACCAACATAACGCGCTAATCACACCAGCGCGGCGCGGGCCAACGTGTTCTAACCAACCGCCCCAAAGTGCCGCCGATGAACCTAAAAATACGAAAAATAACGTGTACATCCAGCCCAGCGTGGAGATTTTCCAATCGCAGGTGGTGATGAATAATTCGGTGAAAAATCCAACATCGGCAGAACACGCCACGCTTTGTTTGATGCCAATAGCTTTTGAAAGCGGCAACCAAAATACGGAAAAACCGTACGCCATACCGATACATAAATGAATCGCCAACGCCGCCGGTGGCATTAGCCAACGATTAAAACCTGCGCCCGCAATCGTGTGTTTTTTGTCTAAAAAATCGAGTGTCATAATCTTGAAAAGTTAAATAGAAAGAACTAATTTGCCCATCGTGTGACCGGCTTCAATTAAAGTGTGCGCTTTTTGCGCGTCTGCTAATGGTAAAACTTGGCTGACGTGAACGGCTAATTTACCCGCATCGATGTACGCCGCACATTTTTTCAGTAATTCGATGTGTTTATCGCGCTCAGAATCTAAGTCGCGCAACATCGGCGTTAACATCAATTCAAAACCGATTAACAAATTTCGCATGCGGGCTTCATTCAAATCTAAATTTGACGCATCGAGCAACGTCACAATGCGTCCAAAATGCGCGGTACAGGCAATGCTCGATTTAAAAACGTCTGCGCCAACGGTGTCAAAAACCAAATCCGCGCCACAATTTTTAGTTAAACGATTTACTTCTGTTGCCACGTTTGTTTGATTGTAAAAAATGATTTCATCCGCACCGAGTGATTTCACGAAAGCGGCTTTTTCATTTGAACTCACGGTGGTGATGACTCGTGCGCCGGCGATTTTCGCCAATTGAATCGCGACGTGTCCCACACCACCCGCGCCAGCATGAATTAAAACGGTTTGATCCGCTTGCAAATTTCCCCGTTCAAACAATGCGCCCCACGCCGTAATTAACACTAATGGCGCAGCGGCAGCCGTTTCAAACGTTGCAGTTTGCGGCATTAAACTTGCCCAACGTTGGTCAATAACGGTGAATTCGGCGTAATTTCCTTGTTCACGCCCCAAACCGCCGTGACAAAACCAAACTTTGTCGCCGACTTTAAAATCCGTGACGTTTGCGCCAATTTCGACGACTTCGCCCGCACCGTCGCAACCTAAAACGGTGGGTAATTCCGCGTTGGGATAAAACAAACCGCCTTTGCGAATTTTGGTATCGACCGGATTTATTCCGGCAGCGTGCAGGCGGACTTTTATTTCTGTGCGTTGCGTTAAATGTGGCTCGGCTATATTTTGTTCAATCAAAACGGTGCTATCACCGATAGCGGTCATCAATATGGCTTGCATGTGAATTTCCTTTCAATTTATGGAGTGGAGAAGGGGGTTTTAGAAAGCGATTTTTGCTCAAAATTTTTTGGCGGTAAATTCGCTTTATTGATTTGTAAGTGGCGAAATAATTGGGAAAGTGGCTTTTTTCTATCATTATCACTTTGAAAAGAATAATGTTTCAACGTGAAAAGGTCAATCCGCGAGCTTATAATTTGGCGCGAAATGAAACCGTGAAATTCGGATTATGTCGTATGATTGCACCATTCTGTTTAACTTTTGAAAAATAACAAATTTATGAAAAAAATCGCGATTATCGGCGCGGGGCCAGCGGGTTTAATGGCGGCTGAAATGCTCAGTCAATCGAATTTCCACGTCACGGTTTACGATGCAATGCCATCCGCTGGACGCAAATTTTTAATGGCGGGAAAAGGCGGAATGAACATTTCGCACGCAGAAGATTTTTCAACATTTGTCAGCCGTTACGATTCGCGCCAAACGAATCTCGCACCGTATTTAAACGCTTTCACACCCACAGATTTACGCGAATGGTTAAATGATTTGGGCATTGAAACGTTTGTGGGGTCGTCGGGTCGAATTTTCCCCAAAGAAATGAAAGCTGCGCCACTATTACGCGCGTGGTTACAGCGTTTGCGGGCAAACGGCGTGCAATTTTCGATGCGTTATCGTTGGTTGGGTTGGCAGAATAATGACCCGAAAAAATTGATTTTCGATACGCCAAACGGTGAAAAAATAGTCAGCGCAGACGCGGTCATTTTAGCATTAGGTGGCGGAAGTTGGGCGCGATTAGGTTCGACGGGCGAATGGGTGTCGATTTTGCGTGAACAATCCGTGAAGGTGGAAACGTTGCAACCGTCAAATTGTGGTTTTGACGTGGCGTGGCGCGACTATTTTAAACAGCGTTTTGCCGGTCAGCCATTGAAAAATGTGTGTTTGCATTTCAACGATTTTCAGCAAAAAGGCGAAATGATGATGACTGAACATGGCATCGAAGGCGGTTTGATTTACGCGGCATCGTCGCGCATTCGTGATGAGATTTTTAAAAATGGCACCGCAATCATTCATCTTGATTTATTTCCCGACAAAACGATGGAAGCATTGATGGCGCGATTAAATCACCCGCGTGGCAAATCTTCGACGGCGCAATTTTGGCGTAAACAATTAGGTTTGGATGGCGTGAAAGCCGGTTTAGTACGTGAAATATTGGATGTGGACGCACTGAATTCAGCGGAATTGGTTTGCCAAACGTTGAAAGCCTTGCCGTTGAGATTACTTGCACCGCGTCCGATTGACGAAGCGATTAGTAGCGCGGGCGGAGTCAGTTTTGGAGCGTTGAATGGCGATTTAAAATGTGAACAATTGGCGAACGTGTTTTGTGCGGGTGAAATGTTGGATTGGGAAGCACCGACGGGTGGTTATTTATTGACGGCGTGTTTAGCGACCGGACGTGCGGCGGGGCTGGGAGTGTTAAATTGGCTGGAATTGGGTGAAATTTTGCGCCCCGAAGCGGAATCGAACCACTGACCTATCCCTTAGGAGGGGATCGCTCTATCCTACTGAGCTACCGGGGCATTACGACAGAATTTTAGCACGAATCAAACGAAGAATGGCGCGTTAAACTGAAACTAACGTGCTATTTTGCAATTCACTAATCGTCGAGCCATCGCGTCCGTAACTGGTAACGACTTCGGATTTTCCTTTGATAATATGCAGCGTTCGCTTGTTGCTACGCGCTAAAATATCAATACTCGCACCATTTTGCTCGTTCAAATGTTTGCACGCCGTACACAAATCCATCATGGCTTCCCAATTTTTTTTAATTGTGTCGCACGACAAATTGGCAATCGTTGCCATTTGAAAATAAGAGTTAACACCGTGTTGCGAGTGCGGCAATTGTTCGGCTGCTAAAATCTGCTCGAGTTGTTTATTGAACAAATCCAATTGCGTTACCAAATCCCGCTTATTATTCGCCACAGTATTGATGAAGCCAGATTGCGGTGTGCGAACTAAACCCTCAGCTTCTTGGTTTAGTTGCTGATGAAGCCGTTGCGTGAGTTGTAACGCATTAAAAATTAACTGCTCTGCAATTGGAAATGTATGTTCAATCATAACGTTATGTACTGTTTCCTTGACCTAAAAAATCAAATTGAAGCATTTTCCGCGCAATTCTATCGGGATCGATTTGATAAGTACCGCTCTCGATTGCGTATTTAATGCGTTCCATTTTCGCTAATCGTTCAGCATCTACGCTGGATTCTGTAGATGAATTAAAACTTTTTCTAATTTCTATCATTGTGTTGGTGATGCTCACGCTATCACCGCTCACCGTAATGTTAGTTTCTGCTATTGAAATCGCAATGTTTTCAGTAGGTTCGCTGTTTTTAGGTGTGCTTTTAAAGGGTGGTGAAATTCCAACCCCATTTTTAATCAATTCGATAGCCATGCCGAGCTCCTGTAAGTGGTCTGTATGATAGACACTCGTATCGGCAAGGCAAAGAAATTCTTTAACCAAATTGTAAAATTCTATTCCATCACGTTGTTATTGCGAAACTCTCACTACGCCCATCTCAACAATCACGGCGTTAATAATCCGTGCTGAATTTTGATTTTTCACCCGAATTGTCTGTCCTTTACTGCCATCCGATTCCGCAACGCCATTCATTTTAATGGTAATTCCTGCCTGATTTGAGGTAATCAGAACACGATCGCCGCGTTTCACTAACTTAGGTTCGACCAAATCTTTCGCCGTCACAATCGTGCCGACGGGTAAATTCCGCAGCACCTGTTTATTCATAATCTGACTTAATTGCGTCAAATAATTATTGTGTAATTGAGAAACATCTTTACGCGCCAATATCGCTTGATTTGTGACGGTGTCGCCGTGTTGCAGCGGTTGCGTCAAAATGACGACATTTTCAAATGGCGTAATGGTCGCCGACACAAAAATGGCCCATTTTTTAGCACCATTACAACGTACGCTAATGGACATGCGTCCGGCTTTGGGCAGATTTGGCGCAAAGCCTTCAATCGGCTGAGAACATAACGGTAAATTCAAGCGATTCATCAACGGTAGTACGGTGATTTCATATTCAGCAGCAGTGGTGTTGATATTTTGAGCCACATAACTTTTAACAATGTCATAAATCGATTCGTGCGTTTGCCATTGTGGCTCGGCATGAGGTGCATTCGTTGTTATAAATGCGCTGACAAACACTAGCATCAATCTAAACATAAAAATTAAGGGCGTTGGGTTAAGGGTTAATAAAATCACTTCGTGATGTATAAAGCAGATTTAATGCCAAAATATAAATTTTGGATTTTATTTTTGTAAAATTTGTCCATCCAGTTGGAAGTCAGTAACGAGAAAAATTTACCTCCACAAAGTTTTAATTTTTGTAGTATTGACAATTTATTGACGCTAATCTGTTGATACTACGTCAAAAAATACTCTTGATTGCGTAAAAATAAAGGTTTAACTTTATCTGTTTTTTGACGATAACTCAGTTGACGAAAAGTACAAAAACAGTAACTCGCTGATTTTTATTAGTTAAATTTTACTGGCATATCGCGTGCTTTTTAATTGAATACGAATACATTTTTGGAGTCATTATTATGGCAATTAGTTTTGATGCAGCACTTGGCAATAGTCCGAAAATTTTAGCGTTGCGCGAAAAACGCGGTGAAATTTTAGCGGCGAATCTGGCTAATGCGGACACGCCCAATTTCAAAGCCCGCGATTTAGATTTTTCGCGCGTGTTGAAAAAATCAATGCCCGAACCAACCGTTTTAGCGCACACACAAACGGGACATTTTGCACCGGAAATGCCGTTTTTGGGCGCACAACTAAAATACCGCAATCCGAATCAAGTTTCACTCGATGGCAACACGGTTGAAGAACATATTGAACAAGCCAAATACGCTGAAAACTCGCTGCAATATCAAGCCAGTTTGCAGTGGTTAGGCGGCGAATTTAATGATTTAAAATCAGCATTCACAGGACAAGTCTAATGTCGTCATTAAATATCTTTGATATTGCCGGAAGCGGCATGAATGCTCAACAACTGCGGTTGAATTTGGTGGCGAGTAATATCTCTAACGCCAACAGCGTCAGCAGCAGTCAAGGCAGTGTGTACAAATCGCGCCAACCAGTTTTTGGTGCCGAGCTAAAAAATGTTATTGACGCTGAAAATGCGGCGAGTAAAGTCGAGGTTCTAGGAGTGGTTCAAAGTAACGCGCCTGCTGTCATGGAATACGCGCCAAATCATCCGATGGCAGATAAAGACGGCTATATTTTTAAGCCAAACGTAAATACGATTGAAGAAATGGCGAATATGATGTCTGCATCGCGTTCGTATCAAAACAATATCGAAGTGTTAAACACGGCGAAACAAATGATGTTACAAACATTAAGAATGGGTCAATAGGAGAATTTTATGGCAGTAGCAAGCAGCGCAGCAACAGATAATAAGTTCAGCAGTTTAACAACAACAACCATCGATGCCGCCGCCGCGTCCGCCGCCGCAGCAAAGAAAAAAACGTCGTTAGGTCAGGATCAGTTTTTGAAGTTAATGACCACGCAAATGACGCATCAAGATCCCAATAATCCGATGCAAAACGGCGAATTTTTGTCACAAATGGCGCAATTCGGCACCGTGTCGGGCATTCAAGATTTACAAAAATCATTTGCCACCTTTGCCAGTTCGATTACCTCGGATCAAGCGTTGCAAGCGGCGAGTTTGGTGGGGCGTGATGTCACAGTGACCAGTACGCAAGGTGTTTTGGCGGCGGGCGGCGACGTGAGCGGCACGGTTAATTTGACCAGCAGCACGCCCGATTTAACGATTTTAGTGACCAACGCCGCCACCGGTGAATTGGTGAAAACCATTGATTTAGGCAATCAAAGCGCGGGCAATGTGCCATTTTCTTGGGACGGCATCAACACCGCAGGCGCATTATCCAGTCCGGGTACTTACAAAATTGCCGCTTCCGCTCCGGTGAATGGCAAAAACACGATGTTTACGACAGATATAAATTCACGAGTGGGCAGCGTCGTGATGGCAAATGGAACAACTGGTATGAAAGTAAATCTTGCAGACGGTAGCAGCGTAGATTTTGCACAAGTTAAACAAATTCTTTAATTCTTAAACTAATTTCGAGGTCATTCATCATGGGTTTTTCAACAGCATTAAGCGGTCTAAAAGCTGCCGCCACCAACTTATCCGTCACCGGCAACAACATTGCGAACTCACAAACCGCTGGTTTTAAAGAATCACGCGCTCAGTTTGGTGATGTGTATGTGAGTAGTTTGGGCGCAGTAGGCAAAAGCACCGTCGGAACAGGCGTGAAAGTTTCTGCTATCGCGCAGCAATTTAAACAAGGCAACATCGAACCCACCGCCAACTCGTTAGATTTAGCTCTCAGCGGTGAAGGTTTTTTTGCGATGGGCGATGCCATTGACCCGACAACGCCCGATAAACCGCTAGAAGCGACTTCTTTTACCCGCAACGGCGCATTTCATTTGAATAACGTCGGGAACGTTGTGGATGATAATGGGCGGTATTTGTTGGCGTTCAAACCAACGGGAATAAACGTGGCGGACGGTTTCGACGTGGGCGTTAAATTACCGCTGAAACTTAACACCGATCAAGGTTCGCCGACTGAAACCGGCAATATCGATATGCAGTTGAATTTGAACGGTTCGGCACAAATCGCTATTACGCCATTCGCTTATACAACACCGGGTACGGCACCTTATGTTCCCGATCCAAAAACGTACACGCATACCACATCGATTACCACTTACGATTCATTAGGTAACGCGCATATTGCCTCAGCGTATTTTTGCAAAACCGCCGTGCCAAATGAATGGGATGTTTACACGTTTATAGATGGCAGAAGTATTCAGCCAGGCGTGCAAGAAGACGTTTATGCGATTCCGCCTGTTCCCGCTACCGGTGCGACACCTTTACCAGCGGGAACGATTACCACCAGTCCAACGCGAGTCGTTTTTGATGATAAAGGGCATTTATCAAAAGTATCACCAGTAGCCACAACGGCTGATTTAGCGGTTTCTACGGCGGCACTGGCGAAAATTAACTCGGATAAAGCGGCGGCGGCATCTGTGACGGCAGGTGTTGTGTCTAATGCCGCCATTACACGGACAGCAACCGCAACGACACAGCTCGCCAAGGCAACCCGTGAGGCCGCCGATGCCGTTGTCACCAAAGCCGTTGTGGATTTAAAAACCGCCACTTCAGATTTGACGGCAGCCCAGACAAGAGCGGATCTAACTGCAGCAGATCTTCAAAAAGCGATAGATGCGGTTGCCGCAGGTACGGGGACAGCGGCGACGCAGGCAGGATTTCAAGCCGCTGACACCTCGGCTCAAGCCAAACTGGTTGCTGCACAAGCTAAGAAAGATGCGGCGGATGCTTACAATAGTGGATTGCAAGGTGCCATTTTAACACCGGCAACGCCCGATGCAGCAGTGACAGATCCATTGTTGATTGCACAGGCACTTCAAGACGATGCAAAACTTTATTTTGACAATATCGCGCTGGTAGCGACAAATGGCACGATACCGGTAACGGTTGCGCTACAAAGTGCAAGAACCGAGGTAGACGCATCCACCGTCGCCATGTCAACGGCGGCGAGTAATAAAACGTCGGCTGAAGCCGTGGCGGCTATTGCCTTAGTGGATTGGGCGACATCGGATCAGATTGCAACCGATGCGCTGACTACCGCCGCAGATGCGGCAAAAGCGGCGGCAGCTCTGGGATTGCCAGGTATGACGGCTAAATTTCCCAATACTAAAATTGATTTTGGGGGCATCGACATTTCAGCAATCAATCCGGACATCAAAGTTAAAGCAATGAGTTTCAGCCTTGATTTAGCGAATACCACGCAGTTTTCAACGCCTTTCACCGTGAACGATTTAAAACAAGACGGTTTGCCGGTTGGTAATTTAACGGGTGTGGATGTGGATAAAAAAGGGATTGTGTACGCCAAATACAGCAACGGTTTTGCAAAGCCGATTGGTCAAGTTGCCTTGGCGCGTTTCCCCAGCAACCAAGATTTAGCAAAAGTGGGTTCGACGACGTGGATGTCTACGGCGGATTCTGGCATGCCGATTTATGGGGCAGGCGGCGACAACAATTTTGGCACGATTCAATCGTCAGCGATTGAAAATTCAAACGTGGATTTGTCGGAACAATTAGTGAAATTGATTGTAGCGCAACAAGCGTATCAAGCGAGTTCGCAAACGATTACGACGGAAAAAAGTTTGGTTGACACGATTTTGAGAATTTAGTTTTTAGTTTTGTGGGTGCGAATAAAATCGCATCCACAATTTTACCTTCAAAAAGGAGAACTTTATGGATCGCAGTCTTTTTATTGCTTCGAGTGGCGCGACACAAACGCTGCTGGCTCAAACGGCAAATGCCAACAATTTGGCAAACACGCAAACCACCGGTTTCAAATCGGATTTAGAACAATTTCGCAGTATGCCGGTATTTGGTGACGGTTATCCGACGCGCGTTTTTGCGATGACGGAAAAAGCAGCGACGGATTTTTCACAAGGGCCGCTACAAACTACGGGCAATGATTTAGATTTGGCAATCAATGGCGAAGGTTTTTTTGCCGTTCAAGATAGCAAAGGCAAAGAAGCGTACACTCGCGCGGGTGATTTAAAAATGACTCCCGACGGTGAATTGCAAACCAGTTCAGGTTTACGATTGTTAAATTCAGCGGGTCAGCCGATTACTATTCCGGCTTCCGAAAAATTATCGATTAGCAGTGATGGCACGATTAGTATTATTCCATTCGGCTCGCCTACCGGTGGATTGGTGACGATTGATCAACTAAAACTCATCAAGCCAGATTTGAAAAATGTTGAAAAACGGACGGATGGTTTGGCGTATATGAAAGACGGTAAACCGCAAGCCGACAATACCACCGTGCAAATTTCTCAAGGTGTAATTGAAGGCAGCAACGTCAGCGCAATTGGCGCAATGGTTGATATGATTGAGCTGGGGCGTAATTTTGAAATGCAAACCAATGTCATGAAAAATGCCAAAGAAAATGCAGCGGCAAGTGCCAAATTATTACAAATGTAATTTGCGTGGCATAGATAGTGCTGATATTTAGACATCGTAAGGGCAAATCACATTTGCCCTTCCAACACTCATAATTAAGAAAAGGGCGAATCGCATTTGCTCGTACATTTAAAATAATTTTCGGAGAATTATCATGACAGAACGCGCATTATGGGTAGCGAAAACGGGGCTGGATGCTCAACAAACCCGCATGGCGGTTATTTCCAACAACTTGGCGAACGTGAACACCACCGGTTTCAAAAAAGATCGCGCGGTGTTTCAAGATTTGATGTACCAAAATATGCGTCAAGTGGGCGCACAAACTTCCCAAACTTCTCAATTACCGACCGGTTTACAACTCGGTACCGGTGTGAAAACGATGGCGACCGAAAAAATTCATATTCAAGGTAACGTTGAACAAACCGGCAATAATTTAGACGTAGCGATTAACGGACGCGGCTTTTTACAAGTCACCATGCCGGACGGCAGCACAACTTACACACGCGACGGGCAATTAAAATTAGATTCTAACGGTCAGCTGGTGACGACAAACGGTTTGCCTTTAAATCCTGCGATTACCATTCCGAGTACCGCGTTAAGTGTCACGATTGGTTCAGACGGTACCGTTTCCATTTTAGAATCGGGCAATCCGCAACCGGCAAACGTCGGGCAGTTACAAACAGCGAATTTTATCAATCTCGCGGGTTTAGAACCGATTGGCGAAAATTTATACCGTGAATCTGGCGCGAGTGGCCCACCGGTTATTGGTACACCGGGTTTGGGTGAATTTGGGAGTTTGGTGCAAAATTCATTGGAAACTTCCAACGTGAATGTGGTGGAAGAATTAGTCGGCATGATTGAAACGCAACGCGCTTACGAAATGAATTCCAAAGCCATTTCAACCACCGATCAAATGTTGTCTTACATCACGCAAAATCTGTAACGAGTGATTAAAATGATAATACGCACTTTTCCATTTTTTGTGCTGTTGCCGATTTTTTTGACGGCGTGCAATACGCCTTTACCGAAGCGGGAACCTTCATTTGCGCCCGTCGCACCGGCTGATTTACGCCCACCTCAGCAAAGTTCAGGCGGCATTTATCAGGCAGGTTATGATAATCGTTTGTTTGAAGATCACACAGCCCGCCGCGTCGGTGATGTGTTAACTGTTTCTTTAAATGAAAATACCCAATCAAAAAAAGCCGCCAACAGCCAAGATTCAAAAGATGATTCACTTTCCGTGAGTTTGCCAACCTTATTTGGTTTAGGCGCGATATTGCTCGGCAGCGACATGAAAACGTCGATGGAATCTTCAAAATCTTTTAAAGGTAAAGGCAATGCCGGTCAAAGTAATAATTTAAATGGTCGAATTTCAGTGACGGTGGTGGAAGTGTTGCCGAACGGCAATTTAAAAATTCGCGGTGAAAAGCGGGTTGCTCTGAATGAAGGCGATGAATTTGTACGTTTATCGGGCATTGTTCGACCCGTCGATATTTCACCTTCAAACATTATTGATTCGGGTAAAATTGCCGATGCCACCTTTATGTACACCGGCGAAGGTGCAATGGCAGATGCTAGCGCGAAAGGCTGGGTATCGCGTGCTTTAAACAGTCCTTGGTTTCCTTTCTAACACACGAGCAATAACATGAATCTGCGACAACACGCTTTATTTTTAATCTTGATGCTGACAGGGTTTGCCTGTGTGACGACAGCACAAGCGGAACGCATTAAAGATATTGCGTCGATTGAGGGCGTTCGTGTCAATCAACTGGTCGGATATGGTTTGGTCGTAGGATTAGATAAATCAGGCGACAGCAGCACCAGTTCACCGACTTCAAAACAAAGTTTGAGCAATATGTTAATGCGTTTCGGCATTACATTATCGCCTGAAGATTTAAAACAATTAAAAGCAAAAAACATTGCGACCGTGGCGATTCAAGCGGAATTACCCGCGTTTGCCAAACCTGGAATGGCGATTGATGTCACGGTGTCGTCAATCGGTGATGCCAAAAGTTTGCGCGGCGGTTCGTTGTTAATGACTCCGCTAAAAGGCGCAGATGGTCAGGTTTATGCGATTGCTCAAGGTAATTTAGTCGTGGGCGGAATGAGTGCGTCGGGCAAAGATGGATCCAGTATTACGGTGAATAATCCTAGCGCAGGACGAATTGCGAATGGTGCCTTGGTTGAAAAAATAGTTCCGACTTCTTTTTCAGAAGGCGATTCGCTGGTGTTTAATTTACACCGTGCCGATTTCACCACTGCCAATCACATGGCGGAAGCGATTAACAAATTGCTCGGCGCAAATACCGCCAAAGCGATTGATGCCACGTCGGTGCGTGTGAATGCGCCGAGCGATTTGGGGCAAAAAGTGATGTTTGCGTCGGTGATTGAAAATGTCACCCTGGACATGGACGAAGCCCCCGCGCGAGTGATTGTGAATTCACGCACCGGAACGGTGGTGATTAGTAGCAAAGTGCGCGTGTCGCCTGCCGCTGTGACGCACGGAAGTTTGGTGGTCACGATTGATGAAAATGTGAACGTCAGCCAACCAAATCCGCTTTCGCAAGGTCAAACCGCCGTCACGCCACAATCGAGCGTGAAAGTGAAAGAAGAAAAAAATAGAATGTTTGCCTTTAGACCAGGTGTGGCGTTGGATGATTTGGTCAATGCCGTAAATCAAGTGGGCGCAGCTCCAAGCGATTTGGTGGCGATTTTGGAAGCCTTAAAATCGGCAGGCGCATTACACGCTGAACTGATTATAATTTAAGGAAATCCCATGTTAAACGCCCCGACTTCTGCCAATGCCTCGGCTTACAGCGATTTCAGTCAATTTGCAAAATTAAAAGTCGAATCTAAAACCGATACGCCCGCCGCGTTGCAAAAAGTAGCGAAACAATTTGAAGGCTTATTTTTAAATAATATCTTGAAAGGTATGCGGGCGGCGAAATTGGCAGAAGGTGCGTTTGACAGCAGTCAATCCGACAGTTACAACGAAATGTACGATCAACAACTTTCGGTACATTTAGCGGGTAAACCAGGTGTAGGTTTGGCGGATTTAATTGTGAAACAACTTAGTCCGAAAGCAGAAAATCAACAGCCGCAAAGTTTGGAAGATTATTTGAATAATCCGGTCACAATGGTGAAAACGCCCGACGGCATGGTCGCGACCGGTGGCGTATTTGAACGCGATTCCGACGAAACACCATTTAAGAATGGTCGTTCTGTGCCGATACAGTCTGCGGTTGATTTCGTCAGGCAGTTGCAACCGTTTGCTCAACAAGCTGCAAAAGGTTTAGGCATTGATCCCAATGCGTTGTTAGCGCAAGCCGCATTAGAAAGTGGTTGGGGAAATGCGGTGATTAAAAATAGTGATGGCACCAGCAGTCACAATTTATTTAACATCAAAGCAAATCGCGCGTGGCAAGGTAAACAAGTGCAAGTGTCGGCTCTCGAATTTGACCAAGGGATTGCACGAAGAATGAGTTCGGGTTTTAGAGCCTATTCGTCGTATCAAGAAAGTTTTCACGATTATGTGAACTTTATTAAAAACAATCCACGTTACGAATCTGCATTAACCAAAGTCGGTAATACTGAACAATACATGCGCGAATTACAGCAAGCGGGCTACGCAACTGATCCAAGCTACGCGGCAAAAGTCATGCACATTTACAAAAGTAATGCGTTAAATGTATTTGCGGACAATGCAGCAATGGTAGCGGTGAAATAAGCATCGCTATTTGTCGTTTTAACACTTTAGAAACAGGTTATTCCTATGCCCAGTGGAATTTTAGGTACCGCGTTGACCGGATTGATGGCGTTTCAACGCTCCATGCAAACCACCAGTAATAACATTGCCAACGTGAATACCGACGGTTATAGCCGTCAAAATACAAATTTAGAAACCGCTCCCACCACGTTTATACGCGGTAATTACATTGGAAACGGTGTCAATGTCACCAATGTTACTCGCAGTTACGATCAATTTATCAGCAATAATATTCGCACTTCGGCATCGGCGTTAGGCAATGCTGATCGCTTTCAATCGATGACGGCACAAGTCGATAATTTGATGGCGAATCCCGAAACGGGTATGGCGAATGCGATGAAATCATTTTTTAATTCCGTGAACACGGTTGCCAGCGATCCCACCTCAATTCCCGCGCGACAAGTCATGGTCACGGAAGCGAATACATTAACCATGCAATTTAATAGTGTTTCAACGCAATTAGAAACGTTGCGCGGTCAAAATAATGCGTACATGCAAACGAACGTCGATAACATTAACAGCTTCACGCAAAACATTGCGGATTTAAACAGCAAAATCGCTGCTGCATCGCGCGGGGGCGCGACACAATTCCCCAATGAATTATTAGATCAACGCGACCAATTATTAGCGAAACTATCTGAAAATATTGATATTTCAACGTTGGCGCGTCCCGATGGTTCTGTCGATGTGTTTATCGGACAAGGTCAGGCGTTAATTTCCGGTGATTCACGTTCTAAATTATCCTTAGGAAGTTCAACCACCGACCCGATGCAAAAAAATGTGTTGATGAATGGCTACGATGTCAGCAGTCAATTTGCCAGCGGTTCGTTAGCGGGCGCGGTGAAATTCCGAGATCAAGTTTTAGATCCTGCCCAACAACAATTAGGATTGGTTGCCGCTGGTTTAGGAATTTCCTTCAACGAAGTTCATAAACAAGGTGTTGATTTAAATGGCGCGACCGGAAAGGAAATGTTCACCTTTCAACCGACTGAAATTCCCGTTTACGCTGATAACGGCAACATGGGCGGCGGGTTAAAAGTAACTTTTGACAGAGCGACGTTAAATCAATTACACGCCAGTGATTACCAATTGGATTACAACGCGGGGGCTTATTCCTTAACGCGATTATCGGATAATGCCAAAATTATGTTACCGACAGGCGGTTTGCCGACAACCGTCGATGGCATGACCATTACCGAACTAGCGGTGCCAAGTGGAGCCGCGAGTTTTACCATTCGTCCAACCTATCAATCGGCGAAAAATATCACCGCCATGATTACCGACCCGAACGAAATTGCTGCTGCAACAACAACCGCACAAGGCGATAACACGAATGCGTTGGCGTTAGCGAATTTAGAATCTCAAGGCACGCTAATCGATGGCAAAACATTTAGTCAGTCTTATCAACAAATGGTCGCACGAGTTGGTACGTCAGCAAATGCCGCGAGTGTCAGTTTATCGGCTCAGAAGGCGTTAAATAATCAAGCGGTGGAAGCGCGAGCCAATTTTGCCGGTGTGAATTTGGATGAAGAGGCGGCAAATTTAATTAAATTTCAAAATGCTTATCAAGCGTCATCTCAAGTGGTCGCTATTTCGCGAACCTTGTTTGATAGCTTGCTTGGCGCAATTCGATAGGGGATTATCATGCGTATTTCAACGGCTTATCCGCAACAATTCAACATCAATTCGATGTTTGATCAACAAAATAAATTAAACTCAACGCAATTAAAGGTTTCTTCGGGTCAAAAGTATTTAACACCGGCTGAAAATCCTTCCGCCGCTGCCTATTCATTGGGTTTTAAACAAGCGATTGGCGAAGCGACGCAACATCAAGATAACATCGCAGCTGCAAATCAGAGATTGGGTTTGGAAGATACGACGTTGGCAACGGTTACTGAGGCGATTCAACGCTTACAAGAATTGGGTTTGCAAGGCGTGAGTGATTCTGGCAATTCAGTCACCGCGCGAAATGCGATTGCTGACGAATTCGATCAGATAAACCAACAACTTATTAGTTTAGCAAACACTCGTAATGCAAATGGTGAATATCTTTTTGCAGGGATAAAATCCAATGTGATGCCATTCAGCATGGAAAATGCGAATTCGACAATCGCTGTTATGCCTTCTGTCACGCGACCAACTACATTTATGGATGCCGCAATTGGTGGAACGGGCGTTACTGAAAAAAATTATACGGTTGGTTCAGCGGGTGGTGACTTTAAAATTAGCTACAACATGGACACTGTGCCAGATAAAATGGACGTTTATGTTAATGATAAATTGATGGCGAGTACGAATGGCGTGGTTTCAGGCTCAGGCGCATTGAGTATTCCGAGTTCCGAAATCCCTGCTGGTGCAAAAGTAAAAGTAGTGATGTCGGCGGGTGATAGTACGTCATGGCGATTCAATGTGAGTTATTCAGGCGGTATAACCGAAGATGGTACATTAGCAGGATCGGGAACGGTCGTCGAAGCACAATCCGCAACGACAACAACGGATGGAAATATTCCGACTGCTTTTACTTATTTTGGTTCAAATACACAACGATCGATTCAAGTTGGTTCCGCGCGTACCATAACCGATGGCGATACTGGCACAGCGGTTTTTGTTTCGACGGCAACGGGCAAATCACTTTTCGACGCGGTTAAAAACTTTTCTGACGAATTGAGAGCCGACAAACCGACGTTGGAAACGTTGCAAGAATTGGATAACGCGCTTGTGCAAGTTTCGACTGTTCGCTCAAATATCGGCGCACGACAAAATGCGCTCGATAAACAAAAGTTAACCAATCAAGACTTTATTATCAACACCAAAACGGCATTGTCGGAAGTCGCGGATTTAGATTACGCTACCGCGATTACCAATTTGAATGCACAACAATTGTCACTGCAAGCCGCACAACAATCGTATGCGAAAGTGCAAAGTATGTCGTTATTTAAGTATTTCTAAAGTTCAAAAAAGCGGTGTCTGATAATTGTCATACAAATTGGACAAAATAAGTGCGTTGGATAAAACCCAGCGCACTCGTCAAAAAAAACGGGGTTATGCTTAACAATTTAGGCGTAGATGCTGTAATATCCGCCAAACATTTTGCTTTAAATTGATTACTAAATGGAGAAAAAATAATGGCGAGTATTCTTGCAGTGGATGATTCAGCCTCAATGAGAAAAATGGTCGCGTTTACGTTGAAAACAGCGGGTTATGACGTTGAAGAAGCCGAAGACGGTGTCGATGCGTTAGAAAAAGCGAAATTGCGGACGTTTGATTGCATTGTCACCGATGTGAATATGCCTAACAAAGATGGCATCGAACTCATTCGAGATCTTCGACAATTACCCCAATATAAACATGTGCCAATGCTTATGTTGACCACTGAATCGGGCATGGATAAAAAAACGCAAGGCAAAGAAGCAGGGGCAACGGGCTGGATGGTTAAACCATTTAATCCGGATCAGCTGTTAAAAACGTTATTGAAAGTGTTAGGCTAATCCAACGCAGCATCACCTTAATTTTGTTTAGCAAGTAAAGGAAAAAACTATGTCCATCGATATGACAGAATTTCACGATATTTTATTTGAAGAATGTTTGGAAAATTTAGACATTATGAAAACGGAGTTAAATAGCATCGATTTGAATGCGTTTGATAAAGAAAGAATGAATACCATTTATCGTGGCGCACACACCATTAAAGGCGGCTGTGCGATGTTAGAATTTAATATTGTCGCCGAGTATGCGAAAGAAATGGAGCATCTTTTAGGTGAAATGCGCGATCAAACCAAGCAAACAAATCCTGATAATATCGGCGTGATGTTGGAATCGGTTGAATTTATTCGCGCTATGATTAAACAGTTACAAAATAAAGAAGTGCTAGACGACGCGAATGCCGCAATACATCGTGCCAAAATGCACGCCGCAATCGTTTAAGTTCGCGCTTATTTGCGCCAAAATAAAAAATAATCAGTGTAATACGTCATAGACTTATAAATATGTCTATTGCAATTTTTGTCGCTTTGAACCTATTTTAGGCAACAAGATTTGCGCTGAAACTGAGTGTAAATGTTAGAAAGAAGGGTTGATTCCAACCTAATTTAAATAAACGCAGGCACAGGTTAAATTTATGTCTATTGATATGTCACAATTTCATCAAGTTTTCTTTGAAGAGTGTTTCGAAGGTTTGGAAGCGATGGAATCTGGGTTGTTGTCGCTCGATATTGGCGACATTGATTCCGAAGTCATTAACACCATTTTTAGAGCGGCTCATTCTATCAAAGGCGGCAGCGGCACGTTCGGTTTTACCGTGGTGGCGGAATACACGCACATCATGGAAACGTTACTCGATGAAATGCGTGACGGGCGTAGACCAGTCACCAAACAGGCAGTTGACGTATTGTTGGGTTCGGTCGATTGTTTGCGCGAAATGCTGACTTCAATTCAAAATGAAGAAGATGTAAATATGGTTAGCGCGGCGAAGCATCAAGCAGCGTTAGAAATAGAATTGAATGGTTCAGCTGGCAATGCGCCCGAAGCGGTGAAAATTGATAAAGTTGCACCCATCGCCGCGCCACTCAAACCAGAAGAAATCACCGAAATTGACGAGGAACAAGGTTGGAAAATCGCCTTTTGTCCGTATTTGAATTTGCTCAAAACCGGCAATGATCCGGTGCGTTTGTTTCGAGAACTTAATGGATTGGGCGAATTTACGTCGAATGTTAATATCCAAGATATACCGCCTTTTGATGAATTAGACCCCGAAGAATGTAATATCTCTTGGGAATTAAAATTAGTCACTGAGGCGAAAGAAGCCGCCATTCGGGAAATTTTCAGTTGGGTTGAAGACGATTGTGCTTTAGAAATCACGCCACTATCAAAACCTAAAAAAGTCAAAAAACCAAAAATTACACCCACCGCGCCAGTCGTTGAAGTAGTGACCGCCACTCCTGACGTGGTTGAATCCGTCGCTAAAAAAGCGGCTGTTGTCGTTGAATCCGATCCGTCTAAAAACACCCCGAAAGCCTCCAGTTCCATTCGTGTTGATACCGATAAAATTGATACGTTGATTAACATGGTGGGTGAAGTTGTGATTACGCAATCGATGCTCGGATTGATTGGCGAAAATTTCACCATGGATAAAGTCGGGCAGCTGAAACGCGGCTTGGCGCAATTGGAACGTCACACTCGTGATTTGCAGCAAAGTGTGATGAATATCCGAATGTTGCCGATTAGTTTCGTATTCAGTCGTTTCCCGCGCCTGGTGCATGATATTAGTACGCAATTGCACAAAAAAATTACGCTGAAATTGGTCGGTGAAAATACCGAAGTCGATAAAGCTGTCGTCGAATTGATTAACGATCCGTTGGTACATTTGATTCGTAACAGTTTGGATCACGGAATTGAAATGCCGGCGGAACGGATTGCGGCGGGCAAACCAGAAATGGGGACGATTGAGCTGAAAGCCTATCACCGTGGCGGTCACATCGTGATTGAAATTGTCGATGATGGACGCGGCATGGATAAAGCGAAATTGTTGGCGAAAGCGATTGAAAAAGGCTTGGTCGATGAAGCAACGATTATGTCCGACAAACAAATTCTGGAATTGATTTTCATGCCTGGTTTTTCAACCGCCGAAAAGTTGACCGATATTTCAGGGCGTGGCGTGGGAATGGACGTAGTACGTCGAAACATTCAATCGTTGGGCGGCAATATCGATATTATTTCTGAACTGGGCAAAGGTTCAACGATTGCTATTCATTTGCCGTTAACGTTGGCTATTTTAGACGGTCAATCGGTCGCGGTGGGCGATGAAACCTACATTGTACCGCTGGTGTCAATTATTGAATCTATCAATATCACCGAAAAAATGCTCAACAAAGTAGCGGGCAAAGGCGAAACGTTCAAATTACGCAGCGAGTATTTACCCATTATCCGAATGCGTGAAATTTTCAACGTAAAATCCGGCGCAGCGACCAAATCGAATGAAGGTGTGATTGTCGTGGTAGAAGGACAGGGCGCATTGTGTGGGTTTTTAGTCGATGAATTATTGGGTCAACAACAAGTTGTTATCAAATCACTGGAAGCCAATTATCGGCGTGTCGAAGGCGTATCGGGAGCAACTATTTTGGGCGACGGTTCGGTGGCGTTGATTCTCGATGTTCCTGGTTTAGTTCGCTTATCTGTGCGCTAATTTCATTCACTTAAACTTAAACAGAAAATCGTTATGTCACCAGAAAACGAAATACGAGCGGTAAAAGAAGTCGCGCAAACCAATTCAGAAACCTCCATTACCATTCAGTATTTGAGTTTTGTTTTGGGCAAAGAAGAATACGGCGTTGATATTTTACGGGTACAAGAAATTAGAAGTTGGGAACCCGTTTCGCGCGTGCCAAATGTGCCACCTTATGAAAAAGGCGTGGTGAATTTGCGCGGGGCGATTGTCCCCATTATCGATTTGCGCGAACGTTTCAGTCTTAGTAAAGTCGAATATACGCCGCTGACGGTAGTCGTTGTTTTACAAACGGGCAGCGGTAATCACACTCGCATTATGGGTGTGGTGGTGGATTCTGTTTCCGACGTGATTAGTATTGATAAATCTGAAATCCAAGGCGCACCGGATTTTGGCACAAAAGTCAGCAATGAATTTATTAACGGTCTCGTCTCAGTTAATGAACGCATGGTCATGTTGCTGGATGTGGACAAATTATTGACGTTGGAATCGTTAGAACAATCCGAAAACTAATTTTTGGTCGCAAAATTTTGACGAGAACGCTGCAATGAAAATGAATATGCCCGTCACCAATAACGAAGTCGTGATGAAAGCCGGAACGATTTTAGTTACACGCACAGATTTAAAAGGTGTGATTACGTTTGCGAATGATGCTTTTATAAACATCAGCGGATATTCACGCGCCGAGCTGATTGGCTCGCCGCACAACATTGTTCGCCATCCTGATATGCTTTCCGTTGTTTATGAAGAAATGTGGAATACCATCAAAAAAGGTAATCCGTGGCACGGCGTGGTGAAAAATCGTACAAAAGCGGGGGATTTTTACTGGGTGAGCGCGAATGCGATGCCGCATTTGGAAAATGGTGTCTCGATTGGATATATTTCTGTGCGTCACGCGCCTTCGCGTATGGATATTAAAGAAGCCGAACAGTTGTATCATAACGTTGTCACCCATCAAGCTAAGTTGCATTCAACAGGCGTGACCGCTTTTTTTAAGAAAATCAAAGAAATTTCACTTGGCAAAAAATTGGCATTGGCATCGGTGTTACTTGCCGCGCCGAACGTTTTTTTAATGTCCGAATTTTTGAATTCTGCCGATTATGGTTGGCTATCAATCGTCGCTGCGTTCACTGTTTTAGGTGGGTTGATAGTTTTAAAAGTTTCTAATGAAACCCATCAATTAGTGACATTATCGATTAGCGAATTACAAAAACTCAGTGCAAATAAATTTAGTGCGCCGCCTAATTTAAGACGTGATGATCAATTTGGCGATTTGTTCCGCACCATTTACGGCACAAGTATTAAAGTAGGTAGCGATTTAGGGCATTTAAATCAAGACGCTGCTGATGCGCTGCGTATTATTAGTGGGTTAGAAAATGTGCAATCTAGCGTGTTAATTACGAATGCCGATTTAGATATTATTTTTGTGAATCAGTCAGCGAAAACCTTATTTTCAAAAGTAGAGTCCGATGTTAAAAAGCTGTTACCCAATTTTAGGGCGGATAAATTGCTTGGCTCGAATATCGATGTCTTTCATAAAAACCCTGAATATCAGCGTCAATTACTCGATAATTTGGTCGATTCGGCTAATTATAATCTCGAATTGGCAGGGCATTTGTTTCAACTTATTGTGAAACCGGTGATTTCAGCGGACGGTTCGCGAATCGGTTACATTGCTGAGTGGTTGGATAGAACCCAAGAAAATAAAATCGAACGTGAAATTGAGCATTTAGTGAATTCGATTAGATTTGGCGATTTGAGTGCGCGAATTCATTTGGGTGATAAAGAAGGCTTTACAAAATCGTTGTCAATAAACATCAATGGGTTAACGGATATGATTGAAAGCGTATTTGTTGACATCAATGCCATTATTCAAAAGATGGCAGACGGCGATTTAACGGGCAATATTCTCACCGATTACCAGGGCATTTACGCGCAATGCAAAGATAATATCAATGAGGCAATTACTAAAATAAATCAGTTTATTCAGCAAATTCGTGAATCGGCTAACTTTGTAAATAATGCGTCACAAGAAATAGCCAGCGGCAATAATAATTTGTCACATCGTGTCGAACAGCAAGCCGCGAGTTTGGAAGAAACTGCTGCGAGTATGCAAGAGTTGGCGAGTATCGTAAAAAGTAACGCAGCCAATACGCAACACGCATCCCAAGTTGTACAATCTACTGCGAAATTAGCAGAAAAAGGTGGTGACGTGGTGAAATCTGCCATTGCCGCGATGCAAGAAATCAATGAAAGTAGTAGTCGTATTGCTGAAATCATTGGCGTGATTGACGACATTGCGTTTCAAACTAATTTGTTAGCGTTAAATGCGTCAGTGGAAGCGGCGCGGGCGGGTGAACAAGGACGTGGTTTCTCCGTGGTGGCTACTGAAGTCAGAAATTTAGCGCAACGCAGTGCAATAGCAGCGGCTCAAAGTAATGAATTGATTCAAACTAGCGTGCAGAAAGTGCGTTCTGGCACGGCATTTGTTAATGAAACAGGTGCGGCGTTAATTGAAATTGTGGACAGTATTATTAAAGTGGGTGAGATTGTCAGTCACATTACCAACTCCAGTAACGAACAATCAGCTGGCATTAGTCAAGTTAATCAAGCTGTCACGCAAATGGACGATATTACTCAACAAAATGCCGCATTAGCCGAAGAGGCGGCAGCGAATAGTATGGCGATGAGTGAGCAATCCGCCAAAATGACTCAGTTTATTAGTGTCTTTAAAGTGAGCGATAAATCATCACTGTGGGTGGCGCGTCCTGATGATAGCGCACCGCTAAAAACGGTTGTTAAACCCAAAAGGGCTGCACTCGTTCAATCATACCCTACTCATAATAGCGATGATTGGGAAGAATTTTAATTTGATTACCGATCAATGCTCACCAAATATAACTCGCAGGAAATGACAACCATGACAACCGATCACATCGCAGTAAACAGCAAACAAATTGAACAGTTTTTAACGTTTGAACTCGCCAACGAAGTATACGGCGTAGAAATTTTAAAAGTACAAGAAATCAGGGGTTGGGAAGCAGTTCGCGTCATACCTAATGCGCCGTCTTTTATTAAAGGTGTTTTAAATTTGCGTGGATCGGTCATTCCAATCGTTGATTTGCGCGAACGCTTTTCGCTTGAACATTGCGATTACACCCAAAAAACCGTCGTGATTGTGTTGTGTGTCAAGCGTCATCGTGCCGAAACGTTTGTGATGGGTATTGTTGCCGATGCGGTATCGGATGTGCTGGATATTAAACTCAGTGAAATTAAAAAAGCCCCTAATTTCGGTTCACAATTAGATACTCGTTATATGCGCGGCATGCACGTTTATAAAAAAAATATGATTATGTTATTGGACGTGGATAAACTGCTCAATCCGGATGAATTGGACGATATTGAAACGATTTCCGATTCAGTCTCTGACTATGATGAATTGCTGTAATGACCAGACTAGTCGCGATTATTAACCAAAAAGGCGGAGTCGGAAAAACAACGACTACCGCTAATTTGTGCCACGCGCTGGCGGAATCAGGCAAAAAAGTCACGGTGATTGATTTTGATCCACAAGGACATTTGGCGGTTTCATTTGGTATTATTTCGCACGACATTAGCGGCATCGATTTGGCATTACTCAAAGAAAAAACCATCGATGAGCAAGTGGTGCCAATACGCGAAAATTTGCAATTGATTCCGGCGGGTTCAAAACTAAAAGACGTGGAACAAATGAGCAATACCGGTTCACCACGCGGTGTGTTGTTGCGTGATGCGTTGCGCGGGCAATTGCTGGATCAAGATTTTATTTTTATTGATTGTCCACCTTCGTCGGGATTATTGGTGGCGAACGCGCTGATTGCCACACAAGAAGTTTTGGTGCCGATGGCGGGTGATTTTCTCGCGTTACAAGGTTTGTCACATTTAATGGCAACGATTAAACGTTTTGAAGGTGCGTTAAAAAGACACTATAAATTGTCGGTCGTTATTTCGCGTTATATGTCTACGCGCCGCATTTCTGGTCAGGTTTTAAACGTTTTACTGGCGCACTTTCCGAATCAAGTGTTGGCGACGGTCATTCGTGAAACTGCGTTATTAGCGGAATGTCCAAGTTTTGGGCAAACCATTTTGGAATACAGTCCTAAAAGCCGTTCAGCAAGAGATTTTCGTAACCTTGCCAATGATTTTCTTGAAAATAGAGTGATGACAGATGACAACAAATAATTTAATTGGTTACGACCCGCTAGCGTGGCTAGATGGCGAGGTGATTGAAGAAATTCCCCCCGTCGTAATGGCTAAAAAAACGACTAAATCCAGAGCAAAAGTGAAAGTGGCACCGGTCGAAATAGCGGAAGAACTGACAGTGGTTACGGGTGAAATCGTCGATAACGCCGCCGAATTGCAAACAGTAGCGCAAGTACAAAACGAAATTAAGCCAATTGTTGACACGCCGGAAGAAATTGAAATCGATGTGATAATTGATAAAAATGGCGATATTGATGTGAGAATTGATGGCGAAGAACACGCAGATATTGAGTTTGAAATTTCGACGGAATCGCAACAAACCGATGAAGAAGTGATTGATCAAATCGTTGACGAAGTTAACGAAATGCTTGTGGAAACCGTTGAAACGGAAGTTATCGAAAGCGTTCCTGAAAAAATCGTCGAGCCACTGATTGAATTAGGGTCGGACGCAACGATTAAACACATTGCTAAACTTTACAACACGATTAAACAGGCTTTGGCGGCATACGACACGCTTGAAATTAACGCTTCAAATGTGACTACAATTGATACGGCGACGTTGCAATTATTGGTTTCGCTGAAAAAAGACGCACCACGTTTGAATAAAATTGTAGATATTATTCACCCATCTTCTCGGTTTATCGAATCCGCCAAATTATTGAATTTACTTGACGTGCTTGATGTAATTGACGTTTAACGTGAGCAATCAGCTCAAAGGAAATGCGTCACAGTTATGGCAATTGTAGAAAAGAATCGCGAGTTTGCATTTACCGCCGAAGATTTCAATTTTTTGAGAAAATTGTCGAATGATTATTCTGGTATTCAAGTACCTGATGAGCGTTTTGATATGTTTTATTCTCGCCTATCTAAGCGCGTTAGAAAGTTAGGATTAAACAATTTTAAAGAATATTGCCACTATTTACGCAGCCATCATGAGCATGAATTTACTGAATTTATTAACGCCATTACGACGAATCTGACTTCTTTTTTTCGTGAACAGCATCATTTTGATTATTTGCGCGACGTAGTCATTCCTGAATTATTGGTGCGGAATGTGGCGACAAAACAAATGCGTATTTGGTCAGCCGGTTGTTCAACGGGTGAAGAGCCTTATTCGCTGGCAATGACGTTGTTAGAAAATGTTCCACGCGATTGGGATGTGAAAATTTTAGCGACTGATATAGATACGAATGTATTGCAAACAGCAGCCGATGGTATTTACACTGAAGACCGCATTGCTGATTTACCGTTAGAGGTGTTGAAACGTTGGTTTATGAAAAGTAAATCATCGCCGAATAACGTTAAAGTTAAAGCCGAATTACAAAAAATTATTCAATTTAAACAGTTGAATTTAATGCAAGAATGGGAAATGAAAATGCCCTTTGATATTATTTTTTGTCGTAATGTTCTCATCTATTTTGATCGTGAAACAAAAGCGGCGTTGGCAAAACGGTATGCTAAACTGCTTGCCAGTAAATCGTGGTTATTTATTGGGCATTCAGAATCCTTGAATCAAATTTGTAGTGAATTTGAGTTAGTTACAACTACTAGTTATCGAAAAAACACCTAAATGAATTCGAATCAAATTAACAAGCCGTCTATTCACGGCTTTGATCATATCAATCGTTACCTAGACAGAGATTACGGCATTGTTGCGGCAAAAATATTGCCCGGTGAGTATTACGTCACCGATGAAAACGAACTCATTACGACGGTTTTAGGATCGTGTATTTCGGCGTGTGTGCGCGACAAAGAAACAGGGGTCGGCGGAATGAATCATTTTATGTTACCCGAAACAACGGCGACGAAAATGAAACAAGGTAGCGATGCCTTGATTGGTAATGCCACACGCTACGGCAATTATGCGATGGAGCATTTAATCAATACGATTTTGTCCAATGGTGGCAAGCGTAAAAATTTAGAAATCAAAGTGTTTGGCGGTGGCAAAATTATTCCGACATTAGGTGACGTAGGTAAAAGTAATATCAGTTTTATTTTGGATTATATTGACCAAGAAGGATTAGCGTTACTCTCTCAAGATTTAGGTGATATTTATCCACGCAAAGTAATTTATTTTCCAAAAACGGGTAAAGTGGGCATGAAGAGAATTCAAGATTTACATAACGACACGATTGCACAGCGTGAGCGTCAATATTCAAGAAACATCAAAGATTTGCCGGTTGAAGGCGATGTTGAGTTATTTTAGTTTAAATAATTTAACTACGAATCGATTATATAAATTTTAGAGTCGTACATGAAAAAAATTCGAGTTTTGATTATTGACGATTCTTTGTTAATCCGAAAAGTGCTAACCCGTGTGCTGGATACCGCCGCTGATATTGAAGTAGTGGGTGCAGCGGAAAATGCGTTAGTCGCCCGCGAAATGATTAAGCAGCTCAATCCCGATGTATTAACATTGGATATTGAGATGCCACACATGGATGGACTGACGTTTTTGCGAAATTTAATGCGTTTGCGTCCGACACCAGTGGTGATGATTTCAGCATTAACCGAACACGGTGCCGAAGCTACATTGAATGCGATGGCGTTAGGTGCTGTCGATTTTGTGGCGAAACCTAAAGTAAATGCTGAGAATACTTTGGTCGATTATTCGGAAGAAATTATTGCGAAAGTACGCCTCGCCGCGAATACCAATGTTCAAGCAATAAAAATCTGCGAGGAACCGCTCGACATTGAAAAAGAGCTCAATCCAATGCAGCGAATTTTATCAGCTCGAAAACACACGGGTTTTAATAAAATCATTGTGTTGGGGTCATCGACAGGCGGCACGGAGGCAATCAAAGTAGTCATGAAAAATATGCCCGCCGACAGTCCACCCATTCTAATCACTCAACATTTGCCAGCGGCGTTTAGCGAATCGTTTGTGAATCATATTGATTCGATAACAGAAATGACGGCGAGTATTCCTGTGCATGGTCAAGTTGTGGAGTGGGGCAACATTTATCTCGCGCCAGGCAATCAACACATGGAAGTCATCCGTAGCAATAATCAATATGTGATTCAGTTACAAAATGGTGAGCCAGTGAATCGGCATAAACCGTCGGTAGATGTGCTATTTTATGCGGCGGCGAAATGTGCCGGTGAAAATGCGGTATGTGTTTTGCTTACAGGAATGGGAGCAGACGGTGCAGTCGGAATGAAAGCCATGAAGGCAGCTGGTACAAAAACCATTGTGCAAGATGAAGCGTCGAGTGTGGTGTGGGGAATGCCAGGGGCGGCATTTAAATTAGGTTGTGTCGATTACGTTGTTCCGTTAGATGACATTGCTGCTAAAATTTTGACGCTGGTCAAATCTGGATCGCGCTAATCAACAGACATTATTTTCAGGCGAAAAAAACATTATGAATAGTCAGACAAAATCACAATTTATTGCTGTTGCTTCGATTACGTCGGAGTTGAGTGCGGTGATGGTCGTGGCGAAAGAGATTTCGTTAGCGGCAGCGAATGCGAAAGCGATTGCGTTTCGAGCGGGTGATAAAGCCAAAGGTTTTCAACCGATTACCGATTTTATTAACGAACTGGCGAAAGAAACGATTGAATTAGTCACCAATATCAACGTGTATGCGTTGTTATTGTATCGGTTGACGGTGAATGAATATAGACGAACCGCTGCTTATAACCGTTTTGAACAAGTCGCAAAATTAGCGGTCGGGGCGTGTTATGCCGATTCGATGCAAGAGCCTATTACAACCGCAAGAACCATTATGCAGGATTGCCAACGTCAATTTAAACGTGACGTGACGCAATTATTAGGACAGCTCGAAGCGGTGATGCACCACGCACGAGCGGCACGAGTTATTGCAGCAAACTCTCGAATTGAAGCCTCGCAAGCAGGCGAGTATTTGCAAAGTTTACAAGCCGTTGCCGAAAGCGTCGATAAAGCCGCGCATACCATTCATGATAATGTGCAACGGTGTCGCATCGCATTATCGATTTATCGCAATAGTTAAAATAGGAACATTGTTTTTATGAAAATGACCAAAATTTATGAGGGAGCGCACCAATGGATTATGTTTGGACGCGACGAAAATAAACCCGATAACATTATCGATAGTAATCAGTATATTGTTCGTACAGCGAATAAATGTTTATTGCTGGAACCCGGTGGTACAGAATTATTTGCACCGATGATGGCGGCGGTTTTGCATCATGCACCGGTTGAACAAATTACCGATTTATTCGCTTCGCACCAAGATCCTGATGTAATTTCGTCTTTGGGTTTGTGGGATCAAGCGTTGTCGAATGCAAAATTGCACGCGCCCGCACTTTGGGAAGGCTACATTCGTCATTTTGGTTGTGAATCCATTCAATATGTACCGATTCCTGATAATGGCGAAACAATTAAAATAGAATCAGTCGAATTACAAATTATTCCGGCACATTATTTGCATTCACCTTGTGGGTTTCATGTGTATGATCCCCAAGCGAAAATTTTAATGTGTGGTAGCGTTGGTTCCGCGTTTGAAGCACCTGGTGCGCCGGTATTTGTGGAACGTTTTGATGTTCACGTTGAAAAAATGCGTTATTACCATCAGCGAATGATGCCGTCGAATCAAGCCAAACGCGCGTGGGTTGATCGCGTTAGAAATTTAGATATTGATATTTTAGCTCCACAACATGGGCGCATGTTTAAAGGCGACGACGTGAAACGTTTCCTTGATTGGTTCGATTCGTTACAAGTTGGAACCGGTGTTTAGTTAGAGAAAATATAAATTTGTTGTGTGTTGTTAAGAGTGGTTGAGTTTGTGTTCTGTTAGAAAAAAGTTGTTTGTTGTGTTTTTGTTTTTTTGTTGAGAAAGTGGGGAAGAACCGTCTGATGAGCAATTATCAGGCGGTTTTTCTTTTCTAGCGATTTATTGTACTGGCGCGACGTAGCCTTCAGGCTTTTCGTTATTGCCTTCAAATAAAAATTTGCGACGTTCGGCGGCTAAAAATGACCGCGCTTTTGGATCAAAACTGGCTAATCGATTTTCGTTAATCAGCATAGTTTGTTGGCTTAACCACGCTTGCCACGCGCCTTTTGAAATGTGTTCAAAAATTTCTAAACCTTGTTCACCAGGAAATGGTGGCGCGTCTAAACCTTCGGCTTCGGTACCCAGTTTTACACAATGAATGGTGCGTGTCATAAAAAATCCTCTGTTGTAAGTTGCGTTAAAAGTGTGTTGATCGGCGCGGGTAATGCCCGATTTTGCCATTCTTGGCGCGTGTGAAAATTTAAATTATCGATGGCATTCACGTCCATCAACAGCGGTGTGAAATCCAAATGGTAATGTGAAAATGTGTGCCGTTGCGTCGGCGAAAAGTGGTGATTTTGAATGGTTAAATTGCGTTCATGACACCATAATTGCGCGTCTTCCCGCGTTGCAACTTCGGGCAAACTCCACAATCCGCCCCAAATTCCTTTGGTCGGACGTTGTTCCAGCCAAAGTTGGTGCTGTTCATTGCGAATCACCAAAAAAAGCGTTTGTTTAATCGGCGATTTTTTTGCGGGTTTCGACGACGGATACTGTGCCACAGTTTGCGTCAAAAATGCGGCGCAATTCGTTGACATCGGGCAATCACCACAACGCGGTTTACTGCGCGTGCAAAGCGTCGCGCCCAAATCCATAATCGCTTGCGTGTAATCATCGCACCGTTCCGACGGTGTAATTTTTTCGCTCAATGCCCACAATTTCGTTTCAACTTCGCGCAATCCTGTCCAACCTGAAACCGCATAAAAGCGCGTTAAAACCCGTTTCACATTGCCATCCAGAATTGGCTGCGATGTTTGAAACGCAATGCTCAAAATAGCTCCCGCTGTCGATTTTCCAATGCCCGATAACGCTAACAATTCAGGTAGCGTATTCGGAAAATAACCGAATTGAATAATCGTTTGCGCGGCATGATGCAAATTTCGAGCGCGAGCGTAATAACCCAATCCCGCCCAACGCAATAAAACGTCGTCAAGTGGTGCGGCGGCTAAGGTTTCGACGGTGGGAAATTTTGCAATGAACGCTTGAAAATACGGAATTACGGTAGCGACTTGCGTTTGTTGCAACATAATTTCGGACAACCACACGCGATACGGTGATTTATCCTGCTGCCACGGCAAATCTTTTCGCCCGTGTGTGTCGAACCACGTCAATAAAGCGTTGGCAAAATCAAAGTCTGTGGGTGGTTTTTCTAGCGTCATGCTATGATTTCAAGCTCATAAAAAGAATAAAAAGGAGAGGAAAATGTTATTAGCAAAAATGGCAGCAGCAGGCGTTGTAATTTGGTTTTATCTGACTGCCAAAGACCATGACGAACCATCGGTTAAATGGGCGATTATTGGTTTAATTGGTTTTGCCATAACGTGGGAGCTGGCACATTTAGCCGCTGATACGTTGTTGCCTAAAAGTCCATCGGCAGCGTTTATTTCATCTAACTTGCCGGCGTTTGTGGGTGTTGCAGCGGCTTGGTTGATTCGTAAAAAATTGTTACTCGATACCAAGCGCGATAATTCTTAAAACACAAAAGGCGCAAGATTTTCAAACCTTGCGCCTTTCGTTTGACCAATCGAATTATAATTTAGCTTCGTTGGTAGCAAGATATTCTGCAACACCCGCTGGACTTGCGTTCATACCTGCATCGCCTTTTTTCCAACCGGCTGGACAAACTTCGCCGTGTTCTTCGTGGAATTGTAACGCATCAACCATACGCAATAATTCATCCATGTCACGACCTAATGGTAAATCGTTGACCACTTGATGACGTACTTTGCCAGTCGTATCAATCAAAAACGCGCCACGGTACGCAATGCCAACGCCTTCAACGGCTACATCGTAAGCGTTCACAATCGAATGGCTCAAATCGGCTGCCATCGTGTATTTCACTTGACCAATACCGCCTTGATTGATGGGCGTGTTGCGCCATGCGTTATGCGTGAAATGTGAATCGATAGACACGGCAATTACTTCCACATTACGTTTGGTGAATTCTTCCATGCGGTGATCCAACGCAATCAATTCGCTTGGGCAAACGAAGGTGAAATCTAACGGATAGAAAAAGATAATCGCGTATTTGCCTTGGGTTGCTTCGGCAAAATTAAATGAATCAACGATTTCACCATTACCTAAAACCGCTGGAACAGTGAAATCTGGGGCTTGTTTGCCAACTAAAACACTCATGAATAACTCCAATAATGAAAATAAAAAATAACTCAAACTGCCGATTAAGACGACGGCGTAATTCTACACTAAATTAGTCGGTAATCATCTAGGCGAGCGCGAATTTGTCACGCTCACCGTTGAGATTTAATTTACCGTTTTGCCCGATGTGGCGGGTAATGTTGGCATGGTTTGTTTTGGGAATTCACCCGTCAAACCATTCAAAAACGCCACGATGTCAGCGGTTTCGTCTTTTGATAATTCTTTGTTCAATTGCACTTTTGCCATCACGTTGACGGCTTCATCTAACGTGGCGACGGAACCATTGTGCAAATACGGCGCGGTCAACGCGATATTTCGCAACGTTGGCACTTTCCAGAAATGCTCGTCTTCCGCTTTTTTAGATACGTCCGCCACACCTTTGTCTTTGCTGAAATGGTATTTTGCTTCCAAATAACCGTCGTTAATCATCGGGAATTTTTGGAACGTTCCCGCGCCATTAAACGCCGCACCACTGTGGCAACTGGTGCAGCCAAGTTCTGCTACTTTTTCCATGCCGCGAATTTGTTGAGCCGATAACGCGGATTTATCGCCACCGACAAATTTATCGTACGGGCTATTTGGCGTAATCAAGGTGCGTTCATACGCTGCAATTGCTTTAGTGGCGGTATCTTTAGAAATGGCATCTTTACCAAACGCCTTTTCAAATGCCGTTTGATAACCGTCGATGGATTTCAAACGCGCCACCACGTCATCCCAATTTTTCATGCCCATTTCAACCGGACTGGTAACGGGACCCGCAGCTTGTTCTTCCAACGTTGCCGCGCGTCCATCCCAAAATTGCACTTTATTAAACGCTGAATTCCAAACAGTTGGCGCACTGCGTCCGCCGAGTTGTGCTTGTACGCCCATTGAATTGGCGCGATTATCTTCACCGCCTAACATCGTATTATGGCAAGACGCGCAAGACACCGTGCCAGTCGAAGACAAACGCGGGTCGTGATAAAGCATTTTGCCTAATTCTACTTTTTCGACACTGCTTTTATTATCCGCAGGTTCGGGGGCTTGCGTCGGTAAAACTTCCCACGCGCTGGCCACTGAAACGGAACCGACTAACGCTAAAGCCGTTACTAATGAACGAAGTTTAAACATTTCTAACTCTCCTAAAGGGTACAAAAATAATTTTTATTTTAGATTCACAATTGACGTAACGTTTGCCACGCCTTTTATGCGCGGCAAACTTTAACACACCGACGTAAACACGCAAAAATCGCTGCGTTTACAAAATCGATTTTTATGTTTTAACGGATATACAAAAAGACTGTAGGGGTTCACTGCGTGAACCCGCATAAAAACGATTCTTGATGATAACTCGCTGCATTACGGGCGTACGCAGTACGCCCCTACGATGGATCTTGTGCAATATCAGCTTTCAAGTAATCACGGTTGGCGCAGTCCAGCCCGTCAACTGTTTGACTTGGCAGAATTGTTCCGCCAGTTCAATCAATTCCGCCAATGTAATCTGTGGGTCTTGGTGATGTTTGGTGGCATCGGGTTCAAAGCGTTCAACGTAAATGCGTAACGTCGCGCCAACCGTTCCCGTTCCTGATAAACGAAACACAATTCGTGAACCATTTTCAAAGCCAATTCTAAAACCTTGATTCGCGCTGGTGCTGCCGTCGATTGAATCGTGATAACAAAATTCGTCCGCGTATTTCACCACATAATCGCCAAAAACGTGTCCCGCTAACGTGGTAATTTGTTCGCGTAAACTCGCCATAATGCCGTTGGCAATTTCGGAATCAACCGCTTCGTAATCGTGGCGGCTGTAAATATCACGTCCAAATTTTTGCCAATGTTCATGCACGATTTCTGCGACCGATTGTTGGCGGCTGGCAATCAAATTTAACCAAAATAATACCGCCCAAAGTCCGTCTTTTTCGCGAACGTGTTGCGAACCGGTGCCGAAACTTTCTTCGCCACACAAGGTAATTTTGTCAGCGTCGAGCAAATTGCCAAAAAATTTCCAGCCGGTCGGTGTTTCATAACACGGAATTTTGTAACTCGCGGCAACGCGGTCAACGGCTTGACTGGTGGGCATCGAACGCGCCACGCCTTTCAAACCAGCGGCATAAGCGGGAATCAACGTGGCATTCGCCGCCAAAATCGCCAAACTGTCGCTCGGTGTCACGAAAATGCCTTTGCCCATAATCATATTGCGGTCGCCGTCACCGTCCGAAGCTGCGCCAAACGCCGGCGCATTTTCGCTGAACATCAAATCGGCTAATTCGTGGGCATGAATCAAATTCGGGTCGGGATGATGCCCGCCAAAATCTTCGAGCGGCGTGCCGTTTTGCACAGAATTTTCGGGCGCACCCAACAAATCCACCAAAATACGTTTCGCGTAAGGCCCGGTGATTGCGCTCATCGCGTCGAATGACAAGGTAATAAAACCGCTTTGAATGTTTTGTTTGAGCAAATCGAAATCAAAAATCGATTGCATCAATTCCGCGTAATCATTCACCGAATCAATGATAGTAATTTTCAAACTGTCGATTTTTTGTTCACCGACAACGTCTAAATTTACGTCAGGCAAGTCTGCAATTTTGTAACTTTCAAGAACTTTGCTGCGTTCAAAAAAAGCCAAGGTGTCTTTTTCCGGAGCGGGGCCGCCGTTACTGACGTTGTATTTGATGCCAAAATCTTCGTGTTCACCGGCGGGATTATGGCTGGCGGATAAAATTAAGCCGCCAAATGCGCCGTATTTGCGAATAATGTGCGACGCAGCGGGCGTTGACAGTAAGCCATTTTGACCAATAATCAATTCACCAAAACCGTTTGCGGCAGCAATTTTGATAATAATTTGAATGGCTTCCCGGTTGAAATAGCGTCCATCGCCGCCAACTACCAGTGATTTTCCTTGGAAATCCGGCAATACATCAAAAATAGATTGTACAAAGTTTCCCAAATAACCAGCTTGTTTAAAGACGCTGACTTTTTTACGCAAACCCGATGTTCCCGGATTTTGATCATGATAAGTTTGAGTAGAAATCGTTTTTATGTGCATAATAATCCTCGAAAATAGTTGTTAAATTGTGCTTAAAAGTACACCAAAATACTCATTCAGTGTAGGAGAAATATGTTACGCGCTTATTTATTATTATGTGTTAGTTTGTTTTCGGTTCCGATTATGGCGGCGACGGAAATGCGTCCCGATAAAGTGTGGTTATTGATTGACACAAAAGCCAAAAAAATTGAAATCAAAAAAGGTGAGCAAACGGTTGAAACGCTTGAACACGTTGCGATTGGTCGGGGTGGCGCGGGTTTAAAATCGCGTCGTGGCGACAATATCACACCGTACGGAGAATATCATATTGGCTGGATTGGCGATAAAAGTACGTTTCGGCGGTTTTTTGGATTGACGTATCCGTCGGTTGAAGATGCTGAAAAAGCCTTTGATAAAGGTGTGATTAACGAAGGTCAATATAAGCGAATTGTTCGCGCTCAGGAATTGGGTGAAATCCCACCACAAGACACACCGCTCGGTGGTCAAATTGGTATTCATGGCTTAGGTAGCGCGGATGCACGAGTGCATGAAGTGTTTGATTGGACGCATGGTTGTATTGCATTAACGAACTCGCAAATCGATCATTTAAGCCAATTAGTGGATACGGGTACGGTTGTTAAAATAAAATAAAGCTGGAAAATATAGCGATGGGTGGTTAAAATTATCCACAGCTGTAGTGTTTTTTGTAGTAAAAATTCTCGTTAAGTTCTCATTTTATATAAGGTAAATCTCATGAAAAAATTCGTTAAATTAGCAGTAATCGCATTGTTCGCTACTGTTGTTGTTGGTTGTGCTAGCACAGATGATATTAAACACTTGCAATCACAAGTTGATGGCTTGAAAACATCTGTTGCACAAGCATCTGCTGACGCTAACAGCGCACAAAGTGCAGCTGCTGATGCAGCTTCACGCGCCGCAGCGGCTGAATCAGCTGCAAACCGTGCTGCTCAATACGCACAAGACACTAACAGCAAATTGGACAGCATGTTCAAAAAATCAATGATGAAATAATTTTATTCATTGAATGCTGCTAAAAACCCTGTGAGCTTGCTCGCGGGGTTTTTTTTTGACTGCTATTTCTGATTTGAGTTTTTCATCATGCGTTTAATTCGAGGTTTTTCTCATGCACCGCCTTTTCCGAATGGCTGTGTTTTAACCATTGGTAATTTCGACGGCGTACATTTAGGGCATCGTGCCGTGATTGAAGCGTTAGCTAATCGTGGGCGCGAACTTAATTTGCCAACGGTCATCATCTTGTTTGAGCCGCAACCGTTAGAGTATTTTTCAGCCGATAATGCGCCTTCTCGTTTGATGCGGTTGCGCGAAAAAATGCTGGCGTTACATTCATTGCCGATTGATAACGTGGTCATTGTGCGTTTCAATCGAACTCTGGCCGATTACGAACCGGAGCAATTCATTCAACAAATTTTAGTGTCGAAACTAAATGTGAAACATGTGGTGATTGGTGACGATTTTCACTTTGGCAAAGCGCGGCGCGGTAATTTCAAACTGTTGCAAGAACACGGCGAATTACTGGGTTTTTCAGTTGAAAAATCAACCGCGTATCGATTAGCCGATTTGCGTGTCAGTAGTACGTTGATTCGCGATGCGTTGAATGCCGATGATTTGACGCAAGCGAAACGTTTGTTGGGGCAAGATTATTCGATTTGTGGGCGTGTTGCACAAGGCGATAAACTCGGGCGAACGCTAGGATTTCCTACGGCAAATATCAAAATGTTGCGCCGAAATACGCCGATTCGCGGCGTGTTTGCCGTCACCATGACCGGCATTGATAATCGTGAATTTCAAGGCGTGGCGAATGTCGGTATTCGTCCGACGATTGACGGCAACCACAAAGTAATTTTAGAAACGCATTTGTTTGATTTTAATCAAGATATTTATGGGCGTTACGTTAGTGTGCAGTTTAAATACAAATTGCGGCACGAAATGCGTTTTGCCTCGCTGGAACAATTACAATCTCAAATTCGTCATGATGTGGCGGCGGCAAAAGAATTTTTTAATGTTTAACGTGCTAAAATTACAGCTTCTCAATCTTCTAAAAGGCAAATAAATGAAAGCGCAAATTGGTTTAATTGGTTTAGCGGTAATGGGTCAAAATTTAGTGCTTAACATGAACGATCACGGCTTCAAAGTATCCGTTTTTAATCGCACTACTCGCGTTGTCGATGAGTTTTTGAATACCGCTGCAAAAGGCACCAATGTTATCGGCGTGCATTCGTTAGAAGCCTTGGTCGAAAGTTTACAAACGCCGCGCATCATTATGTTGATGGTGAAAGCCGGTGACGTGGTGGATCAATATATCGACAAATTAACGCCATTATTATCGGCGGGCGATATTATTGTTGATGGCGGAAATTCGCTTTTCACCGACACCAATCGTCGCACCGCCGATTTAAGTGAAAAAGGGTTGAACTTTATCGGCACCGGCGTTTCGGGTGGTGAAGAAGGCGCGAGAAATGGCCCATCGATTATGCCAGGTGGCAATCCTGCTGCATGGGAAACCGTTAAACCAATTTTCCAAGCGATTAGCGCACACGTTGACGGCGAACCGTGTTGCAATTGGGTCGGCGACAAAGGCGCGGGGCATTATGTGAAAATGGTTCACAACGGTATTGAATACGGCGATATGCAATTGATTTGTGAAGCGTATCAATTATTGTCGGAAGGGTTAGGTTTGAATGCGGACGAATTACACGCCGTTTTCAACGAATGGAATCAAGGCGAATTGGGTTCGTATTTAATTGAAATCACCACCGAAATTTTCGCACATAAAGACAGCGATGGTTCGCCATTAGTTGAGAAAATTTTAGACACCGCTGGACAAAAAGGCACCGGTAAATGGACAGGTATTAACGCGCTGGATTTGGGCATTCCGTTGACGTTAATTGGCGAAGCGGTTTTTGCGCGGTGTTTATCTTCGCAAAAAGACGAGCGCGTTCGGGCGGCAGAACGTTTACCAAAAACACACGCGGTTTTCAGTGGTGACAAAGCCGCCATGATTCACGCAATTGGCGATGCGTTGTACGCGGCGAAATTGATTTCTTACGCACAAGGTTTCCGTTTAATGCGTGAAGCGTCGAAAGAATATCATTTTGAGTTGAATTACGGCGACATTGCCTTGATGTGGCGCGGCGGCTGTATTATTCGCAGTCAATTCTTGAACAACATCAAACAGGCTTACAACAAAACACCGGATTTAGAAAACTTGTTGCTGGATGATTTCTTTGTCGCGGCGATGCAAAAAGCCAATTTAGGCTGGCGTAAAGCGGTCGTGTTAGGGATTGAATTAGAAATTCCCACGCCGACATTTTCATCGGCTTTGGCGTATTTCGATGGTTATCGTTCAGCGAAATTACCGGCAAATTTATTACAAGCACAGCGCGATTATTTTGGCGCACACACTTATGAACGTGTTGACCAAGCGCGTGGAAAATTTTTCCATACCGATTGGACAGGGCAGGGCGGCAACGTTTCGGCGACCACTTACACGGTGTAACACGCCACAATTCACTTCAGTTTTAATTTGAGAGGAAAATATGCAAGCACAAATTGGTATGGTTGGTTTAGCGGTAATGGGAAAAAATTTGGCTCTCAACATTCGAGACCACGGCTTCAAAGTGGCGGTTTATGAATATGCCGAAGGCGTTGCCGATACGTTTGTCACGGCAGAAGCTGAAAATACCGCTGCCATTGAAAACGCCGAAATGATTAGCACCAATTCATTGCAAGAATTGGTGGACAATCTGCAAACGCCGCGCGTGGTTTTCATGATGGTGAGAGCGGGTGACGTGGTGGATTTTTATATCGACAAGTTAGTTCCGTTGTTGTCAAAAGGTGACATTATTGTCGATGGTGGCAATTCGCTTTATACCGATACCAATCGCCGCGTGGCGCAACTAAATGAAAAAGGCTTAAACTTTATCGGCATGGGTGTTTCCGGCGGTGAAGAAGGCGCACATTATGGCGCGTCGATGATGCCAGGCGGAAATCGTGCCGGTTGGGCAACCGTCAAACCGATTTTTCAAGCGATTAGCGCACACGTTGACGGCGAGCCTTGTTGTCATTGGGTGGGCGATAATGGCGCGGGGCATTACGTCAAAATGGTTCACAACGGCATTGAATACGGCGATATGCAGTTAATTTGTGAAGCGTATCAATTGTTGTCAGAAGGTTTGGGATTAAGCGTTGACGAAATTCACGACATTTTTCAAGAATGGAACAAAGGCGAATTAAGTTCGTACTTGATGGAAATTACCATCGATATTCTGGCTTATAAAGACGAAGACGGTGCGCCGTTGTTGGCTAAAATTTTAGATACCGCTGGACAAAAAGGCACCGGAAAATGGACAGGGATTGATGCTTTGGAATTAGGCATTCCGTTGACATTGATTGGTGAAGCAGTTTTTGCGCGGTGTTTGTCGTGGCAAAAATCGGAGCGTGTTCAAGCGGCAAAAATTTTGCACAAACATCCGATTGCGCCGTTCACTGGCGATAAAGCTGAAATGATTCACGCCATTCATGATGCGTTGTATGCGTCAAAAATTATTTCTTACGCGCAAGGTTTCCGTTTAATGCGTGAGGCTTCAAGAGAATATAAATTCGCGCTGAATTACGGTGACATTGCGTTGATGTGGCGCGGCGGTTGTATTATTCGCAGTAAATTTTTAAAGAATATCAAACACGCTTACAGCAATAATCACGAGTTAAGAAATTTGTTGTTCGACGACTTTTTTGCTGGTGTGATGAAAAAATCGGAAGTGAATTGGCGCAAAGCCGTGATTTTAGGCATTCAATTGGGCATTCCGATTCCAACGTTTTCATCGGCGTTGGCGTATTTTGATGGCTATCGCACCGAACATTTGCCCGCGAATTTGTTACAAGCGCAGCGCGATTATTTTGGCTCGCATTCTTATGAACGTATCGACAAACCGCGCGGTGAATTTTTCCACACGGATTGGATTGGCGAAGGTGGAAATGTTTCCGCAACGACTAATTATTCGGTATAAAATTTTGAGTTAGTCAAAAACGGAAAACCGTTGTCGTCAATTGAATGCGGCGGCGGTTTTTTTTTGAAATTGTGTTTAATTTTGGAGTTTCACTATGAATGCTGATGCTTGTACTTATGTAATTTTTGGCGCGACGGGGAATTTGTCGCGCATTAAATTGATGCCCGCGTTTTACCATTTGGATGTTGCGGGGAAATTGCCCGACGATACGAGAATTGTCGCCATCGGGCGACGGGAATGGACACAAGAAAAATGGCTTTCTGAAGTCAAAGAAATGATTCAAACCAAAATCAAAGACGCTTTCGATGAAGCTGTTTTTGAAAAATTTGCCGCGCGGTTGCATTATCATTTTGGCGATTTGCAGCAGCCGGAGTGTTACAGCTCGTTAGCGACCACGTTAAAACAACCGCAATTTTCTCAAAATGCCGCGTTTTATTTGTCGATTAGTCCGTCGGATTTCGGTTCGGTCATGGAACAATTGAGCAATAATCACTTATTTGACGAAACGGCAGGTTGGCGGCGCGTGGTGATTGAAAAACCGTTTGGTTACGATTTGGAAAGCGCACAAGCGTTACAAAAACGCATTTCACATTATTTAACGGAAGAGCAAATTTACCGCATCGACCATTATTTGGGCAAAGGCACGGTGCAAAATGTGCTGGTGTTCCGTTTTGCTAACGTGATGCTTGAACCGCTTTGGAATCGTAATTACATCGACCACATTCAAATTACCCATTCTGAAAGCCTTGGCATTGAAGGGCGCGGCGAGTATTACAACGGTTCCGGCGCAATGCGCGATATGTTGCAAAGTCATTTGTTGCAATTATTAACGCTGGTGACGATGGAACCGCCGGTTTCAATGGAAGCCGATGCGTTGCGTGACGAAAAAGTAAAAGTGTTAAAATCGATTCGCCCGATTTCAAAAGAAGCCGTTCATGCTCATGCGTACCGCGCTCAATATGCCAGCGGCACAGTGAATGGCGAAAAAGTGAATGGCTATTTGCAAGAAGAACACATTCCCGCTGATAGCATTACCGAAACCTATGCGTCGATGAAATTGTATGTCGATAATTGGCGGTGGCGCGGCGTGCCGATGTATTTACGCACCGGCAAACGCATGAAAAAAGGGCAATCGGTGATTTCGATTTGTTTCCGTCATCCGCCGTTACAGTTTTTCCGTGATACCGAAGTCCATTGCATGAATCCGAATTGGGTGTTGTTGGGCATTCAACCCGAAGAATGTATTCGGGTTGAAATGACCGTAAAAGAACCTGGTTTGGAAATGAAAACCCGCACCAGTTCACTCGATGCCAGTTTTCGGAATTCCGACGAAAAAGCGATTGATGCCTACGAAGATTTATTATTAGACGTGTTGCGCGGTGATCGGTCGTTGTTTTTACGGTTCGATGAAGTGGAATATGCGTGGAAAATTGTCGATCCGATTTTGCAAACGTGGGCAAGTGAACGCGATTATGTGGCAACGTATCCCGCTGGTTCGTGGGGACCTGAAGACAGTCGTTTGTTCGATAAAGAAAGCCAAACATGGCGCACGTCTTTAACACCCGAATGTAAGTAACTCAAACATTTGAAGCACCAATTGAAAAGGTGTAGCATTCGAGCTTGTGAACAAAGAACGCAAAACGTTAATTTATTTTTTTTATTTCTAATTTTGGAGAATTTTTATGGCTGTGAAAATATATAAATCAACAAATTCTGTTGATGAAGGTGGAATCGTTAATTTTTATGCAACAGATTTGTTTCTTAGTGGCACAACTACGTCAATGTCTTCAATTACTCCAACCTTTGCTACAGCGGTAGGTGGATTCGTTGCGGCGGACTTTGATGCTTCTAGTCTGAACGCTGCGAAAACTGGGCTTAAAAGTTTTCCTGTAATAAATGGTATTGCTACCATTCCAATCAAACTGAAAGCAGATCAGTTCACTGAATCATCTGCCGAATCATTAGTTCTGACAGTCAGTGATGGTGCCGCAAGTAGCCCAAGTACGGCGGCTGCAACGGTAGTTGTGAACGATACGAGCAAAACTATAGTGAACGCAATCTATCCGTCTGGGGCTTCGGTTAATGAAGGCAAGTCGTTGACGTTTAATGTGTTGGCAAGTGACGGTAATTATACGGCTTCATTCAGCGGTACTGGCACCATCACTACAGGGGATTACAAAATTACGTCAGGTGTCAGTGCAACTAATGTAGTGTCGGTTGTGAATGGTAAAGCGGCGGTTGGAATCACCTTAATTGAGGATGGCATTACTGAAACAACCCAAGAATCAATAGTCTTAACACTAGCTCCTATATCTCCTCTCACAGGTTCAAATATTGTTAGTTCCGCTGTCAAAGTTGTCGATACCAGCAAAGCGACTTATACGGTCAAAGCGAGTGCCGTTGAAGTCCCCGAAGGTGCTTCGGTGACTTTTAACATCAGCGGAACACCTGATGGTACTTATAGTTATGCGTTGTCTGGCACAAATGTGACAACCGATACCGTAACTGGTACTAACAAAGTAGGGAACGGTGCAGGTGATGTGCTGGTTATTGCAGACACGGTTCTCGATACTGCTGCAAATCTTACTTACAGCGCATTAACTGGCACTGTTTTAGTCAAAAATGGTGTGGCGAGTGTTCCCGTTTTGATTTCAAAAGACGCTTCGGTTGAAGGTAATGAAACGTTGGTTTTTACATTAAGCGGCGGTACTCCTGCTGTGCCTGTGGGACAGGGTTCTGCGAGTGTTTTGATTAAAGACACCACGTTGTCGATTGATCCCGTGTTGAGTGCATCCGCGCCATCGGTGCAAGAAGGCGGTTTGGTCAATTTCTATTTGACGAACGCAAATACAACTGCAAGCACTTACACTTACGAGTTAAGCAGTGCGACTGATTCCTTGATGGTTGTTGGCAATGGTGTTAAAACCGTCGATACGACAACAACGGCTGGCAAAGTAATCGGCAGCGTAACCGTTTCAAGCGATGGCACGGCGGTTATTCCTGTGAAAATTTTGGCAGACAATGCAACGGAAGGTTCTGAGGTTCTGACTTTAAAGCTAATAGCAGTATCAGGTAGCGCAACCGTCACAACGGCAAATGTCATTATCGATGACACCAGCATTGGAAAATTGCCTGTTTTCGCGCCAACTGCGCCGAATGTAGATGAAGGCAAATCAAGTACCTTTACCTTGAGTAACGGTGCGAGCGGTGGTTTTTATGATTATGAGTTGGTTGGCGATTTTACGGCAACCAATCTTTTAGTTAATGGAAGTGCGGCAACGGTTACTGCCGCATCGGCTCCTGCTGGTGCTTATTCTGGCACGCTTAAAGCTGATGAATTAGGTGGCGCATCGTTGAATGTTTCAATGTTAAGAGATTACACCACAGAAGGTTCTCAGCCTTTAGCTGTTAAGTTGACTCATGTTACTACTGCAACTAGTCATATTCCTGTTTCTTCACCAGCAGAGGACACTATTTCAGGATTGGTGACAATCAATGACTCGAGTTATCCCAAAATGTCGTTGGGAGGAACCATTAAAGAAGGCAACACCGTTAATCTTACTTTGAGTGGTTTTAAATTAAGCGCAGCTTCAACTTACACTTACAAAATAGTGAATGTTGGTTCACCTGCACTGACCGTAATTGACGATGCTGATTTTACTACTCCAGCGACTGCGACCACTGTTGCCCAAAGTTTTGCGACAGATGCAAACGGCGGAGCGGTTATTTCTCTTGTAATTGCGGCAAATGATGATACTGCAACACCTGATACTTCTGAGCAATTTCAATTTGCATTTTATGAAAGTTCATCACTGATTACCGTAGTTGGAAGCACTGCATTTACGATTCCAGCATAATTTTGGTGTTACGGCTGTTTAAATAACGGCAACCAAACAATCGGCGTTTCTTTTCTCCTGTTAGAAAAGAACGCCGATTTTTTTTAATTTTAAAAATCGGAAATTCATGCAGCGTAATCTTCAATGGCATCAACTTGAAACGGCGGATTTAATCGCGGAAACGGTTTGTGCGCGGATTTTGGCATTGGCAAACGAAGCGATTACGGAACGTGGACAATTTAAATTTGTGTTGGCGGGCGGCAAAACACCCGAAAAAGTGTATCGATTATTGGCGCAAAGTGACGCGGATTGGTCGAATTGGTTTATTTATCACGGTGACGAGCGGTGTTTGCCGGTGGATGATGCGAACAGAAATAGCGTGATGGCGGCGAATGCGTTTTTGAATGCGGTGGCGATTCCGAAAAATCACATTTTCGATATGCCGACAGAATTAGGTACGGAAGAAAGTGCGGCGGCGTATCGGTTGATTGTGAAAGCCGCAATGCCGTTTGATTTGGTGTTATTGGGAATGGGTGAAGATGGTCACACGGCGAGTTTGTTTCCGAATCGGATTCACGACGAAAATGCGTGGCTGCATTCGATTTATGATTCGCCCAAACCGCCAGCGGAACGGATTACATTGAGCGCGAAAGCGTTGAGCAGCACGCAGCATTTGTTTTTTTTGATTACGGGAAAAGATAAACGTGAGGCGTTGAAACGTTGGCGCGACGGTGAAAATTTACCGGTAGCGACGGTGACGGCGTTCAACACTTTAGACGTTTATGTGGATTCGGCGGCATTTGAAACGAGTTGATTTTCGGCATTTGATACAACAATCTTGTGCCATTAACCCGTGTTGAATTAACATAGCGTTTTTTAACAAACTGGCTTAAATAGAAGAAAAAATATGATTATTAGAGATAACGAAATTGCAGATTTAGAAACCCCGACTGGCACGATGCGAGCGCATATTTTCCGCCCGGTTGCGCCAGGAAAATATCCAGGGATTTTGATGTTTTCAGAAATTTTTCAGGTGACGGCTCCGATTCGTCGCACCGCTGCAATGTTGGCGGGACATGGATTTGTGGTCGCTTGCCCTGAAATTTATCATGAATTGGAACCGTTAGGCACGGTGCTTTCTTATGATGAAGAAGGCACGACGCGCGGCAACGAACACAAAATTACGAAAGAGCTTTCGTCTTACGACAGCGACGCGCGGGCGGTTTTGGATTATCTGAAAACGTTGGATTATTGCACGGGGAAATTGGGTGTGATGGGTATTTGCATTGGTGGACATCTGGCATTTCGTGCCGCGATGAATCCAGATGTATTAGCCACGACGTGTTTTTATGCGACGGACATTCACAAAAGAGGGTTGGGGTTGGGCAAAAATGACAACTCGTTGGATCGTGCCGGGGAAATTAAAGGTGAATTGTTGCACATTTGGGGTCGTCAAGATCCGCATGTGCCGCTGGAAGGTCGTAATTTGTTGAAAGCACGATTGGAGGAAGTGGGAACTCGATTCACTTGGCATGAAGTGAATGGTCAACATGCTTTTATGCGTGACGAAGGTCCGCGTTATGATCCAGCACTTGCGCTGCAAAGCTGGTCGTTGCTGCTAGAACTGTTCCACCGTCGTTTGGGTTATGGTGATTTGGATATAGAAACAGACAACACGCAAGCCGAAAGTCGTCACTAAATTTCAAGCGTTTTATCAAAATCGAGTAGCCGACAATCACCCCAAAACGAACACTGTTTGTCGGCAAAAGTTAACAAAAGTAAAATTTTGTTTGACATAATTTTTTTAGGCTGTAGAATACTCGGAATCAGCTGCAGAAACGCAGCGAAAAAGCTCTTTAAAAACTAAATCAAAATAATTTGTGTGGGTGCTTGTGTTGCTAGATATGATTATATAAATAATCGACACAAGAACGAAACACAGTAATTCAAAAGCAATTTTAAATTATGTTAGTGAATTCTAG
>SESB01000184.1_pt1 | contig 45986 bp, 49 predicted proteins | sample 3171441 | NCBI WGS metagenome assembly SESB01 (sample SAMN06051867, study PRJNA518727) | freshwater metagenome | biome: subpolar coniferous forest; feature: holomictic lake; material: water; isolation source: holomictic Lake 227, 6 m depth | place: Canada: near Kenora, Ontario | collected...
ATCAATTACCTTATTGTCCGTGTCTGTTTGAACTTTTTGATTTAAATGCTCGCAGGCACGATAGAACTTGCGCCAGTCTTTGGTTTTATCGTAATCGCCATATTCATCCATTCTTTTAGCCACATCTTTAAAATAGATTTCTTCGGATATATCTTCATTAGCAAAGATAGCCTCAAGAATATAATGATCTATTGGCCGTTCAGCAGTACGGGATATTTTTATCTTTGTACCCTTAATAGTCAAAAGGCTCTCGTCTTTATCAAAGGTAATTGGCGGAGTAGGTTTATTGCCCTTTAAAAATTCTTTGGCGTCTAATTCGCTAAAAATATAAGAGCAGACAACAGCTAAACAATTAAGGTAATAAGCAGGGAGGACTAGAGAAAAAGACTTTTCTTCATTTTTATCCTTAAATTTAAAAGGCAACGAAGTAGTAGAGAGTTCTTTTATTGTCTGGGTGAGTTCTTCTGATTTTTTAGGATTATCCATTAATTCCTCTTTAGCTTTGCTTACCAATTCGTGGATAACAATAAGGTTGGTCAGGCTAACAGGCAGATTTAACTGTATCTGGCTAAATGGTTGAGACTCTTTCATGATAGCGGTAGCAATATCATACTCTTTAGTAAAGACATCTTTGCCTGGCCAGGTTTTAGGATTTTCTGGGTCTATAGCTATTTTATTAGATAAATTGGCGTCCAGTTCATCATCCGTCATTTTGATAATAATTTCTTTCTGGCTCTCAAAATAAGCAAACTGGTCTTTCATTAGAGCCTTAATTACTGGGTCATTTTTAATAAACTCAACAAATTCAAAAATAACCAGATTGCCATTAAAAGTACCGAGTTTTTCTTGGTAATCGGCGACAAAAGATTCTGCTTATTTTTGATTTTATCGGGAGTCATAGGTCTATTTTGGCACAAAAGAAGTCTAAAATCAATTGACCGATTTTGTTGATTTTTTTAGAGTTTTGTGGTAATTTACAGATATAAAAAATAGTATTTATAATATGCAAAATCTAGATTCTAAAATTTATCGCGACCAACTGGCTAAAGATATAAAGAATGAGCCAGACCATGAAAAAAGGCAGGAAATTTTGAGAAGTAAGCAGGAAGGAGAACAAGGCTTTGATTATAGAAAGGCTCTAATAAAGCATTCTGTTGATCGTGGTCGAAAATTAGAAGAGAACAAGGGGGATGGAGAAATTCTTGAAAACATTGATTCTATTAGAGAATATAATGGAATTTTAAATAGCAGTAATTTAGAAGACATGCTTTCAAAAGGTGAGAACAAGGAAGCCCCCTTGTATAAATTTGATAGTTTTGAAGATTTTAAAAATGATAATGAGATAGTTAAAATTGGAGCCGAGTTTGAACCAAATTCTGTAAAATTTAAAGTTACAGATGATTCTATTAAATTATATGCTTCAATGTTTAATGATTTATTTCCTCCACATGTTGTTTTAGAGGAGGGGACAATATCTGCCGCCTCAAAGGTTTTAAGTGGCGAATATAAAGAAAAATCTACAGTTTTTTTACAGGGCATTGGGACACTTTCGTTTTTAAATGGTTTTGTACGAAGAATATTCCAATTTGAAGATAAGACCGAATTGTTGACTCCTGGTTTTAATAAAATCAGATTTCCTTCGCCCAATCCGTCAGGCTCCAATATAACATCTAAGTGGAAAATTTTAGAAAAAAAGATAAAAACAATTAATACCCCCGACGGGCCTATAGAAGCAGTTGAAATTATTTTTGAAGCTAAGGTTTATTCCGATAAAATAGAACCCAGACAAAATGAATCAGAAGCCCGACCAGTATGTACAGCCGAGTGGATAATGTTATATATGTCGCATAAAGAATAGGCCTAATTTGAGGATATTTGGAGTATCTATTCTAATTAAAGACCGTTCCAAGTGCGTCCCACCCTCTCCGCATTCAGATATTTTAAAATATCGTTCTCAGCATTAACTTAGGAGTTTGAAAAAGACTGGATTACTTATCCAGTCTTTTGAATTACAAACTCGTACGATTGCTTTAACCTTAGCTCTTTCTGTTTTTTATTTGTTCCATAATCCACGCATAGATTTCGGAATGTACAAACCTAGCTCTAACGCCCTGCTTCGTATAAAATTTAATTTCGTATGGGCAGGCTTCCTGTTTGAATTTTTCAACGACCGATACGACTAGCTCTCTTTTCGCTCCACTTTCCCGTATCAAGCTCGAAATAGAATGCCACTTGTTCTTTCGGGTATCCATGTTTTTAAGTCGTTGATAATTAAGCTCGATGGCGCTCGCTAAAGCCACGTTCATTAATGTTTTTGAGGCGTTGGCTTTAACAAGATGTGGGTTAGTTTTTAAAAAGTACTCATAAATCTCTTGTTTTAATTCGCAGAAACCGAGAGTTTTAACATCAACCCACGCATTACTAATTATTTCAGCCTCGTTAATATTATTTATGTGCGTGATATACGGATCCTCGCCGCTTTCCGACGTGATACATTTATCCATTTTTATCAGGCATAAATCTTGCATGGACCAACAGTCTCCGCAAGCAGGGTTCTCACAACGTGCGGTAATCCTCCCATCGTAGTTTTTCTTAGCCACCAAGGGTTGCTCGCAATGAATGCATGACAGAACAGAGTCAATTTTAACTCCAGTACCTCCAACTATCTCACATTTAGAGCAAAACAGTGTCCGATAAATACCTATCCTTATCTCACTGTTACAAATACTACAATAAATAGTACTCTCGTCGCCCTCTCGCTTTAGGGCCTCTTTGTCATAAATAACTGCTAATTTCATTGTTCCTCCTTTTTTTTGTTAATGTACAAATATATTTTATATACTTGCATTTTAGAAATAATTTGTTATGATGTATATATGTCGCATGACTTTCGACAACAGCAATGATATGTCTCAAGAAATACCCAATAAAATTAAAGATTTTTTAAGTAGAGTCGGCTTGGATGACAAGGCGAGCCGGGTTTACTTGTTTCTTTTGTCGTCAGGACCACAAACAGCGAGTTACATTGCTAAGAATTGTGGCTTAACTCGTACCAATGCATATGATGTGGTGAGAAAGCTTGAGGATAACGGGCTTTGCTTTAACCAGGGAGCAAACTACGGAAAAAAAATAAAAGCTAATAAACCCCAGGAACTAATTTCTATTATTAACGATCGGGAAAATGAAATAAGCTCTTTAAAAAAAGACCTAACCGATATCTTGCCTCTTATAAGCAGCTTCGATTCCTATAAGTCTTCTGGACAATCTCAAGTATCTTATTTTTCCGGTAAGGAAAGTGTCAAAAAATTAATTAGAATATCCCTGCAATCTACAGATTCAGAGCTGCGTTTTGCGGGTTCTGAATTGGATATAATTGATAAGCTAGGTAAAGAGTTTCTCATCGATTATCATTTGAGAAGGGCCTCAAAAAAACTACATATAAAATCTCTACGGCCAGGGATTAAACGTCCGACCGAAGAAATTTTTATTGATGATAAAAAATATTTCAGAGAGGTACGTCTCAGACCAGAGGGCCTAGTCAAGCTTAAATCAACAATATTAATTTGGGATAATTATGTTGCCTTTTGCTCTCTAAACAATGATATCTTCGGCAGCTTGATTGAAAATGATGATTTGGCAGTGATGTTAAAAAGCTGGTTTGATTTTATTTGGAATAAATCAAAAGTAATATAGAAGACGCAGTCGATGGAAATAAGATATTTTTACAATTTAAATTAAATTTTAAATAATAACGCCCTCATAGTTCAATGGATAGAATGTGAGCTTCCGGAGCTTAAGGCGGGGGTTCGATTCCCTCTGGGGGCACAAAAAACACCTTTGTTTAAAAAGGTGTTTTTATTATGCTAAATATTTTTTCAATTTTTAATTAATCATCTTCAAATTCTCCACCTCGTGTTTGTGGCGGGGTTACCGTATTAGTCGTTTGAACATTCTGTTGAATTTGTTGCTGACCTATTTGCTGATTAAAATTGCCGATAAAATAATCAACAAGCATTGCGTTAGCGTTCGCCGAGTGCGGGCTATTTCCACCTTTCGTATTATAGGCCCAAGTTGAATCTTTACCACAATTTGGAATAATCGTTCCGGAACCTCCAGGATGTGCAGCAATGAAACTTGTTACGTTATAAACTTTGTTATTTATCAGCAACCAGCAATCTCTACTGCTATTATGTTTAACAATTTCCGTCATATTTAAAGTTACAGATGCTGCTATTACAGGGGCTGGCGGAGTAGTTACTGACGCTGCAGCCTGGTTTGTTGTTGGCGTGCTCGGGCTCGATGCCGCTAAATTATTTTGGCTAGTTTGTGTCGCGCTCGCACTCGGAATATTTTTTGCATCAGAAAAAATTTGATCTAAATATCCAATATAGTAATCGACCAGCATTGAATTCGCGTTTGCAGAATGTGAATTGTTGCTACCCTTAGTATTATAGGCCTGAGTCGACTCTTTCCCGCAATTTGGAATAATTGTTCCCGCTCCTCCAGGATGAGCAGCAATAAAGCTCGTGACATTATAAACCTTATTGTTAATTAGTAGCCAACAATCTCCAGCCGAATTATGCTTTGCGATTTCAGTAGCTGATAATTGGGTAACATTGTTGCGTAGCGCAGCTAGTGTGCTCGAACTCGTCGTTTCAACTGTTGCTTGATATCCAGAAATAGATGCATTAATTTTGTTTTGGGTTTTACTATTCTGATAATACACAAGCCCAGAGGCGAAGACGGCGACGACTACCGCCCAAAAAATAAATAAAGATATTGTTGTTAGTTTTTTCATAGAAGTTTAAAATTCTCAAAATGAATATTCTTACTTTTTATATTTAAGGCAACTAATTGTTTTTTTAAACCAAACATAAATGGCGCCGGACCACAAAGCAAAATGTCTTTATTTTCTAGTCCTGGGCTTAATTCAGCAATTTTCTCAGCGCTCAAATATCCTTTCTCTGAAGAATACCAAGGAATAAGCCGAATCTTTTTATTTAGTTCTAATTCTTTTAACTCATTTAAAAGAACTGCTTCTTCGGCGCGGTTAACGCAATAATATAAATCAATCGAATATCCCTCTTCATTTAAGCTTCTTGCCATACTCACAAAAGGCGTTATACCGACTCCACCGGCGATCCAAACCTGATTCTTATTTACGATATTGTGATGGGAAAACTTTCCATAAGGGCCTTCAATCGATACCGGTATTCCCGGTTCAAGATTTTTTAACTTATCTGTGAAATCCCCTAAAGATTTTATAACTACCTGTAAATTATCCCCAGTGTTCGAGGACGAGATTGAAAAAGGATGAGATTCTGATCCGATACTACCAGATAAAAATCTAATAAACACAAATTGACCGGGAGAAAATTTAATCTTTCTGTTTTTTGGAATTAATTCCAGTTCCACAACTTGAGAATTAAGAATGTTTACATGTTTTAAATTATAGATAACATGGCTATTTAATAGTTTACTAACGAAGGCTTGATAGGCTCCGGCTCCAAGACCGAGAAAAGCCAAAATAATTAAATATACTCTTAGGAAATAATCTCGAGAAATATCACTAGAAATAAACATCGCGTGCAAAAGCGCCAATACGAAAGCAACAACCATAAACTTATGGGAAAACTTCCAGCGATTATATTTTATCTTTACATAAAAAGTTAAAACCATTAAGAGCACCATTAGAAGCAACGAGAATATTCCATAGGTAATTGGGATATTCTTAAATGGAGTTAAAAAATCCATGCCTTGTTTCAGAGATACTGACAAGTAACTAACGAGAAGAAGTAGGGGGTGAAATAAAATGAGGGAAAAGGCGATGGAGCCAATTTGATGATGACTTGAATAAACATTATTAAGTCCATAAAAAAATCGCTCAAGAAATTTGATTCTCGCGCTGATTATTAAATTTATCGAAAATAATGCGAACCCAAGAATACCGGCAATTTGACCAAGACTTGTAAGTGTCCCAACTAAATTAAAAAAACGATAATTTAGGGGTTCCAAAAAAAACCAACGCAAAAGCGGTATTAAAGTTAAAATGAAAATAGCGATTGTCCCAAATTTTTTACGCATAAATATTAATACAATTAAATATGTGAATTGTTACGTAAATAAATTATACCCCAATGAGACACAAATTTCAACGTATTTATTTCCAGAATTCGTTTAAATATGCTATAATAATGAATGATTAGAAGTTTTAAATGCTACGCATTAAAAGCAGAAAATCGATTTAACAGACCACCCGTTAAACGGTTGTAGCCTCTAAAAACGAGAAGGGGGATACTGTTAATGAATGTTCATTTTATAAGTCCTTACCCAGACCAACAGCTAAGGTCCACGAATCAATTATTGTTTACATTTTATGCCAGCGCTTTTCTGTGCTCAGTCATCCGTGGGGAAATAATTGTACCGAAGCTTTGGGCGCACCGCGTGTCTAATCGACTACCCTGAACAAATATCGTTCAGGGTTTTTAAATATAAAAACAACCCCTAAATTGAGGTTGTTTTATTGGCGGAATGGACGGGGGTCGAACCCGCGACCTTCTGCGTGACAGGCAGACGCTCTAACCAACTGAGCTACCACTCCAATTTGTAGCAGTCCTTAAGTTCCAAGAACTGAGCTACCACTCCACATACCTACTTTTTACTCTAAAAAATGGCTAATTACTTTTCTAGCCACAAAAAAATCATAGCAGAAACAATTTTTCTTGTCAAAGCCAAAAAAGCTCCTAAACTTGCCAAAAAATAACCCGTAAGTTATAATTTAGATACAAAAAACTAGTAATTATATAGTTTTTTAATCTACGAAAATATGGAAAATGTAATCAACAAGACAACAATCGCTGAAATTGAAAAAACTCTTTTGGCGCAAAAAAAACAAATTCTTCATGAATTAAGTGAAATATCTCGTAAGGATAGCCACGAGGCTGATAATACGAGCACTAAATTCCCGGAATACGGCGACAAGCCCGATGAAAACGCTCAGGAAATAACTGACTATTCAACCAATATTGTCACCGAAAAAGTTTTAGAAAAAAGTCTAGAAGATACTGAAAAATCTTTAGACAGAATTAAAAAAGGTACATACGGAGTATGTAAATATTGCGGTAATGCGATTGCCGAAAAACGTCTTTTAGCTCGTCCGACAGCCAGTTCTTGTATTAGTTGCAAAACCGAGTTGCAAGAAAATGAATAAAAATATTTTTAGAATATCCCTCAAAAATATAGCTATTATTTTACTTATAGCTATATTTTTTATTGTCGATCGTTACTTAAAATTATTAGCTTTAAACCAAAATCTTCAGCCGCCAGTCAAGCTAATCGGCAATTTTTTCTCCTTTAACTTTACGCCAAACTACTATATGGCCTTTTCTTTGCCTTTTAGCGGCCTTGTTTTGAATTCCATAATTATTGCTGTTATTTTTGGCCTAATTTATCTAATATTTTACCTAATATTAAATGATTATAAGCCTAAATCTTCAATCATACTCTTGACAATTATATTATTTGGTGCTATAAGTAATATACTAGATCGCATAAGTTGCGGCTATGTAATAGACTATTTCGAACTCCGTTACTTCACGGTATTTAATTTAGCTGACGCCATGATTTCATTGGGCGCTATTTTTTTTCTATTAAACTCCATTGTTCCACTCAAAAAACTCTGAAACATGATAAAAAAAATCGTCTCGAATCCTTTCAAAATGAAAGAATTAATCTTGGTTGCTCAAGCGCTAACTAACACTAGGTTTGATGCTGCTGGCGACTCAATCGTTGGCCACAAACATGCCAGTCACTCACGCGCAAAAAAAGTATCGACCGATGACGTCCGTCAAGTGATCAAATCAGTCGCCTTGTCTCATAGGGATAAAATACATCTTTCTTCGGTATCCGATGAAGCAATATATTCCTTTGCCCGAGAAATAATACTTACACTTGCGCGGAAAGAACTAAAAAACCCCTTAAATCCATAATGGAAATAAGGGGTTTTCAATATCCAAATGTTACTTTTTTATATCGTTTCTAATTTCATTTTCTAGAGCACTAAGATCAGAATATATTTGTAGAGCCCAATGGCCATAATATTCTCTTTCAACTTGAGGATCTTTCGGTGTTTGACTAAGATTAAAGAAGATGCCAGCGGAAAAAGGAAAATTATAATATTGGCGTTCGTTCATTAATTCTTTTAATTCTTCCGATTTTAGTCCCTGGCGGTCCGCCATTTTTGCTTCTTCCGATAAGCGCATTTCTTCAGGAAAATCGGCGTTAAAATTTGTATTAATTAAACGATGGGCAATCTTTATGTCTTGTATCAGTTTATTGTGAAAGCTTCGTCTTAATTGATCAGACTCACCAACAACTTCCTGATATTTTTCAAAGTCCTCATAATCAGCCGCTTTCTGAATTTGTAGATAATTAACCTGAGATAAATAATTTTTCGCATCTTCGAGAATACGTGATAGATAATTAATGATTGTCGCTTTTCTTTTTTCAATTATCTCTCCTTCAGCGATATTATTAATAAACTCCGGTTTTAACCCCGCTTGTTTAATAATATTAACAGTTTTTTTATAAGCCTCGCCTGTTGGCCCGTATACTTCCGAGGTCTCCAGTTCTCGTCGTGGTATATTCTTAGAATCTAGCTCAGCGTTTTCCTTTTTGATCATTTCTTTAATTTCTCTTTGTTCTACGGGGTCCGGCGGATAAAGGTCTGGATTTTTATATTGATCACGAAAAAAATTAAAAGGAGATTTGTGTTCCATATATTTATAAATTTACTTCGCTTCTTTTAATAAATAATAAAATTAATTAAATTCTTATTTAACTCTAATTTCGCGGCTATTCTCACCGACATGAACGAGCTCAATACTAATAATATCTTTCGGCCAAATTTTCTTTACCTTTCCAGCCCATTCAATTGCAGTGACTGTTTTATTATCTTTAAAAAATTCTTCAACACCAAGACTGATTAAATCTTTCTCTGAATGTAGGCGATAAGCATCAATATGACAAAAGGATTTAACGTTTTTATTTCCGTTTATTTTATATAATTTCAAAATATTGAATGTCGGGCTATTCACTCGCCCCTTGATTCCTAGCCCCTTAGCCAAACCCTGCAAGAATTTAGTCTTGCCGGCGCCGAGATCACCACATAAAGCCAAAACCTCTCCGCCCTTAAGCTGGCTACCTAATTCATAACCGAGAGCCTGAGTTTCTTTTTCATTTTTTGTTACTATCTTTTCCATGATTTTAGTTTATCTGATTTTTTTTAAAAGATAAAGTAATAAAAAACCCCCAAACGGGGATTTTTTATTTATGTGGGCGCACAAGGATTCGAACCCTGGACCCCTTCGGTGTAAACGAAGTGCTCTAACCAGCTGAGCTATGCGCCCGAACATTTCGGGATTTTAAATGGTAGTGGGCGAAAGAGGATTTGAACCTCCACAGCCTTGCGGCCACAAGCCCCTCAAGCTTGCGTGTCTACCAATTTCACCATCCGCCCGAAACCGGAAAAAGTCGTCTATTTGACGACCTTTTCTTTTAACTTTTTCTTATAACCTTCACGTAGATAATATAGTTTCGCTCGTCTTACTTCTGCAACCTTCTTAATTTCAATTTTAGTGATTGTCGGTAAATTCAACGGAAATATTTTTTCTACACCAATGCCATCAGAAACTTTACGAACTGTAATAGTCGCACCGGCTTCTTTATTATGCTTACGAGCAATAATCATTCCTTCAAAGTATTGAACTCTCTCTTTTTCTTCGCCTTTGGAATTTAATTCTTTGATCTTTTGGTAGACTCTGACAGTCATTCCTGGTTTTAATTCTAATTTGGTTTCAACCATATATTTAAAAATTATATAAAAGAGACTGGTTAGATCTCGTTTCGAAATACTTATTTAATAAGGCAAATCTTGTCTAATATTATAATTAATTTTTCCTCTTGTCAAGGCTGGCTTGAACAAAATCGTAAACCGCTTGAAAAACCTCGGCTGAGCTTAAATTCGAGCTGTCTAGATAGAAATCATAGTTGTTTTGGTCGTAAACGTCAATATCGTAATATTGGCGATAACGAAGCCGATCGCTCTCTAGACGCTGTTTATTGCTCTCTAAGACGTCTTGCCAGGTATTTAGGTTATCATCCTCGTTACGGTCATTTTTTAGCTGTAGATTGCCAAAAATACGCTTCGCGCCAACCTCTAAGCTAACATCGAGGTAAATCTTTAGAGAATGGGGTATAAAATACCAGGATGTCCTCCCTTCAATAATAAAATTATCGTCTCTTTTTCCCAAATCTCTTTGATAATAGTCAACTTCTTGGTCAGTCTGAGGGTCTGTCTCTCCGAGAGCATTATATTCCGCAAGAGTCAGGCCTCTTTTTTTGGCCGCTTCACGCCTTAATCCACCCATATAATAACGCGGCCAACCAAATTTATCTGCCAACATTTGAGCGATTGTGCTTTTCCCCGAACCTGGTCCTCCGCTTAGCGAAATTATCATATTTTTTATTTGTCATTTTAGACTATATCCATTATTATAGTATTATATAGGAAATAGTTTAAATCAAAAAGAGCGCTTATGTATTTAGAAAGATTGGAAATCCAAGGCTTTAAATCCTTCGCAAATAAAAATAAATTAATCTTCTCGGGTCTTCTAGACGGACAAAAAAGAGGCTTAACTGCAATTGTCGGCCCAAACGGCTCCGGCAAGTCTAATGTCGCCGACTCAATTCGCTGGGCGCTAGGAGAACAAAGCCTTAAAACCATCCGTGGCAAAAAAAGTGAAGACGTAATTTTTTCCGGCTCTGATAAAAAGGGTCAACTTGGTATGGCCGAAGTATCTCTCTGTTTAAATAATTCAGAAGCAGCTAAAAACAAAGCCAATGCGCCGGAAGCGATTGAGAAAGAGAGTGATCTCGACCAAATGATTTTAAGCTGTCCGGAAATAGTTATTACTCGTCGTATTTACCGCAGCGGTGAAAGCGAATACTTATTAAATAACAATCGCGTCCGTCTCGCTGATATCCAAATGCTCTTGGCGAAAGCTAATTTTGGTCAAAAAACTTATAGTGTTATCGGCCAAGGCATGGTTGAAAACTTTTTAAATACCTCTGCCGCCGAAAGAAAGGATTTTTTCGATGAAGCAACTGGCGTTAAACAATTTCAAATCAAGCGCGACTCTGCTTTAAATAAACTTGAATCAAGTTATGAGAATTTGCAGCAAGTTGAAATGCTTCTTGCCGAAATTAGACCACGACTCAAAAGCTTAACCCGTCAAGTTGAAAAATTAAAACGCCGCGATGAAATTTCAAATGATTTGCATTATGTTCAATTAAACTACTACGGTTTTCTTTGGCAGGATATTAACCAAAAATTAAGCAAAGCCAACAATCACTTTTTAGATTTAGAAAAAAATAAAATTGATCAAGAAAAGAAACTTGAAAAACTAAATGAAGATTTAAATAAAATACGAAACACAAATAATTTCCAAGAAATTAATGATCTTCAGCCTCGTCTAAAAGAATTTGAAAACCAAAGAAACCAACTCCAAAAACAATTGGCGAAACTCCAAGCTGAACTTGAGATTCAATTAGAATCTCAGGGGCAATTCGATGTCTCTTGGCTTAATAATAAACAGGGAGAGCTAAACGCTGAGCTTGAAAATATCAGCGCTGAAATTATATCTCTTGATAATACTAATGCCGTCAAAGAGGAGGATTCTCTACGCTCGGAATTAAATATTGTTAACCAAGAAATCGAAAAAGTAAATAATACTCGCCGCCAAATAGATAAAATAGAAACAGAAAAAACAATTTATTTTAAGCAGGTTTCTAAATTAGAAGCCGTTCTTGAAGCTAATCTTGAGGTGCAAGGTCAATTCGATGTCTCTTGGCTTAATAATAAAAATGAAGAACTCGCTGCCGAATTAACAAAATTGAAAAAAGAAATTTCTGCTTTAAAATCAGAAAATAATCGCGATCAAGAAAGATCAAGCGAGCAAAAACTTTCCGCTATTCAAAATGACCTTAACCGGCTAAATAAAGAGCTCGACACTCTTAACCGGGACTTAAAAAAATCCGGCCAAAATGAGGGACAAAATGAGGCAATTAGTAAATTAATCGATGAATTTTTAAAGCAATTGGAAGCGATTGAAAGTGAAACTGATTTAAATAAAATCAAAAAACTAATTGCCGAGGCAAAGAATGATTTTCAAAAAAAGATTACAAAACTCATAAGCGGACTAGACGATGATAAGTTAAATCAAATAAAAGAAATTCAAACTGAAATTATTTCTTTAACGGAATCAAAGCAAAATACCCAAGAAAATCTTAGCACCGAACGTTTACGCCTCTCGATGCTTAATGAGCGCTTGCGTCTTCTAGAAGAAAAAGAATTACAGTTAATCCGCGAATTGAACGATATTAAGGCGAAGCTAGAGAAGGCCCAGGTTAAATTTGACGCGAGCCAACTTGAGTCTGAAAAGAAAGAATTAAATAATAAGATTCTTCTTCTCGAAAAAGAACAAGCAAACTTAAAAGCAAATTCTTACCTTAACGATTGGTTTGATAAGCGGCAATCGCTAAGCAATAAAATTACTGATTGCCGGCTCAAGGCTTCGGCTCTAAATGAACGTCTTCGTTTACTGCAAGCCAAAAAAATTCAATTAGAAAAAGAAATTTCTGATATTAAAATTAAAATCGCCAAGAGCCAAGTTAAATTTGATGCGAGTGGTATCGAGGCGGAGAAAAAAAATATTTCTGAAAGATTAGAATCTCTAAACACAGAAATAAAATCTCTCGAAACACGATTAGCGGAATTTAATGCAGCCCAGGAAAAAGAAAAAAGCCAAATGTTTGAGTATCAAAGGGCAATTCAAACTCTTCAACAAGAAGTAAACTCCATTTTAGCCGAACTTAATAATTTAAAAGTTGAAGCCACTCGTCAAGAAACAAAACTCGAAGACTTAGAAGCCAATATTCGAAATGATGAATTGAATATCGGCGATATTAAAAATCATAAACTTAATGACCAGACCATTGAAATAGAACGTTGGCAAAAAAGTATCACTAATAACAAAATCCAACTTGAGCAAATTGGTGGGATTGATCCGGAAACAGAAAAAGAATTCTCTGATACCAAAGAGCGCCACGATTTCTTAAGCGCACAAACAGAGGATCTTCATAAAGCCATCAAGTCCTTAGAAGAAATTATTTACGAGCTTGATTTAAATATAAAAGGACGTTTCGACCAAGAATTTAAAGTTATTTCCGAGAAATTTAATGAATATTTTAAAATTCTCTTTAACGGCGGTGCCGCTAAAATCTCTAAGATAATGCTTGAGGATTTAGAGAAAGAAGAAAAGAATAACCAGAACACTAGTGGGAACGGAAATGGAAATGGTGCTGCCAATTTGACCGCCGGCCTAACACCGGCCGAAACTGAAATTAAAAATGAAACTGACGAAAGACTAAAAAGAATTAAATTTTTACGAAAACATAATGCGGTTGGTTTAGCGGGTATTGAGATTCAGGCCATTCCTCCGGGCAAAAAAATCCAAGCAGTTTCTATGTTATCCGGTGGCGAACGCGCTTTAACCGCCATCGCTTTAATCAGCGCTATCATCAGTGCGAACCCATCACCATTCGTTGTCCTTGATGAGGCTGATGCCGCGCTTGATGAAGCTAACTCGGAACGCTTAGCAAAGATTCTCGATGACTTATCCAATAAAACTCAGTTCATTGTAATTACTCATAACCGCGCTTCAATGCGTCGTGCCAGCATTCTTTACGGCGTTACCATGGAGTCAGACGGCGTAAGTAAGCTCTTAAGCGTTAAACTTGATGATCTAAAAAAATAAATTATTGATAAATAATTACTTTAAATTATTTTCATTGCCTATTTGTTACTATTAAGCCTCTCAGGATTGAGAGGCTTTTTGTATATAATAATATTATCTATGCCCATAAAAATATTATCAGCGACTCTAGTCGGCCTTGAAGCAGAAATAATTGAAGTCGAATCAGATTCTGGCGGCGGCGACTTTGGTCAAATAGCGATTGTTGGTTTACCCGATGCCGCCACCTCGGAGGCAAAAGAACGAGTAAAAAGTGCAATCCGTAATTGCCACTACGAATTTCCGAAAAGAAAAATCACTGTTAACCTCGCACCAGCTAATCTTAAAAAACACGGCACAGCCTTTGACCTAGCAATCGCGGTTTCAATTTTAAGTTTAAAAAATAAGTTTAAAATAGATTTTAAAGATTGTTTAATGGTTGGGGAATTATCGTTAAACGGTGAACTACGCGCCGTTAAAGGAATTTTAGCAATCGCGCTTAGGGCGAAATCTTTCAATATCCATAATCTTTTTATTCCGTATGAAAATATAGAGGAGGCTACTTTAATTCCGGGATTAAATATTTTTTCGATAAAATGTTTAGACGAATTAATTAAACATCTCAAACAAATTTCTCTGATTCAGGTATCAGAAATATCGCCTCTACCCAGAAATAAAGAAATTTCGCGAGAGGAGTTAGTAAATATTTCAACAATTAAAGGACAGGAAAAAGCAAAGCGAGTCTTAGAAATAGCCGCCGCGGGCGCTCATAATATTTTATTAATTGGCCCACCTGGGTCTGGCAAGACAATTCTCTCTAAATCTCTTTCTGGTATTTTACCAGCACTGAACGATGAAGAAATTCTAGAAGTAACTAATATCCACAGTATTTATGGCGAAACTAATGTTAAATATTCCTTAATAACCGAAAGACCATTCCGCGCGCCTCATCATAGTGCATCCAGCGCTTCATTAATCGGGGGCGGGACTTTGCCAAAACCGGGAGAAATATCTTTAGCCCATCGTGGTGTTTTATTCTTAGACGAATTTCCGGAATTTAATCGCAATGTTTTAGAAAATCTTCGCCAACCGCTAGAAGAAGGATGCATAAATATCAACCGAACAAATGGTTCTTTAAAATTTCCCTGTAATTTTATGTTGGTTGCGGCGATGAACCCCTGCCCCTGCGGTTACCAGGGCGATAAAAAAATTATTTGCCATTGTCCGGAGACCAAAATCTTAAATTATCGTCGTAAAATATCTGGACCCATAATTGATCGAATTGACCTCCATCTTACCCTTCTTCGTACCAGCTATAATGATTTATCCTCAGAGAAGCCCGAAGAATCATCAGAAATAATACGCCAGCGCGTAATTAATGCCCGCTCCTTGCAAGCTGCTCGATACAAAGGGCTCCCTTTTTCTATTAATTCAGACATGCCAAATGAAACGACAAGAACTTTCTGCAAATTAGACGAAGATGGCCAAAAACTCATTCGGCTTGCTTGTGAAAAATTTAATTTAAGCTCGCGTTCATACTTTCGAATTCTCAAAATTGCTCGTACAATCGCTGATTTAGACGCCGCAACGAACATTTCCGTTACTCATTTAAGCGAGGCCCTTCAATATCGTCCAAAAATAGAATAAAAATTGGAATATTCACAGCGTTTTTGGTATAATAAAAGCGGAAACAATAAATAAAAATATGTTCAAAAAATTAACAATTTTATTCTTATTAATGGTCTTTATTTTAGGCTCCGGTTTTGGCTGTAAAGTTACCGATAAGGCAACCCAAGCGGCCATGAAACCAATCACGATAACTTATTGGCGCGTCTATGATGGACCCGATGCCTTTGATGAAGTTATTACTAAGTATAAAGCCTTGCACCCTTTCGTAACGATTGACTACCGAAAACTACGTTACAGTGAATATGAAACTGAATTATTAAATGCACTTGCCGAGGACAGGGGGCCGGATGTCTTTTCAATTCATAATACTTGGATGAGAAAATATCAATCAAAGCTTGCGCCGATGCCTGACACGATTACCATGGTTTACCCAGTTACGTCTGGCTCAATTAAAAAAGAGACTATTCCTGAGTCACGAACTACTAAAAGTATTTCTGTTAAAGAGTTAAAAGATAATTTTGTAGACGTAGTCGCTCAAGATGTAATTTTAGATGATGGTAAAATTTATGGCCTTCCTCTTTCCGTTGATACTTTAGCCATGTTTTATAATAAAGATTTATTTAACAATGCAGGCATTAGCCAAACTCCCGCTTACTGGAATAAGGAATTTATTTCTGATGTAAAAAAATTAACGAAACAAGATTCGAAGAAGGGACTAATCCAATCTGGAGTAGCGCTTGGCGGCAGTAAGAATATTAATCGTTATAGCGATATCCTCGCTGTTCTAATGATGCAAAGTGGCGCCACGATGATGAGCGACAGTGGCCAAGTTCTTTTCCATACCACACCAACTTTTGCTAATAATACTAATTATAGCCCTGGAATTGATGCCTTACGCTTTTATACTGACTTCGCCGATCCAGTTAAAGAGTCCTATTCCTGGAGTAGCGATTTATCAAATTCTTTGGATTTATTTATCAGTGGAAATCTCGCAATCATGTTTAGCTATTCCTATGACCTTGAGACTATAAAAGCACAGGCGCCAAAACTAAACTTTTCTGTCGCTAAATTACCTCAAATCGAAGGGACTCCGTCAACGAATATAAATTTTGCTAATTATTGGGTTGAAGTTGTTTCAAAGAAAAGTAAAGTTTCAAATGAATCCTGGGATTTCATTCAATTTATAACTAAAGAGGAACAGGCAAAGGTATATTTAGAAAAAACAAAACGTCCGACAGCGCTACGTTCACTTGTTGCCAAACAAAAGGAAAATGACGAAATTGGTGTCTTCGCTGATCAAGTACTAACCGCTAAAAGCTGGTATAGAGGGAAAAATGCAGGCGCAGCCGAGGATGCAATTGCCGAGATGATTGATGCGGTAATAAAAAATTCGAGTGACAAGATTCAAGAAATAGTAAGTACTGGCGCTGCTAAGGTCCAACAAACTGTTTACTAATTATTTTATATGTATAAAAAGCTAATTGTATTTAGTTTCTTACTAATCTTATTAACTTCTTTTGCTATTCCTTTCATAGCAAATGCTCAAACATCAATTATTGATCCAAGCTCACGAGCTTATACGAACGGCGACTACACGCTAAACGATATTCTCCTAATTGCTATCGGCGCCTCGCGCTGGATTCTTGGTATCGTCGGCTCGCTAGCCCTGCTCATGTTTATTTACGGCGGTTTTACTTTTTTAATCTCAGCCGGCAGCAGCGATAAAATTGGGCAGGCAAAAAAGATTCTTATTGCAGCTGTGATTGGCTTAATAATTGTTTTTTCCAGCTACTTAATAATTCAGTTTGTTCTTGATTCACTTGGATTAAAATGGAATGGAGATAATTCAAAGCTTAGAGCTAAAATAAGTGCCTGCGAAGCAAGCCTTGGAACCGGATATAGTTGCATGAATGAGGCTATCGGCAAAAATTGCAAGGCTGGCCTATGTCCAAATGATCCTACGGAAATCAAATGCTGCAGCTCAAATTAATCTATGACTGCTTTTGTTCCGAAAAAAATACACCAAGAAGAGAGTTGGGGCGAAAAATTGCGCCTGGCTCGCCGATTTAAAAATTTAAAAATCGAGGAAGTAGCTAAAAAAATAAACATTAAATCAGAATACTTACTAGCGCTCGAAGATGAGCGTTTCGAAGATTTACCTGCCGGCCTATACGGCAAAAACTATATTAAAGAATACGCTTCATTTTTAGGACTAAATCCGAAAGAAATTACCAATGATTGGGGGGCTCAAATTATTAATAACTCACCCAATGATCCTTTTTCCAGAAAAATACTGGCCAGACACCGCTTCATAATATTCCCAAAAATTATTAGAAGCGTACTAGTTATTGGCGCCGTTTTAATTTGTTTCCTTTACTTAATCTTCTACTTTAAAAAAATTGTTCTTCCACCTCACCTAATAATCACTCAGCCGGAAACAAATTTAGCGATATCTTCATCGAGCATAACAATTAGTGGGCAGACCGAAGTCGAGGCGGAGATTAAAATCAATGGGGAAATCGTTTTAAACAACCACGAGGGTTATTTTACTCAGACGGTTAATCTTAAAAAGGGCCTAAATAACATAATTATTAAGGCAAAAAAGAAATATAGCCGCGAGGAAACAATTACGCGCCAAATTTTAGTTAATTAATTTTAAAAATATGTCGGAGAATAAAAAGACTATCCTATTTGACATTGAAAATATTTTGCGTAAAATAACAGTTGAGGAGGGACAAAAGGTTGCCGAACTCGGTTGTGGCAATTTTGGCTTCTTTGTTTGGCCGCTCGCCAAGCTTGTCGGTCGGCGGGGACAAATCTTTGCTGTCGACATCTTAAAGAGCACTCTCGATGAAATTAGACGCCAAGCTTTAAAGGATAATTTACCACAAGTTAAAACAGTCTGGAGTAATTTGGAGATATTTAAAGCAACGAATATTGAAACAAGCAGTCTTGATGCTGCGCTTCTAGTCAATATCCTCCACCAATCAGAAAAGCGCATCGAAATTTTACGCGAAGCCATTCGTCTCTTAAAACGAGGCGGAAAATTACTTATTGTCGAATGGGGAAATACCGACGCCCCTCTTGGGCCAACCCCAGAGAAACGCGTCAAACTAGAATCATTAAAAGCGGCCGCTCCAAAAATTGGCCTCGAGATTAACGAAGAATTTCCAGCTGGACCATTTCATTACGGATTAATATTAACTAAACTCTAATTTAAAACCTATGACAAATTTGTTGACTTGGCGATTTTGGTTCGCCTTACGTCCCGAGAGCTTAACTCCATTAGTACAAAAAGGCTTTTCCTTTCTGCTTATTACCTTTGTCGCAATCGCCTTCTTTATGCTTCTAGCAAAAAAACACGGCGGCCTTTATAGGGGATTTTTTAAACGACTCTATACATTCTTTCTTAGTAACGCAATCATTGGCGGCATTCTTCTTTTTCTTAACTACGAAATGGTTCCATTCTTTTCAGCGCGCTTTTGGCTTGGCATCTGGGGAATAACGATGATTGTCTGGCTTGTCTTAATACTCAAAAAATTACGAGTTATTCCAATTCAAAAAAAGAAACAAGAGCAAGATAAAGAATTAAAAAAATACCTTCCTTAAGAAATAAATAATTAATATTTTCTTATTCCAAAAACTCTCCTTGAATAAGGAGAGTTTTTTTAAATGTATGACTAATTCGAAGAAACTGGGATTATGGGGAGAAAATATCGCCCAAGATTATCTCAATAATAAGGGATACCGTTTTATCACGAAGAATCATAAAGAGGGTCGCTTTGAGCTTGATATAATTTTTAAGTATGAACAACAATATATATTTATCGAAGTTAAAACCAGAAATGAAAGCTGGGGACAAATTAGCGACAATTACCTCTCAAGCCGACAAACTAATAATCTTAAAAAAGCGATAGCAAGCTATTGTCTTAAATATAAAATTAATTTCGAGAATACGCGCTTAGACTTGATAGTGATTTCAGTAAATTATAAAAAGAAAATGGCGCAACTTAAACATTTTTTGGATATTCTTTAATTTCTTGTCAGAAAAAATAGTCGATAGCGTAAACGGACTAGATTTCCGATGAACCTTATAATGTCTCTCACTATTTTTACTTTACTAACTCGATTTGCATACCTACTTTCATTCCAATCAACTGGAAGTTCATAAATGCGATAGGAAAAATGACGGGCAAGGCTCACCATTTCCGTATCAAAAAACCAGTAATCGTCCTCCAGATAAGGTTCAATTTTTTTAAAAACATCCTCTTTAATCGCTTTAAATCCGCATTGTAAGTCAGATACCTTATTTGCAAGCACAAGGCGCGCTAAAAAATTATATGTGCGTGAAACTGTTTCTCTAAGAAAGCTTCTCTTTGTTTTCGACTCAGGAAGAAGACGCGACCCAATCACTAAGTCAGCCTCGCCGCGAATAATCGGAGCAAGAAGACTTGTTAATTGATCAGGAGAAACAGCTAAATCAATATCCAAATAGCAAACAATATCTGCCTGGCTCTTAAGCCAATACTGTTTTATGGCGCGGCCGCGTCCCGGCAAAGATATTTCAAGATGAGACAGGTTTTTAGTATAACGCTTTTCAAATTCGGTGAATATTCCAACCGTCCCATCGCTTGATCCATTGCTTATGCCGATTATCTTCCATTCGAACTCAAACCTTGCTCCCTCGCAAAAATCAAGCAATCGTTGCAAATTTAGAGCTAAGATTTTTTCCTCGTTTTTTACTGGTAAACAAATTTCTACTAACATAGTCAGATTATGAGTTAGCTTAATATATTTTTAAATAAATCGTCGCCAGTGGATCGCTATATATTTTTTCCCAATTTTGAGCGCTATCTAGATAACGTTTTAAATAATTAGGCTGATTTAATTCCTTATCCTTAATTAAAAATAGAAATTTTTCCCAATTTCTCGCCTTTATCTTTTCTTCCTTGGTTTTAATTAAAACTATGCCAATTTTATACTTCTCTAATTTAGAAGCAAAATCAGCCTTAGGTTTTAGAAATTCAACATATTCTTCTAAAAAAGTATGGCCAGCATATTCCGTTTGCGGCAAACGGCCATCGATAAATAGTTTCTTAGTCGGGTATGCCCAAATTAAATAGCCGCCCCAATTATACTCATTAAATATATTAATATTTTGGAGCTTAACATCTTTCTGTAAAAACTCAGCCGCGAGACATGGATATTCATTACAGTAATTAGAAAATGGATCTTTTTTTATATCTATATTTAAATATTGATTAGTTACAGTTAAAACCAAGCACAGTATTATAAAATATTTATATTTTTTCTTTACAGTTTGCGCTTTTATATTTTCTAGATCAAGAAACTCTTGCAAACTTTGAATTAAAAAAATAAAACTGGCGACAACAAGCAAGGGAAAATGACGCCGAGATTTAAAGCTTAAAAAAATTAATATAAGCGTTAAGCCCAACTGCCAAATATTTATGGCTCGCGATTTATAACGAATACATACATATATAAGTTGTCCCAAAACGACAAGCACTAATGCTAAATATAATAATTGTAAGTAATCATAAGGAAAATGAAATTGAGGCAACCATTCTTTAATAGCACCTAAATAATATGTGTTTTTATATCCGCTCAAAAAAGAGTATAATTCGAAACCGTAGGGAGTTATAAGCGTTACTAGCACAGAACCGAGGGTAAATATATAAAATGTAGACACCTCTGACCACTGAATAATTTTAAAACCCTGAAAATATTTTTCAAGCTTGCCAAAAGATAAATATCGCTGAAATAATTTTGCTAGCGGATAAGCGATTAATAATCCTAAACCCAACAAAAAGCTACCGTGCATATTTGACCAAAGATAAAAAAGTGGCAAAAGACATAGCAGCACCCGCCAAGAAACCTTTCGGTCAAACTCCATAATTATCCACAGCTCTAAAGCCATGAATAAAAAACCAAACTCCTGTATCCGAATACCAAAATGCGGTAGACAGGCAGTGAGAGCAAATATTTGCAATACAGCGAGTAGGCTATCGGATATTTTATCCGAGAATCGACGAGCAAAATAATTTAGAACAAGGAGAGAAAACAAAATTATTAAAGCGAAAAAAATATTTAAGGCCAAATAGCCGTAATTATTATAAATTTCATAAACAATTAAATTTGACAGCCACTCATGATCAACCCAATTACCAGTATAAGTATAGTTATAATTATTTGCATGAGGGACCATCCGAGTAGAGGCGACCTCCTCTCCAACCCTGAGGTGCCAACCAAAATCCGGGTCAAGACTGCTAAAAGAATTCTTAATTAACAAACCAAAGACAAAAATATAGAAGAAAACCCAAAATATTATCAAAAACTTAGATTTTTTACCTATTGTTACCATAAAATTCAAGAAAAATATGCATTCTGATTTAATTTTAACATGGATGAATTTATTTGTCTTGTTTTAATTACTATGCTAAGATTAAAGACGTAAAGTATAATTATCTAAAAAGAAGGGGGGTGAAATATGAAAAAAATATCAAAACACTTAATCGCCTTTGCTATTGTTTCCTTTTTAGTTCTACCGCTTTTTACATTACCAGCATTGGCGCAAAATCAAAACTATATTTTCGGTGTTGACGCAGTCAACAACGGATTAAATGGTAGTCTTGCTGAGGGCGACCCAAGAGCAATGATTGGCAGAATTATCACTTTCGCTCTAGGATTCTTAGGCGTAATTGCCGTAGGTCTCATTTTATTTGGCGGTTTCAAATGGATGACTGCGGCCGGTAATGAAGATAAGGTTAGCGAAGCTAAGCAATTGCTTGGTGCTGGCGTTATTGGTTTAATTATCATTCTTGCGGCGTGGGCTATAGCTACTTACATGATCACAACTATGAGCAACGCTATTGGAGGTGCTTAAATTATAAGTGGTTCTCATACTCATGGGAATCACTGCTCTAACCATAAGATATTCTTATGCTTAGAGCAGTGTATAACTTATCTTACTATGTCTAAAAAAATTATCTTTTCCTCTGTATTTTTACTTGTCTTTTCAGTTTTTACAGGACTAGGTATTGCTCAATTTGCCCACGCTGATGATACTCTTAATGGACTTAATGCAACTGCCGGTAAAGTAACCGCTTTCGCCTCTCAAGTTGGGACTCAAGACCCTAACTTCATTCAAACAAAAGCCGGACAAATAATTGGAACTGTTCTCTCTTTTGTCGGCGTTCTATTTCTAATACTGATGATTTTTGCCGGAATAATGTGGATGACGGCCCAAGGAAACGATCAACAGGTTTCGAAGGCTAAAGATTTACTTATTAATTCCATAATCGGCCTAATAATTATCTTTGCCGCTTATGCTATTACTAGCTTTGTCGGAAACTTCGTTCAAGATCTAAATAAATAGTCATGACGATCAAAAACTCTGCCAATTTTTTAAAAAAGTCCTCAATTATTTTGGGTCTTTTTTTCATATTCAATCTATTCCTCAGTTTTCCAGTACTCGCTGATTATTCATTCTCTGAAAGCAGCGGTCTTAAGACAACCGGAAGCACAGCGGGTTATAACGAATCATCCGCAACTCCAGAACAACTCGTCGGCCGCGTAATCTTAATCGTTCTGGGTTTCGTCGGAGTTATTTTTCTCGCCTTTATGATATGGGCCGGTATCGAATGGATGACTGCTCAGGGTAATGACCAAAAAGTAACCCGTGCTAAAAACAAAATTACCGAGGCTATTGTTGGCTTAATTATTGTCGTCGCCGCCTATGCAATCGCCTATTATGTAATTAAATATTTTAGCGCCACTAATCTTGTTTAAATTGTATTATGAATATCCCGAGACTAAAATTAGTATCAATTATAAGCTTAGCGCTTAGTTCGCTATCAATTAAAGCAGCGCAGGCAGCTAATTTACAAGACGCTTTTAAACGTGCAGGAGAAGTTGCCAGCAGCACCTATAAAACTGACCGGACTTTAAATCTCATGCTCGGCGATATTATTGCGGTAGTCCTCTCGGCTCTGGGCGTTGTCTTTATTGCTTTTATGGTTTATGCCGGCTATCTCTGGATGACCGCCTCCGGCAATGAACAAAAAGCTGACAAAGCAATCCAAATTCTAAAAGAATCTATAATCGGCCTCGTTGTTGTTGTTGGTGCCTACGCTATTAGTTATTTCGTTATTCAAATATTCAGTGCTCAACTTATAAATCCATAATATTATGCGCAAAAATCTAAAATTAATTTCATCTCTTCTTATTTTAACGGCGATTTTAATACTACCTTATTTTGTATTTGCGCAGAATACAGATGACAAAACCATGCTTGGAACTTTGACCAGCGTAGCCCAAACGGGAGGCTATGCGACTGGGGATAGTAGTAATTTAATGACCGTAGTCGGTACAGTTATCCGCGCCGTTCTTGGTCTCTTGGGCGCTATTTTCATTATTCTTATGATAATAGCTGGCTATAGCTGGATGACAGCATCGGGTAACGAACAAAAAGTAGAGAAGGCGCTGAGCTCAATTAAACGCGCCGTAATTGGCCTTGTTATTACCCTTTCCTCTTATGCAATTTGGACGTTTATTTTCGACAAATTAATTAAAGGCGGAAAATAAATTTATTGAATATGAAAAAAATTATATACATTATTACTGGAATATTCTGCCTTCTCTTAATTGCCCAAACGAGCTCAGCTCAATTACTCGAATCGAGTGGCGGAGCTTTACAAAATTTAACAACTAATACTCAGCAACTTGGAACGGCGAGCGGATTAGGCAAAGCTTCAATAGGCAGTATTATCGCAACTATTATCCAGGCGGCTCTGGGATTTTTAGCGGCCATATTTTTAGTGCTTATGATTATTGCTGGTTTCCAGTGGATGACGGCGAGCGGTAACGATGCTCAAGTTAAAAAAGCTGTCGATACGATTAAGACAGCGATTATCGGACTAGTTATAGTTTTAGCGGCTTACGCCATTACTTATTTTATTTTCAAATATTTACCATTTAGCGGAAGTGGGGTTGGCGGCGACGGTACTTCTGGAAGTCCTAAAGTATAATTCTTTTTATTCAAATACAAATTAAAAAGGCGACTTTAAGGGTCGCCTTTATTTTTTTGTTTTGTGAAACTATATTCCTTCACGCTGGACTGACCAGTGCACCCACTCACCTAAAACGTTGTGTTTTTGCGGGGTGACGCTGAAATCCCAGAAACCAGTTTTTACTCCTTCTCGAAATACATCACAGTGATATTCACCGGGAATAAGATTGTAAGTAACTCTCTGACCGGGACTCGTTAGAAACGAAACGGTTTCAACTGACGAAACCTTACCATGACTATCGACACTGCGAATAACGAAAAGAATTCGAGAATAGGTGGTAAGGTTCCATACAAATCCTTCATACCCAAGGATTGAATCTGCTTTAACAGTACCGTTAAGCATTTTTTGAAAACCGAGGTCTTCTCTTTTTGCTTGGTTGTTTTCGATACGATTTTCACGTTTTGTTTCTACTGTTAACAGCATATCCTTTTCGCCGATCTTCAAACCGCGCTCGCGACGTTTTACTTCGAGACGAGTAAGTTCCTTGGGAACAGAGGTTTCAGCAACGTAGGTGTCGAAAATGCGGCTTTTTTCAGATTCATACTTTTTAATTTGAAGCAAAAGTGCTTCATTCTCGGTTCTCTTCCAGGAAAGACTCGTGTAAAGGTTTTGTTTTTTCTGAAGAGCTTTCAATTCTTCAATTTTTCCTTTTACACTTGCGTCGCGTAAGGTCTTACCATATTCGGTATCAAAACTTTTTTTGTTTAATGTGTCGATTTCCGACTTAAGTTTATTGATATCGGTTGAGTAGTCGTACGCCTTAGCAAGGTCGTTGTTGTTTCGTGCGATTTTTACTTTGCACTCCTGGATTTTCGCTGTCAGATCGTCAACCTTATTTTGGTCAACTAATACTTTCTGAGCGAAGGTGCTGCTGGCGGTCATTGCAATAATGACAACTGCCAAAATCATAACGATTTTTTTCATGGTTTGGGTTGGTATTTTTTTGTTTGTTTATATTCAGTTGTTAATGAGCAAAATACTGCTCTTTTTTTGTTTTATTAATCAATTGATTAATATAATAGTATAGCACAAATAAATGAATATGTCAATGACTTATCAACATGCCCATCTTGACTTTTTCAATTAGCCATGATACTATAATCAGTCAAGAAAATCCCTGCTTTAATATCTTTTAACTTGATACAGTAGGGATTTTTTATTTGGCTAATATTAAACAATATGAAAATACTCCAAATCATCAGAGAGGAGATCGTGCCTCTCAGTAGAAAGCAAAACGTAGTACTTATCACTATTATTGCTTGTATCTTTCAATTTGCCTTCTTTTATGCCCCGGCTTTAGCTGATGAGGCTGTCCAGGAGGCCAACGCTCAAGGATTTGACCAGGAACAGCTAATCAGCAATGATTCGATGGTCAAGGACGGTAGAATGGACCCTGAGGCGGCTAAGCAAAACGGCCCAGTCGCCACTAGCACCGTCCAAGTTTTAGATCAAGACGATGCTTTAGCTAGCTCAACTCTAGCAACGAGCACTAAGGCTATTAAAATCGTTCGCGAAAGCACCCATACGATGACTGCCTATAATTCAGAGGCTGGCCAGACGGACGATAGTCCGTGTATAACCGCTAATGGTTTCAATGTCTGTGAGCACGGAATCGAAGATACTATCGCGGCCAACTTTTTGCCCATGGGTACTAAAGTCAAAATTCCTGATTTATATGGAGATCGCATATTCGTCGTTCGCGATAGAATGAACAAGAAACATCCTAACCGCGTTGATGTTTGGATGAAGAATCGCAGCGCCGCTATGCAATTCGGAGTTAAGGTTGCAAAAATCCAAGTACTAGAATAATTTTCAAATTACATATCAAAAAACATCCTGGCTTTCGTCAGGATGTTTTTTTATTTCAGGGCTTTAGAAGAATAAACTAAGTATTCCTCGACTGCGCTTTATTTGTTTTTCTTTCTGCGCGATGGCCATAGTAGTTGAGATAACGGTGTCCGGATTAAGAGAAATACTGTCGATTCCTTGTTCTACTAGGAACTCGGCGAAATCAGGAAAATCGCTTGGTCCTTGTCCACAAATTCCAACCTTACGTCGATATTTTTTCGCGGTCTTAATCAATGTTTTAATTAATTCTTTAACCGCTTCATTTTTTTCGTTTGATACGCCAGCTACTTCAAGTGTCCCGCCGGAATCACGATCGATTCCTAATGTTAATTGAGTTAAATCATTTGAGCCGATAGAAAAACCATCAAATATATGACAGAATTTTTCCGCTAAAATAATATTTGCCGGTATTTCCGCCATAACATAAATCTCCAGACCATTTAGTCCTCGCTTAAGTCCATTAGCGGCCATAATCTCTTGAACTTTTTTTCCTTCTTCAACTGTACGACAGAAGGGTACCATTACTTTTAGGTTTTTTAGTCCCATTTCTTCACGCACTTTTTTTATAGCCTGGCATTCTAATTTAAAAGCCGGCAAAAATAGCGGGGAATAATAGCGACTGGCTCCTCGAAAACCAATCATCGGGTTCGATTCAATCGGTTCATATTCTTTACCGCCGATTAAATTCGCATATTCATTAGTTTTAAAATCACTTAAACGGACAATAACGTCTTTTGGATAAAAGGCTGCACAAATACGTGCCATCCCCTGAGCCAGACGGTCAACAAAATATTGTGATTTATTTTTATATCCAGCGGTTAATTCATCAATTTTCTTTTTTACGATCGGATCTTTAATTTTATTGTAATTTATTAGGGCAAGAGGATGAATTTTAATGTAATTATTAATGATAAATTCTAGTCGCGCTAAACCGACGCCGTCGTTCGGTATAAAGGAAGTTGAGAAAGCCAAGTCAGGTTCTCCAATATTCATCATTATTTTTGTTTTCGGTTTCTTCAAATTTTTGATATCGGTTTTTTCAACTGCAAATGGAATTTTGCCTTCATAAACATAGCCCTCTTCACCGGAGGCACAATCAACAGTTAGCGTTCGGCCGCTCTTAATAATTTTAGAGCCATTTTCAGTCCCGACGACGCAAGGGATTCCTAGTTCGCGCGAAACAATCGCTGCATGGCAAGTTCTCCCTCCCTTGTCAGTAACAATAGCCGAGGCTATTTTCATAATCGGTTCCCAGTCTGGGTCCGTCATGTCGGTCACGAGCACCTGACCCGGCTTGAAGGTATTAATATCCTTAACGCTCATCATACGATTAGCGATACCGGCTCCAATTTTATTGCCGACACTTTGGCCAACGGTAATCAATTTTCCTTTTTTACTTAATTTATAATGCTCAATTACTTGCCAATTCTTCATACTCTGGACAGTTTCTGGTCTAGCTTGAGTAATAAATAATTCATTTGTACGTCCATCGAGCGCAAATTCAATATCCATCGGGCGCTTATAATGATCCTCTATAATCATCGCCCATTTAGCCAATTGAATTACTTGCTTATCATTAAGGGATGGTTTAATTTGCTCATTCTCTGGGATACTAACATTTTTAACTGGATTTTTTCCTTTAAGGTCATAGATCATTTTTATATCCTTCTTACTCATGGTTCGAGAGATAATTGCTTTCGTTGGTTTAAAAACATAAAATTCATCCGGGGTTACTCTGCCCTGAACAATATTTTCACCAAGCCCAAATATCGAATTGATTAGGACTGCATTCTTAAAACCAGACTCCGTATCAATTGTAAACATAACGCCCGATGAGCCAAGGTCAGAGCGAACCATTTTTTGTACGCCAACTGAAAGCCCGATTGAAAAATGGTCGAACTTCTTATCAACACGATATGAAATCGCGCGATTTGTGAACAAAGAGGCGATACATTTTTTTACCGCTAAAAGCAAATCTTTTTCTCCGGTAATATTTAAATAGGTTTCTTGCTGGCCAGCGAACGAGGCGTCTGGCAGATCTTCGGCAGTCGCGCTTGAACGAACGGCTACATCAATATTTTTAATTTTATAAGTATCTGATAATTTTTTATATGCTTCGGCAATTGCTTTCGAAAAATCTTTTGGCAATTCAGCAGCAATTATAATTTTTCTAATTTCAGCACCACGCTTCATTAAATCTTTTACGTTTTTTGTATCAAGTCCTTTCAGTATTCCTTGGATTTCCTTTTTTAAACCCGTTGAATCCATGAAAAAATGATAAGCCGATGCGGTCGTCGCAAAGCCATTCGGGACGCGAAGTCCTTTCTTAACTAAATGACCATACATTTCGCCGAGTGAGGCGTTTTTACCACCAACTTGGGGCACATCTTTGATGCCAAGTTCTGAAAAAAAGTGTACAAATTTGTTTTTTAACATATAATATTTAAATATAAATTTATTTTAATTTATGTTCCCATTATAACACATTCTTTACTTTATAAAAATAATTGTTTAATATAGGAATACGGTTATGAACGATACCAGCGGACGTGGCGAAATTGGTAGACGCACTAGCCTTAGGAGCTAGCGGGGCAACTCTTGAGAGTTCGAGTCTCTCCGTCCGCACAAAAGAAACAGCGATAATAATATCGCTGTTTTTATTATATTTAATTTGCTAGCGTGCCTTAAAATTGCTAAAATTTAGCTATGATCACTTGGCTTCACAATTTCCATCCGCAGGCAATATTATTTTCTTTCGGCCCATTCCAAATATATTGGTATGGCTTATTTATGGTGCTAGGGATACTTTCAGCTCTTCTTATAAGCTTTAGAATGACTAAGTACTATAAGATTGATAAGGATAAATTATTTGACCTATCTTTTTGGTTAATAATCTTCGGACTTCTAGGCGCGAGACTATATGATGTCTGTTTGCAAATACCTTATTATATAAGTAATCCAATCGCAATTCTAAAAATCTGGCAGGGCGGACTCGCTATCCACGGCGCGATAATCGCTGGCATTATAACTTCCTACTTCTTTGCGCGCCGCCATAAATTATCAATTTGGACGCTCATTGCCTTGATTGTTCCTGGGCTTGCTTTCGCTCAAACTATCGGACGCTGGGGAAATTATTTTAATCAGGAATTATTCGGCCTACCGACTGCTCTGCCCTGGGGTATACCAATTGATTTAATGAATCGTCCCTGGGCTTACATTGCATCAAGCTATTTCCATCCGACTTTTCTCTATGAAAGTATTGGTTGTTTTCTAATATTTCTTATTCTTGTCTTCATGAACATCTATTTGATTAAGACTAAAAAACTTAATAAGTATTTCTCTGTTTGGATGGTCGCTCTATATATGATATTATATTCAGTATTAAGATTCACTCTAGAGTTTGTCCGCATCGATGAAACACCAAGTGTCCTTGGCCTCCGCTGGCCACAAGTCATAAGTTTATTTATAATTCTTATTTCGATACTCATTCTTATTTTTAACCCTCATGCAAAAACGAAAAAAGACCGAATTTAAAAAACGTCTAAGCCTACTTATTCTTTATTTTCTTGGATTTCTTTTAGCGATATCCTCGGCTCTACCTGCCTATATACAATCAAATTTTTTGAATGAATTTGTTAGTTTAAGAACTTTAAGCGTTTTCTTTATTATTGCTAATTCTTTAACAGTGTTTTGCATCGTCGCCTTTCCAAAATATATCAAGATTCTCAGTAATTTTTTTCTGACCAAAGTAATTTTGGTTATACACGGCGTTTCTCTTTTAGCATTAGTAGTAACAAATAACCCCCTATCTGCTTTTTTATCAATAGCTTTATTTACTATCTCAACGAACCTCCTTTGGATAAACATGGATGTACTTATTGAAACATTTTCCAGTAATTCTTCAACCGGACGAACAAGAACAACATATTTTACCTTTATTAATCTCGGCTGGATAATTGCGCCCTCCCTTTCAAGCTATTTAATTAAATTCGGTGATTATCAATTAGCCTTTCTTATCGCCGCTTCAATAACTATCCCAGTTTTCTTCGTTTTTCTTTATCAAGGACGTCGCTTAAAAGATAAGGTAGCCTACAGCAAGGAAAAGCTTAGCGCAGTTATTAAAAAGTCATGGAACAATAAAAACCTTCGCGGGATATTCTTTATTTCACTTATCCTTCAATTATTTTATAGCACAGCTGTGGTTTATGTCCCAATTTATCTTTACCAAAATTTAGGTATAAGCTGGCAATCTCTTGGATTAATGTTTTCCATTATGCTTATTCCTTTTCTGCTTTTCGAAATTCCGGCAGGAATAATAGCCGATAAATATATCGGCGAGAAAGAGATTCTTTTCCTTGGCTTATTTATTTTAGTCTGTTCGCTATTTTTATTCTTCTATATCCAGGTAACTACTTTTTGGATCTGGGCCAGCGTTCTTTTTCTCAGTCGAGTTGGCGCTTCTCTAATCGAAGCCATGAGAGAAACCTATTTTTTCAAAATAGTAAGCGCAAAAGATGTTGTCCATATTAATATTTTCCGAACCACGTCCCCTCTGGGTTATGTCATTGGCTCGGGGCTAGCTGTTCTAATTCTGTCGATATTTCCCCTTAACTATCTCTTCCTAATTGTGGCCATTATCAGCCTATCCGGCTTTGCCTTTATCGCGTCAATTAAGGACACTAAATAATTGACTTTAGGCTTATTATTTTATAAGATATATTCGTCTGCGGGTATCGTATAGTGGTTATTACCTAAGGTTTCCAACCTTATGAGAGGGGTCCGATTCCCCTTACCCGCTCCAAATTAAAAACAACATCCCTCTTGGATGTTGTTTTTTGTATTAATAGGAGTGGCTATTTCTTTTTAAAAAGCAAAATGCAAATAATAAGCAGGAAAACAAAATGCAAAAAAAGATCAGTCGGGTTAAGATCATAAACAAATAGTTCTCCCGCACTCCTTAATAATTCACGACCATCTATTATAAACGACCACAAGAACACGACCAGCATGAAAGCGGCTAGAAAATAATAAACAACTTTTGTATATCGATTTAGAAGTAATAGTAAGCCAGTGCCAATTTCAAAAAATATCATGAGTGGCGAAAGATAAATCGGTAAACTGAGACGCGAATATTCGAGCACTGACATATCCGCATTAAATATCCGAAAAATTCCAGCTGATAAAAAAACGAGCGCTAAAAATATTCGCAAAATATCTTCAGTCTTTAAATCAGTCGGTTTCATTTTAATATTTTCCAAAATCATATTTAACTATTTTTTTCTTGATGCGAAAATTAAATAATGTATAGAGAGCCATAAAACCCCACTTTAAACCGACAGATAATCCACCCTCCTTTTCGAGACGGCGAGAAGAATATAATAGACGAGTTGATTTTATCATCCGAAACTTCCCTTTACGCGAGATTCGATAACAATAATCGTAGTCTTCGGCTACATAAATCTCGGTGTCAAAACCCTTAATTAAATTGTGGGTTTCACGTCGTGCGATAATCGCAGCGCCAATTGAGGCTGGAGCAAAATATTGGCGGAAGAAACAAAAGAAATTATACAGGAAAGAATATATATTATAGCTCGGCTTATTCGGATTGAATTTAATATAAAAACCGGCTCCGACCAATTTTTTATCATTAAACTCCGCAATCACATTTTTTAAAAAATGCTCCTGCAGAATAGTATCAGCATCAAAGAATATTAATATATCTCCGCCAGCTATTTCCGCACCATGGTTTCTCTGCCAAGAAGGATGATGGTGCTCAGAATCAATAATAAAACGACAATTATTTTCCAGAGCGATCTGCCTAGTTTTATCGGTCGAGCCGCCGTCGGAAACTATAACTTCATAGTCAGAAAAATCCTGACTCTTAATTGACATAAGAAGCAAGGGTAAAAAGTTTTCCTCATTAAGCGTTGGGATTACAATTGAGATCATAATTTATTTAAACAAGGTTCTGGCTAATTCCCAGTAACTCTTATTGCCGTTAAGATATTGATAATACCACCACTCGACTCCCCAAAGATAAGTTTTTTTAAAATTTATATTTATAGCGTACTGAAGATTTGCTCGAAATTGATCAATATCGAATGATTTTTTGGCCTCAACAGCTGGTAAATATATCATTTTACCATTTGGGACCCAAGGCTCGGCCTGAAGTTCGATTATATAACGATTTTCAGGCTTAATGCCAGCCATATAAGCCTTAATGCGATAAAACGCAGCCGGGATAGGATATCTAAAATATCCAGTATAGGCACCCCAAACTACTCGATAAACTGTGCTCCCGAACCAGTCACCATATTTTGCCTCCTTACGCCACCAGCTCAGCTCGCCGGTCGCTGAAACCATAACCGGTCTCGAGTCAAAATCTTTAACTACTTTCAACTCTCTCTTGAAGAATGTTTCATCGCTCGGTGGGCAAACACCAAAGGCATCAAAAAATGGTTCATTCTCTAATTGCCAGGCAATTATGGATGGGTCATCTTTATAATGGCTTACAACTATTTCAAGCATTTTTAGAGCTCGTGCCTGGGTTGAGGCTAGACTTTTTTGCGTCGCCCACTCGGGGGCATGGCACTCTGGCCAGCGTGGCAAACGCCACCCGACATTGGCAATAAATTTAACATCTCTTTTTTTACCTTCTTGGATAATATAATCGTATTCGGAAAAATCATAAACACCATTAGTTTTTTCGATCTGATCCCAATAAATCGGCAAACGAATTTCTTTAACTTGCAAATCATCAACCACGGCTAGATATGTTTCTTTCCAATCTAACCCAAGCTCGGAACAAAATTTAGTCGAGAAAGTCACACCAAAAAATCCCGGTTTATAATTCAAATCTTGTTTTAAGGGATAATTATTAGCCATCTTAAAAAAATATATAATTACTAGAAGCGTGAAAAATATTAGAATTAACCAGAATGATTTTTTTTTCAACATATTAAACCATGATAAAATATAAACCCAAGCCGATGACACATACAGCAAGTAATTTTTGTAAAAATATTTTCCAGGAAAATGTCTCCTTTAATAATTTAGGAGATAAGATCGCGAGCACCGTACTAACAATTAAAAGAAAAGCATACTGAACTCCCTGAAAAGCATTAACTAGAGCAACCGAACCGAGAAAGACAGCATAATTTTGTAAAATAAATCCAGCCGACCCTAATAGTTGATTAACAACAACGAGAAACTTATGCTTATTGTGCCCCGGTTTTTGGAAGGCTTTAAAAATTTTATTTCGATCTTTCTGGCGTATCAAGAAACTCAAAACAAATAGAGCCGCTCCAAGTCGCGTCCAAATAAACGCGCTTATAAATGTTTGCTCTGAATAGGCGTATTTTGTCAGAATAAAATAGCTGGCATAGGCTAGCGCAGAAAATAAAGCAAAAATTAATGAGCCGGACTTTATGTTTTGACTCAACTTTAATTTATTCATTAATCGCGAGAGAAAATGTCTCTGTTGTGGTAGAAGGGCAACAATAAATATGCCGATAAGAAGCGCCGAAATTCCCAGCCACTCACTCGTTGAAAAATGTTCCTTAAAAAACAAGATCGAAAATGATATAGAAAAAACCGGAGTTAATCCTCCGACAAAAACAAGAGTTTGTGAGGCTTCGCCGCGACGTAAGGCTTCGTATAATAACCATAATGCTGTTGCAAAAAGCCCCCCGCTAATTAAATCAATAATCAACCAATAAACGCCAGGCCATTCTAAATACCAAGGAGCCACTAAAATAACGACCCCGCCCATAAGACAGGCAATAAAAGCATAGGCTTTGCTGCTCGAAACAACATTATCAACAAGAAATTTATCAAATAAGTTTGCAATAGCCAAAAATAGATAGGCGATAAAGGCGACAAGAATCCACGACATAAAAATATGTTAAGCTGTCTATGACTCAAGAATAATTTTTTCAATATTGTATGTTCCCATTTGCTCAGCATTTAAAAACCCATCCATAGCCGCCCTCGCTAAGCGTCCAGATTCTAATAAATCAGGTAGCCATTCATCAACATACTCAGCGTCAAGACTATCGACACCGGCGCCAACAGACATTAGCCATTCTCGGTTATAGTCTTCCTGGGAACCAACTGGCGCCGACATGATAACAGGCAAACCTAAGGCGCAATAAAAGGACAACTCTGATGGTTTAGTCCAAAGGATATCTGTGTTATGAAGGCTGTCATTAAATTTTTTAAAATAATCATTTTTTTCAGCTGCAAAAATTATTCGTACACCGTTTCCCTCTTGAAGAGTATACAACTTAATTTGCTCTAAAAAATAATCTCTAATTTCCGGCCGATTACCAGCGACCAAATTTATATTAATTTCATTCGCTTTAATTTTCGCCGCTAATTTTCTTAAAATTACTCCGGCTATTTCCTTTTGCGCGCCTGCGCCGCCAACAGCAAAACTGAGAGTAATTGCTTTTTTTTCTGCGCCGGAAAAATTAGGCAAGACCTTATTAAGAAGAGCGGCGTATGTTTCTTGATACTCCCCTCTCGGGTCAAGTGCCTTAACTCTGCTCGCTAAATCAATTTCCAAAATTTCTTTTTCGGCGCCAATATTTTCTTTTGGCAAAGGGAAACCGCTAATAATTATATTAGATTCTTTAACACCATACATTAAGAATCTTTCCTTTACTTTTTCACTCGGTAATAAATATTTAACTCGGCTATTTTTTGGATCAATCGGTGCCCAGGCACGAGAGGCGTCAGCATCGCAAACAAGACAATATATATCGCCGGCATAATTATGATATTCGGCCATATAAGCTGCTACAAAAAAAGTTGTTAGAAACGGCAAGCCGCTCGGATTTAATTTTTCAATCAAGTCTTTTCCCAAACCAGCCTTAATTGATCGCAAAAAAAATTTTTGCTGCGTAGTTTGACTCGATAAATCACGTGACGGATAAAAAGATTTAATCTTCTGAAAATTATCCATTATCTTAAAAACCAAAGAGCCAAGAAGAGGCACTTTCTTGAAGCGTGAGATTCTTTCATATGAGCGCAGGCTATTTATCCAGTACTTTTTTTCCCATTCCGGGATTCCGACATAGTTATTAGCGGTAATTATTTCACCCCCACTTAAATCGAGTAGAGGATAGGCTGCTCGCTGATGGCCATAGCCCATGTCAGCGGCGATAAGATTAATTTTTTTTGTTTGCATACTTACATTATAGCAATAATTAGCAGTTTTTAGCTATATTTTTTTCGCCAGATTTTAATTGCAAATATTGATAAGCCGTAAGAGCAGCGACTGTCGCCTGACCCATGGCAATGGTAATTTGTTTGAACTCACAATCTGTAACATCGCCAGCCGCAAATAGACCCGGCGTCTTAGTTTCTGTTTTTGTATTAACGATTATTTGATTCTTCTCGTTTCTCTCAACAAAATCAGCGACTAAATCTGTGCTCGCTAAGCGTCCGACTTCAATGAATACGCCATCGAGCACAATTTCGCGATCCAATTTAGTATTAATATTTGAAACGATTATTTTTTCAACTTTATCGTTCCCTTCTATATTATGAACTTCTGAATCTAGAATAACCTCAATGTTTTCGCGGGACCTAACTTCCGCGACTAAGCTATCAAAAGCTCTCAAACTAGAACCGCGATGGATTAAATAAACCTGGCTAGCAATTTTTGATAAAACCTCGGCTGCATCAAGTGCTGAGTTCCCTCCACCAATTACCGCGACCCTCTTATTCTTAAAAAACGGACCATCACAATTTGCGCAATATGAGACGCCTTTGCCATTAAATTCAAGTTCACCTTTAACAGCCAAACGACGTGGAGATAGGCCCATCGCAATAATTACCGTCTTTGCCTCGAAAGTTTCTCTATTTGTGTGAAGAATAAAATTACCTGCCTCATTTTTTTCGATGATTTTTACTTCATCGTCTTTCATCTCAACTCCACTCTTAAGGGTTTGTTGTTTAAATTTATTAATAAGCTCGAAGCTGCCAATTTTTTCAAAGCCCGGATAATTTTCTATCTCGCTAGCCCAAACCAATTGTCCGCCAACCTCTTTGCCAATTATCAAAGTTTTCATTTCTCGACGAACCGCGTAAATACCAGCTGTCATTCCCGCTGGGCCGGAACCGATAATTATCAAATCGTACATAATATTTTTGAATAGTAGATGAATTACTTATTAATTATAAAGTTTTTCAATGTTAAAAGCAAATAAATATTAAGAAACTTTTGAGACTCGTTTAGGGATATTTTGGTTAAGATTAGAGTGATATTGTGATGATAAGAACATCTTTTCCACAGTTTGTTAAGAGTCAATATTTATTTAATGTTAGCTAAATAATACACTTAAGTCTACATTTTTGTAGACTTATCATTCATTACTGTTAACATTTATTCGTGCTAAATATATTTATTTAAATTTGACTTTACTCTTCGATTGTAGGAACATTTAGATAGACAAAACAATATACGAACAAACTACTTGAAGAAAGGAGTCTAAATGATCTTTAAAAAAATCGAATCACTATTTACTACATCAATTGAGTATCAAGACTACCTTCTACATGGGACAATAACTGCGATAAACTTAGCACTCATCGTCGCAATTATTTCAGCCTCCTTACAAGCCTGGGGAATTTTCCGCCAAAATAAGCTTCTAAAAAAAAATAAATCGGCGACTGCCCTTCCGCTTTCATTTTTTGCGTTTCAGTTTTTCTATTTTATGGCCTACCTTATTTACGGCCTAAAAATTGGCAGCATCTCTTTAATGATTAGTAATGTTGTTGGCGTCTTATTTCTGCCAATTATTATTACTCTCGTAAAGTTCAAACAAATAGAAAACGCATCGTTTAAAAATGAACTGCTTATCTCGCCCCTTCTCGCGCTTATTATTCCTTGCGTAGTCTTCATCCGAAAAGAATGGTCGCTAATTGCCGTTCTAATTTTAGCGACTATTGTTTTTACTCATCTTGTAATTGAGATTATCCGAAAACGCGAAATCAGAAACATAGAACCAAGATTCATCATTTCATTTATACTTTGCTCGCTTGTATGGCTATGGTATGGAATAGAAATATCCGATTTTGGTCTAATTACCTCTAGCGCAACAACCGTTAGCGTTGGAATTGCGTTTTCGTTTTTTTATCTCTTCATGAAAAGATCTTTCAAAAAAAGCCCAGCCACTATCAATTAATAGAGCTGGGCATTTTTATTTGTGGACCATAAGGGACTTGAACCCTTGACCTCTTCCATGCCATGGAAGCGCTCTAGCCAACTGAGCTAATGGCCCAAATTGTTCCTCGCAGAACATTTGTGAGAATAGGTTGTTCCTCGCAGAACATATTTCCAAATTATGGCTAATTTCTGTAAAACTACCCTAAATTATAGCAAAAGCGGAAGTGATGTCAAGCGCACTTAAATGACATATAATTATATATCTGTCAATTATATGTCAATAATCTTTTAATATTAGCTAAATTATGTGTCCTCGCCAGGAATTGAACCTGGATCTAGAACTTAGGAGGCTCTTGTTCTATCCGTTGAACTACGGGGACAGTAGGCTGTCGCGGACTATGCTCAGCAATGCTTTTATTCTACCCTAATAGTTCAATTTATTCAATTCTTTCTTCTTTGACAATCGGCCTAGATTAGCCTAAAATAAAAACATAAACAATCCTCTTAAATTACTTTTATCTAAACCCATATGTTTAACAAGGAAAACAAATTAGAAAAGTTTAAGGACGCGGAAACAATTATTGGCGCCTCAATTAAGGTTAAGGGCAACTTCCAGGGGCAGGGAAACATTATTATTGAAGGGACTCTTGAGGGGTCTCTTAAGACAGAAGCAAATCTTTTTATCGGCGATCAAGCGAAGGTTGTCGCAAGTATCGAATCAAAGGACGCTTCAATTAATGGGGAGGTAAGAGGAAATATTAAAGCCAGAGGATATCTAGCACTAGGCGGAACTGCGAAAATTTTTGGCGACATCCAATATCATGAACTTTCAATAGAAAAGGGTGCAATCGTTAATGGCCAACTATTAATGCTGAGCGAAGAACCTCGTCATCGTGAAAATAAAAAGTCTGAAGATAAAAAAGAAACTGAAACTGAATAATAAATAAGTCTCCTCGGTAATTTTATGCACGTCTACATCTACGATGAGTATTTAAATAAAACTAAATATAACCGTGCGATTAATCGTCTAGAAATTCGCCTAACTGATTTAGGTCTTAATGGAAAAATAATTCGTTTAGGTGGAATTAAAAATATAAAGGGAACTATCCAAAACGAAATTAAACTAGGCGCAAAAACTATCATCGCTGTCGGAAATAATCAAACGGTGAATAAAATCATCGGCGCTATTATTGATACCGAAATATATGGCGATTTTCAGAAAAAAACACTTCTTGGCTTAATTCCAGTGGGCGAGGATAATTCGATTGCATCTTCTTTTGGTATTAAGAATATCGATGATGCATGCAATATTCTACTTGCGAGAAGAGTTGAAAAATTAGATCTCGGTTCGGTTGGCTCTTATTACTTTCTCAACCAAGCCTCAATCCAAAGTCTCGGAACAAGTATTCAAATCGATGATTATACTCTTGAGATGACAGAGAAAGGGGAAGTGCGAATAATTAATTTACTCAGCGATCAAAAAGAAACAATTAAATCAAATCCTCATGACGGAAAACTCGATGTACTAATTCGCACACGCCGTAAAGATGAAACAATTATTACAGTAAAAAAATTAAAAATTAGTAATCAAACTGAAAAATTAATTGTCGATGGAGTAGTTGAAGTTAACACTCCTGTAGAAGTCGGGATAATGCGAGACAAGGTAAACGTTATTGTCGGCAAAGACAGAATGTTCGAATAATATATTTAGGAAATAAAAAAGACCGACTTAAACGGGTAGGCAAGAAAATTTCTTCTAGGCACTTTCGAGCGCAATGCCGGAAAAACCCTAGCAAGAAAATCCCCATGCTTGTCGTGCCTGACCCGTTTAAAGCGGTCTTTTCTAAATACAAATGTCAGTGTTTCACTGACTAAATACTATATCATAAGAATATCTTGTTGTCAAGTGTTTTATGCACATGTTTTGAACATAAAAAAGCCTCTAAATTAAGAGGCTTTTTTGTTTAATACTAGCTTTTTATGTATCTATAGGGTTTATACCTTAATTACAACCGGCAAAACCATCGGACGTCTTTTGGTTGCTTGAAATAAAAACTGTCCAATTTCGTTTCGAATTTTATTCTTAATATAATCATCGTCTGCGGCTGTCATCGGGTTTTTATCCTTAACAATTTTTTTAACTTTCATTCTTGTCTTTTCAATAAGATCGCGATTCTCCTTCATATGAACAAAGCCACGTGAAATTAAATCTGGATTTCCAATAATCGCTCCTGTTTTGGCGTCAATCGTAGCAATGATTACAATCATGCCATCATCAGCCATCATGCGTCGATCGCGAAGAACAATTTCGGAAACATCGCCGATTCCTAAACCATCAACCATAACATAGTCGGTGTTCGCCTTTTCCTTAAGCAAAGCAGGCTTTTTATCTTTTTGGAATTTAAGGATTTGTCCGTTGTCGAGAACAAAAATTTGATCCTCACGAAAACCCTCGCGCAGAGCTAATTTTTTTGTTTCAACAAGCATGTAATGATTAGCATAAACGGGTAAAAATATATCTGGTTTTATCTGGCGCAATATTTTCTTAATATCATCAGCATTGGCATGTCCACCGGAGTGAACATCCATTATACTGCTATGGATAACATTATCACTCAAACGATAAATTTGATCTTTCACTTTCTGGACTGAACGCTCATTGCCCGGAATTACTGAAGAGGAAAAAATTACGATATCTGACTTTTTAATCGTAATATAGTGATGATTTCCGTTAACAATTCTAGCAAAGACGGCGTTTGATTCGCCCTGTGCTCCAGTACAGATAATTAATATCTTATTTTCCGGATATTTACTAACTTCTTCAATTGGAATTAAAGTGTGCTTATGAGCTGGTATATAGCCAAGTTCTTGCGCAATTTTTACATTCATCTTCATACCGTATCCATCAAGCGCAACTTTTTTACCAATCTTTTCGGCATAAGCAATCAAATGGGTAATACGTTCAAGCTGCGAGGCAAAGGTTCCAATAATCACTCGGCCTTTTGCTTCATTAATTAAACGCTCAAGATTATCCTGAGTTGTTTTTGCTGGGACTCGTTCCTTTGTATAGGCAACGCCTAAACTTTCTAACATTAATATACGTGGAGAGGGAAGATTGGCTAAATGCTCATATCCGACTACCGCGCCTTCAAGTGGGTTTTCTTCAATCATCCAGTCTCCGGGATGGATAACAGTCCCGTGCGGAGTTGAAATAATAACACCAACAGCATCAATGATTGAATGTTCAACCTGAAAGAAACTAATTTGAAATTTTCCTAAAGTTATTTTCTGAGCTAGCGAATCGATAGTAATTGTTTTCAAGCTCTTAGTAGTTCCGCGCTTATAATCTTCCTGACGATGCTTGATCATGGCCAAGGTTAATTTACGTCCAATAATTGGCGGGTTCCCCAATTGTTCAAGCAAAATAGGCGCAGCTCCGATATGGTCGAGATGGCCGTGACTAAAAATAACGCCACGAATATTTTTCTCTTTTCCTTTTAGATAGGAGACATTAGGAATGATGTAATCGATTCCCGGCATGTCTTCATCGGCAAATTGGAGACCCATGTCTAAAATAACAATATCATTGTCGTATTCAAAAATAGTACAATTGCGACCGACTTCTTCTTGCCCACCCAGTGGAATGATCTTCATACCTGAGCCGGTTGAAGGCGCAGCAGGACTAGCAACAAAGGTCGGATGAATAAATTTTGCCTTGCTAAATTTCTGATTATTATATTTTGGTCGAGAGTTCGTTTTATTTTTAATTATAATACGAGGCTCGACAGCTGTATTCTGACTACTCGCCTGAGGCGCGTTACCAGAAAAATTTTTCCGGGGCATTGCCGCCGAAACATTCTGTTGTTTAACTAACATTTTTTAATTATTAAGTTTTATGAGTTATATAAACGTGACTTAAACTAAGCGCGAGTATTGCGCTCTAAATTACCACGTTAATTTTTTACTAGTTTTTAAATACCAATCAGCCACTCCAGCGAAGCGGACAGCTGGCTCGATAATCATTGTACTGTCAAAGCCTTTGAGTTTTTTGCTTTGAACGTAGGTATATGTCGGCGAATAAAGAAAAATCGCTGGAACATCATTAACAAGTATTTCTTGAAATTTTTGATATTTTATTTTTCTATCTTCTATATTAGTTGTCGCTCGAGCATCACTTAACAATTTGTCTACATCAGGATTATTATAGCCCGCCAGGTTTAATCCTTTCGCGCTGATTTGGCTTGAATGCCAAAAGGCAAAAACATCAGGATCACCGCCAACCGATTCTCCATATAATAAAATTTCGAAGTCTCGATTTTTAATTGTATCGGTGGCTTGTTCGCCAGGAACTATTTTTAAAACCACGACAACACCAATTTTTTCCCAATATGCTTTAATTTTTTCAGCAACGATTACATTAGTTCCTGAGTCGATTACGGTTAGAGTTGTCGAAGCTAATTTATTTTTTATATTTGCTGTCGCTTCAAGCGGAGAAAAATTATATTTAGTTATTTGATCGTTATAAGCAAAATTATTCGATAATATCGGCCCATCCGCTCTTTGATAGACACCCCCAAAAACTTCATTAATCATCTGGTCTTTATCAATGGCCTGAGCTAAGGAAACTCTAACCACCTTATCGCTTAGAGCCTTATCCTTATTACTATTAAAAAATAAAGAAAATATTTGTGGACGAATTAATTCATTCAAAGAAAGGGAATCTTTCGCTAATAATTCTTTGCGCTCTTCAAATGGTAAATAACCTAAACCATCAATCTGATTATCATTCAAAGATTTAATTGCTTCAGTATAATCGACAAAAAATTTAAATTTAATATTTTTAATATATGGCTTTCGAGAATAATAGTCATCATTTACGACTAAATTATATTCTTTTAAATCGCCATCTTTATTTTTTACAAAGGATTTAAATTTATATGGACCTGACCCGATTGGCTTAAGGTTTAAGTCAGATGAGGCGGCCGAACTTGGACTGACATTTTCCCAAATACTTTTTGGTAGAATCCCAAACGTTAAAACTTCAAGAAAAGGGGAGTATGGTGCGCTAAGAGTTAATTTAATAGTTAAATCGTCAACTTTCTCTGCCTCAACGCTACTTAAAGAAGACCGCAGCGGAGAACGATATTCAGCATTTTTTATAGCATCAATAGTAAAAAGGACATCATCAGCGCTGAGCGTGTCACCATTTTGCCAATGGGCTCCTGACTTAATTTTAATAACGTATTCTTTATCTTCGTTTATAACTACGCTCTCCGCTAAATCACTAATTAATAATCCATTCTGATCATATTTAAAAAGACTTGAGTATACTAAACTATTCAAATCACTGTCTACATCGCGATTAACTGAATACAGCGGATTGATAGTTTTTGGGTAACCGACGATTCCCTCAATATATTCTCCACCAGAAACTGGAGTATATTGAAGATGTTTTTTGAAAAAAGCTATTCCCAAATAAGCGGCGTTAATAATTATTAAAAGTAAACAAATTTTAATAATTAAATACTCTTTGGGATTTAAAAATTTATTTAAGTGTTTTAATTGCTTCCCATGCGGTATTTTGCGAGGAGATAAACCATAGACCAGCTTACGATCAATCTCAGCCTGGTTGAGTTTTCTTTTCTTGGTTAAACCAAAAAAAGCCAAAGCCTGGTTAGCCCTTTTCCAAGTTAAAATAGTTTTAGTTTTTAGTGAGTTCACAGTAATCTTATAATTCCGAGCGAGCTCCTTGAAGTCGCTTAAGCTTTAAAGAAAACACCCAATGATAAAAGTATAAAAATGGCAGCAAGAATAATCGTTGCCATAAAGAGTTTTTTTTCAAGACCGCGCTTTGTTAAATAAACGCCACCCGATCCGCCAAAAACTCCACCAAGGCCCGCACCTCGATTTTGCATGAGGATAGCGACCATCAAGAGAATCGCGACAATAATTTGGACGATTTTAATCCAGAACATAAAATTATTTCTTGATCTTATTGATTAACGCTATTAATGTCTCCTTATTAGATACGGCTAAATCAGCCAAAATCTTCCGGTCAACCTCAATTTTGTTTATTTTTAGAAAATTAATGAAAGCAGAATAAGACAAGCCATGTTCACGAACAAAGGCATTAATCTTAATTAACCATAGGCCACGCATAACTCTTTTCTTTTTGCGGCGATCAACATAAGAATGGGCTCCCGCTTTAGTACGAGCAGTTTTGGCTAATTTTACTAATTTTTTACGACCCCATTTATAACCTTTAACGGCCTTCATTAATTTCCGTCTCTTTTTTACATGGGTCATTCCTCTTTTTACTCTAGGCATATGTTCAATTTCAAATAATGATTAATTATATGGGGTTAACATGTGAATTGTCTTAGTAATGGTTTTGCTGGTCGCAATATCAAGACGTTTCTTCCGAGTAGCATTACCAGTATCGCGAGCATTAAAATGATCCTGCCCGCCTTTACGCTGCATAAGTTTATCGGTGGCAGTTTTTTTAAAGCGTTTTATGGTCGCTTTGTGTGTCTTTATTTTTGGCATATATTTCCAGATTAAAAAAACAGGTAATGACCTGAATTTACGGGTTTTTATTTTTTATTGATCAATATAATAGTAAATCTTCCCCCTTGATTTGTCAAGGGTTGCTCAATCTCGATAGTTAAATCAGGATTAGCCTGTAATTTAGTGGCAAAACCACGAATAATCTCGGCGGCTTTAGCCGGATATTGTCTTTCACGGCCACGTAAAATTAGTTCTACCTTAATTTTATTGTCTTTAGCAAGAAATTTAGCGGCCTGGAGAAGACGCATGTCTTGATCGTGCTCGCTAATTCTGAAAGTCAGACGAATATTCTTAGTCTCAACTTTCTTTTGTTGCATTTTTTGTTTGTGAGCTAATTTTTCGCGCTCATATTTCAATTGCCCTAAATTAACTATTTTAACAACCGGGGGATTGGCCTTCGGGTTAACTTCAACAAGATCCAAATCAGCTTCTTGAGCTTTCTCAAGAGCTTCCGCGATTGTCATGACTCCTAGCGCCTCGTTAGTTTCATCAATTACAAAAACTTCCGGAACCCGGATTTGATGATTAGATCTAAATGTGGGCTCTTCTTTTCTTTCAACTCGATGAAATTTAATGCGCATTGTATTTTATTTAATTATTTTTCAAGATTCTCTACTTTTTTCGTAATAGTATTAAAAACTTTTAATTTACTGCCGGTATTAGAAAATATAGATTTTTTATTATTATTTTTAATATTCTTTTCGGCCATATATTCATTAGCTTCTCTTTGTGATAAAAAGCCACGGTTTGTTCTATCTCCTTCGCCGTAATAAATCTTTTTACCTTTATCAGCGCCCAGTTCAGCGTCACGTGGAGATTTAAAATTTGCCAAACGCTCAACTCTTTCGGTTTCACCATCTTTTATATATGCGATGTCGCCCATTACTTTTTTAAATAGTTCTGAAACCGCATCTCTTTCCGCTTTCTTATCCTCCTCATCATCTTCCTCTTCAACTGAATATTCAAACAATAATTCATGATATTGTTTTATAAAAATAGAAGCCCGATCAATAATTTTGTCAATTTCTTTTTTATCTCCTTTCGCCTGCGCAGAATCAAATAATTTTTCAATTAATTCGGCATAGCCGTAGGGGTCATTAATCACAAGACTAGCTTTTTCTCTAGCCATGCTTTCTTGAACTTTATTGAGAATATCGTCTTCGGTTTCTCCAATAATGTCGTTAGAGCTAATAAATTTATTTTCCGTTGAGGCGGGTTTATATTCTTCCTCTACATTATTATATGCATTGTCTGAATGTTGCGGTCCTCTCCCTTCAGCAGCTCTAATAGAATTATAATCAAAAGGGGATTCAACTCTTTGTTCATTTTCATGCTTTTCATTTCTTTCAGCTTTTAACTCCTCGGCTTTACCCGGGTAATTAGTCTCTCCGAAATTAGCGGCAAATTTTGAACTCATATATTTTTATAATAATTTATTATAATAAGATATTTATAGCTTAAATATAGCTAAAAGTCAACAAAATATTGCTTGTGTCGCGAACCCTTAGTCCTATATATATTCCGCTCTTGACATCTATTTTTTATTAGTATAAAATAACCTTATCAAAAATTAAAACAGAATATTATATGAAAACAAGATATTGTTTATATCTCTGTTTTTTTCTGTCTAATTCGAACGTTAAAAATTATATAATAAACAATCATGGTGATGGTTAAATTTTGGTGCTAATTGGCATCAATTCGGAAAAAAAAATTTTGTCCGTTTCTAAAACGGAATTACATATCAATAGAAACTTCGGTTTCTATCGAGTCAATCAAATTTAGAGAGTTTGATCCTGGCTCAGGATGAACGCTGGCGGCGTGTCTAAG
>SESB01000185.1_pt1 | contig 45904 bp, 48 predicted proteins | sample 3171441 | NCBI WGS metagenome assembly SESB01 (sample SAMN06051867, study PRJNA518727) | freshwater metagenome | biome: subpolar coniferous forest; feature: holomictic lake; material: water; isolation source: holomictic Lake 227, 6 m depth | place: Canada: near Kenora, Ontario | collected...
TTATCAGGTTCATCCGGTGATACATCTCGATAGTCGCGTCCCCAGGCCAATTCATAGAGCGATGCACCGGTGGCTTCACCTAAAGCGCGAATCAAAGTAGCACGAGGTGTATGTGCGATGTCAGCAACCGTTCGCAAACCTAATCGTAAAAGTTCTTCGTTAGTTTTGGGACCGACTCCCCAGACATCGGATACTGGAAGCGGATGGAGAAATTCCAATACTCGATCTGGTGCAATCTCGAGCATGCCATTAGGTTTGCAGTGACCAGATGCCAATTTGGCAATGAACTTGGTACTAGCTATTCCGACTGAACAGGTAATGCCTTCTTCTTTTTCTACTCGCGCACGAATCATGACACCTATCTCGCGGCCATTGCCTAGCAATCGTTTGGCGCCGGTGACATCGAGAAATGCTTCATCGAGGGAGATAGGTTCGACCAACGGCGTCACGGAATGAAATATCTCCATGATGTGACCGGAGACTTCGCTGTAGCGGTGGTGATCGGGAACAACAAATGTTGCTTGCGGTGCCATGCGCCTGGCTTTGGAGACTGGCATGGCAGCACGTATTCCAAATTTTCTGGCTAGGTAATTGGCCGATAGCACTACGCCGCGCGCACCAGCACCAACTACTACAGGTTTGCCGCGCAAGGATGGGTCATCGCGTTCAGCAACCGATGCATAGAAGGCATCCATATCGACATGCAAGATCGTGGCATGTTCGGGTTTCTCAGCCACTGAGGGGTTCACAAACTCGAAGGCTACGCCACTTTTCATGTTCGGTGGCTAGTTCCCACGCACCAGTTGCCCGCAAGGAAATACCTCGCGGCCCGGTCCGTCGAACTTCGCCACGAACTAAGAAGAGCCAGGATCGGTAGAGCAAATCCGCACAACTATTTTGAACATCTTCAAAGAAAGTCGCATCGTTGCAACCGTAACCATCATCTAGCGTTAAGAACATAACGCGCCGCCCAGAACGAACCGGCGGAGTTTGTAGTGCAACCTTGACCCCGGCAACTAAGACCGATGCCCCGGCTCGTTGGTGAATAAGTTCAGAGGATCGGATAGCGCCAATCTCATTGAGGAATTCGCCGTAGAACTCCATCATGTGGCTAGAGATATCCATGCCCATGACATCTATTTCGTGACGCACACGTTCGCTAGCGGTGAGATCTGGCAAACCGCTGGCGGAAAGAGCGGGTGGTAACAAACCTAAAGTCATCTGGCCATTTCCTAAATTCTTGCGACTGCCTGTCAAGCGTTCGAGATCTTGCAAGTGCAGCAAGAGGTCGCGGCGATTAATAGCACCCGTTACACCAGCGGCGTCAGGATCTCCTAAGTGATGCAAAGTATCGAAAGCCCCAACAACAATCAGCGATTCGGTAACAGGTCTGCTGGCGCCCGAACGACGGACAAAATCAGAGAGATCTTGGTACGGGCGACCAGCAAGGATGGTGGAGATCTCTTCATCGCTGATGCCATTGAGATCCGATAGCGCCATCCGAATGGCATACCCACGCGCATCGGGAAGCGATAACGCTGCACCAGTGCTGGGCAGATCAGGGGCTTGATAGGGCGCGCGCGTTATGAGATCGGTACGTTCAACGCGGTAACTGCGATCAGAAATATTGATATCGACTGGGGCGATGGCAATCCCCCATTGTCTGGCTTCATCCAATATCAACCTGCGTGGATACATGCCAGGATCATGAGTAAGAGCACCGGCAATAAAGGCAGCGGTGTGATGGGTTTTGAGCCACGCCGATTGATAAGTCGGCAAGGCAAAAGCAGCAGCATGTGCTTTACAAAAACCAAAAGAGGCAAAGGCGCGCAAAACTTCCCAGACTTCATTGACGACTGAATATTCATAACCGCGAGCCAGAGCTGCGGGGTAAAACCAATCACAGACCGCTTGTTGACCATCGATGGTGCCTAAGTCGCGCCGTTTCTCATCGGCTTCGGCCAAGGTAATGCCACTCATGATCGCAATGATGCGAATAACTTGCTCGTGGAAAACTACGACACCTTCGGTCTCAGCCAAGACGGGTTCGAGGTCGAGATGGATTGATGATCGTTTGCGCAAACCTTGTCTGGAATTGAGAAAGGGCGTGATCATGTCGCTCTTGACTGGCCCAGGACGAAAGAGTGAAATATCAATAATGAGATCGCCGAAAGAGTTAGGGGCAAGTTTGCCAACGAGCTCGCGTTGGCCCGGACTTTCGACTTGAAAGATTCCTAACGTGCGCGTCGATTTAATGAGATCGAAAGTCTTCTTATCATCGAGCGGAATCTCATCGATATTGACTTGGTTGCCATCAACGCGAGCAATCTCGGAGAGCGCATAGGAAATCGCCGATTGCATCCGCACACCCAAGATATCGAGCTTGAGCAAACCAATGGCTTCGACATCATCTTTATCGAAAGCCACCATGGGATATCCACTGGCGTTGCGCAGAATGGGAGCGTGATCCAATAACCCAATATCGGAGAGCGCGACCGCACAAGGATGCATAGAGAGATGGCGCGGTAAGCCATCTAAGCGGCCAGCAAGTTCGATGGCGGTCTTCATTAACGGAGTAGTGAGATTGAGGCTGCGGAGTTCGGGGAGATTCTCTAGCGCTTTAGAGATATTGCGCGCACGAATATGGGGCAAAGCCTTGGCAATGGCATCGATCTCGATGGGCGGTATTCCAAGGGCTGCTCCGACATCGCGAATGGCATGACGGGCGCGATAGGTCTCGACCATAGCGACAGTGGCGCACCGCGATTGATTATTAGGTGTGGACCAATCGGGGTCGGCATAACGGTTAAAAACTGCATCATAAATTTCTAGCCGTCTGGCAGATTCGACATCAATATCGATATCGGGAAGTTCGTGGCGCAAAGTAGAGCAGAAGCGCTCCATCAATAAGCCATAAGCCATGGGCTCGACACCAGAGATCCCTAAGAGATAACAGATAAGAGAACCAGCGCCACTGCCGCGAGCTGAGACTCGAATATCTAACTCGCGCGCCATGTTGGTGACATCGGCGACGGCTAGGAAGTAAGACTCGTATCCCAAGGTGCGAACGGTGGCGAGTTCGTCTTCCAGGCGTTCGGCAGCCTGAACAGAGAGAGCGCCGGTGTAGCGACGATGCAGTCCACTTTCGCAGCGATCGCGCAAGAGTTGGATAAGTTCGGGGCGATCTTTAGCGCCTACCATCGCAGGTTCGGGTAAGTGAATCTCACCGATACCAATATCGCGGCGCACTGAAAGAACGGCGCGTTGGCCCCATTGTTCGGTCGTTGCTAAGAGAGTGCGACCGTTGCGTTCGCCGGCAGCACGAGCTACTTCATCGGCAATACGCTGCATCGATGGGCTATCTTTAAAATAACCCTCGCTGTTGCGCCGTTCGGTATGGCGATGATGCAACGGAACTAAGTTGCGAGTGGCATCTAAGACATCGGCAACGGGACCATCGCTGCGATCGAGCATACGAGCAGCATTAGTAAGAACTGCAGGCAGACCATGATCGCGTGCAAAGCCCAACATCCGCGCAGCTAAAGGTGTGGAGAGTGGACCATCACCACGGACTTGATGCGAAACAATTTCTAGAGCTTGATCGGCAAAGAGTTCGCGAGTGGAGTTATAGATAGAGAGCGCTTCGTCAGTGCGGCGATGTGCGAGCGCATTTGCCAGTTGTGAATCTGGTCCATGCAGAACTAATACTTTGCTGGCATGTTCGGCGAAACGTTGAAGAAGCGGGAAGGTAAGAATATTTTCTTCGCCCAAATTAATTCCGGAAAGCAAGCGATACAACGATGCTAAATGTCCAGACTGCGCCAAGAGCGTGACTCGATATTTTTTATGGAGAAAACTGAGATTGACCCCCAAGATGGGATTGATGCCATGGACTTCACAACTTTGGGCAAAGCGAATTGCCCCAGCCATGCCATCGCGATCGGTCAGCGCTAACGAGTGCATGCCAAATTCGGCGGCGCGTTGGACTAGGGCTGATGGCAGAGCGGTCCCATATTTAAAGGAGTAGCCACTGGCGGTGTGGAGATGAGTAAATGGGGTCGACATAGCGAGGAACCTGGGCGCGACAAATCGATTAGAGCGGACGCGAGGTGGGGCGAATGAGCCAGGTGCCAGTGATCTCATCGCGTTCGATCTCGAAGGTGGTCATAGCTCCTTCGGGAGCAGCCTCGACCCGCCAGATAGCGCGAGCGCCATCATCGAAAATGCTGAACTCATCGGCAACGTTATGGCGGTTTCCGTCATCGATCCGGTTCCACCAGCCACCTGATTCGCGCCATCTGGAGACGATGGCATGGATATGAAAGCGCCTACCCTTGTAGAGGAACTCGGTGGGCTCGCCTTCGGGAGCGAGCACCCGAATCGGCAACGGGGTGGCGCTGGAAACTGGGTTTTCAGGTTGTTCGAACATATGTTCGAAAGATAGTCACCTCTACCGACAGAGGCAAGCCCCGTCTGCAAAACGGACATTTCGCATTCAATGGCACGATTGCGCCATGCATATAGCCCTAGCCCTACTCTCTGGAACCTTTATCGGGATGGTCTTGGGCTTTGTTGGAGCGGGTGGAGCCATGCTCTCCGTCCCGATCCTGCTTTACATCTTTCACTTCTCCCCCACGCACGCAACGACTGCGGCATTGGCAGTAGTTTTTCTCGCAGCCGCATTTGGCACGATCCCAAAGTTTCGTAGTAAAGATGTCTTAGTCAGGGATGCTCTGGTCGTTTGGGGCATCGGCTTAGTGACCAATATTGGTGGGTCGGCCATCGCAAAACATCTTCCGGGAAATTTCATCATCAGTGGCTTCGCAACTATTTTGGTGATCGCTGGGTTTTCTATGTTGCGCAAACCATTCACTTCACATCCCGAGCGGCGCATGCCCATAATCGTCTTGGTGATGGTGGCACTCTTTATTGGAGCAATGACCGGACTTTTCGGAATCGGTGGTGGCTTCTTAGCCATTCCAGTGTTAGTGCTCTTCTTCAATACTCCGCAGAATAAAGCGGCTGGCACTTCACTGCTCATCATTTCTTTAAACTCGGTCACAGCGTTCTTGGCCCACCATTCGATGTGGCATGAGGTCAAGTGGAGTATTCCGATTGCCATTGGTTCGGCGGCCATCGTGGTCTCTACCATCGCATCGCATTACAGTGCCCGCGTACCCGCCGTTAAATTACGACGGTCATTTGCTTGGTTGCTATTTACTATAGCTGCATATTCATTATTGCGAACTTGGGTTCTTAACTAAGTTCAGCTGCGCTCTTAATTGTTCTCGATAGATAACCAGCAAGAATTAGCACTAAACAGGGGAAAGCCATTGCAACGGGCAAACTAAAAAGATCTGCCAAAGTGCCGGTCACGACAGGACCAATGTAATACGCCAACATTCCAATAATTCCAATGCGAGCGATGGCTACCGAAGGTGCAAAGTGCGTCAACTTCCCAGTGGCAGAGACAAAGGCCGGAACCATAGGGCCGATGCCAAGACCGGCAATGATAAAACCAAAAGTGATGACAGCGACGGCTATTGGGACGTTCCAGGTAGAGAGTGGAACTGCGATCGCGATGGATATTCCCAAAGTAAAGCCGCCAATGTAGCCACCTAACTTCACAATACGAGCAGCGCCGTACTTCATCATCAAGTGGTCGCCGCTAAATCTGCCCACAATCATGGCCAATGCAAAAGCGCCGAAGGCAATCACATCGAAGCCCGTCTTAACTTTCATATGTTCATGCAACAAAATTCCCGCCCAGTCTGATGCGGCTGCTTCGGGAATGAGACATCCAATTAATCCAAAACCAATCAACCACAAAATTCCGGTGCCTTTTCCAAAGAAATGAATCTTTACCGATGCGTTTTCACTCTCGCCTAGATGTCCATCGAGTTCGTTAGGAAGGAGATTGAGAAGCACGGGAATAAATGCAACGAAGGAAAAAACCCCGACCGAAACGATATTTTGTTGAGTCGAAGTGTGATGCGCTAGAAAGCCACCGAGCACGGCAGCAAGAAGTGCGCCGACGCTCCAAGAACCGTGAAACCCTGACATGTAGTTTCGTTTCAATATTTTTTCAACCGCAACAGCCTGAGTATTAACAGCATTGTCTACCGCCGAATAGCCAATTCCCATAAGGAAAAGTGCCAACACCAACTGCCAAACATGATGAGAGGCGCCTAATAACATCAAACTCAGGGACATCTCCAGCCCTGCGGCCAAGCCGATTCGACGTGAGCCAAAGGTGTGGATCAATCTGCCGCCCAGTTGTGCGCCAATCAACAAGCCCAGCGGACTTCCTACGAGAACAAAACCAAATTGAGAATTCGTCAGCCCGAGAGCATGCTTAATTTCCGGTATTCGGGGAACCCAGGCGTTGGCCATCACACCCATAATTCCAAAGCCCAGCCAAATCATGGTTCGAGCCCGGAGGGCTAGTTTCTCGGGCACACCTTCTCCTTGCTCAGCTCGTTCACCTTTTGTTAAACACCAGTCGGTACTCTAACGACATGAGTGAGAAACCCAGCGTCCTCTTTGTCTGTGTCCATAATGCTGGTCGCTCCCAAATGGCGGCCGCTTATTTAACTCACCTTGCAGGTGATTCGGTAGAGGTTCGCTCGGCAGGTTCTGCCCCAGCTAACTCCATTAATCCCGCTGTCGTCGCCGCGATGCTTGAAGAAGGCATCGACATCAGCCACGAAGTTCCAAAAGTTCTTACAACTTCAGCTGTCGAGGAGTCCGATGTCGTCATCACCATGGGATGTGGCGATGCCTGCCCGTTCTACCCCGGAAAGCGTTACCTGGACTGGCCGCTCGATGACCCCGCCGGCCAAGGCGTCGAGCATGTTCGTCCAATCAGAGATGCCATTCGTAAGTTAATTGAAGAGTTGATCCCAACCCTAGGCGCGTAATTTCTTCATAATTCTCTTCGCAACCACTTTAGGTTGTGGGATTCTTTTCGCATGAAATTGGTCATTCCTTCTTTGGAAAACCTTCCTGCATATAAAGCAGCGCTAGAAAATGGCTGGAATGGCGACAACGGTCGCGATCGTTTCATTCTTTCTGAGCTAGCAGAAATCGAAACCAATCCCGAAGAATTTGTGGCGAAGAAAACTGACCAAGAGGGAAAAGGCGCCCCGATTGTTTTCGATGATGGCACCAGTGCACCACGCATCCCCGGTTACTACCGATGGATGTGGGATGACGGATTAGTTGGAAGCGTCAATTTTCGTTGGCAACCAGGAACAACTGATCTTCCACCTTATTGCTTGGGTCATGTTGGTTATTCAGTCATTGCCTCTCATCGAGGTAAAGGTTATGCCACTGAAGCACTCCGTCAGATCTTGCCGGAGGCTTTAGCTTTAGGCATGCCTCATATCGATTTAACAACAGATATTGACAATGTCGCTTCTCAAAAAGTCATTCAGAAAAATGGCGGAGTATTGGTGGGCGAATTCGACAAACCAGAAATCCATGGTGGCGCGCCTTCATATCTCTGGCGGATTTACTTATGACAAAGGTAACTCGGCTCAACTCCGTTGAAGAATTTCTCGATGCCACTTTAGATCTGAGAAGTGCAGATCCATTCCGAACAAATCTTGTCGGTAGTGTCGCGACGTCGATCCTGGAAGGTCATCGGACTTATGACGACTATTTCTGGTGGATCGTCACTGGCGATCACGACGAAGTAGTGGGTTTCATGATGCGCACTCCACCACACGGGCTAGTTCTCTCCCCCATGCCGCAAGATGCGATTCCAGATTGCGTTGAGGCAATTCTTGAAGCTGATCCAGATCTGCCTGGTGTAAATGGACCGAAAGCCCTAGTACTGGCATTTGTCAGCATTTATCAATCCAAATTATCCACACCTCGCGAAATCTCAATCGAAAGAGGCGAATTGCTTTATGCCTTAAGCGCGCTCTCGCTTCCAACCGTTTCTGGATACTTGCGGCCGGCCCGCGAAAGCGACACTGATCTCATGCTTCATTGGTATCGAGCATTCGGCAATGAAGTTGGCCTGCCTATGCATAGTTTGGAGCAATCCGTTTACAGTGGCATCGCCCGTCAAGGAATACATATGTGGATTGATGACGACCAACCTGTCAGCATCGCTGGGTTTGCGACACCGGTCGTTTCGCCAGCAGGGACAGTGGCTCGTATTGGCCCGGTCTATACCCCGCCAGAATTTCGAAGTAATGGTTATGCCAGCGCCGCTACAGCAGCGCTTTCGCAGTTGCTTCTGAACCTTCCAGGTCAAGTCATGCTCTTTACCGATGCAGCTAATCCAACTTCCAATGGCATTTATATAAAGCTTGGATACGAACTCCTCGATGAAAATCTCGAGGTTGAATTCCGCTAACCTCTCTCCTTATGGAACAAGTCCGACAAAATCCTTCGGTTCAGCGAGTGCAATCAATTTTGCGCGAACTGGGCAGCGCCGGCGAAGTAACCGTTCTCTCTGATTCTGCTCGGACCGCTCAAGAAGCGGCTGATGCACTCGGCATAGAAATTGGACAAGTTGCCTCCTCTATTGTCTTTAAATTGCCCGACGGATCACCCCTTCTCGTCATTACAAGTGGCCGCCATAGAGTCGATACCGCTCTTGTAGCCCATAACCTAGACGTGGAGAAACTCCATCGAGCCGATGCAGATTTCGTGAAGAACGTTTCGGGATTCTCGATCGGAGGTGTCAGCCCGATTGGCTGGACATCACCTGCAAAGATTGTTATTGATGTGGCATTAAATGATTACGATGTTGTCTGGGCAGCCGCTGGCCATCCACATGCCGTTTACCCGACCACTTTTTCGGAATTGATAGCGGCGACAAAAGCAGAACCCATGAAAGTTGGCGAGTAGTAACTTTGACTTAAAGTTCGGCAGGAGTGGTTCTATTTTTAAAGTGAGTATATGTTCCGTTTGACTTATGAACCCATTTCCTCGTTGCGCGAATATGGCCCCATCTTGTAACCGAAAATTGTGGACGACGTCTAGTTTCTTGAGATGAAGATCGAGAAAGAATTGCGAGAGACCCCTCCAAGAATTTTTCTGCCTTTGACTTTTCACGGGAGTAAACAATCCAGCCCAATGCTTCTAGGGCCTTGCATTGTTCTCGGGAAAAGGAATCGTTCCACAAATATGCAATGTGGCGCCGAATTGCAATTGGGTAGGCAAATTTCTCAAAAAATGGTGTTAAGGCCATAAGTCTTAGCCAAACGGGACCCTCTTCGAATCTAAATTCAATTTCACACTTTTCAGGAAGAATATCCCACCCCAAGATGTCCATCTTCCCTCCGTTAAATACTTAGCACTTTAGGTATCGATGCAACCGGGTTACGCCAATCGAACCACCTTGCTCTTTGTGCGCCGATTCAACAACGTATTCTATGGCGGGATCCCCTAATTTCCACTTACATTTCATGGCTACATTTATTCGAACGGCGTTTTTCCCAGAATTGGAAGCACTTACCGAATCTCGAAATATGAACCAGTGGTGGCGGTAGAGCGTTGTACGAATACTTACCGTAAATCTTTTAGCTTTTAGCACCAATCTTGTGAGCAATTTCAGCGATGTAATCCATGGCCGCAAAAAGGACTCCTGAAATAACAAATGTAATATGAATTGCAATACGCCATTTCAGTCCTGGTTCTACAACCGTTGCGGCGCTCATGAAATCTTTGAGAAGTTCAATCACGGAAATGGCAACAAGGGAACCAATCAACTTTAGTTTGAGGCCAGAGAAATCAACGCTACCCATCCAATCCGGACGGTCAATGTCATTCTGGGCAACTTCGATCTTGGAGACGAAATTCTCGTATCCGGCAAAAATGACGATAAGGATCAAGTTTGCTAAAAGTGTTAAATCCAAAAGCCCCAAAATATTCAGAATTACATCATGGGTTTCGGTATGCATAATCTGACGAGCAAAGGTCCAAAAGGTCTGCACGAACTTCATCAGCAGCAGAACTAGTCCCGCCGAGAGTCCTATATAAAAAGGGGCCAAGAGCCAGCGACTGCCAAAAATAAGTCTTTCGGTCAGGCGTTCAACGATATGGCGATTGTGTGCCTCTTTTTCCATAGGTAAATCCTACAAGGCGAAGTCTCAGTTACAGGAATTGCACTCGAGAGCCCTTCACTTTCCTCTACAGTCCGACGGTGACGATTAGCCCAAGAATTCGAGCGCGCGAGGTAGACCTGGTTCTCCTCCTTGTGGCGTTGTTTTGGGGCGCTAGTTACCTGGCGGCAAAGTCATTGACCCAACATGCACCAGTCATTGTGGTTTTGAGTTTGCGCTTCATTTTGACAGCAATTGGGATGGCCACCATTTGGTTCGTTAAGCGCCCTAAGTTTTCGCGGAATGAAGTGCTGCTCGGCTTGGCGCTAGGTTCGGTTCAAGCGCTCATTATTTATTGCGAGACCGCAGGGGTCTCCCGAACCACGGCAACCAATGCTGGATTGATCATTAGTTTGGCCATTGTCATGACTCCACTCATGGAATCTTTCGCCTCCAAGAACTGGCTACCGCCCAAATTCTTTGCCGCAACCGTTGTCGCAGTAGTTGGTGTCCTGTTATTAGTTTCTAATAAAGGATTTTCCGCACCAAATCTTGGCGACTGGCTGATGTTGGCAGCGGCTACGGTTCGCGCCCTCCACGTAACTTCGATGGGCCACTTCACCAAAGGCAAGACCTACAGTTCAGTCAACATCACTTTGCTCCAAAGCATTGCCTGCGCAGTAATCTTCACAGCCTTCTCCGGCAGCCGTACCTATTCCACTGCTCGCCATTTGCCCAACCACCAATGGCTGGGTTTACTTTTTCTCAGCGGGTTATGTGGAGTCTTCGCGTTTTTGGCCACGCTGTGGGCAATTCGCCAAACTTCCTCTTCGCGAGCAAGTTTGTTGCTCGGAACCGAACCCGTGTGGGCTGTTGTAGTTGGAACTGTGCTGGGCGGCGAGTCATTGACACTCATCGGAATTATCGGAGCTCTCCTTATTATTAGCGCCACGGGTTATGGTCAGAAAGTCGAAAATGTTCACCGAACCGATCAGGCAGTTCTCAGTCTCGAGCCTTAGGCTTCCCGAATGACCCCAAGCAAAACCTGGAAAAAGTCCAAACTTCTCATTCCACTCGGGGCCGCCACCTTGTTGCTTTCTGCCTGCGGGACTCTCGCCAGTAAGCCAACTCCCAGCGCTACACCAATCGCAGTCGTTTATCGCATACCAACCTCATGCGACTCCACTGGGATGCTCAAGGCGATTAAATCTTCAATTGCTAACGCAGAAGTGATAGCAACTCAATGGACACCAGCTCCTGGTACTGAACTTGCCGATGTTATTGATCATGGCGGGATTGCTTGCTCGTATGGTGTGCAGAGCGCTGAAATCGGCGCAACGGCAATGTGGGTGGAAAATAAAGGTCAGATGTTCGAATATCGCATTCCGGCTTGGCTCAACGCCGGTTACAAACGTGTAGATGTAACTGGCTACCCAAAGTCGCGCGCCTATTTGCTCTTCAAGCCTCAATCCCCCACTCAGGAATTTCGGGTCTGGCAACTAGAAATGTTGGTCGATGGCTTCTGGATTCGACTCAGCACTTCTTCTGGCGATACGACAGAAAGCAATCTCCATTTTGTAACTGCCGCAGTGAAGTCGATTCAACCCACTACCTAGTATCTTGAGTATTATTTCGAAACACGACAAAGGCGCGAGGTGATCAAATGAAATTGTCGACCAAAGTGCAGGGCGAGGGTGAACCACTCCTGCTCATTCATGGCATGGGATCTGCCAGTACTGCCTGGAAGTTAATCACTCCCGAACTCAGTAAACATTTCACCGTCATCACTATTGACCTGCCCGGACACGGAAACTCGCCTTACGACCCTGGCCAACACATGGAACCGGTGGCGCTAGCACATCTCGTTTTTAAGAACATGCACGAATTGGGCTACACGCGATTTCATATTGCCGGCAATTCCCTAGGCGGTTGGATCGCCCTCGAAATGGCGGCCATGAACCCCGAGCAAATTATTTCTATTACTGCTCTGGCACCTGCCGGTTTATGGCTCACTCCATTCATGATTCGCCTTCCTGGAGCCGCAGTAACAAAGTACCTGGCCAACAGTCTCAAGATCGTGGCCCCCAACCTCTTGAAATATGAATGGGCAAGAAAAGTCGGTTTCACGACCGTAAGCCCGTTGTGGCGAGAATTGAGTGTTGAAACCTGTACCGATGCCACTTTGGCGATGGGTAGCGCGCTCGGATATTTCCCTGCTTGGGATAGTTTGTTGACCAAACGCTTTGATAAAAAGATTTCTTCGGAGATTCCTATCACCATTCTCTTTGGAGATGCCGATAACACTTTGCCCGCCAAAACATGTCAAGAGAGATCGCTTACTCCAGCCCACTCGCGATGGGTCATTTTGCCCGACAGCGGACATGCTCCGATGTGGGACCACCCCGAAGAAGTAATCGCTGAAATCATGCAGACCACGCGCGTGAAATTGTGATTGTTGCTCTGTATTTTTGGGATGTAAAAATATCTTCCGTGCCACGAGCAATTTCACACATGGCATTGGACCGATTTGGGCTGGCACGATTAAAACGAAAAAAAGAGATTAGTTTCTTTAAATTACTAGGAACTGGCAAAGGCCAGACATTTACGCCTCGAGATGCTGATGCGACGCGTTGGGGTTTGCTCGTTGTTTTGCCCAAGAGCTCAGTCGACAAGTTCGATAACTCTAAATTAATTAATAGTTGGCGTGGGTGTGCTAGCTCGGAATACCGAACTCTGTTATCGCCAATAGCTAGCCACGGGCTCTGGGCCGGAGCAGATCCTTTTCCCCTCACCCAATCGGCTTCCTGGGACGGGAAAGTTGCCGCCATCACCCGCGCTCGAATTGTGCCCGCCAAAAATTTGCTCTTTTGGAGATCAGTTCCACCCGTGACCGCCAGCCTTAAGGGCTCCCCGGGTTTGCTTTCCGCCATCGGAATAGGAGAAGCCCCCATTGGCTTGCAAGGCACTTTTTCTATTTGGGAAAACGCTGCCGCGCTACGAAATTTTGCATATGGCGGTGTGGCTCATCAAGCGGCCATCGCAGCAACTTCGGAACATAAGTGGTATTCCGAGGAATTATTTGCTCGATTTGCTGTTACGCACGAGCGCGGTGAGTTAAAGGCACATTAGTACGGCAGAATTACCCCATGTCCATTCGTCAATTTAGACCCCGCGGAGATCGCAGGCGGGGAATATCGACGAATCAAAGCCTGATTATCTATGGCGGATTTTCGCTTTCTCTTCTCTTGCAGATCTTGTATCCGTTGGTTCACGGACAAACTCTCCTCTTTGTAACCATCGCTACCGTTTACACGGGTGCTGTGGTCATGCTGGCTCATGCTTGGTTGTCATATGGCGCCCGTTACGCAATTACTTTCTTCATTTTAACTTTTGGAATTGCCCTTGGAATTGAGCTGCTAGGAAGCAAGACCGGGTGGCCGTTCGGTCGTTATGCATACGACGCATCGCTGGGAATTCAAATTAATGGCGTGCCATTAATTGTTCCTTTTGCTTGGATCATGATGGCACATCCCATTTTGGTTGCAGCTCGAAAGGTTACTCAAAACTGGGTTTTCCTCTTTGGTGGTTTTGGCTTGATGGCTTGGGATCTCTTTTTAGATCCGCAGATGGTTGCCGCGCACCGTTGGACCTGGAAGGTCGTTGGTCCGCACGTTCCCTTTCAACCCGAAATTCCATTATCCAATGCCGCAGGCTGGCTATTCGCTGGCATGGGATTGATGGCAATTTTGCATGTGGCGCTTCCGAAAGAACACCGAAAGCGCGGCGCAAATACCACGCTGATTGACCTAACGCTGATCTGGACGTGGTTCTCAGGAGTCGTAGGAAATCTCTTCTTTTTCCATAGAACCGGTGTTGCCCTCTTTAGTGGGTTTGTATTTGCTTTCGTATTGGTCCCATATCTCTTTCAAGCGCGATTCGGCCGCCCCGATGATTTGTAACTGATGTTCTCCTGGATTCTTTTTACTTTCTGTGCTGTCTCACTACTCATAACACTCTTCAATGTGTTGACAATGAGAGTTGTCAGCAACATTGCGGGTTCACTCGTTGACGGTTCTGTTGCGATTTTGCTTCCTATGCGGAACGAAGAATCTAATGCCGCCGAAGTCCTAGCAAGTGCCAGCGCACAAACAGGGCTGCCCCACCTTTCCATTATCGCCTTGGATGACAATTCAACTGATCGCACCCTTGAAATCTTGCAGAACGTTGCTGAACCACATCTGAGCGTCCTCTCTGGTACGCCATTGCCAGAAGGTTGGTTGGGAAAACCTTTCGCATGCCAACAATTGGCAACTGCCGCTCAATCTGATTTTCTGGTTTTCCTCGATGCCGATGTTCGTCTTCAACCGCATGCCATAGCCTCGGCTATAACCGCCATGGACAAGTGGGGCTGGGACTTTATCTCCCCCTACCCCAAAGAGATTGCTGTCAGCTTTGCCGAACGTCTGATTCAGCCGCTCTTGCAGTGGTCATGGATGGCAAGCGTCCTCTTGCGGATTGCCGAAAGATTTCCTTCCAGGTCCACCACAATTGCCAACGGTCAATTCTTTCTTGTCAGGAAGTCGGCTTATATGGCAAGTGGTGGACATGAAGTGATTCGTGAGAAAGTTTTAGATGATCTCGAACTCGCCCGCTCCCTGGTATCAGCTGGATTTATAGGGGGCGTCGCCGAGGGAAGCTCGGTAGCTCAATGTCGCATGTATGACCACACGGCAGATCTGATTCGTGGTTACACCAAATCATTATGGACAGCCTTCGGTGGAATCGCCGGAACGATGATGGCGATTGCGCTCTTATCCCTCACCGGGATTGTTCCGCTGCTGCTCGCTCTCTCTGGTGACCGCGTAGCTTGGGCGGCATTTGCCACAATCTGGATTTCTCGATTGCTCGTCGCCGCAAGAACAAGGAGTACTCCATCCACAGCGGCACTCCATCCGCTCTCCATTATTTTCCTCCTTTACTTAATCGCACTTTCTTGGATCGGAAAGTCCCGTGGAGAGCTCATCTGGAAGGGTCGAACGGTGCTCACGGATGGCTAAAGTCGTAGTAATCGGGGCAGGAATTGGTGGGCTCAGTGTGGCTGCTCGTCTTGCTCGCGGCGGACATGAGGTCTCGGTCTTTGAAGCCTCGGATCGTTCCGGCGGAAAATGTCGCACTGAATGGTTTGGTGATTACGCATTTGATACCGGCCCCTCCCTCCTGACGTTGCCCGCGGTATACCGAGATCTCTTTCGAAAGACCGGAAAGCGGGTAGAACTTCTTTTGAAGTTTCAACCAGTAGATCCTGCTTTTGACTATCACTTTGCCGATGGGGTTCAGCTCACCTTCCCGAATCTTTCTCTTCCTCAGATCTGTGCAGAGATTGAGTTCAGATTAGGCAAGCCGGCCGCAGCTGAGTGGCATCGCCTCATGCAGCGGGCTGAACGAATGTGGGATGTTGCGCGAGAGCCATTTGTCGAATCAGAACTGGCATCAATCCCCACACTCTTGCGGCGCAAGAACTTCTTGCGCGATTTAAAGATTATTTCCCCACTGACCTCGTTACGTAAATTATCCGCTACGTACACCACCAATCCATATCTCTCCAAGATCATTGATCGCTATGCCACATATTCGGGATCAGATCCACGAAAAGTTCCGGCAGTATTACTCACCATAGCTTTCGTTGAAAGTTCGTTTGGCGCCTGGCATATCGAAGGTGGAATTGGTCAGCTCTCAACCGCTATTGAGGAACGAGCCAAATCTCTCGGCGCCGAATTCCATTTCAACACACCCATAAAATCTATTACCCATGCAAACGGAGTAGCCACTGGCATCGTCACTAGTGATGGCCAAATCATCTCTGCCGACTATGTCATCGCCAACGCCGATGCTGAAATTGTCTATAACCAGATGCTGGAAAAAGATCTCACAATCGTAAATAAGGAGAGAAAAAAGTTGCGCCGGGCCGAAAAATCATTGGCTGGATTCACTCTCATGTTGGGGCTGGACAATTCTAAGATCTCAGATGCCGCACCAAAGTTAAACCATCACAATGTGTATTTTCCCGAAAACTACGACCTTGAATTCGATGAAATCTTTGCCATGAAAAAGCCAGTGACAGATCCAACGATCTATATTTGCGCTCCAAGTGATCCAACAATGGTTCGAGGCGAAAATAAGGAAGCGTGGTTTGTTCTTGTAAATGCGCCTCGCCATGACCCGGTGAATGGTTGGGACTGGAATAACGGAGGTGACGGGTATGCCCAGGCTCTCATCGCCAAACTCGACCGACTCGGGCTACGCGTTTCCGAGCGTCTAGATGTCATGGAATTTCGAACACCTCTGGATCTTCAGAACTCTGTCGGCGCTCCCGGGGGCTCTATCTATGGTACTTCCAGCAATGGATCGCAATCTGCGTTCTTACGTGCAAGCAATAGGTCACCGCTGAGAAATCTTTTTTGTGTGGGCGGCTCGGCACATCCAGGTGGCGGCTTGCCTCTAGTCGGGATCAGCGCTGAAATCGTGGCTAATGCAATTGGAGAAATGCCGGGAACAAATCCCATGCATGCGCGACATTAGTCCTTGGATTCGTCGGCTTTCTTTGTGAAGTTGTAAGCGAACCTCATTACCGAAAGCAGACTCCACGTTTGCATTCCCAGCCAAATGATGGCAATTTGATTGACGAAATCTAAGGAGAGCGCATTTGCCACTAGCGCAATCGCCAGCAGGCTTGCACGAACTGGTCTTTCCGCGATGGAGACGACACCAATCTCGCGAATCCCCACCCCACCCATTCTTGCTCGTGCGTACTCTTGAACCCCAGCCATGAACCAGGCTAAAAATACGACCTCTATATGCCCGCCAATTGCAAAAAAAGTGAGCGCCCAAAATACCTCGGCAAGGCGGTCAACAATCGAGTCGAGAACAGCGCCGCGCAGCGATTCGCTGCCAGTAAGTATTGCCAAGCTGCCATCCAGGCCATCGCAGAGTAGTGACAACGCCAGAAAACCAATTGCCCAAAAGTGTTGGCTGGTTAGCCAGAGTGCAATTGCAAAACCCAGACCGCTCAATGTCACAACGCTGGCTGAAATCTTAAGCAGTGAAATTGGCTTCACGATCGCATAAGAAATGGTGAGCCATCCGCGCACGATGCCATTTATTTCGACATTTCCATGGAGCGAGCTCCATCTATCGAAAAACTTAGCGCGGTTCATGACCAACCAGGTCGAGGTTGCGAGCGATTTCCAATGTGGCTGCGGCAGTGTTCATTGTGTAAAAGTGCAATCCAGGAACGCCTGCTTCCAAAAGTTCTCGGCAGAGTTTGGTCGCGATTTCTACCCCTAAAGATCGAACTGCATCAGGGTCTTCCGCAACGGCGGCAAACTTACTTTCAATATGCGTGGGAATGGCGGTTCCGCCTAGTTCAGCCATCCGCTTCAATTGCTTCACATTAGTCACCGGCAATATTCCAGCAATAACTGGCAACTGCGATCCGCGGAGTCGAAGCTTTTCCACAAGCGTGATCCATCGGGAACTTTCAAAGAAAAATTGCGTGGTGGCAAAGCTGGCGCCAAGTTGTTCTTTCCGAACTAAAACATCTATATCCCGATTGAAATTCCCGGCGGATGCGGGATGTCCATCTGGAAATGCCGCTACGCCTACATCAAAGCCACGAAAACTTACGGCTAGCTCGACAAGTTGATCGGCATGCTCGAAGCCATGTGGTGTTGGCTCCCACGCAGCGCTGGGACCACCCGATGGATCACCACGCAGCGCCAAAATACTTTTTATTCCCGCCTCCTGATATTGCTGCAAGGTGGCTTCCAGTTGAGTCCGAGTTGACCCGACACAAGTGAGATGCGCAACAGTTGCCCAACCAGTTCGATCTGTAATTTCTTTTGTGATTCGAACAGTGCGATCTCGCGTCGAGCCACCTGCACCGTACGTCACAGAAACAAAATCGGCCTGAAGTGGGGCTAATTCAGCCATGGCAGCCCAAAGTCGTTCTTCCCCCACCTCATCCTTGGGAGGAAAGAACTCAACTGAGATTGAAGTTGCCGTCATAGCGAGGCAGGGTACCGTTACGACGTGGAATTATCGAAGGAAGCCAGCCTCTCCGATCTCCGAGCCGCTATTAATCAGGCTCTAAGTGCGTTTATTCAAGAAGAAAATCTCTATTTACGCTCAATCGGACCAGAACTTAACCCAGTCGCCGATGCGCTCGAGCGCTTCTTGCTCGATAGTGGCAAGCGGTTGCGCCCACTCTTTGCCTATGTCGGGTACTTAGGAACCGGGGCAGAGCCTTCGCCGGAAATCATCAAGGCGGCTTCTGCTCTTGAACTCATTCACGTCTGCGCTCTCATTCATGACGATGTTATGGACGGCTCCGACACCAGACGAGGCGCCCCTGCAATACATAAAGCATTTGAACAAATCCATAACGATCAAAATCTTCTCGGCTCTCCTGAGCAATTTGGAATATCCAGTGCAATTTTGCTGGGAGATCTAGCGCTGATCTGGGCATCTAAATTTCTGCATCAATCAGGAATCGAAGCAAGTGCCATGCTTCGCGCCTTGCCACTCTATGACGAGATGCGCGTTGAACTCATGGCTGGTCAATATCTAGATGTTTACGAGCAAGCGCTTGCAAGTGCCAGCGTTGAACGCTCGTTAAGAGTTGCACGTTTTAAATCTGGTAAGTACACGATCGAACGTCCACTCCACTTTGGCGCAGCACTCGGAAGTTCTGCTCCTGCCGGATACCTCGAAAAATATTCTGCTTATGGCTTGCCTTTAGGTGAAGCTTTTCAACTACGGGACGACGTGCTCGGTGTTTTTGGGGATTCCCAAGAAACTGGCAAGCCAGCCGGCGATGATTTACGTGAAGGCAAACGAACCGTTCTGATGGCCATTACTCACGACCGAGCATCAACTGCTCAACGTGATGTCATAAAGAATTTACTGGGCAACCAAGAGATCACTTTAGAAGGCGTCAACACCTTGCGCGCCATCATCACTGAAACCGGCGCTCTGGACGAACTCGAGCGCACCATCGAAGGACTTACAAATCGAGCACTTGCTGCTATCCACGATCCTGAAATTGACGTAACCGCTCAAAAACATCTTGAAGATCTAGTCACTATCGCAATCAAACGGAGCACTTAATTTTATGACCGCAAAAGTAAAAGGACCCACAGATCACGTAGTCATCGTTGGTGCCGGGCTCGGTGGTCTCAGTGCAGCTTTGAGATTAGCGGGTGCCGGTCGAAAAGTTACGGTTGTTGAACGGGAACCTGTTCCTGGTGGTCGCAATGGCCTGTTACAAAAAGATGGATACGAATTCGATACCGGCCCTACCGTCCTCACCATGCCTGACTTAATTTCAGATGCCCTCGCATGTGTCGGTGAAGACATCAAAGATTGGCTAGATCTCATTCCGCTACAACCTTTATACCGAGCTTTTTATCACGACGGTTCGAGCCTGGATGTCTTTCCCGAAACCGATCGCATGCAGGCAGAAATCGCACTGGTTATCGGATCGGATGAAGCCGCAGGCTACGGTCGCTATGTTGATTTCGTCACCAAGTTGTACAAGTACGAGATGAATGACTTCATCGATCGCAATATTGATTCTCCGTTTAATTTGCTGACTCCCAATTTAGCCAAATTGATTGCGATTGGTGGCTTTCGCAAGCTGGCTCCAAAAGTGAACCAATTCCTGAAAGATCCCCGCACTCAAAAGGTCTACTCCTTCCAAGCCATGTATGCCGGCGTAAGCCCACAACAAGCGCTGGCTATCTACGCGATCATCGCTTATATGGATTCAGTCAATGGGGTTTTCTTTCCTAAAGGCGGTATGCATGCTGTCCCCCGCGCCTTGGCTGGGGCCGCCGAAAAACATGGAGTCACTTTCAAGTACAACACAACAGTGACCTCTGTTGAACATTTCAATGGCCGAGCTAAGGCGGTCATTACCGATGATGGTCAACGTATCGAATGTGATGCTCTAATTCTTAACCCAGATTTGCCAGTTGCCTGGCGTGAACTTTTGGGAAGAACTCCACCATCAGTAAAGCGTTTAAAGTACTCTCCTTCGTGCGTCACTTTGTTAGTTGGATCAAACAAAAAATACGAACGTTTAGCCCACCACAACATTCACTTCGGGCAATCTTGGGATGGAGTCTTCGACGAACTCATCAAGAAGAAGACTTTGATGACCGACCCCAGTTTGCTGGTGACTGTTCCTACTCATGATGACCCCTCTCTGGCTCCGGCCGGTAAGAGCTCGTATTACATTCTCTTTCCTACCCCGAATCTAGATGCTGGTATCGATTGGGATGTCGAAGGACCTAAATATCGCGATCGAATGATTCAGACCATGGAATCTCGTGGCTATGAAGGGTTCGGCGACTCCATCGAGGTCGAACACATGACTACACCTCTGGATTGGCAACGACAAGGAATGGAACGCGGCGCACCTTTTGCCAGCGCCCATACTTTCTTCCAGACCGGTCCATTTCGCCCGCGCAATATTGCTCAAGGATTTGAGAATGTTGTGTTTGCAGGTTCCGGAACTCAGCCAGGCGTTGGAGTCCCAATGGTCTTAATTTCCGGTCGTTTAGCCGCCGAACGAATTGTCGGCACTATTCAATAATTTCAGTTAAACGCCGATATCTTCATTCCACAGTTCAGGCTCGGCGGCAATGAAATCACGCATTAATTGCTTGCACTCTTCTGAGTCCAAATTGATGACTTCGACACCATTGGCACGCAGCAAATCTTCGGCGCCCATAAACGTTTCATTCTCGCCCAACACAACGCGCGGAATGCCATAAAGAAGAATGGCGCCAGTGCACATATTGCACGGTGAAAGCGTGGTGTACATCGTTGCTTGACGATAGATCTTGGCAGGCAATCTTCCGATATTTTCCAGACAATCGGTTTCGCCATGTCGGATCGCGCTTTTCTGTTGTACGCGCTTGTTATAGCCCGTACCCAGCACTTTGCCATCTACTACGAGCGCTGCGCCAATAGGAATGCCCCCTTGAGAACGTCCTTCCCGAGCGGCAGCGATAGCAAGTGCTAGAAACTCTTGATCCGACATGGTTCGACCTTTCTTCTAATTATTTCTCGGCCATAACTTTCTTACCGCCGATGAAGGAGTAGAGAATGAACGAGATGGCAAAGCCAACGGGGAAAGCAATGTCGCCAAAGTTTCCGTTGTGCTTTGGCACAACACCGGTGTAGTACTTCTGATTTGCAAAGAGCCAAATCGAAAGAAATACTCCGATGACAAATGCGATTGGTCCAGCAGGGTTTTCGCGATTAGCAAAGAGGAATCGCTCAATACTTGCACCCTTGCGAATCAACTTATCCGCAGCGATAACTCCTAGCCATGGCCCGATCCAGTAGGACATAACCAATAAGAAGTTCTCGAGATTGGAAGCTGGGTTGTCCATGGCGCTCTTGGCTAACAAGAAACCTGCGATACCAAAAACAACAGCAGCAATACCGCGACGCTGTGTAGATCCGAGTTTGAAGCCGATCGTCAAGAACGACATAGACCCAGAATAAATATTGAGAACGTTGGCGCAGATTGAACCGACAACAATTCCAAGGAGAACCGCTTTACCCAACCAGTTGGGAAGGGCGGCAGTGAAGTCAGAGACGGGGTTGGTCTTGGCACCATAGTCACGCATTCCTGCGGTAACAGCAGCAGCGCCGACAATTTGCAGAACCGTGGTTGAGATGAAAAGTCCAGCTGCGGCAAAGCGACCGGTCTTCTTAGGATCTTCGCTCTTTGGCAAATAACGAGCGTAGTCAGAAGCAAATGGATTCCAACCAGCTGCATAACCATAGACGGCACCAACAAATACCAGGAAAGCACCGGGGAATGGCTTGCCGTGGGTACCGAGATGGCTCTTGCTCAATGTTATAACCGCCGCTATACCAAAAACCACAATGAGGTATGGCATCAAATATTTTTCAACTGTCTGAACCAAGTTATGGCCAATGAAAGCAATCGCAACTTGAATCAAAACTACAATAACAAGTGAAACGACATTGCTGAGTTTGGTTAGCGTAGCAAGCGCAAAGGCACCAGACACAGAGTTAACTGCAAACCAACCAATACCGGCAGCACCAGCATTGAAAATCGAAGGCAAGATATTGCCTAGCTTTCCAAATGCGGCACGTCCGATAACCATTTGTGGCACGCCGTACTTTGAACCATCTTGGGTAAGAATGTATTGCGCAAAGGCACCAAGAAAGTTACCGATCAAGATTCCGATTACTGCTTGAGCAAAGCTCAATCCGAAGAAGACACCGAGGGCGCCTACGTAGATTGTGGCAAACTCAAGGTTTGGACTCATCCATGTCGCAAAGAGTTGTGATGCTTTTCCGTGGCGATCTTTCTCTGGGATCGATTCGATGCCACCAGGCTCCACGGCCATAACTTTGTCGCCGTACTCACCCTCACGCATTTCTAGATTACTCATAACTATTTCTCTCCTTGAAGTCGGTGAATTGCTCGTTTGTTGTCTTCGTCGACTTGCGCGAGATAAGGATGCGCGGGGAATTCGCCCTCATCCAGTTGGGAGAACTCTCTATGAATTTTGGGCAAACTCGCCAGTAAACACGCACAAATTCTCAAAATATGGTGAGAAACAGGTCGAATTTCTCCGTAACTGCTGGGCACTCGCGGCGCAATCCCTGTTTGGGGAAGGCTCACGCCTAAGAGTTAGACTTCTTGGATCATGGGTCTACGCGTGGATGAGTTAACGGCTGCTGGGATTACCGATCCGGAATTACGAAAGTCGTATGCTGAATGCAAGCGGCTTAATTCCCTCCATGGGAAAACCTATTACCTAGCAACTCTGCTACTTCCGCCAGCGAAACGTCCTTTTGTTCATGCCCTCTATGGCTTCGCGAGATATGCCGACGAAATCGTCGATGATCTTGCTTCCACCCTCACCATCGAAGAAAAGTCGGAGGTTCTTCATACGTGGGGAGATGGAATACTCGCCGACCTCAAAAATGGCACTAGCTCTGACCATATTGGTCGAGCCTTGGTAGATACTGTTGATCGTTTCCAGATTCCGCACACTTATTTCGAAAGCTTTTTGCATTCCATGCGCATGGATCTCTCGATTACGCACTACGAGACCTTTGAAGATCTTATGTCCTATATCTACGGCTCCGCCGCGGTCATTGGACTCCAAATGGTTCCCATCCTGGGCGCGATCTCCCGCCAGGCAAATTCTGCTGCGGAGAAATTAGGAACCGCTTTTCAATTGGCAAATTTCATTCGCGACATTGGCGAAGATTTAGAACGCGGTCGCGTCTATATCCCTCGCCAAGACCTGGACATATTTGGCGTAACCCAGCAGATGTTGGATGAAAGAATCGTTACTCCAGAGATGAAGAGCGCTCTGCAATTCCAAATTGCACGCGTTCGACGCCTACAAGCTGAAGCTGAGCCCGGGATTGAACTTCTCGACGCTACTAGCCGTCCTTGTATCCGAGCCGCTAGCGAGTTGTACTGCGGCATAGTCGATGAAGTAGAAGCTATCGACTACCAAATATTTACTAAACGAGCTACGACCTCGACCTGGCGCCGGATCAAAGTAGCTTTGCCTGCATTTGTGAAAGCTAGATCGCTTCGCTAATTTTTACGTTTCAATCGTACCCAGAGAACCAACACACTGAGAATAAGTGCGAATCCGAAAAGCAAATCTTCGACCGGCGCCGATGCGATTCGAATTCCGATGATTGCCTCCTTGTCATACATAACAATGTTGCGAGAGGTGAGCCACCAATTTGTTAGCAATTGAAACGGCAAAATAATTGCGTAAGAAGTCCAAAATGATTTCAATCTGATCAACTGGGTCTTCACAAGAAAGAGATCAAGAATCAAGGCAGCCACGACGGCCGAAATGGCAAGGGCCGAATAACTCATTTTTGGTTCCCTCGATCCTGAACCCAATGTTTCTTCACGCTAATCACTGCTTCGAAAGTGAGAATTGCAGCAATAGGAATTATTATAAAAAATAAATACTCTTCAAGAGGAATCTGGAAGGGGCCGTAAACACCAACAATTTGCTTGACGTCGAAGTGCCAATGGTGTCGCGATATTGCGTACGCATCCCAAGAGATAAATACCATTGCAACTGGAAAAATACTGGATACTAAAAGTCTAATTTTTCCAAGAACACGAATATGTAAAAAAAATTCCAGCCAAAATGAACCGACGACTGTGAAAAGCAACATAGCCATGTAGCTGAATTTCAACATGTGCGATTCTCTCATGAGCATTAGTTTTTGCTACTGTTATTCCTTCGGGAGCCACAACATTGGCTGAGAGGATCTGAGCCACAGATCGACCGCCTGACTAGTTCGGTAATGCGAATTGGAAGAGAGTGAGAAAAGCAGTTGAAGGACAAGAATAAGTTTTCCGAAGTCGTGGAAGCTATCGCTTCTGCTCTTTCTGATCCCGGCAAACAAATTGGCAAGACCACTTTGGTAGTCATTGACGGACCAGCCGGGGCCGGCAAAACCACATTGGCCAAGCGAATCAGCGACCATTTCCTATCATTGTCGACATCCACCATAGTCATTCATGCCGATGACCTCTATAACGGTTGGGATGACGCCCTAGGCGAGAGTTTGACCGAGACTTTTACTAAATCACTTCTGCCTGGATTGGAGTCTGGCCAGGCATACTTTCTCCCACGGTTCGACTGGATACTTAACGAATATTCCGACCCCGTCTATCAATTGTCAGCAGATCTCGTCATCGTCGAAGGTGTTGGCGCAGGACAAAAAGCCATGCGCACAGCATCGGCTCTCTCTATTTGGATCGAAGTCAGCGATGAAGTCGGCCTTATTCGTGTGCTCAATCGTGATGGCGCTGGCATTCGAAATCAGATGCGCAATTTCCAAATTTCCCAACGCGCTCATTTTTCCAAAGAAAAGACCAAAGAATCAGCAGATTTCCGCTTCGATGGGGCGCCGTAACCCGCTGAATTAAGGTCGATTGCCTAAGATTTGCAACGTGCCAGACCTATCCGGAGAACTCATTGATGGGCGCTATCAACTTCAAGCGCTGATCGCCGAAGGTGGCATGGCCTCAATTTATCGAGCCCTAGATACGCGACTAGATCGTCCCGTTGCCGTCAAGATAATGCACTCGCATTTGGCAAACGATGAAGATTTTGTCAATCGCTTTATTCGTGAAGCTAAAGCTACGGCATCACTCAACCATCCCAATGTTGTCGCCATTCAGGATCAAGGCTGGAACACCGGCGGCGTGCCGGCCGTCTTTATCGTCATGGAATACGTAGATGGTTTTACTCTGCGAGATCTCATGGTCGAACGCGGCGCCATGCCAGCACCAGATGCGCTGCGATTAATAACTCCGATCTTGAACGCCCTTTCCGCCGCCCATCGCATCGGAATTATCCACCGTGACATCAAGCCCGAAAATATTTTGATCTCCAAAGATGGCCGAGTCAAAATTGCCGATTTCGGACTGGCTCGAGCCGCGAATCTGGGCCAATCCATGACCATAGAAGCGAGTGTCATCCTCGGCAGCGTTTCTTATTTATCTCCCGAACAAGTCCAACGCGGGATATCAGATTCGCGCAGCGATGTGTACTCACTCGGAATTCTTCTCTTTGAGATGTTGACTGGGCAAAAGCCATACGAGGGTGAGACCGCCATCCAAATCGCTTATCGCCATGTCAACGATAAAGTCCCAAAACCATCCAGCATCAGATCCGATATTCCAGACAGTTTGGATGCTTTGATAGTTTCAATGACCTCTGTTGATCCAGATGCACGGCCGCGTGAAGCTAGCGATGTCCTGAATGTTGTGCGCGCTATCCAAGAAAGCATCGACCCTAAGCGGCGCCAGCTAACCCTTGAACTTGATATTCCACCTTTGCCGGCCGTCACCAAGTCAAGCAAACCAAGTAAAGCCACGACGATGATCTCCAGTTCGCCTGCTGCCGTCCCAATCAGTGAAGCGGTGTCTCAAAAAGAAATAACCCCGACGGCCGAGAGCCAATCCGTCATCATTAAACGCAACCGCAAAGAACATATTCGTCGCAACAGAGTGATTGCTCTGCTCTTTGTTGTTGTGGCCATTACCGGCGCTTTCGCTTGGTATGAAATAGCTGGACCTGGTTCCAAAATCGCTGTTCCGTCGGTCGTTGGCCTGTCTACTTCAGATGCAACTTCTGCTCTCACTCCCCTTGGCCTCCATGCTGTTGTCGCGCAGCAAGTATTTAGTGAAAACGTCGCCGTTGGGCGAGTCATCTCCTCTCTTCCAGGTGGTGGTGGTCATCTGGCATCTGGCGGCACAGTGAGCCTCACTGTTTCCAAAGGCCGAGAACGATTGACCGTGCCTTCCCTCAAAGGTCTGACTCCGGATGTGGCAGCAAATCAGATCGCCAGCGCGGGGCTAAAAGTTGGAACGATCACCGAGATTTTCGATTCAAAAGTTGCAAAAGGACATGTAATTGCAATTGCGCCAGGACCTGGCAGCAAAGTCCGCCGGGACTCTCTCGTCAATTTAATTGTCAGCAAAGGTCGAGAGCAGATAGCCACCTCTAGTTATGTCGGACAGAGCGGCGATCAGGCTTTGAATGAACTTACTAACCTGGGCTTTCAAGTGACAAGTACTTACGCTTTCAGCGACACGATTCCCGTAGGCGCCGTAATGAAACAAGCCCCTGCCGGCGGAGTCGCCTTGAATAAAGGCGCCAAAATTTCCCTGATTATTTCCCAAGGGCCGGAAGCAGTCTTTATCCCCAATATTTATTCGCTCACTGCGGGTAATGCCACCCGCGTCTTGGAAAACCTCCAATTACAGGTTGTCGTAAAGAAGATTGGCACAAAGAAGGTCAAGACGGTCACCAACGTCTTCCCTAACGTCGGAGTTAAGGTCAAACGCGGGTCCACGGTAGTAATTACTGTCGGATAGGCTCGCCCCATGGCGACTTCGAAGAAAACTGGACCAGCATGGCCCCGATTGGGAGCCCATGTGCCGACCTCTGGCGGAATGGCCAAGCGCTCCATTGAGTATGCGCGAACCATCGAAGCCGAAGCTATCCAGGTCTTTGCCTCAAATCCCCGTGGCTGGGCGATGCCAGAAGCCAACCCCGATGCCGATCTTGCCTTTCGCACCAAAGCGGCAGAGTTCGATATCGAGACCTATGTCCATGCTCCATTCTTGATCAACTTGGGATCGCCTACCCCAGGTACCTACCAAAATTCTTTAGCATCAACGGCATACTCCCTCCAACGCGGGCGCCAAATCGGGGCTCTTGGAGTTGTGATTCACACGGGATCAGCCGTAGATGAAAGCCATATTGAAAACGCATGGAAGCAGATTCATGACGGCATGATGCCAGTGCTAGAAAAACTCACCGATGAAGATCCCTGGCTGCTCCTTGAGCCAACCGCTGGCCAAGGCCAATCCCTCGTAAAAAAATTAAATGACCTGACCAAGTATTTCGATGCCATGGAATGGCATCCAAAAGTTGGGGTCTGTCTCGATACTTGTCACGTTTTTGCCGCAGGTCACGACATCCATAAAAAAGGTGGCATGACTGAGACCTTAGATCTCCTCGTCGAACTTGTCGGAATCGAACGAATTCAGCTCATTCACGCGAATGATTCGATGGATGTTTGTGGTGCCCTTAAAGATCGCCACCAAAATATCGGTCAAGGTGAAATTGGCGCCAAACCCTTTGAAGAATTAATTGCCCACCCTGCAGTACAAAATGCACCTTTGATTCTCGAAACTCCTGGACAAGAGCCAGAACACGGCAGCGAGGTCGCTCTCTTTAAGAAAATGCGCTCGAAACTGAAGTGAAGTTACAAGAAAACAAACCGGCGATCGCCGGTCTCTTACTGACCGTTGCCGCCATGTGGGGAATCTCCTTCGTGGCGATGAAGAACACGCTTCCGCGCACTGACGTGAACTCTTTTCTGGCGGCTCGTTTTATATTGGCCACGCTGATTCTTATTGTCATCAAGCCCAGCGCACTCAAACGGATCAACCGCGCTTTCCTTATTAAAGGTGTGATCATCGGAGTTCTGCTCAGCAGCGGTTATATCTTTCAAACTTTCGGATTGACCAAGACCACCGTCGCCAAGACTGGATTTATCACCGGTCTTTACGCGGTGTTTGTTCCGTTAATCGCAGCTGGTCTCCTCAAACGCAAGGTCACAAAATTGCAATGGTTTGCGGTTTCACTTGCGACGGCGGGGCTGATGTTTCTCTCCTTCAAGGGAATCAGTATCGGCGTCGGCGAACTTCTCGTTCTCATAAGCGCTGTGCTATTCGCCTTTCATATCGTGAGTTTGGGCGAGTGGAGTTCTGGATTGGACACTTACGCACTAACTATTCTGCAACTAGGCACATCTGCGGTAGTTACTTTTACAGCTAGCCTCAAGAGCGGCTTTCATTTACCGCCCGATTCAGGGGTCTGGAGTGCCGTTGTCTTCACAGCGGTATTTGCCACTGCTTTTGCCTTCATTATTCAAACGTGGACTCAATCATTTATGCCGCCGACCACAATCGCCATTATCCTGACAATGGAATACATCTTTGCGGCAGGTTTCGCCGTGATTTTTTCCCACGAAAGTTTGACCCTTCGAACGCTCAGCGGTGGCTCTATGGTCATCGCGGCTATGTACTTGATTATCTGGGCCGAAGGCCGTGAGAAGATATCTGCATGATCGATCTTCGCTCCGACACCGTCACCCAACCATCCCCGGCCATGCGGGAAGCCATGATTCAGGCTCCGGTTGGTGATGATGTTTACGGTGATGACCCCACGGTCAACTCCTTAGAAGAAAGAGTTGCGGCGCTCTTTGGAAAAGAAGCCGGTCTTTTTACTCCCTCTGGCTCCCTGGCCAATCAATTAGGCATTCGTATGTTGGTAAAACCCGGCGAGGAATTACTCACTGAAGTAAATTCTCATATCGTGCGCGCCGAGCTGGGAGCCGCAGCCACATTCAGCGGCATCACAACTCGCACGTGGGAGGATTCGCGTGGACTCTTCCTCGCTGATCAGGCTCTAAACATTGCCCGACCTAACTCCGGTCCTTATCTCGTATCTACAACTGCCATTGCAGTTGAGAACACCCACAACTTTGGTGGCGGCACGGTCCAGTCCATTGAAGAGATTCGTAAACTTCGCGAGGGCGCGCAGGCACTTGGGATCTTCACTCACCTCGACGGTGCCCGCATCTGGAATGCACACGTTGTCAGTGGAATATCTTTTGCTGATTATGGCCAATACTTCGACACTGTCAGCGTCTGCCTCTCCAAAGGATTAGGCGCCCCAGTGGGATCACTTTTGCTATCAACTAAAGAGCGGATTGCTTCCGCAAGACAATGGCGCAAGCGTTACGGCGCCGGAATGCGCCAGATCGGAATCCTCGCCGCGGCTGGGCACTATGCCTTGGACAACAATATTTCCAGGCTTGCAGATGACCACCGCCGCGCCAAGTCGCTTGCCCACACGGCTGCAAAAGCGTTGCCTGGTTCAGTTAACCCAGAGCACGTAGACACAAATATCGTGGCATTAGATTTAACAATGACGAAAACTTCGGCTGCCGAAGTAAATGCGGCTTTGAAAGCCGAGGGAATACTTGCCAGCGCTTTGGGGCCAAAGTTCTTGAGGCTTGTTACTCATTTAGATATTACTGATGTTGATATTGAGAAAACTAACCAGGTGCTAGGTGAATTACTTCAACGCGCCTTCATGGCGTAACAGCCATTCCTTAGCGGACAAGCCGTAACCGTAGTTACCAAGAGCTCCGCCCGATTTCACGACGCGATGACACGGAATTACGGGCGCAATTAAATTTCGGGCGCAAGCGCTACCGGCAGCTCTTACAGCATCAGGCGAGCCGGCTCGCTTGGCAATTTCGGCATAAGACATTGTCTTTCCTACCGGAATTTTTCGCATTGCTTTCCAAACCGCTTGAGAAAATTCAGCACCTGGTTGGCGAGCTTGAATGCCTCCAAAAGCCTGTAAATCACCATCAAAGTAGTCATTCACTAAATCGCTGATGATCGGGATAGATTTTATGGCGGTAATTTTTCGGGCGGTGTCGTCGTCATCCATTCGATCTAACAAATCGTCGAAACTGCGAAATCCTGCAGCCAGAAGTACGTGTTCATCGCTGATGAGATAGAGAGTTCCGACAGGAGTCTTGTGTGAGGCCTTCAAGAGCATTGTCACATACTAATCGCGAATGCGAAGTTGCGAAATACGCTCGGCAATATCTTTTTCATCTCCTAAAATTTCTACCCGCTTGCGCTTTGAAGTATGACCAGACAAAACCGTGAGGTTTCCTTTGGGAATATTTAGCTCTTTTGCCAAAACTTTAACTACCGCGAGGTTGGCGGAGCCGTCGACGGCTGGGGCTTTGACATATACCAACAGTCGGTCGTTATACATTCCACCCACGTAATCTTTGGATGAAGCGGGCCGAACATAGAGGGGGACTAGCACCTTGACTGGCCTAGCGGTCGCGCAACATTTCGGCCACGAGGAAAGCTAATTCCAGCGATTGCGTGTGATTGAGTCGTGGATCGCAGGCACTTTCGTAACGCATAGCCAAATCTTCATGTGAAATTTGTTCGCCGCCGCCAACGCATTCGGTGACATCATCACCGGTGAGTTCGATATGGACTCCCCCTGGATGGGTACCTAGTTTCTTGTGGACTTCGAAGAATCCCCGAACTTCCTCGGTTACATCTTCAAAGCGGCGGGTTTTGTAACCGCTGGGGGCTTCGTAAGTATTGCCATGCATGGGATCGCAGACCCAGAGAACCTTCGCCCCAGACTTAGTCACGGCCTCGACGAGTGGTGGCAACTTTTCACGGATCAATCCGGCGCCCATGCGGGTAATAAAAGTAAGGCGGCCAGGTTCGTTGTTGGGATTGAGCTTGACAATCATGGCCAGCGCATCTTCAGGCGTGCTCTTGGGCCCCAGTTTGATACCGATGGGGTTGTGAATCTTGGCAGCAAAGTCCATGTGGGCGCCATCTAATTGGCGAGTGCGCTCACCGATCCATAAGAAGTGCGCGGAGACGTCGTAAGGAAGCTGGGTACGAGAATCGATGCGGGTGAGCGCCTTTTCGTACTCCAAAATCAGGGCTTCGTGGCTAGAGTAAAAATCTACGGTCTTGAATGCTTCGGGATCCACGCCAGCGGAGGCCATAAATTCCAATGCGCGGCCGATCTCATTGGCCAGCTGCTCGTATCTTGTTCCAAAGCGCGGATCGTTGATAAATCCCTTGTTCCACTCGTGCACTTGGCGCAGATCGGCAAAGCCGCCTTGCGTGAAGGCTCGAACTAGGTTGAGGGTTGCTGAAGAGGTGTTGTAGACCTGAACCAAACGTTGTGGGTTAGGGGTACGCGCCTCCAGCGTGAATTCCAGATCGTTGACGGCATCGCCACGATAGGCCGGCAAGGTGATATCGCCTCGAGTCTCATTGTCGTTGCTGCGCGGCTTGGCAAATTGCCCGGCCATGCGACCCACTTTAATAACAGGCATACTGGCAAAATATTGAAGCACAGCCGCCATCTGCAAAATAGTTTTGATGCGGTTGCGAATGGAATCTGCCGTAGCTGCGACGAAAGTCTCGGCACAGTCGCCACCTTGTAGCCAAAAAGCTTTTCCTTCTTGTGCTGCTGCGATTCGGGTTTTGAGGTTGTCGCACTCGCCGGCAAAGACCAACGGTGGAAACTTCTTGAGCGCGGCGACCGCACTTTGAACAGGCTCGCCATCTACTCCCCCTGGCCATTGCGGCTGTTGGGCCGCAACTAAGCCAGGAGTGAAGAGGGAATTAATATCAATCGCTGGGGGCGCGATAGCGCTACCCGAATCGTTAGTCAGCATAGTTGTAATCGTAGGGAAGTTAAGCCTCCGTAAGGAGACTAATTACCCGAAGAAGATCTCCGCTTCTTTATAGAGGGCTGGATCTACCAACTTGAGATGGTCGGTAGCGCTGGCAAGAGGAACGCGCTCGATTTTGGTGCCATGAAGGGCCACCATCTTGCCCCAGTCACCTTCGTGAACTGCGGTGATGGCAGAAAGTCCAAAGCGAGTAGCCAAGACGCGGTCAAAAGCAGTTGGTGTTCCGCCACGTTGAATATGACCGAGGACTGAGGTGCGAGCCTCTTTGCCGGTCTTCTCTTCAATTTGGCCGGCCAGCCATTCGCCAATACCCGAGAGCTTGACGTGTCCGAAAGCATCGAGAGTCTGATCCTTAGTAACCATGTCGCCTTCTTGTGGAATGGCGCCTTCGGCAATGACAATGATCGGGGCGTAGGAAGATTCAAAGCGAGAGTTAACCCACTTGCAGACCTGATCGACCGAGAAGCGAACCTCGGGAATCAAAATACAAGCAGCCCCGCCAGCAATGCCAGAGTGCAGCGCAATATGGCCGGCATGGCGACCCATAACTTCAACGATCAAGGCGCGGTGGTGTGATTCGGCGGTGGTGTGGAGGCGATCGATAGCCTCAACCGCGATATTGACCGAGGTATCAAAACCAAAGGTGTAATCGGTGTTATTAAGGTCGTTATCGATGGTCTTAGGGACGCCGACGACATGAACTCCAAGGGCATCTAGCTTTGTGGCAACGCCCAAAGTATCTTCGCCGCCGATGGCAATAAGCGCATCGATATTCATGGCGGCCAAGTTCTCTTTAATGCGCTCGACGCCGTTTTCAATTTTAAAAGGGTTGGTGCGAGATGAACCCAAGATGGTTCCGCCCCGAGGCAAGATGCCACGAGTTGCAGCCAAGTCCAAAGGCATAGTCAGACCCTCGAGCGGTCCCTTCCAGCCATCACGGAAGCCGACAAATTCATAGCCATATTCTTTGACGCCCTTGCGGACGACTGCGCGAATGACAGCGTTCAATCCTGGGCAATCGCCCCCGCCAGTCAGTACACCAATACGCATAATGATCTCCAGATCGAAAATAATAAAAGATGAAAAAATCTCAATTGTGGTCGCCGATGACTGCCTGAAGTCTACCCTTACGCCAGATAGACCTACCCCGCTAACATCTGCCAACCATGATGTGCGGGGCCGAGAGATGAGGAAACTAGAGTAAATATGGCTCTTGTTGCAGGGGTGGATTCTTCTACTCAATCGGTCAAAGTTGTTATTCGCGACGCCGCTACCGGCGCCTTAATTCGCCAAGGTCGAGCCAGTCATCCCGATGGCACCGAAATTGACCCCTCCCACTGGTGGTCCGCCCTCCAGGAAGCCATTGCCGCAGCCGGTGGCCTGGAAGATGTTTCGGCCATTTCGATTGCTGGACAACAACATGGCATGGTGGTTTTGGACGCAGCCGGCGAAGTCATTCGTCCTGCCTTGTTATGGAATGACACCAGGTCGGCCCAACAAGCCACCGACCTCAACAAAGAATTCGGCGGCGATCGCAAAATTTCTGAATCCGTGGGCTCGGTTTTAGTAGCCTCTTTCACCGCTTCTAAAGTTCGGTGGTTAGCCGATAACGAACCCGATAACGCTGCTCGCGTTGCTGCCATCGCACTGCCCCACGATTGGCTGTCGTGGAAAATGACAGGTTCTACCGACCTCAATGACCTCTTCACCGACCGCGGTGATGCATCGGGTACCGGATATTTCGATCCGGAAACTTCTACCTACCGTCTGGATATCGTGGCCAGCGCCGTAGGTGATGAGCGCGAGATCATTCTGCCTCGAGTACTTGGGCCACAAGAATTCGGTGGAACAACAACAACTGGTATTCCGATCGCTGCCGGAACCGGCGATAACGCTGCTGCTGCGCTAGGTATTCAAGCCGAACCCGGAGATGTCATTGTCTCTCTCGGAACCAGCGGTACCGCATTTTCCGTTTCCAAAACTGCCACACACGACCCTTCCGGCTGCGTTACTGGCTTTGCCGATGCCACGGGAAATTTCCTTCCCTTGGTATGCACACTCAATGCCGCCCGTATCTTGGATGCAGCAGCCAAATTGCTAGGCGTAGATCATGACCGTTTGGGCGAACTCGCTCTTTCTGCCGAACCCGGAGCCAACGGATTAACGTTGCTGCCTTACTTCGAAGGTGAACGCACTCCCAACCGTCCCGAAGCAACCGGCGTTCTTAGTGGATTAACGCTTGCTAATTCTTCTCACGAAAATATTGCCCGTGCCTATATCGAAGGCATGCTCTGCGGATTGGTCGATGCCGTGGATGCGCTAGAAGTTTTAGGCGTAGATATCAATCGCATTTTGATTATCGGCGGCGCCGCCAAGAACCCGGCCATTGGACCAATCGCCGCAGCCCTCTTCGGTCGCACTGTTCTCATCCCAGCAGCCGGTGAATATGTAGCTGATGGCGCTGCCCGCCAAGCAGCGTGGGCGCTTTCCCAAAGCGCGGAGCCACCTATTTGGCAGTTAGGTCAATCTCTCACCTTTGAGGCCGAAGCGACGCCAGAAGTAATAGTGCAATATCGTACGTTGCGTGACCGAACCGAAGGTTGGTAAGCCATGACATTGCGTCCAGAGATTAAGAAGTACCTCGATGAAGGCGCTGCTGCAAATCCACCTCAGGCATGGGAAATTCCTATCGCTAGTTCTCGTAAATTGAGAATGGGTCGGGTCGCTGTAGCAGGAACGCCTGAAGCTATTTACCAGGTAGAGCATAAATTTATTGCCGGTCCCACATCCGATCTGCCTATCCGAATTTATCGGCCTTCGGCACAAGGGCCACTCCCAGCAATGGTCTATTTTCATGGCGGCGGTTGGGTCTTTAATACCCTGGATATGTTTGAACAATGTTTGCGTTCCATCGCCAACAAAGGAAACTTCATCATCGTGGCTGTGGCTTATCAGAAGGCGCCCGAACATCCTTTCCCCATTCCCTTTGATGATTGCTATGCAACAACCAAATGGGTCTTTGAAAATGCGCAAGCACTTGGAATCGATCCCAAGAAAATTGGTGTTAGTGGCGATAGCGCCGGCGCAAATTTGGCATCGGCCGTTGCACTGAAAGTACGCGATGAAGGTGACCTCGCCCTGGCCTTCCAGGCGCTGATCTACCCATGCAATGACTTCGAAATGAAGTACGAATCCGCCACCGAAAATGGCACGGGTTTTGGGCTAACCACCAAGGGGATGCGCTGGTTCTGGGAGGAATATCTGCAATCCGAACTCGATAAACACCATCCCTATGCCGTGCCCATAACTGCCGAATCTTTAAAAGATTTGCCCCCCACCATTGTCGTCACAGCCGAATATGACCCGTTGCTCGATGATGGTTACAACTATGCCGAAGCTCTTAAAGATGCCGGCGTCTTTACGATTTATCGCGAATACGCTGGCCTGATTCATGGATTCATGGTCATGGCTTCAGTTACCCCAGAGGCAGTCATCGCCCAGCACAATTTGGCCGATGAAATTAACGCGCTCCTGAATGGTTAGCGCCGCCTAAAAATCGTATATGATTTCGCACGACCCCCGAAAGGAGCGCCGTGTCGAACCCCAATTTCAAGCGCCAATTTCCCAAGTGGAGCGAGCTCTCCCCGCTTTTGAAGTTTGGCTCACCTTCCCTGGGCGGGCGCGAGCGCCGATTGGCCAAGGCCCTCACCATCTGGGATCTGCGCGAGATTGCCAAGCGCCGCACTCCTCAAGGACCATTCGATTACACCGATGGTTCTGCCGAATCCGAAGTCACGCTCCAGCGCGCACGACAAGCCTTCCTGGATCTGGAATTTCGTCCCAACATTTTGCACGATGTCTCGGCCGCCTCTACTAAGCGCGCCTCTCTCGGCACCGAATTCGGAATGCCAGTCGGAATTGCCCCCACAGGCTTTACCCGCATGATGCACTCCGAGGGCGAAATCGCCGGTGCGCGTGCCGCTGAAAAATTTGGAATTCCCTTCACACTTTCAACCTTGGGCACCAGCGCAATTGAAGATGTTGTGGCCGCATCGCCAACGGGCACCAACTGGTTCCAGCTCTACATGTGGAAAGACCGCGAGGGCAGCATGGCTCTGGTGGAACGCGCACAAAAGGCGGGTGTCAAGAATTTAATGTTGACCGTGGATGTGCCTGCTGCCGGCGCTAGATTGCGCGATGCTCGTAATGGCATGACTGTGCCACCACGACTTTCGGCAAAGACCATTCTCGATGCGATTCCACGGCCAGAATGGTGGTGGAACTTCCTTACCACTCCGGCGATCACGTTCGCTTCCATGAATAGTTGGAATGGCACCGTCGGTGAATTATTGGATTATATGTTTGACCCAACCATGACCTTTGAAGATTTAAAGTGGATTCGCAAACAATGGAACGGCACCATCACTCTTAAAGGAATCCAAACAGTCGAAGATGCCAAAATCGCGGCTGATTACGGCGTTGAAGCGATCTTGCTCTCCAATCATGGCGGTCGCCAACTCGATCGCGCTCCGATTCCGCTGCACTTATTAACCGATGTCAAGAAAGAGTTAAAAAGTGATCTCGAAGTTCACCTTGATACCGGCATCATGCATGGCGCCGACATCTTGGCAGCTATCGCTTTAGGCGCCGATTTTACTTATGTGGGACGCGCTTATTTATATGGGCTCATGGCCGGTGGTCAACAAGGAGTCGAACGCGCACTGACGATTCTGCAAACTCAAATGATCCGACATATGAAATTACTTGGGGTCTCCTCATTGGATGAACTCCAACCCAAGCACGTCAAAATTCTCGCTACCCACCAGGGTCTTGGGACCCTCCCCGTCTAATAAAGGATCATCATGAAGATTGCACGCATCGGCGAAATTGGTCAAGAACGCCCTGTCGTTGTTGCCGGTGAAAACGCCTTCTTCGTTGACTCCCTCATCACTGATTGGAGCCGCGAGGAGATCAGCAATGGTGCAGTGGAGAAAGTCCGCAACGCCGATCTCTCACTCCTACCAAGCGTGCCCTTTGGTTCTTCCCGCATAGGCGCACCCCTAACGCGACCAACCAAGTTGATATGTGTAGGTCTCAATTACGTTGGGCATATACGCGAAACAAATGCGGCCACCCCGGCAGAGCCCGTCATCTTTATGAAGGCGCCCGACTCATTTATTGGGCCAAATGATGATGTCGTTATTCCGCCCGGAAGTACTGCCACCGATTACGAAGTTGAACTCGCGATCGTTATTGGTAAGCGCGCCCTGTATTTACATGACCCCAGCGATGCTCCTGACTACATTTTGGGGTATTCCGTTTCGCAAGATATTTCCGAACGCTATTGGCAACTGGAAAAATCCGGCCAATGGGTAAAGGGAAAGTCTTTCCCTAACTTCAACCCCATGGGACCTGTCATCGTCACGAGCGATGAGATTGATCCTCATGATCTTCGCCTATGGTGCACCGTCGATGGTCAGATGCGCCAGGATTCACGAACTAGCGATCTGCTATTCGGCATCAATCACATTGTCTGGTACATCAGCCAATTCATGGAGCTCTTTCCTGGCGATGTCATCAATACCGGTACACCTCAAGGAGTTGGCATGGCCAGCACCCCAACCTCGTATTTAGCGAACGGCCAGGTCATCCACACAGGTATTGAAGGTATCGGCGAAATTACTTCAAATGTCGTCGACTACCGTCCTTAAAGTTTTACCGCCAACCCTGAATCCATAGACTCGTACAACGCTGCTACCAACTTCAGCGTGCCCACAGTGTCGGCAACGGAAGACCGCAGTGGTGCACCCGTTGCGATCGCGCCCATGACTGATCCCATCGTCCCCATAAATGCATCAGGGAACCAGCGAGTGGTCACTGGGTAAGGAGTCCAACCATCGGTACCCGCTACTTGCGAATTTACTTCTAGAGTATCTACGCGACCGACGGGATAGTCATATAACAGCCCCATAGTGCCGCGAATCGAACCTTTATCGCCATCAATGCGGTACTCGGCATAGTTATCGCCACCACGATTAATGTGATTGGCATGAACTAGGGCAGTTACGCCCTGATCAAATAAATAGGTAGAGATCGTCCGAGTCTCCCCCTTGGGATACTGATCTTTAGTGCGCCCAGCAGCGCAGAAGACTGTGTTTGGTTCACCTAAGAACCAGCGAACCACATCGTGATAGTGAATTGAATGCAGCATGACTTCTAAGCGCTCTAGGTCCTTAGCCCAAGGCCAGAGTTCCCATGGAGTGATCAGATTGACGTGAAAGGTCATATTAGTGACAGTGCCCACCCAGCCGAGTTCGACCATCTTGTGGGCAGCGGCCATTCCCTCTTCGAAACGAAGTTGGTGATTTACCGCCGCAACAATCTTGTTGGCAGCAACTGCATCTGCCATGCGAATTCCATCTGCAACTGTGGTGGCCATTGGTTTCTGAGCCAAGATGTGGCGCTTGGCATCTGCAACTTTTAGGAAAATTTCGGGTTGAGCAACAGCCGGGACTGCAATATCAACGACCAGAGCGGTTGGGTCAGCAAGAAGTTCGTCGACATCTTTATAAACCTTTGCAATGCCATGTCTGGCCGCAACATCTGCGGCCTTTGAGAAATCAACATCGGTTATTCCGACTACCTCGAGCCCAGCCTTCTTATAAGCAGGAAGATGTGCGCCATCAACAATCCCACCAGCGCCAATAATTGCAATGGGAACTTTATGGCTGTCGGGAATTGTGAGATCGCAGAATTTGGCGACTTCGGAAAAGAGATCAATCATGGCTTTATCTCCCGGTGTTTATTGGTTTTCGGCTTGAGAGGTGCGATAGAGAACGGTCTGTAGATGCTCGGTGTAAAGCACAAGTTCTTCGTTATCAGCACGGAAGACCTCGTAACTCACCCTAAAGAGACCCATATTTTCGTACTTAGGTGTCTTCTCCAACAAGGTACGCATGGCGTAAATAGTGTCTCCGATGAAGACAGGTTTGATGAAGCGCAGTCGGTCGTACCCATAACTAAAGGTGTTGACATTGTTGTGAGCAAAGAGGCCCATTCCGTAGCTAAAAACTAGAGCTCCCGGAACGATACGCTTTTTGAAGAGACCTTCCTCCCTTGCCCACTTGTCATCAGCCACATAAGGGTGCAGATCCAAAAGCAACGAACTAAAGAGCATAACCTCACCCTCGGAAATAGTGCGTCGAATAGAGCGGTCGACTTCACCTACTTCATAATCCTCATACAACTTCACATCTTGATTCCACACTGGTACTTGATATCGCGCCGTTGGATCTGGATTGGGGTTTTGCATCATTTGCCTCCTAGGAGTTCTCGACGAATGTCTTCGGTGTGCTCGCCCACGTGTGGAGCGCCTCGAGTTGAAGTGACGGTTCGACCATCTATACGCATCGGTGATCTCGTTGTAGTGATCTCAACTATCGATGCACCATCACCCGATGAGCGCTGGGTCGTTTGAACCATATCGAGTTCGGCAAATCCTTCGTGTGCGACAAGTTCTGGCAAAGATAGAACTGGGGCACACCAAATATCTGCGGCATCCAAAATTGCCAACCAGGCTTCGGTGGTTCGCGTTTTCAGCTGGGTAGCTAGTGCCTTCATGATTTCTTCCTGTTTGCTCCACCAGGATGTTGGGTCTTCGTATGCAGAAAAATCTAACTCCAACAGTTGGCCCAACTGTGGAATAGGCGTCATAGCAATAGCCAAGTATCCATCGGAGGTTTCGTATAACCCATATGGCGCTGGCAAGAAGGCGTGGGCTGAATTCTTGGCACCACGTTTGACGATGACATTGGGGTCGAACATATGCGCGCTGAGAAGTTCGAACTGAAGATCAAGCATGGCTTCGATCAAACTGGATTCAACCAATCCCCCGACACCGGTGCGCTCTCGGCGCAAGAGCAACGCGGTGACACCATGAGCCAGATGAGTCGATGTGAAGATATCGGCAACGGCAAGACCCACAGGAATCGGTGGATTCTCTTTTGACCCGTTAAGCCAGGGCAGTCCAGAGATGGATTGCGCAAGCAGATCTTGGCCTGGTCGGTCTTTCCACGGACCGGTGCTGCCATATCCAGATGCACTTCCGTAAACAATGCGCGGATTCACTTTCTTTACATCCTCATAGCCCAAGCCCAGCCGTTCGATAACTCCGGGACGGAAGTTTTGAATAATGACGTCCGCTTTTGCGACCAACTTCCAAACTTCGGCTAAGCCATCAGAAGATTTGAGATCTGCGGCAAAACTTTCTTTGTTGCGGTTCATGATGTGAAAGCTCAATGTATCGCCATCACTTTCCAGCCCGGCAAATGCAAGCGTGCGCCCAATGTCTCCAGTACCGGGTCGTTCGATCTTAATGACGCGTGCACCGAGATCGGCCAAACGCATAGCCGCAACCGGGCCAGCTAGAAACTGACTGAAATCTAGGACCAGCATTCCATCAAGCGGAAGTTCTGGTCTGGACGCTCTCGGGCTCACAAAATTCTCCTTCTACAGTTATCGGGCGGGAATGATCAGTCGGTGTGAAAAATTTCGGTGATATCAGACCACCACTCGCCCTCTTTGCGGTCAGCAACTGGCGTCTGCAAAGGTTTGCAAACATCCCACCACTTCTGCGTTGTTGGATCAGCAGCCATCGCCGCCATGTCACCTTCGAAATCGTTTCCGACGTACTCAAAATAGGAGAAGAGCAATTCACCATACCGATAAATGGAATAGTTGCGAATATTGCTTTTGGAGATTTGCTCGAGAACGGCTGGCCAAACGTCGGCGTGAAGTTTTTCGTATTCAGCGCGATGTTCAGGCTTCATTCCAATGACCGAAGCAAAACGTTGCATCTGTTTTCCTTTCTCTATTCTTCGATGGCTAAAGGTTGTAGAAATGTTGAGCAGTCTTATGGCGAATCCACTCTTGATCGCTGGCTGAGAATCCGGAAATAACTTCGACTTGGGCCTTCCAGACATCTACATAATTGTTCATCAGCACAATTACCGGCCAGTCCCCACCAAGCATGGTGCGATTGGCTCCATACGTAGCAACAATGAAGTCCACATACGGTTGCCAGTCAGCGACAGTCCAATCCGGTGCCGAAGCAGTATTGAGGCCGGATATTTTTGCGTAGACATTGGGATATTTGGCGGCGGCCTCCATGAGCGAGGCCCATGGTTCCCAAACCTTGCCCTTGATATCTGGTTTGGCTAGATGGTCGATAACAATCTTCAGATTCGGAAAGTTCTTGGCTAATACCGGGACATTCTCGATGTGAGCAGCGTTGACTGCTACATAATCAAAGGAGAGTCCGGATTTTTCAACTAAAGAGAGGGTTTCTTGGACTGCCGGGCGCAGAATCCATTTGTCATCGGATTCGTACTTCTTATCCGCATAATTATGCGTCAGATTTCGAATTCCTTTAACCAAAGGATCTTGTACGTACAGATTGAGAGCCGCGCTCGCTTCATGGGCGCGATCTAGCGGCACATAAGCCACCACTCCACGAACGAAATCGCTGCGATGGGCAACATCTAACATGTAGAAAGTGTCTTCATACGTGTCAGCGGCTTGGACGAGAACGCTGCCAGTTACGCCGGAGGCCGGAATTTCTGGAGCAAGTCGCTCGGGACGAAAATCGTCATAGAGCGGACCATAGGCAGGTTCGATCCAGTCATAAGCGCGCTCACTCATAACCCACAAATGTTGATGGGTATCGATCAACTCATTACTTGCCATTTCTCTTCCTCTCACTTGAGCCTAAGAACAGTTACAACAAACGGTATTCATCCCAAACTTCGCGGACACTGCGTCCACCCTGTAACTCCTTTAAAACAGTGCGCTCTCCTTGAGCACGTTGATTGGCAGCGTCAAAAATATTGGTGATGTGTGCCCATGGAACAACAACGATTCCGTCCCAGTCCGCAATGATCGCGTCGCCTTGGCGGACTTCGACTCCACCACAAATAACTACTTCATGGACGCTGGTGACCCGCATCCGACCCTTGTAATCGATAGGACGAGCTGAAGCGCCAAAGGCGTTGAAATCTACATCGAGAATGAGATTGGTATCGCGCAGCGGACCATCGCAAACGACGCCAGTGGCACCTCTTGATTTTGCGGCAGTGGAAAAGAGCTCGCCCCAATAGGCCGAGCGATCCGATTTGCCGGTGGCAACGACTGCAATCTCACCTTCCCGCAACGAGTCCAAGTAATCGATAGCCGGGCCATAAGGGTCATCCAGGTCATAGATTTCACTTGGAGAGAATTCAATAGTGGATGCCAGACCCACGGCGCGCATGCCTGGAAGTAGCGGCTTAATACTGGAATCCATGACGTTGTTGCGGATGCCAACTACATCGAGGGCATCAGAGACCATAGCCGAACGAACGCGAGGATCAACATTGAGTGTGGCCATTTCACTTGCCTTTCTTCTCGACCATGTAGACATGAATGAAAGCGACAACGGTTTCGCCTTGTTGATTGGTAATACTTACTTGTTCATCGACAATGCCGAATTCATTGGGTTTTTTGGCATGGTCTCGCTTGGCCACGATTTCAGCGCGCGAGGTGATGGTGTCTCCAATGAAAACGGGTGCAATGAAACGCACCTTGTCATAGCCATAGCTAAATGCGACTTCGTTTATTTCGCCAGCAAGAGAGCCAACACCTACGGAGAGAATGAGCGTTCCGTGAGCCACACGCTGGCCAAATGCTTGAGTTTTGCACCATTCGGCATCCATGTGGTGCGGATAGAAATCACCAGTCTGCCCAGCGTGAAGCACAATATCCGCTTCGGTGATAGTTCGGCCAGAGCTCGTGCGCGAACTTCCGATTTCGTAATCTTCCCAATATTGCTGGATCACTTTTACTCCTGAATATATTTCTCATACATACCGGAGATCTCTTCTACGGTTGATTGCGTTATTTTGCGATCGACAAGGGCGCTATGAATGACCTGAGAAGTCTGGAACTGCACGTCGGGCCAGCCCAAGACGCGAGGACGCACCCAGGCTCGTTCCAGTGTGCGTAAAGTATTTCGGAAGAAGTTATGGGTCATGGCATTGGCGCTTTCGCTCTTCCACGCCACCACATTTCCGGGCTGCCCACCGGCTGCCACATAAGTTGTCGATTGCACGTTGGGTAGCGAAAGCAACATCGCAACTTCTGCCGCTTTGGCCACATTCTTAGTCGCACTAGAGATAGCAATACCCGCACCGCCCAGCTGCGAACCACTGGCCAACCCATCGAAAGAAGGCAGGTCGTCGTACGTGATGGTGTTAATGCGGAACCCAACGCGCGAGTAGTTGGTATATCCATACATACAAATGCCGTAGTCATAATCCTCGGTGGTGCTCAAGAGCTCGGCCACATCAATCGGGTTACTGGCGGCACATAGATCTGGGACCGATGCGGCGAGTTCAACCATGAAATGTAAAACCTCGGTCGCGATTATGGGATCGACATACTGACCAGCGTTGGCAAGCGGTTTACCTTTTTGAGCCATCAACGTCGCAAAGGTACTGAAAGCATCCACGGGTTTGTAGGGCCAAAGCAGACGGCCACCTTTTGCCAGTGACAAAACATCGCTCCAGAAAATAGGTGCGCCGTCGGTTTTATCGGCGCGAAAAGCCGAGACTTGGGCTGCGGTATCTATCGCCAAAGCCCATTGTTTGCCGCGGTATTGATAGGAATCATGGGAAGCGCCGACGCTGGTGCTACGCAGTAGATCCAATTGGCTAGGCGATGCCACATCATCAAAAGCGATAACGGCGCCAGCAGCCACGGCATCTGGGACATGCGGATGATCAATAATCATCAAATCAACATCTTGAAAGAACTCAGAGATATGTTGGTCGCCGAAGGCTAAAAGGGATCGGGCTTTCCAATGGACGGATGTCTGAGCAATCTCTTGCAAGAGCGAATTGGAGGCAACCACGCTATCGAGTCCGCGTGGATGATCCCAAGTCATCCCCTTTAGCACGATGCTCATGGGATTACTTCAGAGCCTTGTTAATTTCGTCGGCAAAGTAATCGCGAATAGTGATTCCCTGTTCGATATATTTTCCATAGTTGAAAAATCCGTGAATCATGTCGGGAAGTTCCTTATAGGCAACGGGAACACCAGCCGCAACGAGCTTCTCTTTATACAGCTCGCCATCATCGTGCAGAACGTCAAAACCCGCCGTTAACACGATAGCCGGTGCCAGACCGACGAAGTTGGTACCCGACAACGGAACCGCATAAGGGTTGGTGCGATCTTCGGCAGTGCTTAGATATTGATCCCAGAGCCAGATCATGCCGGCGCGAGTCAATCCGTAATTGGTGGCGTTGGCAAGATAGGACGGGGTATCAAAATCGACGCCGTTGCACGGATAGATTAACCATTGATAAGCCAATGGATATTTATTTACATCGCGAATCTTGATTGCAACACCGGAGGCAAGATTGCCGCCGGCGGAGTCCCCACCAATACCAATCTTTCCAGTGGTTATACCGATCTCGGCAGCATGCTCGTTGACCCATTCCCAAGCGGCGTAACAATCATCGAAGGGAATTGGAAATTTATGTTCGGGTGCTTTCTGGTAATTGACTGAAACGATAATCGAGTTAGTTCGCTTGGCCATGTCAGCAAGTTGCGCTTCGTAAAGCCGAATGTAATTAAAGACCCATCCGCCACCGTGAAAATAAACCATTCCGTTAAATGGTCCGGCACCAGGAGGTGTAAAAATGCTGATCGGAAGGTCCGCAGTCGGCGAAGTGAAATAGAGATGCTCAATATGAACGGAAGGATCTATAGGACCGCTGAGATCGCGCTCTGAATGTCCGTTCGAGCGCCCGTAAAAAGTACCCATCTGGGTGACATCGGGTTGGCCTTCTCCCATTTTAAGAAACGCGGCGCATTGTGGGTGTAACTCAGCCATTGCCTCCCCCATTCGTTGTTAAGAACTTATTTAACGCGCTCCAGGCGCTCTGCGGAATATCTGTATCAAAAGCGGCAATATTGGCCTTTACCTCTTGCTCCGTGCGACACCCGACCAAGACCGCTTTTATGGCTGGATGTTGCAACGGAAATTGGACCGCTGCTTGTTCCAGGCTGACACCAAATTCTTCAAAAAGAAGCTCGAGGGCTTGGGCTCGAGCAATGATCTCTGGCGAGGCTGGCGCATAATTGAAATGCGAGCCAGGGACCGGATTTGCCAGCACCCCAGAGTTGAATACCCCGGCAGCAATAATGGAAACGCCACGATCAATAGCAGCCGGCAAGAGATCCAGCGCGGCACTCTGATCCAACAAGGTGTAGCGGCCAGCAATTAATACAAAATCGATATCTGTCTCTTGAACAAATCGAGTGGGAATAGCGCTTTGGTTCATACCTACACCAATGGCCTTGATAATTCCTTGATCGCGCAACTTAGCCAACGCTGGAAAAGCCTGGCCGATAGCTTCATCTGCAAAGTCATCGGGGTCATGAATCAACACCATCTCGACGCTATCAAGACCTAGGCGGACCAAACTTTCTTCCAGCGATTGAACCACTCCTTGAGCGCTGAAATCAAAGACCCGCATCGTGGATGTATCGGCATCGGCAAAATCGGGATCATCCGAGCCGTCGCTGGGCACCAGCAATCGTCCGACTTTGGTAGAGATGGTGAAACTTGAACGTGGCAAACCGGCCAACGCCGCACCTAGCCTGCGCTCGGCCGTGCCTTTGCCGTAGTGCGGTGCGGTATCAAAAAAATGAATCCCTGAGGCCAAGGCAGTACGTACCAACGCACTACCTTGGCTTTCAGAAACTGAAGTAAAGAGTCCACCCAAAGGAGCAGTGCCGAGACCCAGCTGGGTGATCTGAGCACCTCGACCAATATCTACTTTGCGTGAATGTTTCATGG
>SESB01000188.1_pt1 | contig 45298 bp, 42 predicted proteins | sample 3171441 | NCBI WGS metagenome assembly SESB01 (sample SAMN06051867, study PRJNA518727) | freshwater metagenome | biome: subpolar coniferous forest; feature: holomictic lake; material: water; isolation source: holomictic Lake 227, 6 m depth | place: Canada: near Kenora, Ontario | collected...
TCCCCGTGGCGTGAAGTGTACATGCAGTCTTTTAAAGATGAAAAGCCTGCCGATGACACTGGAAAATCAGTTTTCGCCGACCTCCCTCCCGAAGATGATGAGAAGCGATTTGTGCTCTACCGGGCAAAAAAATGCTTTATCATCATGAACCTTTACCCTTACAATTGTGGACACCTGATGGTGATTCCCTATTTGCAGACTCCGGATTTTTCTGATCTTGATCAGGAGACCAAGCTTGAGGTTATGGAGCTTACTGATCTTTCGATAAAAGCACTTAAACTAACTTTGAGACCCCAGGGGTTTAATGTGGGCGCGAATCTCGGCAGGGTTGCGGGTGGGAGCGTTGATACCCACATTCATTTCCATATCGTTCCCCGCTGGGAAGGTGACACGAATTTTATGCCTGTGCTTGCAGATGCTAAAGTGCTCAGCAATGATATGCACTCAACCTATACCAATCTGAAAAAGGCTTTTGCTGACCTCACAGGGGCTCAAGAGTAATACTCTCTTCTCTGCGGAATGGAAACAGCTCAATGCCCCATAAGTAACTCTAGGGAATTTACCCCTTATATTCAGGTACCCGATCGTTTTGAGGGTATCGGAAATACTCATTGGAATATTGTTTGTTCTTCCGTTTCAGGGTTACTTATGCTTAACCCGCGACCTGACCCTTCCGAAATTGCGTTGCATTACCGAGGTGCGAAGTATGATCCATTTCTGCACGCAGGAAACACAACCTCCTGGAGAGATAGGGCTTATATTGCTGCAAGAGCACTGCTCCTGTCTTATAGAGCGCACCTTATCCTGAAAGACATTGCAAAGCCGTTACAGAAAACTACGATTCTTGAAATAGGGTGTTCAACGGGAGAGCTCCTCAACTTTTTTCATAGCAGTTCGGGTATACCTCTTGAGAATATCAGGGGTGTTGAACCTGATACTGATGCTGCTGCTTATGCAAGAGAATCTTTCGGGCTGAACATCAGTCCTTCAATCGATGATGCCGGAATGGATGGAAAGCAATTTGACCGGATTGTGCTATGGCATTCTCTTGAACATATTCATGCTATAAACGATGCCCTTTTGTATGCTGAAAAGCTGCTTGAGCCGGATGGTGAGATTATTATTGCATTACCTAACCCTGCCGGTTCAGATGCCAGGTATTATCGGAAAAACTGGGTAGCGTATGACGCACCTCGACATCTCTATCATTTTGTGCCGGAAACCCTTGCAAAACTGCTCGCTTTACATAGGCTGAGGGTCATTAAAAAGATGCCCTACCTTCCAGATCTCCTGTACAATACTTTTCACAGTGAAGTACTTTTATGCGAAAGGAAAAACCTGCCTTTTCAAGTCAAGAGATTTTTTAAGCTTTTCTGGAGGATTTCGGTATTTGCCGCCAAAGGATTTTTTTCGCCTTTGACGGCATCAAGCCTGGTTTATTTTGTTAAAAAACAGGGCTGAGGGTGGTGTGAACAGAGGTTTGTGTGATTATGATTTTCCTGATGATACTGTCTGGACGCGACCGAGAGCTTTCTCGAGCTGAACACTTGCTACCAGATAGTCGTAAACAGCTTGCAGGTAGTTAGTTTTTGCTTTATTAAGCTGAAGCTCGGCATCCGTCAGCTCCAGGCGTGAACCAATTCCTTCTTTAAAGCGAAGTAACGATATTTTATAGCTACGTTCAGCGACGCTGATGGTTTTTGTCTGTACGTCAATTCTTTTCTGTGATTCCCTGAAGTTTAATAGTCTGACCTCAACCTCGGCCCTTATGTTGGCTTTGAGATCCTCTACTCTGGTTCTGGTCTGCATCTGCGTTATTTTTGCCTGCTCTATCTGAGAACTGGATCGGTAGCCGGTAAATAGAGGAAGTGAAACCTGCAGACCTACAGAGGAAGAGACCGGCCAGCGTGAATCGGCTGTCTTTATATTGTCGTTAAATGCGGTCTGCGATTCAAGCTGACCGAAAGCGCTGATAACCGGATACCTTTCGGCTCGGGCGGCATTAAGTTTTTCACCTTCAGCCTGAACCTGAAGATCGAGCTGCCTGAGGTCAGGGCGTAAATCCATTGCTTCGTGGTATGCTGCTGCTATATCCTGCGGATAGCTGGCAGAGGATAGTTCGAGTTTTCCTGTAAGCACAATACTGCTGTCTGCCGGGATACCGATGGCGTTTTTGAGCCTGGTCATGGTTGTGGCCACCCGGTTTTCGGCCTGGATAAGATCGGGCCGTAGATTTTCAACAGAGAGGTATGCTTTAAGGGTGTCGATATCAGCGGCTACACCCTGGCGAAACATGGATGCAGTATCTTTTTTGGATTGATCCCAACGGGCTATGCTCTGCTGGATCAACTTTAACTGATCCTTTGAGATGAGGGCATCGAAGTAGGATAGTTTAATGTCTGCAATAACGTTTGCTTCTGCGTTTCGGTAGGCCTCATTGCTTATTTTTCGAACAATGCCGGCAGCTTTTATTCCTGCAAAGGCTGAACCATTAAATATTGCCTGCCTAAGGTTAATGGTAGCTGTTGCTGCGTTGTCGGCGCTTATAGTAATAGGAATAAATGATGATCCGTTACCACCTGAAAATATATCAGGGAAAAAAAGTACCGATGGCTTGAGCGAACGGGTATAGGTAAGATCAGTTGAAACCTGAGGGAGGACAAGAGCCCAGGTTTCCCGGATTTTTTGTGCGGTAATATCACGATCGAACTTTGCAATTTCAAGCGTACGGCTTCTTTCAAGCCCGATACGGACGGCGTCGTCAAGTGTCAGGGAGATTTCACCTGAAACTTGGGCAGCCTGCAAACCAGACAATGGTGCTGAAATAAGAAGGAACTGCAGTATGACGAAAAGTATCGACCTGAACCTGTTCATAAAAAAGTTTGTCTTGATGAAATAAAAATTATCAGCAACTGACCTCAAAAATGACTTTCTAAATATAAAAGAGTTCATTGCTCCATTGCAATCATGATGGTCGGTAGCGTTCACTCCATAACAGGGAGAGACGTTCCTTTATATACTTTTCACGCCCTTCTTCTCCAGGGCGGTAATATGCCTTAGGGTTTATACCTTCGGGGAAATATTGCTGCTGAACAAAGTTTCCTTTGTAACTATGAGGGTATTGATATCCTTCACCATAGCCTTCATCTTTCATAAGTTTAGTCGGAGCATTGCGCAAATGCAGGGGAACCCTGAGGTCCTGCATGGATTTTGCTTCGCTCATGGCTTCGTTGATTCCCTGATAGCTTGCATTTGATTTTGGCGCTGAGGCAAGATAGGTTACTGCCTGGGCCAGATTAATTCGTACCTCAGGCATGCCGATCAGTTCTACAGCATGAAAAACTGACACAGCAAGGGTTATTGCATAAGGATCGGCATTGCCGATATCTTCGCCGGCAAAAATAACCATCCGGCGAGCTATAAATTTTGGGTCTTCTCCACCTTGAAGCATACGTGCCAGCCAAAAAAGAGCAGCATCGGGATCTGAGCCACGCATTGATTTGATAAAGGCGGAAATAATGTCGTAGTGGCTGTCGCCTCCCTTATCGTAAAGAGGTGCGCTGTGCTGCAGAGCATGTTCGAGCACTTCCCTTGCAAGCACGATTTCGTGTGCATCTGCAGGCAGGAGAGCGATGGCTGCCTCAATGGCGTTCAGGGCTTTGCGAGCATCGCCTCCGGAAAATTCAATAAGGAAATCCAGATCGGGAATTGTAATTGAGAGAGCATTGAACATTCGATCTTCAAGTAATGCGCGCTTAATAACCGATTCGATTTCTTCAGGGGCAAGGGGTTTAAGAATGTAAACCTGCATTCTGCTCAACAATGCGCCGTTGACCTCAAAAGAGGGGTTTTCGGTTGTAGCACCTATAAGTACTATAAGCCCCTGTTCAATGGCATGCAAGAGGGTATCTTGCTGGGATTTGCTAAAACGATGAATTTCGTCGATAAACAGAATTGTCCGGTGACCTGCACGTCTTGATTTTTCGGCATTTTCGAGTGCTTTACGTACATCTTTAACCCCGGAATCAATTGCTGACAGCTGTTCGAACCGATAGTTCAGCGAAGATGCGCAAATTTCAGCGAGAGTGGTTTTTCCGGATCCTGGAGGTCCCCAGAATATCATTGACGGCATCTGATTGCCTGCCAGAAATTTGCGAAGGGGGCCATCAGGGCCAACGAGATGCTGCTGGCCGGCCATGTCGTCAAGGGTACGAGGTCGAACCCGTTCTGCAAAAGGCTGAAAATAATCAGCTCTTTCCGGAGAACCGGAAAAGCCGAAAAGATCAGACTGTGAGCTAGGGGCGTCAGGCATTTAAAATCCGTTTTCGTGAAGCCATCCCTCATCAATCCTGGAATCTGCCTGGACTGAAGAGGAGCGGGTTTCAAGCTGCCTGGCAACATATTTGCCAAGAATGTCAAACTCGAGATTTACCTTGCTTCCCTGTTGTAATGCATGAAGGGTGGTATGGGCAAATGTATAGGGTATAATGGCAACCGCAAATCGCAATGCTTCGAGCTTTGCAACAGTAAGGCTTATTCCGTCGATAGTGATGGATCCGGCCGAAACAATAAAGGGGCTGAAAACATCGGGAAAAAAAACCCAAATTTCGCGGCTTGAACCTAACTGCCGGATTTCATGAACCTTTGCAGCACAATCAACATGACCAAGCACAAAATGACCGCCAAGGCGATCCATAGGCCGAACAGCCCGTTCAAGATTTACCTGTGAACCGACCTGAAAAGAACCAAGAGTTGTTTTGGAAAGTGTCTCTTCGACAGTGTCAACTTCAAACCACCCTTCGCCAACGGCTACAACCGTCTGGCAGGCGCCGTTCAGGCTCACGCTCTCATCAATTGACAGGGTTGTGAACTCTGGCGAATTCCGGTAGCTTACCCTGAGCCGCAAACCGCCATTCTGGCCCTTAACTCCACTCACCCGGCCAACATCCTTGATTATTCCGGTAAACATAGCATAGCGTTTCTCTTATAAAAACCGAGCGGTGTCATGATTAGATTTACAACCATTATTGTATTGTAATATATAACCCTTAACGGTAGACAACAAACCCGGCTGCAGGTACATTGATCTGAACGGCAGATCCATAAATTGGCATTACTGCGGTTCTGCTGCCGAGCTGACGTTCATCGGTCGAAAATATACATTGCATTGTGCAGTTCTCTCCTGAATGAATAACGCTATCGACGATAATCCAAAGGGTATGATCGAGTTCGGTATCGGTATTAATTGCGCAAAGACATTCTGATCCTGCAAAAATCCGCGACCAGCCAATGACCCAGTGCAGTTCGCCATTGATTGGCTGAGGATAGTAGAAATCGTTTTCAAGACCACTTTCTGAAACCTGACGAAGGTATTGCCGACCGCGACGCAAGGCGATGTTTTCATGACGAACACGGGTCAGGTCTTGTAAAAAGCGGTAAATATTGCTCTCCTCATTGAAGAAATGTTTCCCTGCACTTTGGAAGGAGCCGAACTTGCCGCCAAACATGCACTCGCGGAGAAATACATCGCTGTAAGAGTTGTCATCAGTTCGCTGGTCAGCACCATTAAAAGCCTGTTCGGTTCCGTAATAAATGCACGGAACGCCTGCAGATATAAGGTTAAGACCAAGTGCGGCGGGGAGTAGCCGAATGCTGCGTGCATCGTCGCCACAAAAACGGAATTTGTGGTTTACACCTACCTGGTCGTGGTCGTCCAGCATGGTGACAATATGTTTTGAATACCATTGATGGTTACGCCTGCTGTCGAGGATGCTGTTGCGAAAAAGATCAAAGTATCCTTCCTGTTCTTCAGTATCAGGATTTCCTGGACTTCTCCAGCCTTTTACGAGAAATTCAAGCTTGTCGGGGATATCATCGATACCAAGCGCAGCATCAAGGCCTGTAGTATCAAGAATCGTGGTTGCATAGGAACGCCCGCCTGTTATTTCGCCTATAATTGTGAAATTTTCCTTACCTATGGATTCGGCAAATTCGTGGATGGAGGTAGCGAAAAAACGAACTGCACCAGGTTCCATGTGTTTGACGGTATCTAGCCGAAAACCGTCAATATCGGCAAACGCAATCCAGAACCGATAGACATCGGTGAGATAACGAAGTGCCGGTGAAACCCTGAACTCCGTAACACGCCGTTCCATATCCTGTAAGACGAGAGGGTCGCGAGGGGCATCGCCATGGTTAATATCCTTAAGGGAGCAAAAATCTCCATCGAGAAACTCGGGAAACGAATCCCACTGCCTTATTTCACCACGGCGTGTCCATGTATCGGGTGATTGCAGCTCTTCAGGCCATATTGCCCCATCAGGCCATGCACCGATTTCAAAACTAGCTGGTGCTTCACTGAAAGGAATTGTTCCTGCCTCACCGCTTGTTAAGCGATAGCCGCTTACCGGCCAAGATTCTCCCTGAAAATAAAAGTAGCGTTGATTGCCCTCGTAAGAGAAAACATCACCGGCATGATTGATAATGATATCAAGAATCACCCTGATTCCCCTTTCGTGAGCAGCCTTAACAAAATCTTTAAGTTCATCCCTTGTGCCGAAATGCGGATCGACATCAAGAAAGTTCTGGATTCCATAACCATGGTAATCATGACTGCCGGTAACCTGCCTGAAAACAGGGCTGACCCAGATTGCTGTGACGCCGAGACGTCCTAGATATCCGAGTTTTTCTTTTAATCCGGCGATCGTGCCGCCGCACCATGTCTTTCCGGCTTCGAACCATGCCTGCCGATCAGTGGTGCAGCTGTCTGTCTGCGAGTTAAACAGCGGTGTAGTGCGTTTTTCCTGCTGACCAGTCACTGGTTTACCCTCTGAATCGGAAAATCCACCATACTCTGTTCCATCTGAAAAGCGGTCAAGCAAAAGAAAATAAAGCACTTCATCCGACCATGATGCCGGTGACGGATAAAAATGCCTGTTTTCGACTAAAGCTTTAAAATTGATATCGCTAAGCCGACGCTCAATTGAGGGACTTGGATTATCCAATGGTTTTGCAGACATGGAAACAATAATTTTTTTGTTAAACCGTCAACATAATTGCCGGGTGGACAATAAATAAAGGTAACCAATGATTGCTTATACAAGAGCTTTGAGGGCTTCGGCATAGTTAGGTTCATCAACAATTTCTGCAACCTGCTGGGTATGGCGCACGATTCCATCAGCATCAATAATAACAATTGCTCTGGAAAGAAGTCCTTTGAGTGGGCCGGTAGTGATAGTTACTCCATAATCTTTCCCGAATTCAGGAGAACGAAATACTGATAGGGAAACAACATTTTTTAACCCTTCTGCCTCACAGAAACGGCTATGGGCAAAAGGCAGATCAGCGGAAATACAGAGTACAACAGTGTTGTCGAGTGATGAGGCTTCCTGGTTGAAGCGACGTACAGATGAAGCGCATACGGCAGTATCAAGACTTGGAAAGATGTTAAGTACCAGTCGTTTACCTGCAAAATCGGCAGGTCCGGCCTCTGAGAGATCAGTTTTAACCAGACAAAAAAAAGGAGCTTCTGAACCTTTTGCAGGAAGAGAGCCAACTGTTTCGATTGGGTTGCCCTTTAAGGTGATTTGTGCCATAAAAATTAGGGATTATTTGTTATTAAAAAATAACTGCTGTTTAGAAAAGGCCTGATGCGGTAAGAGCTAACAGACGAGGTAATCGACTCATTTCAACATCAAACCTGCTGAAGGAGTTCAGCAAAAGAACAATATTAACAATGCTTTAAAAATTTACTGTAGTCCGCATGAATGTGGAATCTTCTGTATCCGGTACTACCTGAAAATACCCATTCAACGATATTACCTGCAAGGAATAGTCGAACAAATCGGAAAGTGATTTGGATGTCAAAACATCGACTTTGTTACCATCGTTGACAATTCGGCCTTCTTTTATCAACACCACTCTTTGAATTTCGGGAGGAATTTCGTGAATATGATGCGTAACCAGGATTACTGTTTTTCCTGATTTCAAAAGTTGACGAAGGGTTTCGATGTACTGAAACGTTGAGCGAAGATCAAGGCCGGTGGTCGGTTCGTCCAGCAGGAGTGCTTCAGGATTGTTTATGAGTGCCCGACCCAGAAGGCATCGACGCTGCTGTCCTGTTGACATGGCACCAAAAGCACGATGTTTCAATGCTCCGATGCCTAGATTTTCCATGATTGCTTCAGCTTTTTGAAGGTCAGCAGTACTGAACTGCTGGTTTTGCCAAGTATCAATACTTGCATATATACCGGATAAAATCACCTGGATGCCGCCGGCGCCTGAAAGGTAATTGTGTTGTAAATCGTGGGAAACAATGCCGAGACGGGTGCGCAGATCCCATACGTTCCATTGCTCTTTGCCAAAAATCCTTATATGGCTGCCAGGATCTGCAACAGGATAAAGATCGCGCGACAGTAGTTTCATCAGAGTGGTCTTGCCTGAGCCGTTTGGCCCTATGATGGCAATACTGGAGCCTGCTTCAAGTGTGAGTGAAAAGTCCCTGAAAACACAGGAGCTGCCACAATAAGCTGTTACACGATGAATGTCGATGACCGCGTAGTGAAGATGATGATCCATTATTTCCAGAGACCGCTACCATGTGCAGCACTGTACCGACCAGCACCGAAAAAGAAAACTGCCAGTGAGCCAAATAAATAAAGTACTTGCAGTTCAAGGGCGTATCCACCGTGTGCCGACACGGAAAAAAGTTCTTTTGTATGAACAAGATATACGGCCATTACCATGACAAATGCCAGCAGTAAAGCCGCAGGTCGGGTGTAGAGACCCAGCACCATAAACAGAGGTGCAAGAAGCTCACCAACCAGAATACCATGCGAAAGATATCCGGGTAACCTCGCGTTCTGAAGCATCGGCGTGATAAACCCATACCCGTGCTGAAGTTTGTTGAGACCGTGAAATAACATCATGGAGCCAACTGAAACCCGAAGAAGCAACTTTCCAAGATCAGGGTTATTGATAAGACGGTCCAGCATAAACAACCTCCTTTTTGTGTGTTTTTTTACCATCTTACAGCAGTTGCATGTAATATCATCCTTCTATAGCCTCCAGGTCGCAAAAACTCTTTTTTATGCCTCAACATAAGCCTCCAGCAGTATGTCTCTCCCGAAATACCGGGGTTTTTCAAATCGCAGATTCACTGCCTGATCAGGCAGACTGATGCCTAAAGGCGCGAAAGCGCTTAAACCGTCTCCACCGAAGAGCTTTGGAGCTATAAACATATATATTTTATCAACAAGCTTTTCGCGAATAAACGAAGCTGACAATCTGTTGCCTCCTTCCACCATTACTGAAAGAATCCGGCGCTTGTGAAGCTCATGAAGCACTTCTTTTAGATCGAGTTCTCCCGCATGCTCTTTGACAAATAAGACGGTCACTCCTTTTTGCCTTAACTCTTCAACTTTCGGTAAATCAGACCATGAGGACGAAGCAAAAAGAATAGTTTCAGCCTCAGACCCGAAAATTTTAGCGTTCAACGGCAGACTTAACTTGCGATCTAAAACAACCCTAAGAGGATGTCTGCCTTTACAGTGCCGGACGGTAAGAAGTGCGTCGTCAACCCGTATTGTTGCTTCACCGATGATGACTGCATCGTAGATGCTGCGAAGGCGGTGAACCTCAGTCCTTGCCTCTTCACCGGTTATCCATCGGGATGCACCAAGAGAGGTTGCAATTTTTCCATCGAGGGTTTGAGCAAGTTTAAGTGTTACCAGTGGCAACCCGGCAGTATGACTTTTTATAAATGCTTCATTCAGTTTCATGCTCTCAGCTTCAAGAACACCTTCGGTTACCTCAATGCCTGCATCACGAAGCTTTGCGATACCTTTTCCTGCGACGGCATCATGGGGGTCACGGCACCCGACAACAACACGGGATATACCTTCTGCAATAATGAGGTCACTGCATGGAGGGGTTTTTCCAAAATGGGAACAGGGTTCCAAATTGACATATAACGTTGAATGGCGAAGTAATCCCTTGTCGGACACAGATGCAATGGCATTGACTTCAGCATGAGGGCCGCCAAATTTTTCGTGATAGCCTTGACCGATGATTTCACCATTATGTACAATAACCGAACCTACCATCGGGTTAGGACTTACACTGCCAGCACCTTTTAAGGCAAGTTCGAGACAGCGCCTCATAAACAGAACTTCATCACTGTTCGGCATTGTCGCTCCTATTGGTTATGTGCCATGTTGACCTGTACCAGCTTAATACCCGAAAGCCTGAGGAGCTCGTCAATATTTTCGATTTTATAGGGTTTATCGTAATAAATTGTTTTTATACCCACATTAATAAGCACTTTCAGGCAATGAATACAAGGGCTGGCCGTAATGTATATATCGGAATCCTTAATTGAGACACCATGTTTTGCCGCCTGGGCAATAGCATTGATTTCAGCATGAATAGTATTGACGCAATTTTCTTCGACGGTGCCGTCAGGATGGGTGCTGCGATAAATACGACAGTTGCTGTCGTTGCAGTGAGGTAATCCGGCTGGTGCGCCATTATATCCTGTAGAAAGAATACTGTGGTCCCGGACAATGACTGAGCCGATATGACCACGGGTACAGGTAGCCCTGCGAGAGATGAGATGTGCGACACTCATAAAATATTCATGCCATCCAAGCCGCTTTTCAACCTCTGAATGTTCATGTTTTTCATCTCCGGTGCAGCTGCATCCCGTCTTTGTTTCTTCTGGCATGGCCATATTTTTTAATACATTATGAAAAATATATACGCTCTTAAAATAGAGAAAAAGAACGGGCTCATGCAACGCATTAGTCAATCATGATACACAATTATTTTACTCTCTACCATGCTGCCATGGAATTGCACGAACGACTTGCGGGAGGTTGTCTGATAGAGATTTATTCGACGTTGAAAAATGAACTCACTCTTAGCTTTATTTGTCAGGACAGCCGGCATCTCAATATTGTCGTGGTCACCCATACTCCCCTTTTTTCTCTCTCCACGAAGGAACATAATCACAATAAACCACGCAATTCGGCTGATCTGATGATCGAAACCTGCAATCAAAGGGTTTCATCAGTCAGGATATCGCCGTATGACCGGGAAATACAAATTTTGCTTGCTGATAACGCCATCATTGTCCTGCAGTTATTTGGTTCAAAAACTAACGTGATTCTTGTCAGGGAAAACAGAATTACTGATGCCTTCAAGCAAAAAAACTCTTTAGAAGGATTGCACTTTCAGAGCGACAACAACTCGTTTAGTGTTTTGAGAGAGCTTGAAGCTCTTACTATGAACAAAACCAGGTTTTGTGAACGACTCACATCTGGAGATGTAGAGACTCTTCCCGAAAAACTAGCGTCAGTCCTTCCGGGTTTTGATAGTGCCCTTGTTAAGGAAGTGATGAAAAGATGGAACCGAGAGACCGGTAATGAAGGTCTCTTTATAGCTTTTCAATCTGTGTTTTACGAAATACTTGACCCTGAAGCTGCGGTCTATGAAAATGAACATGGTCAACCGGTATTTTCTCTTTTGCACGGAGCAGCCGAACGCACACATGTATTTGATTCTGTTCTTGAGGGACTCACTGATTACAGTATAAAAATGTGGCAGTTTCTTGATACTAAAGAGACGCTGAAAGTTCTTCGCTTAAAACTTGAGCGTGAGTTAGCAAAAAAGAAAAAAGCGCTTGATAGCTTCAATCCCGAATTGATCGCAGAATTTGCCCGTAACTATGAGACTTTTGGACATCTGCTCATGTCGTCACTTTATGAACCCAGAATCAACCGGCAGAGCATCACTGTAAAAAATATTTTTGAACCTGGTGCTCATGATGTAACTATCAGGCTTAAGGAAGCGCTTTCGATTCAAAAAAATGCAGAAGAATATTTTTTAAAAGCTTCAAAAACGAAAAGAAAACTCAAGGCAATGCTCGAAAGAAATTCCAGACTTGTGAACGAAAAAAACAAGCTGGCAGAAATAATTGCCTCAACAGAAAATATTGCTACACCCAAAGAAGCTCGTAAATTTGTAGAAAGCCATGCAGGCATTCTTAATACTTCCAAAACTCTGCCTGCGAAAAATAGGAGTTCGGCTTTACCATTCAGAACGGTTAAAATATCGACATCTGCTACGTTGTTTATTGGTAAAAATGCAGCGAACAACGACCTGTTAACCTTTACCTATGCACGACCGAATGATATCTGGCTGCATGCGCGAGGAGCAGCAGGTTCTCACTGCATTCTGAAAGGAGTGAGCATGAACCAGTTGAATGAAATCACTCAAGCCGCTGAAATTGCCGCATGGAATTCTGCCGCTAAACATTCTGAACTTGTGCCGGTGATATATACTTTGAAAAAATATGTGAGGCACGGTAAAAATCTTCCTGCCGGTCAGGTTATTGTTGAACGTGAAGAGGTTCTGATTGTGAAACCTGTCCGACCTCTGAGCGTGCTAGAATAACAGCATGCAAAAGAGCGATCTCAAAGGCTGCTCGTTTGTAATGGAGTACCGAAAACTTCGTCCATAGTCTTGCTCTCGGGTAAAACATAGACCATTCCCCCGAAGGTCTTAAAGGATGGACTTACAATTTTTGTATAAAATTTCTTGGGTACATTTATACACCCCCACGAAATACGATGTTCTTTTGGGTCGGGAGATTTCAGACGTTGAAGGCGACGTTCTTTCGGATTATTGGTTACAACGGCATGAATAGCAATGCCCATGTCGTAGTCAACCCAAAGTACTTCCTCGCCATGCGAATTTTTACCAAGACGGGCCTTAAATCTGCCGGCGGGTGTTGTGCGCTCTTCCGGTGGAATTTCTGAAAGTTTTTTTTCTCCAGTGCCCGCAACATAATCGTCACCTACTGCTACACCGAGAAGTGCTGGAGCACCGCCTAGATTTTTACCTTCTCTTTGATAAACAAACAATTTAGCCCGTTTTTTATCAAGAATTATGAACGGCATATCCTGATTATCTTTTGAGCTGACTATCCCTTTTACAAATTCCCGAACATCTTCAGGCACTTGTATTAAGGATACATACGCTGGAGAAGCTTTTCCTGCGGCCCCCTTTTTGCCCTTCGCTTCTGCATGATTGAAACTGAGAACAACGAGTCCGGCGATAATAACAACCTTGTACAACCATGTCAAGCAAAAACGATTAATACGTCTCATCTCTATGAATAAATATGTTTTACTACTTTTTTTGGTTATTCCGCAGTAACTAGGGAGCGGAACTACTTAAGGGTATTATAATAAAATACTTTTTTCCTTTAATCGGTTCCTTAGTGATGAAGATTTCAGGAAAAATAACAATTATAACAAATATTATGCAGTCTCCGGAAGCACATACACTACCCCTTGTCGCCTTGTAAACAAAGGACTGATGACTGAAGAATAAAAATTAGTCGGCACATTAATACATCCAAATGAGATGCGATGATCTTTAGGGTTTTGAGACTGCAGGCGCTCAAGTCGATGGTCTTTAGGATTACCGGTAACAACACCATGAATAGCAATGGCCATATCGTAGTCAACCCATAAAACCTCCTCACCATGCGAATTTTTACCAAGACGGGCAATAAATCTGCCGGCAGGAGTCGTGCGATCTTTGAACGGGATTTCTGATAGCTGTTTTTGTCCGGTGCCGGGAACATAATTGTCGCCGATTGCTATACCGAGAAGTGCAGGTGCTGAGCCGAGATTTTTTCCATCTTTTTGAAAAACAAAAATTTTAGCCCGCTTTTTATCAAGAATTACAAACGGCATATCCTGATTGTCTTTCGAATTGACTATCCAATCGGCGTGTCCCTGAACCTCATCAGAAGCATTTTCAGGAATTAGGGTAACCTTGCAGACATTTTCATTTGAAATGGAATTTTTAGAACAAAGCACCAAAATATTGCAGACGTTTTCTTGAGTAATTGCAGATTGATGATTACATACTAAAACTCCAAGGATAAGCATGCCTCCAATAATCCATGCCTGAACAACTCGATTCGTGCTGAGGTTTTTATTGTTGAGTAGGGTCAAAATATTTTTGGTAATCATTGCCTTCCTCAAATCAACTGAAATATGGAATACGTGCTACTGATTTATATTTCTATATCTTAATGAATTACCTCTTAATAGAAGATTAAAGAAAACCTAAAAAATGCTTAAAAAATTAAACTGTTATCCATATAATAAATGGATATTGTGCAGTAGTTTATATCATTCGTCGAATCGCTGAACATATCTTATAACAATTGAGTCCAAATTAAAGGTGGGCTTTTTTCAAGAGCCAACTCGCAATCGATCAACAGTCTTTAAATATTTATAAATTGTTTTAGCTAAAACGATTGTTCTAAATTAACCCTGGTAATAAGAAATCATTAAAAAGCAATCCAATCTCCCTATGGAAACCTATAAACTTGTTTTGCCAGAACATCTGAACCATTATGGATTTCTGTTTGGTGGCAACCTTTTAAAATGGATCGATGAGGTAAGTTATATTGCCGTATCTCTGGATTATCCCGGTTGTAACTTTGTAACGGTTGGTATGGATAAGGTGGAATTCAAAAAAAGTATACGTGGCGGATCTATCCTTTGTTTTGTAACTGCAAAGAGCAAAATCGGACATACTTCCATTGAGTATACGGTCCATGTTTATAAAAAAAGTATTGAGACCGGTGAAAGGATACTGGCATTCAGTACAAATATCACCTTTGTATGTCTTGATGAAAAGGGTGTTAAAAAAGAGCTTTGTTGCGGGTATAAAAAATCAGGAACAGATAATAACTGCCACTGAACAGATACTATGCCTGTTCGTTCTATTATCGGGAGGTATTAAATACTGCGCTGGTCAGACTGATAATAAGGCTGATACCGATACACGCCATAACAGCATTGGCCAGCCACATTGAAACCATAGGATCAAGCAAGCCACGTTCGGCAATTTTTTCTCCGGAAATCATAAGCATCCAATAGAGTACAAAAAAGAGCAAGGACATGCTTGCGCCGACTCCAAACCCGCCTCGTCTCGCAAGGACACCAAGAGGGGCGCCTACAAGCACAAATACAAAACAGGCCATTGACAGAGAAAATTTTTTATGGTATGCCGCCATGTATTTGTTATACATGTTTGTGTTTGATTCGATGCTTTTTAAGTCGGTGTCTAAGGTACTGATCTGGCGATCAACATATTCTTCTGCAACAGCTTCCGAAACAGGTTTTTTGTTGCCCGTGGTCTGATAACGTAGGTCAACACTTGCAGGTTGACGTTCACCAATAATGCGTTCCAGAGATTCAAGTGGTCTGAGAGTTCTTTGTTCGGCAGCTGTAATTCTTTTTTTGAATTCGTCTACAATAACAAGAAGTTCCTTTGCTGAAAGCTCGCCGTCGCCTGAACGCATGCGGCTTGTGGAACTGCGTGAAAATCCAAACCCGCTTGATTCAAAAACAAAGCGATGCTTTTTAAAGCTCATATTACGATATGCCTTGTGATCAGGTTGGCTGATTTCATGAATTTCACCGTTAAAAAGTGTCATGACCAGATACTGATAATCGTGCGAAAATTCGATAGTACCCTTTTCGGCTGTCACCATAGCGCTATTATCAGACCTGGATGTATCGTAAATAATAATACCCTTGATCTCTTTGGTGCGCGCATCTGACTGTCTGACAAAAATGGAATAACCGTCCACAAGGGTTGAAAAAGCATTTTCAGTCAATCCGAACGCTGGTTTTGCTCTTGCAATATCAACCATCAGCGATTTTGCATAAAAGTTCGCTTGGGGTAACACAACATTATTGAAACGCTCTACCAGAGCGGAAAGAAACAGGCCTACAATGAGTACCGGAATCATGACACGATAAAGAGATATGCCTGATGCTCTTAAAACGGTCATTTCAGATGTAGTGGTAAGTGCTCCGAAAGCCATGACCACCGCAATGAGTACTGCCATTGGCGCAGCAAGTCCAACCATCCATGCGGATTGAAGAACAATCAGTTCTACTATAGCGGAAACCTCGATACCCCTGCCAACAAATCGATCGGCAAATGTGGCAAAAAACTGCAGGATGAGAACAAAGATAATAGTGATAAATGCAAACAGGAACGGCCCGAGATGTGATTTCAGAATATACCGGTCAATAATTTTCATCAGGGCGCTTATCTCTTCTTTTTAGTATTTCTTATCAGTCAGGCAAAAACAATAAGTCCTACAACGTTCTTTGTAGTCCCGTCTTCATTTCCGCTGCAACATCAAGCATACTGCCAACCTGTTGCTCCTGTGTTGTTTATCGTAAAGCGAACGCCGAATTAGTTCGAATGACTCATTGGCTCCCATAAGTTGACTCCAAAGGTTGATATTCGGCTTAATATATAAAACCCTTTTGCTGTTCAGGAATGCAATCCGGATTTTTTAACTGCTTGAATTCCTCCAGCAACAGGCACAGATTGCACCCCTGACACAGGTTAGATTATTTGATTTCAGAAGGCGGAAACAGCCTTCTTCACAATGGGTTTCAGGTCTGCGACATCCTGAAGTGTCCCCTCTCCACCAGTCCAGTATTGAAACTGCAGCATTCGGCCATTCTTGAGCACCATAAAAACCGTGCCAAATGATTCCTGTACTGAAAAGGCTTTATCCCCGATACCGCTCTCATCACTGAACTTATTGTTCCCTTTTTCCTGTGCGTTCTTGTGTGCACCCATGTAAGCGAATTCAACAGGCACCCGGGTGTCCTTATAGGTAAGAAGAATTAGTTTGCGGTTGGGAATGGCACCGGTCCATGTGCAGGTCTGGCCTTTTGGGGTTAATGTATACTTCGGTGTTCCGCCAAGAAGAGGTGCTACGTGCTCCGGCTTCAGGAGCGAACCTGCATCTGCTGCCTCAAGCGGTAAAACTCGTAGTATGACAAGCGAGAGCGCAAAAATAGAGATTATAAGCGCCTGAAACCCGGCATTTTTTGCAGTATGAACATTCATGCTATGCATCCTCCATTTTACATGATAAATGATCGAGAAATAAAGAAGAGTGGATATTACTGAGATATTTTGAAGTAACTGGGTACATGATGCTTGTCGTTAAAGCGCTTCCAGAACACGTTCAAGTTTTGCTGTAACTTTTATCCCAAACTCCTCTATCTCCGGGTTCCCTATAAAGGAAAACCTTGCAATCGGGTCCATGAACATAACAGCAGTCCTGCCATCATCCCTAGAATAAATAATAACATTGCATGGGAGAAGTATTCCGAGATTGAGTTCCTGGGTTATGGCTTCATACGCTATCGATGGATTACAGGCCCCGAGAACGGTGTATTCCCGGAAGTCCTTCTGGAGCTTTTCTGTAAATGTTTTTCTGAAATCGATTTCTGTGAGTACACCGAAACCTTCCTTTGCCAGTTCTTCGCGAACCTTCAACTGTGCTTCAGCACAGGACATGCTCACTGTTTTTCCGAACGCATACGGTGTTGTAAGGTCCATCTGAAATCTCCTGGTTTTATTTGGTGTTCCTTTTAGGTTTACTCTTTTTGTTCACACCTGTTGATACGCTCAAAAATTTCAAGTGTAAATAAGCTGCTGCAAGACAAAAAAAAACTTTTTCAGATTCAGAGGCGATAAACTCTCTTGATTTGTCAGAAATATATGCTCTTTATCTTACCCTTAATATACTTCTTTAGGCATCAGCAATGATCATAGGATTTATTCAACCTTCGCAAGTAATTGTTCAATTTACATGGGTGAACAATTAGTCGTTACGATACAAGTGAAGTTTTTTTAATCGGCATTGAGGCTTTCAATACAAGAATAATCAGTACCACTGCGGCCACTGCGGAAAACGGTCCGTTTTCTTGTTGAGCAGGTGTTGTCAACCACCCGGTTATGCTGATACCAAGTGATGAGTAGAGAAGATTAAGACCCATGCCGGCAAGAAAGGACATCAGTACAATGACCACAATATAAACAACCATTGCCTTTCGTCCGATCAGACGTGATATTACGGCCAAAGAGGCTGCGTTTGTTGCCGGTCCTGCAAGGAGAAATACCAGCGCTGCACCCGGGGAAATACCTTTAAGGGCTAGAGCTGCGGCTATAGGGGTCGAGGCAGTTGCACAGACGTAGAGCGGTACGGAAATCGCAAGCATCAGCAGCATCGAATAATACTGGTTCGAAAGGAAATGACTTACAATTTCCGGCGACAGAAAAACTGATATAAGACCTGCTAAAAGAATACCTACAAAAAGCCAACCCCCGATATCTTTTAGAAGGTCACCAAACGCAAACTGCAATCCTTTCCGAAGTTTTTCCATTGCTGGCGGTTCCACCGGCTGCATTGCATGACGGCTGCAACATCCGGATTTGCATAAGGCAACCGGTTTATCGGCATCCTCTGCCAACTCAATTCTGTCGCTTTCAAAAAACTTCTCTGTAAAAGACACCGCTATACCTGCTGCCACTGCGGTTAAAAACGCCGTTACCGGCCGGATAATCGTTATGATTGGATCAAGAAGAGCATAGGATACCGCAATGGAATCAACACCGGTTTCAGGTGTTGATATCAAAAATGAGGCGATTGCACCCTTTCCTGCTCCTTGTTGTTTAAGCCCTGCTGCGGCAGGCAAAACTCCACAACTGCAAAGAGGTAAAGGCACTCCCAGTGCGGCAGCTTTAAAAATGGACAAGATAGTGTTCCCTCCTAGATGGCGGGCAACAAAATTTTCAGGCAGAAAAGCCTTTAGAAAACCAGCTACAAGTGAGCCGAGCAGAACAAACGGAGCCGACTCCATCAACACAGCCCATGATGCCGTCAAAACAGCAATAATGATATCTTGAATTCCCTGCATAATACTCTGATTGTTGATATTACATATCTACATATGATTATATATTCATATATAAAACAAATAAAAAAGAAAGGTTACTGCCTGAGTTCCCTGACATGTTCCGAACCAAGAGATATAATGCCGGAAATGTGCTCATCGTCAAGACCGTACAAGACATTTTTGCCCATTTTTTTCGATTTGACAATGCGAGCGTCCCGCAAGACCCTGAGCTGATGCGACACCGCCGACTGGTTCATACCGAGCAGATCGGTTAAATCGCAAACACAGAGCTCCGACAAGTAGAGGGCATTGAGAATTCTGACTCGTGTAGGGTCTCCAAGGGCTTTAAATAGCTGAGCAAGTTCTTCGGCAGATTTGCGACCAAGTAATCCCTTTGCTACCGATTCAACCAGCTTAGGATGAAAGCATGTATCCTCACATCGGTCATTTTCGTGGTGCGGCATCCTTTTCCTGATTTATATATGAACAAGTGTTCATGTGATGATACAAAAAGAAATTCTACCAAACAACATATTATCAGTAGAATAGTAGAATGTTAATGCTGGTAATGTAGCACGGCCCCGGTAATCCAGACCAGGACCTCAGTCACCTCACTCGCGGCTCCTAAAACATCACCGGTTACTCCACCGATTTTACGGTAGCTTAAGATGCCGATCAGCAATCCGGCTGCTATGGCTGTTAAAACTTCAAGAACAAAGGGATAGAGGGAAAATTGGAGAAGAGGATACAGACATGTAAGCGTCAGGATAGAGGTAAGAAGAATGTGTTTCCACCCTGCTCCATTCACAAAAGATTGCGCTGTACCACCCTCGTTTCGGGCATAAGAGAGAGATGAAGCAAGGAGAACCTGTACCCAGCGGGCAAGGAGTACACCGCCGGCAATAACTCCGAAAGTACCTGAACCTGCAAGTTTTAAGACGGCTATCCATTTTAGAAGCATCATTCCCGAAAGAGCAAGAGCAGCGAACGACCCGATGTTTGGGTCTTTCATGATACGAAGTGAGGATTCTTTTGATTTTCCCCCCCAAAATCCGTCTGCCATATCGGCAAGGCCGTCAGCATGCATTCCCCTTGTTATGGCTACCCCGCTGAGCACAACAAGCGCAGCTGAAAGTTCATTCCACCCTGCTATATATACGGCATACCCTACTCCGGCTTGAAAAAGTCCGAGAAGAAGACCCACCATAGGAAACCAGTAAAGGGAGTTACTGAATGTTTTGGTGTCCTTTCCCGGCACCGGCAGTACCGTCAATGTCCTTAATGCTGTAACTAACCCACAAAGCATCTGTTTATTCTAAACTTTTTTCGCTGACATGTGCCCCGCTGAAGGTTGCCATTTCGTTATATATTTTCAGCGCTCCTTCGATTACCTGTATGGAGAGTGCTGCACCTGTTCCTTCACCAAGACGAAGATCAAGATCAAGAATCGGCCTGGCTCCCAGCTTTTGCATGACAGTTCTGTGACCCTGTTCGCTGGATAGATGACTGAAAAAGAGATAGTCGTCAACTGCTGGACAGAGCTTAAGGGCAACAACAGCTCCTGATGATGAAATGAAACCATCTACAACAACCAGAACTCTGCATGCCGCAGCACCCAGTATAAACCCGGTTATTGCTGCAATTTCATAACCGCCAAGGGCCGCAAGTGTTCCGAAGGGAGTTGCCGAGCGCAACCTATTTACCTCGATAGCCTTTTTAATAACTGAAATTTTATGCTTCAATTGCTCATCATCAATACCGGTTCCTCTGCCTGTGATGCTTTCGACCGGCACATCAAGCAGGACGGAATAGAGTGCTGTTGCGGGAGTGGTATTCGCAATACCCATTTCACCTGTACCAAGAATATGGTAACCGGCAGCATGAGCATTTGAAGCAAGTTCTGCACCGATGAGTAATGCCTGCAGAGCATCTGCTTCAGTCATGGCAGGACCAATGGCTATGTTGGCGCTGCCCGGCTTGACTTTTCTTTTGACTAGCCCCGGAATATCAGGAAAATCATGATTAACGCCCATATCCACTACATCAAGATCGACACCTGCATGACGTGTCAAAACGTTAATTGCAGCTCCCCCATTGAGCATGTTATAAACCATCTGTGGGGTAACTTCAGCCGGAAATGCAGACACGCCTTCTGCAGCCACCCCGTGATCGGCGGCGAAACAGCAAATTTTCTTTTTAGAAAGAACAGGTTTCAATGAACCTTTCGCCAGAACATATTTTAATGCAATCTCTTCCAACCGACCAAGACTTCCCCGGGGTTTGGTAAGATCATCAAGATGTGCCCGGGCAGCTGCACTTATGGACTTATCAACAGGCTGGATACGATGTAACAATTGCTGTAACTCGTTCTGCATAATAGTTTTACTTATAAAATGTTATCAGTTTTCCTGCTACTTCAAGCGTAAGGGCAGGCCACTGCAAAGCAGATAGGCTTCTGTCGCGATTGAAGCTGCATTCTGGTTCAATATACCGGCTATATCACGAAACCTTCTGGCCATGGGATTTTCCGGAACAATACCCATACCGACTTCATTGGAAACAAGTATAATATCACATGGGGGAGCACGCAATGCGTCAAGGAAAAAGTTTATCCTTGTTTTGATCTCGTCATCTGCATCAAAAGCATGCATAAGATTTCCAGCCCATACGGTCAAACAGTCGAGAAGCACAACCTCAGTACCAGCAGGTAGTTGTTTGAAAGCCTGCTCAGGATAGAGCGGTTCTTCAACCGTGATAAAACGCTCCCCCCTTTCCGCCTGATGTTTTCCGATGCGCTGCTGCATCTCCTGGTCAAAAGGTTCCGCAGTAGCCAAAAAAACCCTTTTTGTATACCGGTCAGCTAACTGCAAGGCAAAAGAGCTTTTACCGCTCCGCGCGCCTCCGGTCACATAAAACACATTACTCATGAGTTTCGTTAAAAATCGTCCATAAACAGCCAATATCAATGCCAAGGCCATTAATAAACAAAAAAAATCAGTATTCTTTATTAGGATATAGTAAGTATAACAGTATCCAGTTATCTGCAACGGCATACTCTATGATCAGCGTCAATGAAATGAATGAGTGTATGTGATACTTGTGAACTGGGTGCCCTCGTACAATACGCGTCAAGGGCAATAACGTAATTTGAGAAAGAATAATGGTATTTGGACATTTGCCGTTTGGTTACATAACTTCAGAACTGCTTTTTAACCGCTTTAAAAAGCGGCATATTTCGATTAATACTTTCAGGTTCTGGACAATGTCTGGCGCTATAGCACCTGATATAGACATGCTGTTTTATTATGTGCATGATGATATAAAATTTCATTCCCCCCATATGCATCACTCCTACTTTACCCACTTCCCTTTTTTCTGGGTGACGCTGTTGGGGATTTCAATAGTCTGGTTGCTGCTGGACAATAACCGGGGCAAACTATCCCCATTGGCCTTTATGTTTACTTTGGGTGGTTTTACTCATTTGATTCTGGATACCATGACCGGGTATGTTTACTGGTTAGCACCTTTCCATAACAAGCTTTTTTCCTTTGAAACAAATAACCCATGGGAAACGAATTATTTCACCCATTGGGGATTTGGCGTTGAGGTATGCCTGATATTATCCGCAGTATATCTGTGGTATAAACGCCTAAACAAGGCCTCTCTTGTTAACCCTTTACTCACACGTTGCCAGGCTGGAAACCTCCAATCCAAAACGACAGCAGCCTTGCCTGATAATCCCTCATGAATGCATATACCGAGTTCTCTTTACAATGACCAGTGTAGCAGTGCATATTTTGAAAAAAATTATACATTGAAGAATTTCTTCGATGGGATATGGACTGCGTTAATAATTTGTGTTGAGATGAAATAGAATATGGATCAAGACATCGAGAGAAAGAACCTGATGTTGAGCATCGCTGCGGAATTTTTTTGGGACTGGAACCTCAAAACAGATCTGTTCTACCTGAACCCGATTTTCCGCGAATTAACAGGTTACTCACCTGAAGAGGCCGTGTTTGATTCCGCTTTTATGAAGATGATTATCCACCCCGATGATCATGATAATTTTTTTCAAGCCATTCACAACCCTCTCCATCTGAATAACAATCATTCTGTTAATGAATACAGAATTATTTCGAAAGATGGTACTGTTCATTGGATGGCATTCACCATCAGAAATGTTGAAAAGGGTGTTGATGGAAAAGCTTTACGTATTTCGGGAACTGTTACTGATATCACCTTACAAAAGCAGACAGAATCCGAGCTTCGAAGGCTGAACCGTGCCCATCTTGCGATCAGCAATTGCAATCAGGCTCTTTTTCATTCCAGCGATGAGATAGAATTGTTGAATACAATCTGTCGTATCATTGTTGAAACAGGTGGCTATAAGCTTGCTTGGGTTGGTTATCCCGAACAGGATGAGGCAAAAAGCATACGTCCCATTGCGTGTGCTGGTTTTGATGAGGGTTATCTTAATAAACTTGTGATATCCTGGGCTGATGTGGCGCATGGACATGGTCCGGCCGGAACAGCTATCCGAACAGGTATGCCATGTTGCTCACGCAATATTCTGAAAGACCCCCAATTTGAACCATGGCGGACTGAAGCTGAATCGCGTGGTTTTGCTTCCATTCAGAGCTTTCCGCTAAAAGATGGGGAAGCGGTTTTTGGTGCTTTGACTATTTATTCTTCAATACCTGAAGCTTTTGATGTTGAGGAGACGAAGCTGCTGATGTCGCTCAGTGAGAATCTGGCCTATGGAATTTCGATGTTGCGAACCCGTAAGGCACATAGCCTTGCGGATAATGAACTTCATCAAAGTGAGGAGCGGTACCGAAGCTTGTTTCAAAACAAGCATAACGTCATGCTGATTATCGATCCGAAAGGTGGGGCCATTATTGATGCAAATCCGGCTGCTGTGAACTATTATGGCTGGTCCAGGGAAGAACTATGCCTGATGAAAATCGGCCAGATCAACTTGCTTAAGGATAAAGAGATACAGTCGGAAATGGAACTGGCTCGAAGCGAAAAAAGAAATTACTTTCTTTTTCGACACCTTTTAGCCAATGGATCAGTCCGTGATGTGGAAGTATTCAGCGGTCCTATAACCATGCAGGGAAGATCTCTGCTTTATTCGATCATTAACGATATCACCGAGCGGAAGAAAACAGAAATAGCTCTAAAGAAAAGTGAAGCGCGGTTCAGACTGCTGTTTGAAAATCACTCGGCTGTCATGATTCTTCTTGACCCTGAAACAGGGAAGATTATTGATGCTAATCGCGCTGCAGTTACTTTTTATGGATGGACGGTTGAAAAGTTGCAACAGATGCATATCCTGGATATCTCCAATGTGACGCCTAAGGTTTTGGAGAATAATATGGAAAAAGCAAGATTTTCGACACAAAACCAGTTTATATTTTCACATCGAAAAGCAGATGGTTCCTTGTGTGATGTCGAGGTGTTCAGCAACGCGATTGAGATTGAAGGAAAAAATCTTCTTTATGCAATTATCCATGATGTGACGGAGCGCATCCAGGCTGAGAATCAGCTTAAAAAAATGAGTGCCGCTGTTGAACAAAGTCCCACGGTTGTCATTATAACCGATCCAAGCGGTAATATAGAGTACGTCAATCCGACTTTTACAAAACTTACGGGCTTTCCTGCTGAAGAGGTACATGGAAAAAATCCTCGTATCCTGCAGTCAGGTCTTATGCCGATGACTTTGTATGAAAATCTCTGGCGAACAATTACTTCCGGAGAAATATGGCATGGAGAAATCCAAAACAAGAAAAAAAACGGTGAAATTTATTGGGAATCGGCTGTTATCTGTGCCATTCATAATGCGGAAGGAGTGATTACCAATTTTGTCTCTGTCATGGAGGATATCACTGATCAAAAATTAATTATTGATGAATTAATATCAGCGAAAGAAAATGCTGAAGAAAGTGACCGGTTGAAGAGTGCTTTTCTGGCTAATATCAGCCATGAGATTCGCACCCCTATGAATGGTATTCTCGGTTTTTCACAGCTGCTGAAGGAACCTCATCTCTCTGGTGAGGAACAGGCTGAATATATTGATCTGATCCTGCAGAGCGGGCAGCGTATGCTGAATCTCATTAATGACTTGATGGATATTTCGCGAATAGATGCCAAAGAGACAAAACTGGATATAACCGAAACCTCCCTTAACACCCTCTTGCGAGATATTTACGCCTTTTTCAAGGATCAAGTCAATAAAAAAGGGTTGCATTTTACCTATACCGCCGGATTGACTGACGTTGAAAGTCTTATTGAAACTGACGCAGATAAACTGAATCAGGTACTCTTAAATCTTATACAGAACGCCCTGAAATTTACGAGTAAGGGAGGTATTAATTTTGGGTATTCCAAAAAAGGTGACTTTCTGGAATTTTATGTCATTGATTCAGGGATAGGTATTCCTATGGAAATGCAACATAAAATTTTTGAGCGTTTCCGCCAGGTTAACAATTCCCTGACAAGAGCTCATGAAGGGGCAGGTTTGGGATTAAGCATCACCAAGGCATTTGTTGAATTGCTGGGTGGGACTTTGAGTGTTTCGTCAGTCGAGGGTGCTGGAAGTACGTTCACTTTCAGCCTTCCTTATCATCCTAAACAACTGGCAATTCCTTCTCTTGAAGACCAACCGGCAGCTTCGGTTGCTGACCTTACGATTCTCATTGCAGAGGATGATGATGTAAGCAGCATGCTTCTTAAAAAGAATCTGACGGGTGATAACATATCACTTTTATTTGCCGTAAACGGTTGGGAAGCCGTTGAGCTTGTTGAGCACCATCCTGAAATCAATGTGGTGCTTATGGATATTAAAATGCCGTTAATGAATGGGTTCGAAGCGACTAAACTGATAAAAAAGATTAGACCTGATTTACCGGTTATTGCCCAGACAGCATTTACTTCAAAAGATGACAGGGAAAAAGCCCTGGAGGCAGGATGTGACAGCTTTATAACTAAACCCATCAAGAAGAAAGAATTGCTTTCGCTGGTACAGGAATTGCTTCACCATTAGCTTTCCTTAACCTAACGGTACGACCTGCCTTCACTATTGCTACGACTTCCGCCAACCTATAAATTACTGCATTATCTTATTACTGGAATGTAACTTCCGGGAAAAAAAGAATTCATGTGGTACATGCCAAAAATACAGACTTACGTGATAATATTACGGTATTCTGGATATATTATTGTGCAATCGAATATTGTTCCAGGACTCACACCGAATAGGGAAAATGCCATTACGATGAATTCTATAAACACAAGCGAAAAGCTTGTCGATAATAATACGCATAGCGGTAACATCATTAATTATTTGCGGAATGGCTATGCATATTGCCAGATGATTGTTGAAAATGGGTGCCCTGTTGATTTCATCTATCAAGAGGTGAATGAAAGTTTTGAAAAACTGACAGGCATGAAAAATATTACAGGACGAAAAATGTCTGAAGTATGGCCTAAAATCAGCAGCTCACATCATGAGCTTATTGAAAAAAAAGTCAGGGTCGCCCAATCCGGAATAACTGACAATTTTGAAACGTACCTCGAAGCATCCAATAAATGGTTTGATATTTCTCTCTATAGCCCTGAAAAAGGGTATATCACGGTAATGCTGGATGACATCACAGAGCGCAAACTTGCTGAAGAAGCATTAAAAAAAAGCGAGGAGCGGTTCAGAATGTTGTTTCACAGCCATTGGGTGATTAAGATTATTCTTGATCCTGATACCGCTGCTATTATTGATGCAAATCAAGCCGCTGCTGACTTCTATGGCTGGACAATTGAGGAAATGAAGCACATGCGTATCGATCAAATCAATATTCTCACTCCAGAAACAGTCCGCCATATTATGGAGAATTGGAAATCTGCCGAGCAGCTCAAATTTTCTTTTCATCACCGAAGGGCTGATGGAGCCATCCGTGATGTAGATGTATTTGCCCACAAACTTGATATCGGCGGTAAAAATCTTATTTATTGCATTATTCATGACGCCACGGATTGCAAACGAATCGGGCATCAATTGAATAAGCTGAGTGTTGCCGTAGAGCAAAGCCCTGCGGTTGTTATCATCACGGACCATCATGGCCTTATTGAATATGTCAATCCCGTTTTTACTGACCATACGGGTTATTCTTCTGAAGAAGTAACAGGAAAGAATCCTCGATTTCTGCAGTCTGGCCTTATGCCGAAAACTCTTTATAGCGATCTCTGGGAAACCATTCTTGCTGGGGGTGTATGGCGTGGTGAACTGCAAAACAGGAAGAAAAATGGTGAACTCTATTGGGAAAGGGCCATTATATCGGCCATTCGAAATCAGGATGGGGAAATAACCAATTATGTAGGGGTTAAAGAGGATATAACAGAACAGAAGCTCTTATGGGACGAATTGGTCCGGGCTAAAGAAAATGCTGAGGAAAGTGACCGATTAAAATCAGCGTTTCTGGCTAATATGAGCCATGAAATCCGCACTCCGATGAACGGTATTCTTGGTTTTGCGGAACTGCTCAAAGAACCGCATTTAACCGGTGAGGAACGAACTGATTATATCGAGCTGATACATCGAAGTGGTGAGCGCATGTTGAACCTTATTAATGACCTGATTGATATTTCGCGAATAGATGCCAAAGAGTTAACGATACAGACTACTGACACCTCTATCAATACACTCTTACAGGATCTCTATATTTTTTTCAACCCTGAAGCTGAACAAAAAGGATTGTGGCTTAACTGTAACATTGAGTTTGCTGACAATGAGGTAATTATTGAAACAGACAGCCATAAGCTTATCCGTGTCTTGTCTGGCCTTATCCAGAATGCCCTTAAATTCACGAGTGTGGGAGGTGTTGATTTCGGGTATACCAAAAGGGATAACGTTCTTGAGTTTTATGTGATCGACTCAGGTATAGGTATTGATAATGACATGAAAGAAATAATTTTTGAGCGCTTCCGCCAGGTTGACAATTCCCTAACCCGTGACCATGAAGGACCTGGTCTCGGATTGAGTATCAGTAAGGCTTATGTTGAAATGCTGGGCGGCTCCATTAGCGTGGAATCGGTAAAAGGCTGTGGAAGTAAATTCATGGTCACTCTGCCCTATAACAATATTCAGGGTTGAAATTAGCTTTATTATGAGCTTATGCTTATAATAGGGCTTAAGTTTCAGAGTAACCAGTGTTAATTTTATTTATAATGAAAAGCGAAATGATCGTGACGTTCGGTGGCGGAAAAAAGGTCAATGCCGAATTTAATGGTTTTACTATTGCCACCGATCAGGCTATCTACGCGGGCGGTGAGGGTGCTGCTCCTGAGCCGTTCTCCCTTTTTCTTGCTTCTATCGGTACCTGTGCAGGTATCTTCGTGCTTTCGTTTTGTCAGAGCAGGGGGATTCCGACGGATGACATAAGGATAGTTCAATCACATTTTGTAAAAGAGTCTGGCAGAGGCATAGGAAAAATTGAGATTGCCATTGAACTGCCAAAAGACTTTCCTGAAAAATATAAGGATGCAGTTATTAGTGCTGCGAACCTTTGTGCTGTTAAAAAGCATATACAAGATCCCCCTGAATTTGTAGTTACAACGGTCACTGTGTAACCATCCCTCTCTTAATAAAGGGTTATCAATGAAAAAAGTACTTGTTCTTGGTGGTGGTATCGGAGGTGTTGCGGCTGCGATTGCATTTCGTAAAAAGGGGTTTGAGGTAGAGCTTGTTTCTGATCGGAACTATCTTTTTATCTATCCGCTGGCTATATGGATTCCTGTTGGAAGCGCTACGTTTGATGATGTCGGAATACCACTTTCATTACTTGGATTAAAGCATGGGTTTTCAGTCACTATCGACAAGGTTGTTGCTCTTGATGGTGTTCAAAGAACAATAACCCTTGAAAATAAAGGAGTCCGCAACTCCCCTGCTCTTGTTGTAATCGCACTGGGAGCCTCCAGGCTGAAACCTGAAGGAATTGAACATACCTTTTCAATCTGCGGAAAGCCTGAAGAGTCTCTGGTTCTAAGAGATAAGATTGAACAGATTGTTGCAATGGGCAGTGGCAATATTGCTTTTGGATTCGGTGGCAATCCAAAAGACACCAGTGGCGTTCGTGGAGGTCCTGCCTTTGAACTTTTTTTTAATGTGCATCATTACCTTAAAAAGCTTGGTATCAGAGACCATTATGAGATGACTTTTTTTGCTCCTATGCCGGAACCTGGTGCTCGAATGGGAAAAAAAGCACTTTCCGCTTTGGCATCTCTCTTTAAGGCTAATAATTTTCATACGCACTATGGTAAAAAAATAACTCGCTTTTTGCCTGATGGTATTGTTTTTGAAGACCAGAGCCAGCTTCGCAGTGACTTGACCATGTTTATTCCTGCTGGCGAGGGTGATGAAATCATTAAAAATTCTAATCTGCCTCAAAATGAGGCCGGTTTTATTTGTATTGATAATTTCTGCCGTATAGAAGGTATCGCCGGATGGTACGCTGTTGGTGATGCTGCTCGGCTTGAAGGTCCTGAATGGAGAGCTAAACAGGGGCATATTGCTGAATTAATGGCCGGTAATACTGCATGGAATGCTGCTGTAGAGCATTTGGGAGAAAAGGGAGTGCTGCGGGGGTATCAGAAGCATTTAAGCATTCTTTGTGTGATGGATATGGGTAATGGAGCCGGATTAGTATATAAAAACAGCATCAAAGAGGTTTTTATCCCTATGCCTGTTGTAGGTCACTGGCTTAAGAAAAGCTGGGGTCACTATTATAAACTTTCAAAACAATGGTTTTAAAAGCGAGAAAGGTTGGCAGGCCGACCCAGTGTCGCTCTGTCCATGACCTGCCGAAGGTCACCTGTTTTAAACCTGAGGGGGTACCCCGACAGGAACTGAAAAGCGTATTGCTGACGGTTGATGAACTTGAGGCTATACGACTGGCAGACATGGAGGGCTTACATCAGGCAGTAGCTGCTCTTAAAATGAATGTATCACGCCCAACTTTTGGACGTATTCTGGAGGCTGGCCATAAAAAGGTAGCTGAAGCCCTTGTTGATGGCAAACAACTCTGTATACGGGGAGGTGTCATCCGCTCCCTATGTGATAGTATACCCTCGAACATTCCGGGTACTTGTGTGTGTATTGAATGCGGTGTTGAGGTTCCGCACAATCAGGGAGACCCTTGCAATGAAGCATTCTGCCCTCAATGTGGTGCATCACTCCGGCATAAAGATGGTTGTTTCTCGGAACTGCAGAACCCGAATGAATAAATTTTTCAGAATTTAAATTTTCTTGACAATTATGCCTGACACCTGGAACAGTTCTGACAAATTTAATCGCGAAGCCTTGCAATGGGACGATAATCCTGGACGCAAAGCGCTCGCACTCAGCGTTGCTCAGGCTATCGTGACTGCGACAAAACCAAACAACACAATGCTTGCCTTGGAATTTGGATGTGGTACCGGTCTGGTTACGATGGAAATTGCTCCATTGGTGAAATCCCTCACCGCTATAGATACTTCAAGCGAAATGCTGTCGGTAATCAAGGAGAAAATCAAAATTGCCGGAATATCAAACGTTGAGACTTTACATACTAATCTTGCGTTACCATCGGATAATCTTGGGATTGAAAAGAGTTTTGATCTGATTTACTGCAGCATGACGCTTCACCATATTGATGATACTGCAGGGTTTTTAAAGCGGATTTCAAATCTTCTCAGCCCTGGTGGCATTATTGCTTTCGCTGATCTTGACCTTGAAAATGGTCAGTTTCATGATGATCCACTTGAAAAGGTTCATCACGGTTTTGACAGGGGTGAACTTGCTGCTCAACTGAAAGCAGCAGGGTTGCTGCCGAATTCGTTTGAAACGATCTACACCATGGTCAAACCGGACCGCTCTATGGAACCTGCAAATTATACTGTATTTCTGGTTACGGCTATAAAACAGGATGATTTGCATTGCCAATAATATTCTTATTAATCCTTAACTTTTTATGTTATGAATATTGATCGTCTCGTGTTTGCAATAGCTGGTGTTTTTATTGTTTCAAGTGTTTTACTCTCTATCTACCATAACCAGAACTGGCTTTGGTTTACCGGGTTTGTTGGAGCTAACCTTTTTCAAACTGCATTTACAGGCTTTTGTCCGCTTGCAAAAATCCTGCAGGCTGCAGGTGTGCCAACCGGTTCAGCTTTTAAATAGGCTGGGGTGAAGTTATTTAAACTTATTTGTCGTTTTTTTCCTGTTTACTCTTAAAACATTCTTATGACAACGAAAAATATCAAGCAGGAAGTCCTGGAAAAAAAAAGAAAATTACAGAAGATAGGGGTTTTCACTTCTGGCGGTGATGCTCCTGGAATGAATGCTGCAATTCGTGCAGTCACACGTGCTGCTATTGCCAATAAGCTTAAAGTGGTCGGAATACGTCGTGGTTATCAGGGGATGATTGATGGCGATTTTATTCCGCTGAAAGCTTCTGATGTCAGCGGTATTCTTCAATTAGGCGGAACCATGCTTAAAACCGCACGTTGTGATGCGTTCAGAACCCCTGAAGGCCGGGAGCTGGCTTTTCAACAATTGAAAAATGCTGAAATAGATGCAGTTGTTGTTATTGGTGGTGATGGCTCTTTTACCGGTGCCCTGGTTATGTCGCAGGAATTCAATATTCCGTTTGTCGGTATTCCTGCCACAATTGATAATGATATGTTTGGAACGGATTATACCATAGGATACGAAACTGCTTTAAATTCTGTTGTTGAAGCTGTTGATAAAATCAGAGATACAGCCAGATCGCATGGACGGATTTTTTTTGTTGAAGTCATGGGTCGTGAAGCCGGTCTGCTTGCTTTGTATAGCGGAATCGCCTGTGGTGCTGAGGTTATATTAATCCCTGAGTCGACGGAACAGCATGAAGAGTTGAATGCTTTTCTAAATAAGGGGTATAAAAACAAGGAGACCAGCGGAATTATTATAGTAGCGGAAGGTGATGAATGTGGGGGTGCAATAAAAATTGCTGAAAGAGTGCGTAAAGAACACCCTGATTTGGATGTGCGCGTATCAATTCTTGGTCATATTCAGCGTGGAGGCAGCCCGACGGCTAATGATCGGGTGAATGCCACAAGAATTGGTGTTGCCGCTGTTGAAGCTTTGCTTGATGACCAGAAAAGCATCATGATAGGGATCACGAATGATAACATTGTACAGGTGCCCTTTAACAAAGCAGTAAAACTTAACCACAGCATCGACACCAAACTGCTTGAAATTCAAAGACTGATGAATTACTAGTACAAGTGAATTAAAATGCCCAGTTAACACCCCCTTCAAAACCGAAATCATTGTAAACGGATGCTATCTGGTTGGTATAGTCGACATGCATCTGAAAATTTTTACCGATGCTCATCAAAAGGCCTCCACGTCCATTAAAAGAGTGTCCGTCAGTCCGGGGTGAATAGATTGTAAAGTAATCTGTCCAACCGTTTATGGATGCGGTTACTGCACTGTCGTCGATGCGCTTATCATAATCCCATCCGAAGGAAATATACGGTGTGATATTTTGATGGTCGTTCAACAAAAACTCTCTCTGAACCCGTATTTTTGAATTACAGTGAAATGTCTGGTATTGTGCCTCTGAGACGTTACTATCCAGACTTTCAGCACCAGTTTCGTTGAAGCCTCCTCTTGTCTGGTAAAGATAGCCTATGGCGGCTGTTGGAAGTATCGTCAATGGTGAGGCATGCAATACGTAACCACCGCGAAGGTTTACATCGGCATTCCATCCACTGTAATTTGCCTGTGCTGTTCTTGAAAGAGTGGCTAGAGGCGAATCTACCGGCCCGTATTGGGATTGCTGGTAGTATGTGCCGATATGAATATTTCTGGAACTCTCGCCATTTGCCGAACCGGTGCTAAGCGATGCCTGTAGAAAAGCATCGCTCAACTGTATAGCGGAATAAGCTGCAAGCCGGTAATAATCTGTAGTTGCCTTGCCCACATTGTCGAACCAGGCAACACTTCCCTGCAGCCATGCAAGGGATATTCCTGAAAGGATATTTGCAGCTGTTTTTGTATCAGCACCGATAATAGCTCCAGTGATATCGCCTTCAAAACCTGCTCTGGAATACTGCTGAGAGGTTCTTAATGCTTTAGACCAGCATCCTGCTTGAAATTCCCTAACAGCAAACAGGTCAATTCTGTCATCTATTGCCTGACTGTGCATAAGAACAGCCCGGGTTCCGGAGGTTGCAATATTGTCAAAACCTGCGGGAATAATACTTTTAAGGGCATTATTGAAAGTATTTTTGCTTTCTGGATTATTGATAACATCAAGAGCGTTGTAAACTGACTCAATATCGGAATATGCTGGTGGCAAATGCCTGTCAAGATATGAACCTAGGGTGATATAGCTTGGAAAACTGGCCTGCGTCTTGTAAGAGAGAACACTGCCTGTAACGGATTGGGCGTTGAAAAATGTTGTATATGGACCGCTGAATGATTGTGACTGTTGTCCTCCGCCATTACCCCACCCGTCTATTGGACCTGCAATACCGGTATAGAGTGATACACCTGTCGTTGACAATCCAAGAGTCATCATGGTAGGTGTATTTGGAAGAGCAAACAGGTCGCGAATCTGCGTTGCATTCAGTCCGCGAACTGTATTTGTACGCATAACCCAGCTTCCCTCCTGCCGGGAAGAATTAAGTACTGCTGTCGGATTGTAGAATCGAACAAAAAATTGAGGAACAGTTGTTTTAATACTGGTAACACTGGTTCCCGGGCTCCAAGGTCCTTTTCCGGCACTGTAATTCCGGTTGAGTTGAACTGGGTCAACAAGAAACGGGTCGTTTTCTGTGCCAATCGGCTGTACAAGGATACGCCAATCGGCTGCACAGGCAACTGAAGAAAATCCCAGACAACCGAAGAACGCCATACAATAAGCGGCAATGGTTCGCAGGATATTTCTGTTGAGATGCATCTTCACTAAGACCTCCTTTAAATAAATTATGTGTTCCTAGCCGGGAATAAACATTCTCACGGCTGCCGCACCCATAACAGCAACGGCTACCCAGCCTAGAATAACTATGGACCGGTTGGCGGTGTAATTGCCCATAACTGATTTTTTTGAAACCAGCATAATAATAACAACCATAAGCGGGACTGCAATAATTCCGTTAATGACAGCGCTCCAGAATAATGCCTTCATGGGGCTGATGGGAGTGTACTGAATAACAAGTCCAAGAAGCACGCTGACGGCTATTATGCTGTAGAAGCCACGGGCATCCTTTGCCTTGCATTCCAGACCTGTGTTCCAACCCATTGCTTCAGAAAGGGCATAGGCTCCTGAACCTGCAAGAACGGGTACGCCAATCAATCCAACACCCAGTATACCAAGGGCAAAAAGCAGAAAGGCAAAATCGCCGGCTAAAGGTCTGAGAGCACTTGCTGCGTCTGCTGCAGTATTGATATCTGTAATTCCTGATACATGGAGGGTGACACCGGTTGCAAGGATAATAAAGTATGCTGTCAGATCGGAGTATAACATTCCGCTCCATGTGTCCCAGTCGATACGGCGGAGTTCTTCACCTGCAAGGCTGGCATTGGAGACGAGTGAAACTGCTCCTGGTTTCGAGTGCATATCCTCAACTTCTTCGGATGCCTGCCAGAAAAAAAGGTAGGGGCTGATGGTTGTGCCGAAAACGCCAACAATGACTGCGGCTGCATCGGCATTGAGCGTAAGGTGCGGCCAGACAGTGCGCTGCATAACCTCAAGCCATGGTACATGGACGGTAAAGAGCACTGCTGCATAAGCAAGCAATGAAATAGTAAGCCACTTTAAAAAATAGACATAGCGATGGTATGGCACAAATACCTGCAGCAAAAGTGTTCCGAATACAAAAACAGCTGTCATCGTATGACGATCAAAACCGGTGATAAGCTCCGCGACTTCCCCCATGGCTGCAACATCAGCTGCGATATTAAGTGTATTGGCGACAAGAAGAAGAATTACTACTCCTTTAAGTACTATTGGAGGGAAAGTGGTTTTAATGTTTGCGGCAAGGCCTTTGCCGGTTACCCTGCCTATACGGGCACACATGGATTGAATCGCTGCCATCAATGGAAATGCCAAGGGCATGGTCCACAGCATGTTGAGACCGAACTGTGCGCCTGCCTGGGAGTATGTTGCAATACCGCTGGGATCATCGTCAGCAACACCCGTAATGAGCCCGGGACCCACCCTGGATAAGGGATGTTCCTCCAATCTGGCCAAAAAAAATTTAATCACCTTCACCTATAAAACTCCCTTAAAGACTAAATGAATTTGAAAATATAAAAGTATTTTTTTGTGTGATCAATTTAGGCAAACGCTATATTTTACTTATTTTTATGCCGAAATTACTGTAAACTACACTGCATTATTTTCACTTTGCCATACCTTACGTATCTACTATGAATCTTGCCTCCTTGAATAAAATTCCTCAGGATATAATGCTGCTTATAGGATGGTATCTCTTTCTCGGATGCGCTTCAATAATTATTTTTGTAAAAAGGCGGAGGCGGGAATGACTTGCACTCAGTGAAGAAATTGCTGCATGACCTTACACGAAGATTCGAAATCGTCCTGTGAAAATATTTCCATTGTTATAACCCTCTCGGTATCTTTTTTTTCCATCAGAGCATTCATAACCATATCAAGCGTCTCTTGTTTTAAAAATGAAAGTGAGTTGTGGTCCTTTCCGTCAAGAGTTCCATGCATATGCAGCACTTTTGCTTTGCTGAAGTATTTTTCAAGGTACTGAGCAGTCGGAAAACCGTAATACTCAAGATGACCTACATCAAGCGTTACTGAAAGACCCGACTCCTGAACTACAGGCCATACAAGTTCAAAGGGATAGTTAAGATTTTCAACACAAAACATTGAAGGCGCTTCATTGGTTCCAGCCAGGAGCATTGATACTGAATCGCGCAGAGCATTCATGAACTGAGTCTTTCGCTCATCAGAAAACCGGTTGATATCAATACCGGGGCCGGCCTCAAAATGCAGTACATAAGCAGATTTTGGCAGTTGCCGGGTAAGTTGGATAATTCTGAAACATTTGCTGACCGACCGCTCTCTTTCTTTTTTGTCATGATTTCCGAAATAGACATCGAGCGGCAGGTGTACCGAATAGGTTAGCGAAGACTCAATCGCAATATCAGCGAGTTTCTGCATATCGGAGATTGAAGGCAGATTGCTGAATTCATCAGATTCAAACAATACAAGTTCAACGTCGTCTACCCTGTCTTTAAGATATTCAACATTAGGAATTATGTCAGCAGGAATGATATAGGAGGTTGTACCGAAGCGAAACGGAAAACGCTGTTTGCAGGTCATCTATTTTCAGTATTTACGAGTTTATGCAACAGAAGCATAAGGTCTTGAATGGAATGCCACTGATGGGCTCCATCCTTGATTATTCTGGAAACTAATTGAAGGGCAGCTTTGCCTTCGGTATAATCGCGATCAGCTATACCGTCAGGCAACAGAACGGTTTTACCACGTTTAAGAGCTTGTGCTGCAAGTTCAAGATTGACAAGATTTCCTGACCCGAACGGAACCTGACTGAGTATAACACTGTCCGCACGATCGATCATGTTCAGGGCTTCAGCGACTGCTTCGGCCCCGACAGGTGAGAAGGGCTGTTCAAGCACTGCATGAATATTAAGTGCTCTTGCTGCTTCAGCGTCAGAATCCAGTCGGTTAAGTACTCCGGTTGTTACCTCATAGCCTTCGATGAGAAGTCTGCGATAAAGCTCAATTCCGCTCCCTCCTCCGGCAATAACATGAACGGTCCGATTAAGCTTTTTACGTCGATTAAGACTGTCAAGTGCACCGGTTACCTGTAGGTACCCGGTGTAAGGATCCTGCTGGACACGAAGATCGCAGTTGTAAACGCTGCTGAGTGTTTCGGGTTCTAAAACTTCTGATGGCGTGCCGGCTTTAATGAGTCGACCGGAGGCCATGAGTAAAAAACGGTCGGAAATGCTGGCTGACAGGGTTAGATCATGGCTCACGAGAAGAATGGTCATCTTTTTTTCGCGATTGAGATTCATAAGAATCTGAAGAACCTCCTGACGGTGGTTGATATCAAGATGTGATATTGATTCGTCAAGCATTATGATTTTTGGATCCTGTGCGAGCACCATCGCCAGTGCAACCCGCTGCTGTTCACCACCGCTCAGTTCTGTAAAATAGCGGTCTCGCAGCCCTGAAACATCTGTATAGATCATGGATCGTTCCACAAGATCATGATCATGTGATGAAACAGTCCCCCACCGACCCATCGAGCTTATTCGGCCGTTCATTACAATCTGATAAACGGTAAAGGCCATTGGTGATTCTATTTTTTGGGGAACAACGCCAAGCAGTGATGCCCGGAAAGCTGGTCTTATGCACTGAACATCCTGGCCATACAATTCAACGACCCCTGATACAGGTTTCAGGAGCGCAGCGGCAGTCTTTAACAGTGTGCTTTTTCCGCAACCATTTGGCCCTATAAGCGAAACAAACTCGCCTTCCCTGACACTGAAGGATACGCAATCAAGCACTTTTCTTTGCTTGTATCCTGAAGAGACATCCCTAAAAGTCAAAGCTTCCTGTTCCATATTATGCAATCCAGACCTGTTTCATTCTCCGTTGCAGTATAATCAGAAAAAACGGTCCTCCTGCAAGGGCAGTCACTACGCCGACAGGAATCTCTATCGGCGCAAGAAGAGTGCGCGCCAGAGCATCGCAAACAACAAGAAATGTACCCCCGCCGAGAGCCGCAAGCGGAACGAGTTTTCGATGATCAGGTCCAAAAAATGCCCGCATGACATGGGGCACAATCAGACCGACAAACCCGATCATCCCGGAAAGTGAAACTGCTGTTGCTGCAAGCAGGGTTGCCAGCAGTAACCCGGCAACAAGAACAAAATCTGCAGCTATTCCCTGATAATGAGCCATTTCCCGACCAAGGGCAAGAGCATTGAGGCGCGGTGAAAGCAGCCATATACCGCCAAGAGCTCCAAGAATTAGCACAAGAGAAAGTTGCTGCTGAGCTGAAGATACCGGTTGCAGGCTGCCAAGCATCCACCAGATGACATTGTGCATACCTTCGACGCTGGCCGTTGAAACAAGAAACATAATAACACTAGAGCATATCGAACTGACGATAACTCCGCTTAATATAAGACTGTAAACGGAAGGGTGACCACTTGAACCCTGGCTGGCTATACTGTATACCATTATCAGGGTTACAACTGCTGCTATAAAGGCAACGACCGGAAGCCCGAGTGAAACAAAAATTCCTGAACCGGCGAGAATACTTAATGTTGCCCCTAGACCTGCACCACCACTTACCCCGAGAACATAAGGCTCAGCGAGAGGATTACGTAAAAGAGCCTGAAAGACAACTCCGGATGCTGACAAGGCTGCACCGGTCATCATACCCATCAGAAGACGACTGAAACGGAGCGATATAATTGCATTACCTGATGCAGATTGTGTATCGGGAATACCAATACCGGAAGGACCGAGAAGCATGGAAAGTGCAAGCAGAAAGAGAAGTGCCAGAAAAAACAGAACTACCTTCAGCCTCGCTTTTCTATGGCTTTTAGCAGTAAATCGGTTATCGACACAGAGTTGAGAATTTTTAATACGCATCAGTTTTCAACACCATTCTGTGCTGGAAGACCCTGTTCGTAAGCGTGTTTGATCATCGTCATTTCTGTGACGGTATCGGCTGCTGCTATAAGGGCATCCGGAGCATTTCTACCGGTTATTACAACTATCTTTCCATCATCAAGCAAGCGCAGGGCTTCTAGAAAAGGATCAAGAGGCACTAGATTCTCTTTAAGGGCAAAACAGAGTTCATCAAGAAGCACAAAATCGTAATCAGGTGAAAGAAGGGCTGCAATGGATGCTTCAAGTCCTTTTCGGGCCACAAACCTGTGCTGCTCCATAATAGGATTATGTCGATCTTTTGGAAGAAACCCTTTGCCGAACTGTTCCCACTCAATGCCATCAAGACGGCTGAAAAATTTCTGTTCACCGACCGTATCATCAGATTTAACAAACTGAATAACTTTTGCCCGCATTCCGTGGCCCAAAGCCCGGGCAAGCATGCCGAATGCTGCAGTGCTTTTGCCTTTACCGTTTCCTGTAAATAAAAGAATTCTTCGTTTTTTCATTGTAGCACAATATTTTAGGGGTTAACCCCCCTGATTACCATAACAATCTGACAGCTACACCTGCTCCGAGAAAGAGAACGGCTGTCATCCACATGAGAGCAATACTCTGCCTGATTACAAGCGGGTTGCACTGACCCTCTTTTACTCCGAGGAGAGGTGCCTGACAAGGAACTCCGCCATAACTTCTTTCGCCGCCAAGTCTAACTCCGAGGGCACCTGCAAATGCTGATTCGGGGTATCCTGAGTTGAGACTGGCATGGCTCCAGGCCCCACAAAAAACTGCCTTGAAGGTATCAAAAAATTTGAGCTTTCCGATGAGTGCCGCGACTGCTATCGTCAACACTGTCAATCGGGCAGGTAGGTAGTTTGCAATATCATCGAGTTTTGCCGATGCCCACCCAAATTCGAGATACCGCTCATTTTTATAACCGAAGGTCGAGTCGAGTGTATTAATGGCTTTGTAAGCGATTGCTCCAACAGGTCCGAAGAAGAGCGCATAAAATAATGGAGCGGTTACGCCGTCGACGGTGTTTTCAGCTACACTTTCTGTCGCTGCAAGAGCTATGCCGTTTTCGTCCAGATTTGCGGTATCGCGACCGACCATGAGAGATACTTTCTGGCGCGCCAACTCTATATCGCCTTTTTCGAGCGCTTCCTGCACTGCTCCTGCATGATCGCCAAGATCCCTTAGTGCAAGAGAGGTATAAAGAAGATATATACTGAGGGCAAGCCCAGCCACTCTGTGCAACTGGCTTAAGAGGGTTATGAGAAGCCAGGCTGAAAAGGCTGAACCGCAAACAACAATTATAACAGCAAATATCCCTGCAATCCTGAGCGGCAGATTGGTGCGACGCAAAAATGTCTCGTTTTTTTCGGCAAACCAGCCTATACCTTTAACAGGATGAAACATCCAGCGTGGATCACCGAAAGTAAGGTCCAGAGTGAATGCTAAAGGGAGTATAAACTCATCCATAAAAGCCATAATGACTCAGCTCTTTTGTGGTGACCCTGGTGCAGTCTTGATGGCATCAAGAAGAATGGTATTCTCCTCGGGAGTCCTTACTGCAAACCGGAAATAGTTGATTTCTAGACCGGAAAAATTCCGGCAATCCCTGACGTGAATTCTGCAATTTGCAAGATAAGCAAGCAACCCGTCAAGAGAACTGCCACTCTGCCATTGAGCAAGAAAAAAATTTGCTGCACTGCCGGCAAGAATGATCCCGTCAATTGTCGACAGGGATGCTCTGATTCTTGCACTTTCTGACAATATCATGGTGCGGAGCGAATTGTCGTAGTCACCGCACTCCAGCAAACGAACGGCAACTGACTCGGCGACAGCATTAACTGTCCAAGGCTCCTTATAGTTAATAAGCTCTTTGATAACATCCTGATGGGCGATAACTGCTCCAAGACGCAAACCGGGAAGTGCATAAAATTTAGTCAGCGAGTGCAGCACAATTATATTTTTTAATGCCGTCACCTTACTCATTAAAGAGTTAACAGGAAAATCAGGTGTAAATTGAATAAACGCTTCGTCTATAATAAACCATTTATCAGGAAACCGGCTTGCGAGTGCCATAATTATCTCAGGAGGCACATCTGTTCCAGTGGGATTATTGGGATTTGCTGCAAAAAATGCATCGGCACCGGCAAGAGCATTGGCAAGCACCTCTATCTTCGGTAACTGAAAGCAGTTTTCAGCCTCAAGATGAATATAAATAATTTCTGCCTCGGCAATTTTGCCTGCCCGTTCGTATTCGTAAAACGAAGGGGAAAGCACGGCGATGCGTCTGAGTCTCAATGCCCTTGGAAGAAGATAGATCCCTTCTATAGCGCCATTGAGCGAAAGTACCTGTGATCTGGAGATTCCAAACTTTACCCTGTAAAATTCTTTTATACCCAGCCCATCCAAAGAGGGGTAGCGATGAAGAGAAAATACGTCGAGTGACAGTGAACCTATAGGAGGAAACAATGGGCTGATATTGACACTAAAATCAAGCATATCACCATCTGTAGAGGTTTTTATGGCTGCTCCACCGTGCAGATGATAGTAAAGGCTTGTCATGTAAGCGGGAGATCAATAATTTCAAAAACCTTAGCAAGATTGAGGTACCTTGAAAAATGCTTTGCAAGAAGTTCATAATTCTCCTGTGGTCCTTTTTGTTGCCGTTCAGCTTTGAACGTAGGCTCCACAAGAGATATAAACCACTCTTTTACTGCAGTTTCGTCAAATATACCATGAAAATAGGTGCCGATAACTTTTCCGTCCGGACTTACTGCTCCATCAACGTCATTTTCCGGCATGTTGTTTCGGGTTGATATCCTTATAAAAGGCACGCATCCACCGAAAACAGCGCTTCTACCCTGATGAATTTCATAGCCATAAGCCTCGCAAGTCTCACCCGCAATAATGCCCCGAATATTTGACAGGCATTTGTCCTTTTCAAGTACGGTTTCGACATCCAAGAGACCGAGTGCCCGACTGATACCGCAAGGACCCTCAACCCCATCAGGATCGGCAATACTTTTCCCCAGCATCTGAAACCCTCCGCATATACCAATAATTATCCCTCCTGCTTCCCTGAACGCATGAATTTCATGTTCCCAGCCCAGAGAAATGAGCCATTCAAGATCACCGCGAACATTTTTTGAACCCGGAAGAATAAGTGCCTTATATCCTTTGAGTGATCGGGGATAATGGAGATAATGCAGTGTAATTGCCGCATCTTGTTCAAGGGGCGACAAATCAGTAAAGTTAGATATATGAGGAAAATAGATAACAGCTATACCGATTTTTCCTGGTTCCGGCTCACACGGAGGATCAACTTTGGACGAAAGTGGAACAGCATCTTCAGCATCAATGGTGAAACCACGGAAATATGGAATAACCCCGAGTACAGGCACACCTGTCATCGTTTCGAGCATGGCAACACCGTCTTTAAACAATTCGATATCTCCTCGAAACCGATTGATGATAACCCCTTTGATCAGTGCTCTGTCTTCGATTGGAATGATGCTGATTGTCCCTGAGACTTGCGCAAAAACCCCTCCCCTGTCTATATCTGCAACAAGGATTACTGCTGCCCCTGAAGCTCTGGCGGTCCGGAAATTTACAAAATCTCTTTCATAGAGGTTCATTTCAGCACATGAACCGGCTCCTTCGATAACAACAAGCTCATGTTTGTGCATCAAGCGTTCAAGGCTTTCCTTTGCGGCTGCCGCCCAGGTGGAAGTGTCCCTGAAATAACCCTGTGCCGTCTCAGTTGTGCATACCTTTCCCTGAAGCACGACTTGTGCTCCAACATCAGAGTTTGGCTTGAGAAGCACTGGATTCATATCGGCTGTCGGAACAACACGGGCAGCTTTGGCCTGAACTATTTGTGCACGACCAATTTCGAATCCTTCAGGTGTAACTCCGGAATTGTTGGACATGTTCTGTGCCTTGTATGGAGCTACATCAATACCTGCATTGCTGAATATCCGGCACAAAGCAGTAGCTACAATGCTTTTACCAACGTCAGAACCTGTCCCTAATACCGCGAGTGCGCGGCATTTTTTTACTGGTATTACCATGTTTCGTGATGTACTAAGGAGTCAAGCTCTATTCTGGGTAACCAACCTGCCTGTTCAAGCTCAGGTGTCGCATGAAAAAAGCTTACATACCCGATCGCGAGATAGGCTACCGGCACAATATGAGCTGGTATACCAAGCGCTTCCCGGATGTGGTCGTGATGGATAATACTTACCCAGCCTACTCCAAGGTTTTCGGCACGAGCTGCCAGCCAGAGGTTCTGAACAGCGCACACTGAGCTGTAGAGATCCATTTCGGGATTTGCTGTTCTGCCGATAACAACCTCTCCGGTTCTCGACCGGTCACAGGTCACACAAATACCCAGCGGTGACTCCATAATACCTTCAAGCTTGAAAGAACGGTACGCGTTCTGTTTTTCACTACTGAACATTGTGGCAGCCTCTGCATGAGCTATCTCAAAACCGTCTTTAACCTTCTGGCGTACCTCGTGATCTTTGACCACTATAAAATCCCATGGCTGCATAAACCCGACACTTGGTGCATGATGGGCTGCATCGAGAAGCCGTGTTATCACACTGTCAGGAACAGGATCCGGCAAAAACTGACCCCTGACGTCTCGACGGCTGTAAATAACCTTGTAAAGCGCCTCTCTTTCTGATTCGGTAATGGTCATGTTCATACTAATTTGTGTTGCAGTAAAAAAAAGAAACACCACTAAAAAGCGACCTTGATACCTGCATAGGCTGAGCGCCCGGGAGTAGCATATCCCCAAGCCTCTTCATAATAAACGTTAAAAACGTTATCAATTCTGCCATAGAGTTCAACCTTGTCAGTCAACTTGCAGGATCCTGTCGTATTGACAAGACAATAGCCGGGCAATTGACCAGTACTTTTTCCATCGACTCCGTGATCATTTCGCGTTCCTACCCACTGTATATTGGCACTTACGGTTGCCTTGCTGGACAACTTGCCGGTTCCGGTAAGCCCTGCTTTATTTTTCGGGCGTCTTAAAAGCTCACTGCCTAAAGGATCCGCAGTAGAGGTGTAGGTGTAGTTACCTGCAAGAAGGACCGAATCAATCAGCTTCCACTCTACAAAACTTTCAACACCAAGAGTCTTGGTTATACCTGCAACCTGTGCGTACTGGTATGTTGCAAGATCAAAGTCTATACGGTTATCGTAATCCATACGAAAATAGGTTGCTCCAAACCTAAGCCTGTCTGAAACTTTCTGTTCAAAACCGGTATCCCAACCTTCACTTGTTTCGGCACTCAATTGTGTATTGCCATAAGGGGAATAAAGTTCATAAAGTGATGGCGCCCTGAAACCGGTACCGTAACTGAACTTCAGAACCGTATCATTGATGGTGTAGGAAGGTGCAAACCTATAAGTTGTCTTCGTGGTAAATTTCTCAGTATCCTCATACCTCAGGCCTCCAACAAGATTCAGGCCACCAATATGCCACTGATCCTGCAAAAAAGCACTTTTTGAAGTAATCCCTTTGTCAAGTGACGAAGCGTAAGCTCCGAAGTTATCATTGATCATGCTCTCCTGCTGGTAATTCAATCCAACTGAAGTTGTATTATTTTCGGCTGTAGCCAAGTCTCCCTGCCACCCTATGTCGTCGCGGTGTCCGTTAAACGTGCTGGAAACAGCATTATTCTCGAGATAGTTTCTGTCCTGATTGCTGAGATTATAGTAAAAGGTAGAAACAAGTGGTTTATAGTTTGTTTTTAACGCGAAGCGACCGCTTAACTGCTTGGAATCCTGATTAATTCCTGATATATCAAATCCGGAATAATCATACGCCACGTTGGCTTTAGTGTACCTTAGAACTGTTTCAAGAGAAATATGTTCATTCAAACGCAATCCAAAGTTTCCGGAAAGGGTTGTATTGTCATACCCGTCTTTTTCATATGTCTTACCTGTTGGATTGAGCCAGCGGTTGTTGTGATCAACTGCTGAAAAACCCTCTGTTTTTAACCTTGATACTCCAACTGAATAGTTCAGTATACCCTGCCGACCATTTGTGCCGCCATATATTTTGTATGTCCCATAGGAGCCCCCTTCAATACCGGCAAATGCCTCTGGTGTTGAGGTGCCCTTTTTGGTTATAATGTTGATAACTCCGGCAGATGCGTTTGAACCATACAAAAAACTGACCGTACCTCGCACAATTTCTATTCGTTCAATATTGTCGATGGTCAGATTGGCAAAATTCGGCGCACGATTGGCATCAGAAGGGTCGTTAGCTGGAACCCCGTCAATAAGAAGAAGGGTATTTTTGGAATCAGACCCTCTTAAAAAAACACTTGCAAGTGTACCTGGGCCTCCATTTGAAGCCACATCAATGCCGGCAGTTCCCTTGATAACCTCTTCGACACTCTGTTTTCCAGAGTTTTTTATTTCTTCCGCTGTTATGACTGTAACGGATGAGCCTCCGGTATCGCTGATAGAGTTGAGGGTTTTGGTAGCCGTAACAACCATTTCCTCCCCGGCAAAACTTTTTGTCTGTTCTGCACCAAGAAGGCCTTTGCTGCATAGCAAACCTGCCATGACAACAAGAAATACTTTTTTGTTCATTTTTTGATTGTACCTGTTTTCAGTTTTAGAGAAACATCAACTGACAGGGGTTAGCTTAAGGCGGCATGTGACGGCGTAAAACATTGCCCGATGATTTTTTACAAACGGTATTTTTATCTGCAAAGGCGCATGATATAATAACAAGCGGGAACGCCCATATACGAA